>Ga0208514_100036_pt1 | contig 178332 bp, 162 predicted proteins | sample LakWasMet70_HOW9_2_FD_183900 | JGI IMG/M metagenome (GOLD analysis project Ga0208514, IMG submission 183900) | Freshwater sediment methanotrophic microbial communities from Lake Washington under simulated oxygen tension - Sediment Metagenome... | ecosystem: Environmental > Aquatic > Freshwater...
GCCGGCCACCAACGGCTGCTCGGTGGTGCTGCCGAAGATCGAGACCTGTATCGCCACGCCGGCCACCAACGGCTGCTCGGTGGTGCTGCCGAAGATCGAAACCTGTATCGCCGCGCCGGCCACCAATGGCTGCGCGGTGGTGCTGCCGAAGCTTGAGGCCTGTATCGCTGCGCCGGCCACCAACGGCTGCTCGGTGGTGCTGCCGAAGATCGAAACCTGTATCGCCGCGCCGACCACCGCCGGTTGCTCGGCAGTGCTGCCGAAGATCGAGGCTTGTATCGCCGCGCCGACCACCGCCGGCTGCTCGGCCGTACTGCCGAAGATCGAGACCTGTATCGCCGCGCCGACCACCGAAGGCTGCTCGGCGGTGCTGCCGAAGATCGAAACCTGTATCGCCAAGCCGACGACCAACGGCTGCTCGGCCGTGCTGCCGTCGTTCGAGACCTGTCTCGGTGCGCCGACCACGAACGGGTGCGCGGCAGTCCTGCCGAGCATCGAGCTCTGCATCGCCTCCCCGTCGACCAACGGCTGTGCCGCCGTGCTGCCCTCGCTGGGCACGTGTATCGCCGCGCCGGCGACCCCGGGCTGCTCGGCCGTGCTGCCGTCGATCGACACCTGTATCGCGACCCCGTCGCTGAGCGGTTGCTCGGCGGTGCTACCGAAGATCGGCACCTGCATCGCCGCACCCGACACGCTGGGTTGCTCGGCCGTGCTGCCGTCGCTCGGCACCTGCATCACCGCGCCGTCGACCAAGGGCTGCACCGTGGTGCTGCCGGCGTTCGAGGTTTGCGTGTCCGCGCCATCCACGGCTGGCTGCGAGGTGGTGCTGCCCACCATCGGCACCTGCATCTCCGCACCGTCGACGCCGGGCTGCGTGGCTGTGCTGCCGCCGCTTGACACCTGTATCGCCGCACCCGCGACGCCGGGCTGCTCGGTGATCCTGCCGAAGCTCGACACCTGTATCAGCGCCCCCGCGACCGCCGGTTGCGTGGCCGTGCTGCCCAAGTTCGACACCTGCGTCGCCGCGCCGAGCACGGCGGGCTGCGTGGCGGTGCTGCCGAAGCTCGAAGCTTGCATCAGCGCACCGCTGACCGCCGGTTGCATCGTGGTCCTGCCCAAGTTGTCCGAGTGCGTCGCGGCGCCGACCACGCTTGGCTGCGCGGTGGTATTGCCGAGCATGGCCACCTGTCTGGCGGATCCCAATTTCGTTGGCTGCAGCGTGGTACTGCCCAAGCTGACTGAATGTATCGTCAATCCGACCCGTGCCGGATGCGTGGTCGTGCTGCCGACGGTGAATCAATGCGTCGCCTCCCCGTCACGGCAGGGCTGTACGGTGGTGCTGCCGACGCTGGCCGAATGCACGACCTCGCCGTCCCTGCCGGGCTGCTCGGTCGTGCTGCCGACGCTGCTGCAATGCGCCGCCACGCCGACGTTGCCGGGCTGCTCGGCGGTGCTGCCGACCGTGGCCGCCTGCACGGCCAACCCGACCCTGGCTGGCTGCCAGGTCGTGCTGCCGGTGACGAACACGCCTCAGAGCCAGCCAGTGACGACGGCGGTCAACTCGACCGTCAACACGATCGTCCAGCAGACCCCGCAGGTGGTGCAGACGCAGTCGCCCAAAGCGCCGACACCGCCGGCCTCTTCCGGTTCGTCGAGCAGTAGCGCGGCGAGCGGCGGCGGCGCGGCCAATGCGTCGCCGCCGGCCGCATCGGACGACAAGTCCGATACCGCATCGTCGGACGAGAAGAAGTCAGATGACAAGAAAGAGACCGTAGCAACCACCAAAGATTCAGGAGCGAAGCAAAATGAACCCGCTGCGAAAACCTATTGCAACTAAGGCGTTGCTGTTCTGCGCCCTGATGTTGTCGGGCGCGCTTGCCTGGGCCGCGCAAGTGGCGGGAACGGTGATCCAGCTGTCCGGCCCGCTGCTGGCGAAGAAGGCGGATGGCCGGGTCAAGGTCCTGGCGCTCAAATCCGAGGTGGAGGAGGGCGATACCCTCGTGTCGGAGAAGAACACCTACGCGCAGATCAAGCTGATCGACAACAGCGAGATCACGCTGCGTCCGGCCAGTTCCTTCAAGATCGAGAGCTTCAACTTCGAGCAGGACAAGCCGGAGAAGGACAGCGCCACGTTCAACCTGATCAAGGGCGGCCTGCGTTCCGTGACCGGAGCACTGGGCAAGCGCAACCGCGAGAAGTTCGCGATGAAGACGCCCAGCGCAACCATCGGTATCCGCGGCACCACCTTCATCGCCGAGTGGGTCGAGCCGACCGCGGAGGCGGTGGCCATGCAGCAGGCCTGGCGCAACGCCAGCACCGCGGCCCTGGGGGGCGGCCTGGATGGGGCGATCCCGCTGCAGCTGGCACAGCTGAACGCGCCTGTAACAACAGGCACGCGCACACCGGGCCTGTACGTGTCAGTGATCGACGGGATGATCAACTTGTCCAACAATGGAGGTTCGAAGAACTTCGCGGCCGGCCAGTTCGGCTACGTGCCGAGCGTGAATCAGCCACCTGTCGTCGTACCGCAAAACCCTGGCATCCAGTTCGCCCCGCCGCCGGCGTTCAGCAATGCTCCGAAACCGGAAGATCAGGCCAAGTCGGGCTCCGGCGCGACGGGTCAGTCGAATGCGGTCGACTGCGAAGTGCGCTGAGTTCGCAGACCAAAATAAACCGGGGACAGACCCGGTTTTGCATGAAGAGCTGACTGCTGCCCCCGTCATCCCCGCGCACGCGGGGACCTCTGGTGCGATGCGTTCCCGCTACGTCCTACCAGGGCCCCCGCGTGCGCGGGGGTGACGGAGGTACGCGGCCACTGCAGCGCCCACACTTAGCGGTGACATAGCCAATAAAAAAAAACCGGGGTGGGGCCCCGGTTTTTTTTGTGCTGCGACAGGCCTACAGGACTTCGCTCGCGTGGTCGGCCAGGCGGGAGCGCTCGCCGCGCGCCAGGGTGACGTGGCCGCTGTGGCTCCAGCCCTTGAAGCGGTCGACCACGTAGGTCAGGCCGCTCGAGCCCTCGGTCAGGTAAGGCGTGTCGATCTGGGCGATGTTGCCGAGGCAGACGATCTTGGTGCCGGGGCCGGCGCGCGTGACCAGGGTCTTGATCTGCTTGGGCGTCAGGTTCTGCGCTTCGTCGATGATGAGGAACTTGTTGACGAAGGTGCGTCCGCGCATGAAGTTGAGCGACTTGATCTTGATCTTCGAGCGGATCAGGTCCTGCGTGGCCGCGCGCCCCCAGTCGCCCGCGTCAGAGTCCGACTTGTTGAGCACTTCCAGGTTGTCGTCGAAGGCGCCCATCCAGGGGCTCATCTTCTCTTCCTCAGTGCCCGGCAGGAAGCCGATGTCCTCGCCCACCGGCACCGTCACGCGGGTGACGATGATCTCGTTGTAGAGCTTATTCTCCAGCACCTGGGCCAGGCCCGAAGCCAGCGCGAGCAGGGTCTTGCCGGTGCCGGCCTGGCCGAGCAGGGTGACGAAGTCGCACTCGGGGTTCATCAGCAGGTTGAGCGCGAAGTTCTGCTCGCGGTTGCGCGCCGTGACGCCCCACACGCTGTTCTTGGCGTGGCTGTAGTCGCGCAGGGTCTGCAGGACCGCGGTCTTGCCGTTGATCTGCTTGACCTGGCCGTAGAAGGGCGCTTCGCCGTTCTTCGGCTCCAGGAACACGAATTGGTTCACCAGCAGCGACGGGATCACCGGACCGGTCACCCGGTAGTAGGTGGCCGAGTTGCCGTTGCGGTTCTCCTGCCAGGACTCGATGTCCTTGCCGTGCTTGTTCCAGAAGTCGTCCGGCAGCTGCACGATGCCCGAGTAGAGCAGGTCGGTGTCTTCCAGGACGTGGTCGTTGAAGTAGTCCTCGGCCGGCAGGCCCAGGGCGCGCGCCTTGACGCGCATGTTGATGTCCTTGGACACCAGCACGATCGCGCGGCCCGGATACTGCTCCTCCAGCGCGCGCACTACGTTGAGGATCTGGTTGTCCGCCTTTCCCTGCGGGAGGCCTTCCGGCAGGGCCGGGCCGGCCGACAGGCGGGTCTGGAAGTACAGGCAGCCCTTGGCGTCCTTGTTGCCGAGGCGGTTGAGCGGGATGCCGTGCTCGATGGCGGCGTCTTCCATCGTTTCGAGCAGGGCGTCCAGCGAGCGCGACACCTGGCGGGCGTTGCGCGCGACCTCGGACATGCCTTTCTTGTGGTCGTCCAGCTCTTCCAGCGTCATCATCGGCAGATAGACGTCGTGTTCCTCGAAGCGGAACAGCGAGGTCGGGTCGTGCATCAGGACGTTGGTGTCGAGCACGAACAACTTGGTGACGCCGGCCTTGTCGGCGGCGCGGCTGGCGCGCGACTTGACCGTGACTTCCACCGGCTTATGCTTGGCCGGATGCGGCGCCGTGACATCGCTCTTCTCGGGCGCGCGCGCCACGGGGGCCGGGGCGGGCGCCGGCGCGGCCTTCTTGGCAGCCGGCTTTTTCGTGGCCGCCTTGGCGGCGGGCTTGGCCACCGGCTCGGGCGCCGCCTTCTTCACGGCGGCCAGGCGCGGCTTGGCGGGGACCACGTCCTCGCGCGGTTCGGCGGCGGGATATTCGTCGGCGCGCAACAGAGTCGCCGGCTTGGTGGGCATTTTGGGCAGTGGCATCAGGACCTCTGGCGGAAAAAGAAAACGGACGATGCTGCGTTTCGCAGCAATGGAAGGGCTGATGCGCTGGCGGGACCCGGCCAGGCGGCCGGGACGGCAGCTCCGAGGGTACTACGGTGACCTGCGGTGTGACTCAAAGTGGCTGATTCAAACGCATTACGACAGGTTGATCAACGGAGCCAACTTGGGGAAGTCAGCTCTGGCTCGTGATGAATTCCAGGACTTCCTCGGCGTGGTTCGGGACCTTCACGCCACGCCATTCTTTCACCAATCGGCCGCTTGCGTCAACGACAAACGTGCTGCGCTCGATGCCGCGTACCTGTTTGCCATACATGTTTTTCATCTTCATGACGCCAAACTGGGTGCAGACCGCTTCCTCGGGGTCAGAAATGAGCTCGAACGGCAGGCCGAGCTTGGACTTGAAGCCTTCGTGCGAGCGCAGCGAATCGCGGCTGATGCCGTAGATTTCGGCGCCGGCCGCGGCGAACTGCGGGTGCAGGTCGCGAAAGGCCATGCTCTCGGTGGTGCAGCCGGGGGTGTTGTCCTTCGGGTAGAAGTACAGCACCGTGTAGCGTGCCGGACGGCCGGACAGCTGAAAGGTGGCCGCGCCCGTCATCGGGGCGGAGAAATCGGTGACGCTTGCTGTGGTCGGGTTGGTGGCCACGGTCGGTCTCCCTATCGTTGGGTGTCGAGCACGATCAGGTCGCCCGATCGGCCCGGAAGTTGGCCCCACTGTACCGGAAATTCCGGCAGGGGCTGATCCTGTATTTTGGCGTGGTAGTCGGCCATGGACGCGAGGCGGTAGCCCTGGGCCTTCCAGCCGGCCAGCAACCGGTCGAAGATGGGGGCAAGTTTCTGCCCTTCAAGTTCGGCGTGCAGCGTATAGACGTGGTCGCGCGGCTGGCTTCGGGTCAGCTCCAGCAGGTAGTCGGCCACGTTGTCCGGGTCGATGGTGCGCCCGCCGATGTCGCGTCCCAGCACCTCGTCCAGGGTCGGCAAGGTGGTGGGCAGCTGCACGCAGGACAGGCCTTCGATGCGGTAGGGGCCGGCGTCGGTCTGGGCCAGGCTGCCGTCTTCGTTCAGCAGGGCGCGCCCGTCCGAGGCGTAGGCATAGCCGGCCGCGTCGTGCTCGGCGAAGGCGGCGCGGTTCATCTGCCAGCCGGCTGCGCCATGGGTGCGCGGCGCCTGGCCGAAGATGGCGGCGAAGCGCTCGCGCGCCTTGAACATCTCGCGCTGGGTCCAGGCCGGATTCTTGCCGCGCACGAAGTCCTGCCACAACACGTGGTCCCAGGTGTGCACGCCGCATTCGAAGCCGGCGTCGGCCACGGCCTTCATCTCGGCGGCGCAGCGCGCGCCGATGTCGGGGCCGGGCAGCAGCACGCCGTACATCAGGGTCTTGAGGCCGTAGTGCTCCACCACCGAGGTGCGCGAGACCTTCTGGAAAAAGCCCGGGCGCAGCGCGCGGCGCAGGGCCCAGCCGGTATGGTCCGGGCCCAGCGAGAACAGGAAGCTGGCTTGCGCCCCGTGCTGCTGCAGCATGCGCACGAGGCTGGGGACGCCCTCCCGCGTGCCGCGGAAGGTGTCGACGTCGATCTTGAGGACGAGTAGCGGGTCGCTCAATTTAGTCCATCAGGGCTTTGGCTTCGACCACGTGGCTGCGGTAGGCATCGAAGATGTTGCGCAGCGCGGCTTGCATGGTGGTGGTCGGCTTCCAGCCCAGTTCGTCGCAGGTGTTGGCGATCTTCGGCACGCGGTTCTGCACGTCCTGGTAGCCGGCGCCGTAGTAGGCGCCCGAGGTGGTCTCGGTGATCTTCACCAGCTTGGCGTTGTCGGCGTATTCCGGGTACTCGGCGGCCAGGTCCAGCATCATGCCGGCCAGGTCGCGGATCGAGTAGTTGTTGGTCGGGTTGCCGATGTTGTAGATCTTGCCCGTGGCTTTGCCGCCCTGGTTGTCGATGATGCGCATCAGCGCGTCGATGCCGTCGTCGATGTAGGTGAAAGCGCGCTTCTGGTGGCCGCCGTCGACCAGCGAGATGTTCTCGCCGCGCACGATGTGGCCGAAGAACTGGGTCACCACGCGCGAGGAACCTTCCTTCGGCGTGTGGATCGAGTCGAGGCCGGCGCCGATCCAGTTAAAGGGACGGAACAGGGTGAAGTTCAGGCCTTCCATGCCGTAGCCCCAGATCACGCGGTCCATCAGCTGTTTGGCGCAGGAGTAGATCCAGCGCGGCTTGTTGATCGGGCCGCAGATCAGTTCCGAGGCTTCCGGATCGAATTCCTCGTCGTGGCACATGCCGTACACCTCGGAGGTCGAGGGGAACACCAGGTGCTTGCCGTACTTATGGGCCGAACGCACGATCGGCAGGTTGGCCTCGAAGTCCAGTTCGAACACGCGCAGCGGCTGTTTCACGTAGGTCGACGGGGTGGCGATGGCCACCAGCGGCAGGATCACGTCGCACTTCTTGACGTGGTACTCGACCCATTCCTTGTTGATGGTGATGTCGCCTTCGAAGTAGTGCATGCGCGCTTTGTAGGCCTCGTTGGCCAGCAGGTCGCCGATGCGGTCGGACTGCATGTCCATGCCGTAGACGTGCCAGTCGGTCGTCTCGAGGATGCGCTTGGACAGGTGGTGGCCGATGAACCCGTTGACGCCGAGGATGAGGACTTTTTTCATGCGATGCTCTCTTCTGAAGATTCGTTCAGGCCAGCCGGGCGGCAAGCTGCTCCGGGGTTACCGGGGCGCCGTCTTCCAGCAGGCTGTGGATGGCGAGCGCACGGCCGTCGCCGCACACGCCAAAGATGGCATTATCCACCACCGCCAGACCCGGTGGCAAACCTGGCAAGGGCTGCTTGTGCAATCTTGCGCGTTCGATAATATAAACATGGCCGCCCTGTTCGGTGAAGGCGCCGGGGTAGGGCGGCGCGACGGCGCGGTGCAGGTTGTAGACCTGCTGGGCGCCCTGGTTCCAGTCGATGCGGCCGTCCTCGGGCTTGCGGCCGCCGAAGTAGGAGCCGCGGGCCAGGTCGTTGTGCAGGCGCGGGGCGCGTCCGGCCAGGAGCTCCGGCAGGACCTTCCACAGCGTGATTTCAGCCGCCACCTGAACCTTGCCGAACACCTCGTGCGCGGTGTCGTCCGGCAGGATGGGCACGGCGGTCTGGGCGACGATGGTGCCGGCATCCGGCTTGACCGTCATTGCGTGCAGGGTCGCGCCGGTTTCCGTGGCGCCGTGCAGCACCGCCCAGTTGACCGGCGCGCGGCCGCGGAACTGCGGCAGCAGCGAGCCGTGCATGTTGTAGGCCGGCGCCACTTCCAGCAGCGCCTGGGGCAGCATGTGGCGGTAGTAAAAACTGAACAGGAAATCCGGCCTGGCGTCCCGCACTTGCGCCAGCAGGTCCGCGCCATTGGCGTCGCCCGGCGTGATGAACGGGATGCCTTCGGTGCGGCAGACCGAGATGACGGACTCGAACCAGATGTTCTCGCTGGCGCTGTCCTCGTGGGTGACCACCAGGGCGACATCGACCCCGGCGGCCAGCAGCACCTTCAGGCAGCGCACGCCCACATTGTGGTAGGCGAAGACGACGGCGCGCGCCATCAGCGGCTCACCTGGCGCTTCTCCACGCCGTCCAGGTCGAGCGGCTGCTCCTTGCCTTGCTGGAGGATGGTCTGGACCACGTAGCGTGGACGGGCCCGCACCTGCTGGAAGATGCGGCCGACATATTCGCCCAGCAGGCCAATGCCGAACAGGATCACGCCCATGAAGAAGAAGGTGATCGCGAACAGGGTGAACACGCCTTCCGCTTCGGCGCCGAGGAACACGCGGCGCACCAGCAGTACCACCACCAGCAGCGCCGACATGATCGACATCGCCATGCCGAGCATGGAGAACATCTGCAGCGGCACCAGCGAGAAGCCGGTGACGAGATCGAAGTTCAGGCGGATCAGCGAGTACAGCGAATACTTCGATTCGCCGGCGGCGCGCTCTTCGTGCTCGACCACGATCTCGGTCGGCTTGCGCGCGAACTTGTAGGCCAGCGCGGGTACGAAGGTGTTCACCTCGCCGCACTGGTTGACCAGGTCGATCACGTTGCGGTGGTAGGCGCGCAGCATGTTGCCCTGGTCCGTGATCTTGATGTTGGTGATGTTTTCGCGCAGGTGGTTCATCGCCTTGGAGGCGATGGTGCGCCAGGCCGAATCCTGGCGCTTGCGGCGGATCGAGCCGACGTAGTCGTAACCCTCGCGCATCTTGGTCACCAGGTGATGGATCTCCTCGGGCGGGTTCTGCAGGTCGGCGTCGAGGGTCACCACGATCTCGCCGCGGGTGGCCTCGAAGCCGGCCAGGATCGCCATGTGCTGGCCGTAGTTGCCGTTGAAGAGGACCACGCGGGTCACGTCCGGGCGCACGCGGAACTGCTCGGCGAGGATGGACACCGAGTTGTCGCGGCTGCCGTCGTTGACGAACACGATCTCGTACGGGATGTGCATCGCGTCCAGCGCCGGGTACAGGCGCGCGAACAGGGCCGGCAGGCCCGCTTCCTCGTTATAGACGGGGATGACGACGGACAGTTCTGGCTTCATCGCGACGACGCTCATTTGGCGAGGATGGCGTTGACGGCGGCGACCACGCGCTCGACGTCGGCCAGCGCCATGGTGTTGAACATCGGGAGCGTGACGGTGAGGCGGCCGATCTTCTCGGAATGCGGGAACATGCCTTCCTTGAAGCCGCGCTCGCGGTACAGGGTGAACAAATGGATCGGCGCGTAGTGGTAGCCGGTGCCGATGTTGAATTCCTTCTGCATGCGCTCCATGAAGGCGGCGCGGGTGCCGGGGCCGTGGTCCGGCAGGATGATCTGGAACAGGTGCCAGTTCGATGTTCCGAACGCCTGCTGCGGAAGCTGGGCGCCGGTGCGAGCCTCGAAGTCCGGGCCGAAGCAATCGAAGTAGCGGCGCGCGAGCTGCTCGCGGTGGGCGTTGGAGGCGGCGATGGTCTTCATCTGCCCCAGGCCGATCACGGCCGTCACGTCCGTCATGTTGTACTTGCCGCCCAGGACGTCCACGTCGATGCCGTCCACGCCGCTGCGGGTCACGCCCTGCAGGCGGTATTTTTCGGCCAGGCGCGCTTCCTCGGCGTTGTTGACGACCAGGCAGCCGCCTTCGGCCGTGGTCAGGTTCTTGTTGGCCTGGAAGCTGAAGGAGACGAAGTCGCCGAAGCTGCCGATGCGCTGGCCCTTCCACAGCGAGCCGAAGGCCTGGGCCGCGTCCTCCACCACGCGCAGCTTGTGCTTGGCGGCGATGGCGTACAGGCGGTCCATGTCGACCGGCAGGCCGGACAGGTAGACCGGAATGATGGCCCTGGTGCGCGGGGTGATGGCCGCTTCGACCTGGTCGAGGTCGATGTTGCGGGTGATCGGATCGATGTCCGCGAACACCGGCGTGGCGCCCACTTCGATGATGACGTTGGCCGTGGCGACCCAGGACACCGGCGTGGTGATCACCTCGTCGCCCGGGCCGATGCCGGCGATGCGCAGAGCGATCTCCATGGTGCAGGTGCCGGAATTGAAGGTGCGTACCGGGCGCCCTCCAAAGTATTCGGAGAGCTGGGCTTCGAAGGCCTGGACCTTGGGACCGCTGGTGATCCAGCCCGAGCGCAGCACGTCGCCCACGCTGGCAATGGTCTCTTCGTCGATGGCCGGCCGCGAGAACGGCAGGAAAGGCAGTGCGCTCATTCGGAATTCCCTCGTGTTAAACCCGGTTATTCTAACAAATTGTCACTTCGTCACGAGCGCGCCAGCAGGGCGACGCCGGCCACGATGACGAGGATCGCCAGCAGGCGCTGGGGCGAGACGGTCTCGCCGAGGAAGGCCCAGGCGCCCACGGCGCTGACCACGTAGCCGAGCGAGAGCATGGGGTAGGCCAGGGTCACGTCGGTGCGCGACAGGCCGATGATCCAGACCACCAGCGAGATCGCGTAGCAGGCCAGGCCGCCCAGGATGGGCAGCTGGGTGGCCAGCTTCAGGCCGGTCTGGAACCAGTTGTCGGCGTTGAGGTGGATGGCGCCGACGGCGTTGGTGCCGGCTTTGAGCAGGAGCTGGGCGAAGGCGTTCAGCAGAACGCCGCTGATGATGAAACCGAAGGTAGCGAGATTCATTGAGTCAGAGGTTGGCGATGACGGCGCGGCGCGCATCCTGGGCGACGACGCGCAACGGGACCCCTTGGGCTTGCAGGGAGCGCAGCGCCTCGGGGGCAATGATGGCAACGGATTTGACGCCGGCCCGGGCGTCACGGGTCCACAGCGCGATCCATTCCTGCATGGTGGGGATCGAGCGCTGGGGTTCCTGTTTCAGGCCGAAGGAGAACTCGTCCCAGTAGTCGACCAGCGTCACGGTGCGGCGCAGGTAGAAGGTCAGGGACTGTTCGTAGATCCGCACCGAATACAGCTTGGTGTCGGCCTTGAGCTCCGCCTGGATCAGCGGGAGCATGGGGGTGGCGGCGCGCTGGCGCCCGTAGGGTTCGAAGCCGGCCAGCATCAGTTCCGTGGCCGCGAAGCCGCCGATGGCCAGGGCCACGACGGCCAGGTCGCGCCGCAGCTGGCGGCCCCACAGGAAGGCGGCGCCGCCGCCGACCAGGGCGGCGAAACCGGCGGCCAGCATCCAAGGCTGGCTGGCCTGGAGCAGGACCTCCTCGCTCGGCTGGTGGGGCAGGCGCGTGACGAAGGGCGTGGCCGCCAGCAGGGCGGCGCCGATCAGGGCGGTGATGCCGGCCGTGGCCTGGCGCGCCGCGCGGCTGCCATGCTCCAGATAGCTGCCGGTCAGGAGGGCCAGGGCCGGAAACACCGGCAGGATGTAGCCGGGCAGCTTGGAATTGGACTTGGTGAAGAACAGCAGGATGAACACGAACCAGACCAGCAGCATCAGGCGCGGGCGGAACGTGCCCGCTTCGCGCGCGGCACCATGGCGCAGCGCGCCCGGCAGCACGCCCAGCCAGGGCAGCATGCCGATCGCGGTCAGCACGAAAAAGGTGTACCAAGGCTGCTCGCGGTGGTGTTCCTTGAGCAGGAAACGCTCGAAGTGCTCGTGGATGAAGAAGAAGTGCGGCTGCTCCGGGTTGCGCAGACCGACCAGCACGAACCAGGGCGCGGCAATGGCGAAGAACAGCAGCAGTCCCTGGCCTAGGTGCAGGCGGGTCCACAGCTTCCAGTCGCGCGTGAGCAGCGTGTAGATGACGAGGACGGCGCCCGGCAGGACGATGCCGATCAGGCCCTTGGCCAGCACCGCCAGCGCCATGCCGGCCCAGCACACCAGCATCCAGTTGCGGCGTTCGGTCGCGCTGGCGCGGTCGCGCTGGGCGAGCAGGAGGGCGGCCAGGGACACCGTCATCATCGCCGACAGGCTCATGTCGAGCGAGTCGATCTGGCTGCAGGCGGCCCAGAAAAAGCAGGAGCCGAGCACCATGGCCGCATACAGGCCGGTGCGCTCGCCGAAGACCTTGATGCCGGTGTAGCCGGTCAGGACCACGCCGAGAATGCCGCACAAGCCGGTCCAGAGGCGCGCCTGCCAGTCGCCCAGGCCGAAGGCGGCGAAGGACAGCGCGTTCATCCAGGTTTGCAGCGGCGGTTTTTCGAAGTACTTGATGCCGTTCAGGCGGGTGGTGACCCAGTCGCCGCTGGCGAACATCTCGCGCGCCATCTCGGCGTAGCGGCCCTCATCCGGCGGCACCAGGGTGCGCAGGCCGAGCACGTACAGCGAAACGAGCGTGAACGCGGCCAGCAGCGCCCAGACCCAGGCGCGGGACGGACGGGCGTCGCTCATGCGAGGTCCGCCTGGTCCAGCAGCAGGGCCAGCAGAACCTTGCGGCCTTCGCCCATCAGGATGTTGTAGGTGCGGCAGGCGGCCTTGTTATCCATGCATTCGACGCCGATGCGGCGGCCGGTCAGTTCGGCGATCAGTTTCGGATGGATGAAGCGCTGGCGCGCGCCGGTGCCGAGGATGACCACGTCCGGGTTCTGGGCGGCGATGGGGGCGAAATCGGCGGCGCTCAGTTGGGCGAAGCCGGCCTCGGTCCAGCGCTGGGGCGGGGTTTCGGGCATGACCGTCAGCGAGTGCTCGAAGCGGACGGCGTTGACCTCCACGCCCGCGTCGTCGTAGCCCGTAACGGTTTGGTAATGCTGGCTGGTGCTCTGGTGAAGCTTCATGTGTGGACCGGGAAACCCCTAAGAATGCCATAAATGCCGCGCCCGCGCGATCCCCCCAGGGGTGGGGGAATTGGCGCCGTGTTCGATTTCAACGCGCGGACGAAAGTTTACCATGCGCGGCTTTGTCAATGCTGCAACTTGAGGAACGAACAACCATGGCATCCTACATCACCGAAATCCAGAAACTCTACATCGCCTACTTCAACCGCCCCGGCGATGTGGCGGGCGTCCAGTTCTGGGACGGCGTCGTCGCCGGCGCGCAGGGCGACACCTCGGCCGTTTCGGCCGCCTTCGCCAGCTCGGACGAGTACCGGAAAACCTTCGCCGGCAAGAGCAATGCCGACATTGTCCGTACCGTGTACCAGAACCTGTTCGGCCGCGAGGCGGAACCGGCCGGGGTGGCCTGGTGGGCCGATGCGCTGAACACGAAGGTAACCACCATCGACAGCGTCGTGACCGTCATCGCCAGCGGCGCGCAAGGCACCGACCTGGATGCGTTCAATAACAAGGTGGCCGCGGCCAAGGCCTTCACCGCGGCGCTCGACACCTATCCCGAGAGTGCGGCCTATGGCGGCGACGACGCCCTGGCCGCGGCCAAGGCCTACACGGCCAAGGTGACCGACGCCGCCTCGCTGGCTGCCGCCACCGCGCCCGACACGCTGGCCGCCACCGTGGCGGCCTTCGTCCAGGCCAGCAAGATGCCGCTGAGTTTCACGCTGAGCAGCGGCGCCGACAGCGGCGTCGCCTTCACGGGCGGCGGCGGCAACGACGTGTTCAACGCCACCGGTGCGACCTGGTCGGCCGGCGACGTGCTGCAGGGCGGTGGCGGCGTCAATACGCTGACCGTGACCGACACTGCCGGTGCGCTCGGCGCCGGCCTGCCTGCGGGCGCCCAGCTGTCCAACATCCAACAGGCCCAGTTCAGCACCACGGGCGGGTTCGGCGGCGCCACGGCCTACGACTTGTCCGGCGCGGCCGGCCTGCAGAGCGTGAGCGTGCAGGCCAAGGGCGCGATCAACCTGCGCCTGTCCGATACGGCGGCGGCCACGCTGGCCACCACCAGCGGCGGCGTGACCGTCAATGGCGGCAAGAGCGTCGCGGTCGACGGCAACACGGCGGCCGCCGTCCTGACCGGCGACGCGCTCGCCACGGTCAAGCTGGCCAACACGAGCCAGGCCGCCACCATCGTGAACAAGACCGCCGGCCATACGCTGAACCTGACCGTGAAGGCCGTCACCAACAAGGCCACCATCACCGACGCCGCCGCCGGCGCCGTCAAGCTGACGGTCGAGGCGCCGGGCAGCTCGGACTTCAACCTCGACACGGCCAAGGCGACCTCGCTCGACATCTCGGACGCGGGCGCCTTCACCTTGACCACCACTGCCCTGGCGGCGGCCGACCAGCTGAAAGCGATCACCCTGCGCGGCACCGGCGACATGAAGGCCGACCTGTCCGGCATCCTGCCGTTCAACAGCTTCGACGGTTCGGGCTTCGCCGGATCGACCGACCTGATCGTAGCCAGCGCCAGCGGCATCCGCTTCACGGGCGGCACCGGCAGCGACAAGGTGGTGCTGACCAATGGCTTGTCCGCGACCGGCAACTTCGACCTGGGCCAGGGCGCCGACAGCTACACCTTCACCACCGCCGCCGCGGCCGGAGCCAAGGTGGCCGGCGGCGCCGGCAGCGACACCATGGTCGTCAACGACGGCAAACTGCTCGACGCGGCGGCCAAGACGGTGTATTCCGGCTTCGAGATCCTCGACTTCTCGTCCGGTCTGCACACCTACGACCTGGCCGGCGCGGGCGGCGCCACGTCCCTGATCACGAGCGCGCCGATGCCGTCCGACGTCACCTTCATCAACGCCCTGGCCGGCACCTCGATCACCTTCTACAGCCAGGCGGAGGCCAAGACCGTGTACCAGCCGAACGTGTCGCTGACGCTGGCCGACAGCAGCGGCGCCAACGACACCCTGCCGATCACGCTGGTGGCGGTGGACGGGGTGAACGACGGCGCGGCCAAGGGCAGCGTGCAGGCGCATGCCGTGCTGGCCAAGGGCATCGAGACGGTGCGCGTGACTTCCACCGTACAGCAGCCGGATGCGGATCTGGTGGACACGCCCGTCAACGAAGCCACCCAGGCCGGCCAGTACAGCAACGAGCTGTCCTACCTGTTCGTGGACCACGCCAAGAGCGTCTACCTGGACGGCGGGGCCAATCTGACGATCGAGAACATCTATTCGGACGCCCTGACCCTGATCGACGCCAGCGCCGCCAGCGGCAACATCCTGCTGTCGGGCGCGACGCGGGTCGATTCGACCAACGACTTGAGCTTCACCTACCTGGGCAGCGCCGGTGGGGACGACGTGTACGGCACCGATGCGATCATCGTCTACCAGGGCAATGGCGGGGCGGACCAGCTGCACCTCAAGGCCGGCAACGGCAGCGACCTGATCAAGTTCGCCAAGGGCAGCGATTCGACCATGACGGCACCGACCGCCATCTCCCTGAGCCATACCTTCGACACCATCGACTTTTTCGAGACCGGTTCCGACCGGATCGACCTGAGCCAGCTGCACCTGGCGCAAGGGGCCAATACGGGGGGCATCGCCAAACACACGCTGCTGGCCAACAACGAGCAACTGGTGGCCGAGATGATCAGCAACACGGCGGGTTTCTTCAACGACGGCGACGCCAATCGTTCGCTGGCCTTCGCCACCGATGGCATGGACGGCTTCCTATTCGTGGACATCAACGCCGACGGCAATTACACGCCGGGCACCGACATGGCCGTGGAGCTGGTCGGCACCAGTGAACTGGTCATCGGAGATGTCAAGTTCGCCTGAGGGGTTGTCTATACAGACCACGCCGGGCATAGGGACATTGCGTAAATGCCGAGCTTTCGGCAGAATGGGCTTTTTCGCATTGCAGCAAAAGTTCCTATGTACCGGCCGATCCAGAAATCCCGCAAGCTTGCCGATGTCTGCTACGACATCCGCGGCCCCGTCCTCGAAAAATCCAAGCAGATGGAGGAGGAGGGGCACAAGATCATCAAACTGAACATCGGCAACCTGGCCGTGTTCGGTTTCGATCCGCCCGACGAGATCGTGCATGACATGATCGTCAACCTGCAGGGATCGGCGGGCTACACGGATTCGAAAGGCCTGTTCGCGCCGCGCAAGGCGGTGATGCACTACAGCCAGGAGAAGAAGATCGCGGGTGTCACCACCGAGGACATCTACCTCGGCAACGGCGCCTCCGAGCTGATCGTGATGGGCATGCAGGCCCTGCTCAACTCGGGCGACGAGGTGCTGGTGCCGGCGCCGGACTATCCGCTGTGGACGGCGGCGGTAAGCCTCTCGGGAGGCAAGCCGGTGCACTACGTGTGCGACGAGCAGTCCGGCTGGCTGCCAGACATCGACGACATGCGCCGCAAGATCACCTCCAATACGCGCGCCATCGTCGTCATCAACCCGAACAACCCGACCGGCGCCCTGTATCCGAAGGAAGTGCTGCTCGAGATCGTGGAGCTGGCGCGCCAGCACCAGCTGATCGTCTACGCCGACGAGATCTACGACAAGACCCTGTACGAGGACGAAACCCATACCTCCATCGCTTCGCTGGCCGATGACGTGCTGTTCGTGACCCTCAACGGCCTGTCCAAGAACTATCGTTCGTGCGGTTACCGCTCCGGCTGGATGATCGTCTCGGGCGAGAAGAAGCATGCCAAGGACTACATCGAAGGCCTGAACATGCTGGCCTCGATGCGGTTGTGCGCGAATACCCCGGGCCAGCTTGCGATCCAGACTGCGCTCGGCGGCTACCAGAGCATCGCCGACCTGGTCGGCCCCGGCGGGCGCCTGCTCAAGCAGCGCGACCTGGCGCACAAGTTGTTGACCGAGATCCCGGGCGTGAGCTGCGTGAAGCCAAAAGCGGCGCTCTACATGTTCCCGCGGCTCGATCCCAAGATCTATCCCATCGAGGACGACCAGCAGTTCGCCTACGAGCTCCTGGCCGAGGAAAAGGTGCTGATCGTGCAGGGCACGGGCTTCAACTGGATCGCGCCGGACCACTTCCGAGTGGTGTTCCTGCCGAACCAGGACGACCTGACCGACGCCGTCACCCGCATCGGCCGCTTCCTCGAGGGCTACCGCCGCCGGGCCGGCACGACCTGACCCGTTTACTGGAACCAGAATCAAACGTATGAAACCCATCAAAATCGGCCTGGTCGGACTGGGCACCGTCGGCACCGGGACCTATGAAGTCCTCAAGCGCAACCAGGAAGTGATCCGCCGCCGCGCGGGACGCGGCATCGAGATCGCGCAGATCGCCGCGCGCAAGGTCGAACGGGCCCAGACCATTGTCAACGGATCGATACCGGTGGTCGCCGATTGGCGCCAAGTGGTTGACAATCCCGAGATCGACATCGTCGTCGAACTGATCGGCGGCTACGACACGGCCAAGGAGATCGTGCTGGCCGCCATCGCCCGTGGCAAGCACGTGGTGACGGCCAACAAGGCGCTGCTGGCGCTGCATGGCAACGAGATCTTCCGCGCGGCGCAGGAGAAAGGCGTGATGGTGGCCTTCGAGGCGGCCGTCGCCGGCGGCATCCCCATCATCAAGGCGCTGCGCGAAGGCCTGACCGCGAACCGCATCGAATCGATCGCCGGCATCATCAACGGCACCACCAACTTCATCCTGTCCGAGATGCGCGACAAGGGGCTGGACTTTGCCACCGTGCTGCGCCAGGCGCAGGAGCTGGGCTATGCCGAGGCCGACCCCACCTTCGACATCGAGGGCGTGGACGCGGCGCACAAGGTCACGATCATGTCCGCCATCGCGTTCGGCATCCCGGTCCAGTTCGACAAGGCCTACGTGGAAGGCATCAGCAAGCTGCAGGCGATCGACATCCGCTACGCCGAGCAGCTCGGCTACCGCATCAAGCTGCTCGGCATCACCAAGCGCGCCGTGGTCAATGGCGTGGAAGGCGTGGAGCTGCGCGTGCACCCGACCCTGATTCCCTGCAAGCGCTTGATCGCCAACGTGGAAGGGGCGATGAACGCGGTGCTGGTCAACGGCGACGCCGTGGGCGCGTCCATGTACTACGGCCGCGGCGCGGGCGCCGAGCCGACCGCCTCGTCCGTGATCGCGGACCTGGTGGACATCACCCGCCTGGCCACGGCCGATCCGGAGTCGCGCGTGCCGCACCTGGCGTTCCAGCCGAACCAGATGACGGACGTGGCGATCCTGCCGATGGCCGAGATCACCACCAGCTACTACCTGCGCGTGTACGTGAAGGACCAGCTGGGCGTGATGGCGGACCTGACCCGCATCCTGGCCGACGCCGGCATCTCGATCGACGCCGTGCTGCAAAAGGAGCCGGGCGAAGGCGAGACGCGCACCGACATCATCATCCTCACCCACCAGACGCAGGAGAAGAAGGTGGATGCGGCCATCGCGCAGATGGAGCAGCTGCCGACCGTGGTGGGCCCGGTGACCCGGATCCGCCTCGAAAACCTGAGCTGACCGGTCCTGTCATTCCCGCGGAGGCGGGAATCCATGGCCATAATCACACCGACGGCCTTTCCCTTGTCATCGATTCCCGCCTCCGCGGGAATGACGGGTGCGGGCCACCGGATCGCGCTGGCGTACGTAGCGCTCGATCGACACCACCGTCACCCCTGTCGTCCCCGCGCAAGCGGGGATCCCTGGTGCTCCGCAAATCGGCGGCCTTTCTCTTACCAGGGGTTCCCGCTTCCGCGGGAATGACGGGTGAGGGCCGCCGGGTCGCGCTGGCGCACGAAGCGCTCGATCGACTCCACGGTCACCGTATCGATCTGCCCCGCCATGCGCCGCTCGAACGGATGGTCGTCGAAGGCCACGTTGGCGCGGAACATGCGCGCGCCCAGGCGCGTCAGCGCCGGCACCTGCACCGTGATCGGCGCATAGCCTTCACGCCTCAGCCAGCGCTGCGCATCGTCCCGCCCCGCCACGCCTTCGTCCAAGGCAGCCGCATAGGTCTCCAACACCCACTGGTTCGAATTCTGGTAGCGCGTGGACCACGCGTAGGACAGCATGTTGTAGTGCGCCTCGTGCAGCCGTAGCGGCATTGCTCCGGCCAAGGCCAGCGCGATCCGATGCTGGTCGGATGCCGAAGGAATCACCAACAACGCTTCGTAGTCGAACAGGTCGTCCAGGAAGAAATTCCCCAGTCCGTCGTTGTACAGGGCCGACTCCGCGCTGCCGCAGTCGTTCAATTCATGCACCACCAGCCAGCGTCCGCGCGGATGGTCGCGCCAGGCGATACCCATGTGCGAGTAGCGCAGGCCGTATTGGCGCAAGTCCTGGCCCACGCGGCCGATCAAGGCGACCTCCGCCCCCGAGGCGTCCAGCGTGTCGCGCACCTGCAAGGCCAGGTCCATGCCCTGGCGCAGGCTGGCCGGGCTGACGGGATGCGGATCGCAGGCCGTCCCCGCGCGCGCCGCGGCGCAGGCCAGGAGCAGGGCGGCGAACAGGAGGCGCGGTTTCATCCGGCGCGCGAGTGGTGCAGCAGTGCCTTGCCCACTTCGTTGGGCACGAAGGCGATCAGCTGGCCCGAGGCGATCAGCAGGTAGCCGGTCGTGGTGACGCTGACTTCGACCGCGGCGCCTACCGCCAGCGACAGCGAGCGCGCGGCCTGGCCCGACAGGCGCAAGCTGGTGCGGGCACTGCCGGCCGCCGTTTCGAGCACGAGCACCGTGCCTTCGGCCGAGACCTCGATGCTGCGTACGATCACGCTGCCGCTGGCGGCCAGCACGTCCAGCGCGCCGCCGACGACGGTGGCCGAGCCTTCCGCGCTCAGGGTGGATGCGTTCGACAGGGCGGTGCTGCTCTGGCCTTCGGCCTGGGCGGTGCACAAGCCTGCGCTCAGGAGCAGGGCGAGGATCAGGCGCATGACGGTTCTCCAAGGGTTGCGATGGCGGGAGTATTGAGGAGGATCGACCGGGCGCCAATTCGTTCTTGCGACGTATCGCTTTTCTCGTGTAGAAGTATTACTATCCGCTACTCATCCACCGGGAGGAAATGCCGATGCCGCACGCCGTTACACTCGTCGACACGCTCAAGCGGCTGCTCAAGGCCCGTGGCATCACTTACGCGGAACTGGCGCAGCGCATCGACATGTCGGAGGCAAATGTGAAGCGCATGTTCTCGCAAAAGAATTTCACCCTGCAGCGGCTGGACGAGGTGCTGGTCGCCTGCGGGATCGGGTTCGACGAGCTGACCAACGCGCAGGAAGGTCCGGCGCTCATCTCGCACCTGACCTTGCAGCAGGAGCGCGAGATCATCGACGACCCCAAGCTGCTGGTGGTGGCGGTGTCGGTGATGAACGGCTTCTCGTTCGACGCCATCGTGCGCGAATACGCGCTGGACGCGCCGGAGCTGACCCGCTACCTGCTCAAGCTGGACCGCATCGGCTTCCTGGAGCTGCTGCCGAATAACCGCGTCAAGCTGCTGATCTCGCGCGCCTTCAACTGGCTGCCGGACGGGCCGATCCAGACCTGGTTCCGCAGCGAGGCCGCGGCGGACTTCCTGAGCTCGAATTTCACCGGCCAGCTCGAGACCATGCGGCTGGTGAACCTCATGCTAAGCTCGCAGTCGGTCAACGCTCTGCTCGAACGCCTGAAACAGGTCGCCACCGATTTCGCCCAGTTGCATCAGCATGAGGCCCGCATCCCGCTGGAAGAAAAACACGCCGTCAGCCTGATGGTCGCCGCGCGCCCGTGGGTGCCGCAGGCCTTCCTGAAACTGCGCCGTTCCTGAATGGAGAGAGACATCCCATGAGCAAACCCAATCAATTCGAACTGCTCGGCCAGCGCCGCTTCGCCCCGTTCTTCTGGACCCAATTCCTCGGCGCCTTCAACGACAACCTGTTCAAGACGGCGCTGATCGTGGTGCTGGCCTACGACGCGGCCCGCTGGACCGATATGTCGCCGTCCACGCTGACCAATCTGATTCCGGGCCTGTTCATCCTGCCCTACGTGCTGTTTTCCGCCACGGCGGGGCAGATCGCGGACCGGGTCGAAAAATCGCGCCTGGCGCGCATCGTGAAACTGCTGGAGATCGGCATCATGACCGTGTGCGCGGCCGGCTGGCTGACCCACACGCTGTGGCTCCTGATCGCGGGCGTGGTCGGCATGGGCGTGCATTCGACCCTGTTCGGCCCCGTGAAATATGCCTACCTGCCGCAGAACCTCAAGTCGGAGGAACTGGTGGGCGGCAATGGCCTGATCGAGATGGGCACCTTCGTCGGCATCCTGCTGGGCGAGGTGCTGGGCGACGTGCTGGTGATGCACAAACCCTTCGGCATCGAGCTGGTGGCGGGCAGCACGCTGGCCGTGGCCGTCCTTGGCCTGCTGGCCAGCTTCCGCATTCCGCGCTCGCCCGCACCGGCGCCTGACCTCAAGGTGAGCCTGAACTTCGTGGCCGAATCGGTGCGCAATATCTCCTTTTCGCGCCAGAACCGGACCGTGTTCCTGTCCATGCTCGGTAATTCGTGGTTCTGGTTCTACGGCGCGATCGTGCTGGCCCAGTTCCCGGTGTTCGCCAAGGACTACCTGCACGGCGAGCATAGCGTGTTCGTGCTGCTGCTGACGGTGTTTTCGGTCGGGATCGGAGCCGGCTCGCTGCTGTGCGAGAAACTCTCCGGGCACAAGGTGGAAATCGGGCTGGTGCCGTTCGGCTCCATCGGCCTGTCCCTGTTCGGCATCGACCTGTACCTCGCCAGCCAGGCCTACACCAATACCGTCACCGTGGACGCCTTCGGCCTGCTGGCGGTGCCGGGCGTGCCGCGCATCCTGGCGGACGTGATGCTGCTCGGCGTGTTCGGCGGCTTCTTCATCGTGCCGCTGTTCGCGCTGATCCAGACGCGCTGCGACCCGCAACATATCTCGCGCACCATCGCCGGCATGAACATCCTCAATGCCTTGTTCATGGTGGTGGCGGCCGGCGTGGCGATGGTGATGCTCAAGGCCGGTTTCTCGATTCCCGAGCTGTTCCTGGCGACGGCGATCATGAATGCGCTGGTGGCGCTGTACATCTTCTCGCTGGTGCCGGAATTCCTGATGCGCTTCCTGGCCTGGCTGCTGATCCACACTATCCACCGGGTGCGCACCATCGACACCGACCGCATTCCGGATGAGGGGCCGGCGGTCCTCGTGTGCAACCACGTGAGCTACGTCGACGCCATCGTGATCGGCGCCGCCAGCCCGCGTCCGATCCGCTTCGTCATGGACCACAAGATCTTCAAGACGCCGCTGCTGGGCTGGATCTTCCGCACCGCGCGCGCGATTCCGATCGCGCCGGCCAAGGAGGATCCGTGGCTGATGGAGAAAGCCTTCGTCGACATCGCGCATGCCTTGCACGACGGCGACCTGGTGTGCATCTTCCCGGAAGGGCGCTTGACCACGACCGGTGAAGTGAACGAGTTCCGCAACGGGATCAGCAAGATCATCGAGCGCACCAAGGTGCCCGTGATCCCGATGGCCCTGCGCGGCCTGTGGGGCAGCCTGCTCACGCGCGACAAGACCAACGTGTTCGAACGCACGTTCAAGCGTGGCATCCGCTCGCGCCTGGCGCTGGCCGTGGGCACCCCGGTCGAGCCGGAAATCGCAACGCCCGACTATTTGCGTGAGCAAGTGCTGTCGCTGCGGGGGGGCTGGAAATAAACAATTCCTAACAACTGGACAAGAGGGCAGGGGCTTCTGCTATAATCCCTGCTTTCGTCGGGGCGTAGCGCAGCCTGGTAGCGTACTTGCATGGGGTGCAAGGGGTCGGAGGTTCGAATCCTCTCGCCCCGACCAAAAGAATCAATAGGGAAGGCCAGTCTCCGGACTGGCCTTTTCTATTTTCCGGCCACGGTGCGGGCCTTGTCGAGGCTGAGATAGCGCTGGTAAATGCGGAGGATCGTGCCGTCGGCCTCCATCGAACGGATCGCTTGCGCAAACGCGGCGCGCGCGGTCGCAGGCAGGCTGCGGCGTGATAAATAGGCGCCCACTTCCATGGGGGCGGCCTCGCTGATGACGAAGGTGCGGGCGTGCCGTGCCAGGCCATGTTCCGCGAACTGGCGGGCCCAGATCATTTCCGGCGCGAGGGTGGCGTCGGCGCGTCGGGCGGACATTTTCTTGAAGGCGGAGTCGAAGTCCACCACTTCCTCGAGGCGGCCGGCCTGGCGCAGGCGTTCAAGCTGAGTGCGGACCGCGGGCTGGTAGAAAGCGCCGCGCACGATATTCATGCGGCCCTGCGTGCGGTCGACGAACTCCCGCAGGCTGCGAAAGGTCTGGCCGTGTGCGAATGCGGCGCCAACGACCAGTTCAAACCGGGTGGAGGCGTAGGCGACGAACTCGCCATCGCGGTCCCGCTCCTCGCTCCTGGCGGCGCTGGCCGCCACGTCAATCACGCCCTGATCGAATTGCACGAACATCCGCGCGCGGGGAAATAATTCCAGGTTTAGCGTGCAGCCGGCCCGCCGCGCCGCCTCGCTCAACACGTCCGCCGCGGCGCCATGCACGGCGCCGCGTTCCTGGAAGCCGGAGTAGCCGAGTTCGCTGATCCCAGCGCGGATGGCGCGCGGGCAGACCGCTCCGGCCACCAACGGGCAGAAGAGGAGCAGCAGCGGGAGGCAACGGCTTCGCATGAGCGCAGTCGGAAAAGTGAGTCCGACAATATTGCGTTGTCTGCAAGGCCTTGTCCAGTGATGTGGCGGTCAACGGGTACTTGTGATCGATGGTCGGTGCATGAGATCGGCTTGATCTAGTTCATTGCCCAGGCATCGTCCGCGGGCATACAGTGCAGGCGTTTTGATCGGCCGCATCATGAACCTCTCTCAAGTCCTCCTACAGGCGCTCAAAGACCACGGCGCCCGCGAACTATTTGGCATTCCCGGCGATTTTGCGCTTGCGTTTTTCCGGCAGGTGGAGCTTTCCGGCATCCTGCCCATGTACACGCTGAGCCATGAGCCGGCGGTCGGTTTCGCGGCCGATGCGTCCGCGCGCCAGCACTGCCGGCTGGGCGTGGCGGCGGTGACCTATGGCGCCGGGGCGCTCAACATGGTGAACGCGGTGGCTTCGTCCTACGCGGAGAAGGTGCCGCTGGTCGTCATTTCCGGTGCGCCCGGCGCCAACGAGCGCCGCAACGGCTTCCTGCTGCACCACCAGGCGCGCACGCTGGATTCGCAGCTGGCGATTTTCCGCGAGGTGACCTGCGACCAGGTGGTGCTGGATAACCTCGCCCGCGCGCCGCAGGACATCGCGCGTGTGCTGCAAAGCTGCTTGCGCGAGTCGCGCCCGGTCTACATCGAGTTGCCGCGCGACCTGGCCTGTGCGCCGTGCGAGCCGGTGGCCGCCGCCTCCGCGCCGCCGGCCGACACCGAGGCAGTGGTCGCCTGCGTGGAAGAATTGCTGGCGCGGCTGGAAAGCGCCGCCGCGCCCATGCTCATGGTCGGCATCGAAACGCGCCGCCACCGCATCGAGGACAAGGTGGCCAAACTGGCGACGCTGCTCAACGTGCCGGTGGTGACCACCTTCATGGGGCGCGGCCTGCTGGCCGGCTCGGATGCGCCGCTGCTCGGTACCTATCTGGGCGTGGCGGGCGACGCCGCGCTGACCCAGGCGGTCGAAAACTCGGACGCGCTGCTGATGCTGGGCGTGATCGTCTCGGACACCAACTTCGGCGTCTCCGAGCAGAAGATCGACATGCGCAAGGCCATGCTGGCGGCCGATGGCAACGTCTCGGTCGGTTATCACGTCTACCCGAACATCGGACTGGAAGACCTGGTCGATGGCCTGCTTGCGCGCGCCCGCACGCTTGGCAAGCGGGGCGACATGCCGGAGCCGCACCGCTACCCGCGCGGCATGGAAGCGGACGACGCTCCCATCGCGCCGACTGACATCGCGCGCCTGGTCAACGACACGCTGGCCGCCGGCGCCAAGTTCACCATCGCGAGCGACATCGGCGACTGCCTGTTCACGGCCCTGGACATGGAAAACAACTCCCTGCTGGCGCCCGGTTACTACGCCACCATGGGCTACGGAGTGCCGGCCGGGATGGGCGTGCAGGCCGGCGGCGGCGAGCGGCCCTTGATCCTGGTCGGCGACGGCGCCTTCCAGATGACCGGCTGGGAGCTGGGCAACTGCCAGCGCTATGGCTGGGACCCGATCGTCATCGTCTTTAACAACTGCAGCTGGGAGATGCTGCGCGTGTTCCAGCCGGACGCCGGCTTCACCGACCTGGGGGATTGGCGCTTCGCCGAGACGGCCGCGCCGCTGGGCGGCGTCGGCTACCGGGTCCGCACCCGGCGCGAACTGCGCGCGGCCCTCGACCAGGCGCTCGCCACGCGCGGCAAGTTCCAGCTGATTGAAGCGATGATCCCGACTGGCGCGCGTTCCGACACATTGACCCGCTTCGTCACCGGCGTGCGCCGCCTGCAGCAGGCAGCCGTCTGCTAAGCGGCGCTCCAGTGCACCACCTCGATCATGTGGCCGTCGGGGTCGTGCACGATGGCGCCGAAATAGCGTTCGCTGACGTCCGGCCGCAGGCCGGGCGTGCGCACGGAGCGCGCTCCGGCGGCAAGTGCCCGCTCATGAAAGTCCGCGATGGCGGCAGGGCTCGATGCGCTGACGGCGACGTGCGCCCGTTCGCCGACGATGGCGGCGCCCCGTTCAACCGGATACAGGCAGAAGCTCCAGTGCCCGTCGGCGCCGAAAGCTGCTTGGCCGGGATCGCGGTGCACCAGTCCATAGCCGAGCGGCGCGAAGCAATCGGTGTAGAAGTCGATGGCGCGCGCGAGGTCGGGCGTGCCGATAGAGATGTGGTCGATCATGTGACGGCCTTCCGTGGTTGCAAAGGCCTGTCATCATAGCGATGGCGCGCGAGACGGTTTCTCGATTCACCCCGGCTGCGCGAGACAAATTCTCAATCCGTGCCGAGCGGCACGCGCGTGTCGAACTTCGCGCAGTTCATCGCCAGCAGGCTCTTGTAGTTGGCGACGTTGTTATTGGACGTGAAGACGCGGCGCGTGAAGGCCTGCAGCTGTTCCATCGAGCGCGCGACCACGACCAGCATGAAATCGTATTCGCCGGCCACCTCGTAGCAGGCCGTGACCTCGGGCTCGGCGCGCATCAGCGCCTCGAACTGTTTCAGCAGGGCGGTGTTTTGCTGCGCCAGCTGCACCGTGATGAAGGCGGTCAGCGGCAGGCCGACCTTGACCCGGTCCACAAGGGCCACTTCCTTGAGGAGGATGCCGGCGGAACGCAGATGGGCAATGCGGCGCTGGCAGGTCGCGGTGGAGGCGTGTACGCGCTCGGCCAGCTCGCGCAGCGGGATGCTGGCGTCGTCCTGGAGCAGATTGAGGATTTGAATGTCGAGTCGGTCGAGTTCCATCGCCGCGCAGCATAGCACGGCGCCCCTACAGCAGGGACCGGCAGTGTCGCACGAACCAGTCCGTCGCGAGCAAGGCGACGTTTTCCAGCGCGCCCGACTCTTCGAACAGGTGGGTGGCGCCGGGAACGATGGCGAAGTCCTTCTCGCAGCGCAGATAGGCGTAGGCCTGCTGGTTCAGTTCGAGCACGCCTTCGTCGTTGCCGCCGACAATGAAGAGGGTCGGCGCGGTCACTTTGGCCAGGGCGTCGGCGCCGGTCATGTCCGGCCGCCCGCCGCGCGAAACGACGGCGGCGATGCCGTCCGGATCGCGCGCCGCCAGCGCGAGGGCCGCGGCGGCGCCGGTGCTGGCGCCGAACAGGCCGACCCGCTGGTTGGAGGTGGCCGGTTCCTCGCCCAGCCAGGCGCGCGCGGCCGCCAGCCGCTCGGTCAGCAGGCGGATGTCGAAGCGCGCCTCGGGGTCCCGGTCCTCGCCCGGCGTGAGCAGGTCGAGCAGCAAGGTGCCGAGCTGGCGCTCGCGCAATTGGCGGGCGACGAAATTGTTGCGGGGACTGTGGCGGCTGCTGCCGCTGCCGTGCGCAAACAGCACGACGCCGTTCATGGCGGCAGGCACGTCGAGCATGCCTTCCATCTCGACATTGCCGGCCCAGATGCGTACTTCCTGCTGGTTCGCTTCCATGGTGGTGCCCTCCCTGACCGCTCATCTTCGCACCACACCGACCAGTTCCGCGCACGATAACGCGCGGCTATACTTGAATGGCGGAGGACCGACCATGCACGACCATGCCATGCATCACCACGCCGCGCCGGCCCCGGCCGCGGCGCCGCTCCCGGAAGGGACGATCTATACCTGTCCGATGCATCCCGAGGTGCGCCAGAGCGCGCCCGGCACCTGCCCGAAATGCGGGATGACGCTGGAGCCGGTCATGCCCACGCTGGAGGATGCGGGCAATCCGGAGCTCGCGGACTTGCGCCGCCGTTTCTGGTGGACACTGCCCTTGACGGTGGCCGTGGCGGTGCTGGCCATGGGCGCACACCAGCTGTTTCCGGGCGGCTTGCCGGGGCAGAGCTACATCGAATTCGCGCTCGGTTCGCCGGTGGTGCTGTGGGCCGGCTGGCCGTTCCTGCAGCGGGGTGTGCAGTCCGTGCTGCGGCGTAGCCCCAACATGTGGACCCTGATCGGCACTGGCGTCGCGGCCGCCTACCTGTTCAGCCTGACCGCGACCTTTGCGCCCGGCCTGTTCCCGCCCAGCTTCCGCCCGCACGGCCGCGTGGACGTGTATTACGAGGCCGCGGCCGTCATCATTTCGCTGACCTTGCTGGGGCAGATCCTGGAGCTCAAGGCGCGCGCGGAGACATCCGCCGCGATCAAGGCGCTGCTCGGCCTGGCGCCCAAGACGGCACGTCGGATCCGCGCGGACGGGACCGAGGAGGACGTGCCGCTGTCCCACGTGCACATCGGCGACACGCTGCGTGTGCGTCCCGGCGAGAAGGTGCCGGTCGACGGCAAGGTGCTGGAAGGCGAGAGCGCGCTGGACGAATCGATGCTGACCGGCGAGCCGGTGCCGGTCACCAAGCGTCCCGGCGACACCGTGATCGGCGCCACCATCAACGCCAGCGGCAGCCTGGTGATCCGGGCCGAAAAGGTCGGCGCCCAGACCATGCTGTCCCAGATCGTGCAGATGGTGGCCCAGGCCCAGCGCTCGCGCGCGCCGATGCAGCGGCTGGCGGACGTGGTGGCGGGCTATTTCGTGGTGGCCGTGGTCGGAGTCGCGGTGCTGACCTTTCTTGGCTGGGGTGTGTTCGGCCCCGGCCCGAGCTGGGCGTTCGGCTTCGTCAACGCCGTGGCGGTGCTGATCATCGCCTGCCCGTGCGCGCTCGGGCTGGCCACGCCGATGTCGATCATGGCCGCCACCGGCAAGGCCGCCACCCAGGGCGTGCTGTTCCGCGACGCCGCCGCCATCGAGGCGTTGCGCAAAGTCGATACGCTGGTGGTGGACAAGACCGGCACCCTCACCGAGGGCCGCCCGGCTTTCGAGCGCGCCGTCGGCGCGGACGGCTGGAACGAGGCGGACGTGCTGGCGCTGGCCGCCAGCATCGACCAGGGCAGCGAGCATCCGCTGGCGCACGCGATCGTGGCGGCGGCGCGCGAGCGCGGCCTGGCGCTGCAAAAGCCGGACAGCTTCGAATCCTCGAGCGGCATCGGCGTGCGCGGCAGCGTGGGCGGGGCCAGCATCGCGCTCGGAAACACGGTGCTCATGGAGGCCTCCGGCGTGGACTGGCGTCCGTTGGGCGAGGCCGCCGAGCGTCTGCGCGGCGAAGGCGCGAGCGTAATGTATCTGGTGCGCGAGGGAGGCCTGGCCGGTCTGCTGGCGGTGTCCGATCCGGTCAAGACCAGCACGCCGGCGGCGCTGGCTTCGCTGCGCGAAGCTGGCCTCAAGGTGGTGATGGCCACCGGCGACGGCGTCACCACGGCGCGCGCGGTGGCGCAGCGCCTGCACATCGACGAGGTCTTCGGCGAAGTCAAGCCGCAGGACAAATTGGCGCTGGTGGAGCGCTATCAAGGGGAGGGCAGGGTGGTGGCGATGGCCGGGGACGGCATCAACGATGCGCCGGCGCTGGCCCGGGCCGACGTCGGCATCGCGATGGGTACGGGCACCGACGTGGCCATCAACAGCGCCCATGTCACCCTGGTCAAGGGCGACCTGAACGCCATTGCGCGCGCGCGTGCGCTGTCGGTGGCGACGGTGCGCAACATGCACCAGAACCTGGCGTTCGCCTTCCTCTATAACGCTCTCGGCATTCCGCTGGCGGCGGGGCTGCTGTACCCGTTCACCGGGCAGCTGCTTTCGCCGATGATCGCGGCGCTGGCCATGAGCCTGTCGTCGGTCTCTGTCATTACCAATGCGCTGCGCCTGCGCCGTGCTTGACAGGGGCAGCGCGGACTGCAACCATTGCGATTCATGAAGCCGTCCCGTTCCGTCCGACTCTTCGCGGTCATCGTCGCCGTGTTCAGCCTGCTGTACACGCAGCTGGCGCTGGCGTCGTATGTGTGCCCAGCCGGCAGCGGTGCGGCCGGCCCGCAGGAAGTCATGACCGATTGCGCCGCCGGCAGCGCCGCGGGCGACTGCGCCGCGATGGACGACGAGCGGCCTTCCCTGTGCCACGCGCACGCCCAGAAATCCGATCCCACGCCTGACCGGCACGAGCTGCCGCCCGTGCCTCCGTTCGCCGCCGCCGGCCTGTCGCAAGTGGTGGTGGCCATCGTCCCGCCGGCGCCGCGGCTGGTGTTGGCGTCCCAGGCCAGGCTGCGCACGCGCAGCACTGCGCCGCCGCTGGCGATCCAACACTGCTGCTTCCGTATTTGACACTTCACGCTGACTGACCGTCGTTCCCGCCCGGCTTGCCGCCGCGCGGGTGGATCAATCATCGTGGAGTCATCATGTTTTCCTTTGTTTGCAGGGCGCTCGCCGCGGCGGGCATCCTGGCTTGTGCGCCGGCCTTCGCCGCCGCTCCGTTGACCTTGGCCGCCGCCCAGCGCGCCGCCCAGGCGCATTCGGCCCAAATGCATGCGCGCGCCGCCGCCGCCGCCGCCGCGCGCGAGCTGGCGGTCGCCGCCGGCCAGCGGCCGGACCCTGTGCTGCGCGCGGGTATCGATAACCTGCCGCTCAGCGGTCCCGATAAATACAGCCTCGGCGCCGACACCATGACCATGCGGCGCATCGGCGTGGCGCAGGAATTGACCCGGGCGGGCAAACTGGCGCTGCGCAGCGAACGTTACCTGCACGAAGCCGAGCGCAGCGACGCCGAGGGCGACGTGGCGCGCAGCGAGGTGGCGCGCGCCACCGCGTCCGCCTGGTTCGAACTGGGCTACGCGCAGGCCGCCGTCAAACTGGTTGAGCAGGCCATTGAAGCGGCCGGCCGCGAACGCGCGGCCAGCGAAGCGGCCTACCGTGCCGGCCGCGCGGCCCAGGCCGAGGTGATCGCGGCGCGCGAGCAGATCGCGTTGCTGGAGGACCGCCGCAGCGCGGCGGACCAGCGTGTGCGCAGCGCGGCGCTGGAGCTGGAACGCTGGACCGGCGCGGCGCCGCCAGCGGCGCTGGGGGCCGCCCCCGATACGTCCATCCCTCCGCTCGACGCCGCCATCCTTGCGCGCGACGCGGCCAGCCATCCGGAGATTGCGGTGCTGGACCGGCAGATCGCGATCGTCGAGACCGACGCCCGCCTGGCGGACGCCGAACGCCGCCCCGACTGGAGCGCCGAAGTGGCCTTCCAGCAGCGCGGCCCAGGTTATCCGAACATGCTGTCGTTCGGCGTGTCGGTGCCGCTGCAATGGGACCGCCCTAATCGCCAGGACCGCGTGCTGGCGGCTCGCCGCGCCATGGCCAGCCATGCCCAGGACGAACGCGACGAGAGCCTGCGCGCCTACGTCGCCGACAAGCGCCGCCTGCTGGAGGAGTGGCGCACCGGGCGCGAACGCAGCGCGCGCTACGTGACCGTCCTGATTCCGCTCGCCGCCGAACGCAGCGGAGCCTTGCTGGCTGCCTACGCCGGCGGCAAGGCCAGTCTGGCCGAGCTGCTGGCCGCACGGCGCCAGGAACTCGAAGTGCGCCTGCAGGCGCTGCAACTGGAAGCGGATACGGATCGCCTGTGGGCGCAACTGCGCTTCCTCACCCCGGCCGCCATCGCGGCCAGCATCAAGGAGGCCCCATGAACACCCGGAAGATCGCACTTGGCGTATTGATGGCCGTCCTGGCCGCGGTGCTGGTCGGCGGCGGCTACTGGTTCGGCGCCGCGCGCACAACCCCCAAGGCCGCCGCGCCCGCCGCCGCCAAGATAGGCGAGCGCCGCGTGCTGTACTGGGTCGACCCGATGGTCCCCGGGCCGCGCTTCGACAAGCCTGGCAAATCGCCGTTCATGGACATGCCGCTGCGGCCCGTGTACGCCGATGAAGGCGAGGCCGGCAACGGCGTGGCCATCGATCCGCGCGTGCAGCAGAACCTGGGAATTCGCACGGCGGAAGTCACCGAGGAACACCTCATGGGCAGCGTGGAGGCGGTCGGCAACGTCGCCTGGAACGAGCGCGATAGCACGCTGCTGCAGGCGCGCAGCGCGGGCTTTGTCGAACGGGTGCACGTGCGTGCGAGCTTCGACTCCGTGCGGCGCGGCCAGCCGCTGCTGGATCTGTACGTTCCCGACTGGGTCGCGGCGCAGGAGGATTACCTGGCCGTGCGGCGCATGCATCCCGACGCGTCCGATCCGCTGGTGGGGGCCGCGCTGCAGCGCATGCGCCTGGCCGGGATGACGGAGGAGCAGATCCGCGCCGTCGCCGCGGGCGGCCGGGTGCAGGCGCGCATGACGGTCGTGGCCCCGCAGTCGGGCGTGGCGGTGGAAGTCGCGGCGCGCGACGGCATGACCGTGGCGCCGGGAACGCCGTTGTTCCGCCTGGCCGGCCTGGACCGGGTATGGGTCGAAGCGGAGGTGCCGGAGCAGGCCGGCGCCGCCGTGATGCCGGGCGCGCACGCGTCCGTGAGCGCGCCCGCGCTGGGCGCAGGGAAGCTGGACGGCACGGTCGCGGCGCTGCTGCCGTCGGTGGACGCGGCCACGCGCACCCGCAAGGCGCGCATCGAATTGCTCAATCCCGGCCACAAGCTCGCGCCCGGCATGTTCGTCCAGGTCGCCATCGAGCGCGGCGACATGCACAACGCGCTGACGGTGCCGTCTGAGGCGGTGATCCAGACCGGCAGCCGCAGCGTGGTGTTCGTCGCGGGCGAAGGTGGGCGCTTCCAGCCGGTGAACGTGGAGCCGGGCGCGGAAGCCAACGGGCGCACCGAGATCCGCGGCGGCCTCGCGGCCGGGCAGCGGGTGGTGGTGTCCGGGCAGTTCCTGGTCGATTCCGAAGCCAGCCTGAAAGGCGTGGCGGCGCGCATGCAGGGCCAGGCCGGCCCGGCGGACGTGCTGCTGCATCACGCGACCGGCCGCATCGAGAACGTCGGCCAGGACACGGTGACGATCTCCCACGGTCCGATCGACACGCTGAAGTGGGGCGCGATGACCATGGACTTCCAGCTGCCGGCGGGCGGACTCCCGCCGGGCATCGCGGTCGGCGACACGGTGCACTTCACGATCCGCGAGGCCAAGGGCGGCTTCCGCGTGGAGCAGATGAGCGCCGCCGGCGCGCACGGAGCGCACCGATGATCGCGCGACTGATTCGTTGGTCGATCGGGAACCGGGTCCTGGTGCTGCTGGCCACCCTCGGCCTGTGCGGTTGGGGGCTGTGGGGCATGAGCCGCACCACGCTCGACGCCATTCCCGACCTGTCCGACACCCAGGTCATCATCCGCACCACGTATCCGGGCCAGGCGCCGCAGATCGTGGAGAACCAGGTGACCTATCCGCTCACCACCACCATGCTGTCGGTGCCGGGTGCGAAGACGGTGCGCGGCTACTCGTTCTTCGGCGATTCCTTCGTCTACGTGCTGTTCGAGGACGGCACCGACCCGTACTGGGCGCGCTCGCGCGTGCTGGAATACCTGAACCAGGTGCAGGCGCGCCTGCCGGCGCAGGCGCGGCCTGCGCTGGGGCCGGACGCCACCGGCGTCGGCTGGGTCTATGAGTACGCCCTGGTGGACCGCAAGGGCAAGCTCGATCTGTCCGAGCTGCGAACCCTGCAGGACTGGTTCATGAAGTATGAGCTCAAGACCGTGCCCAACGTATCCGAGGTGGCGAGCATCGGCGGCATGGTTCGCCAGTACCAGATCCAGCTCGACCCGGACCGCATGCGCGCCTACGGGATCACGCATGCGCGGGTGATCGACGCGGTCCAGAAGGCCAATCAGGAAAGCGGCGGTTCGGTGCTGGAATTGGGCGAGGCCGAATACATGGTGCGCGCCAGCGGCTACCTGCGCAGCCTGGACGAATTCCGCCAGATCCCCGTGTATGCCAGCCAGTCCGGCGTGCCGGTGCGCCTCGGGGACGTGGCCCGCATCCAGCTCGGTCCCGAGCTGCGGCGCGGCGTGGCGGAACTGAACGGGGAGGGCGAGGTGGCGGGCGGCGTGATCGTAATGCGCAGCGGCGCCAACGCGCTGGCGACCATCGACGCGGTCAAGCGCAAGCTGGAGCAGATGAAGGCGAGCCTGCCCCCGGGCGTGGAGATCGTGCCGACCTACGACCGCTCCACCCTGATCCGCAGCGCGATTTCCAATCTGGAGCACAAGCTGATCGAGGAATTCATCGTCGTGGCGGTGGTGTGCGCCCTGTTCCTGTTCCACCTCCGCTCGGCGCTGGTGGCGATCGTGTCGCTGCCGCTCGGCGTGCTCGCGTCCTACCTCGTCATGTACTACCAGGGGGTGAACGCCAACATCATGTCCCTGGGCGGCATCGCGATCGCCGTCGGCGCGATGGTCGACGCCGCGGTCGTGATGGTGGAAAACGCGCACAAGCATGTCGAAGCCTGGCATGCCGCCAATCCGGAGCGGGAACTGGAAGGGGCCGAGCATTGGCGCGTGATCGGCGACGCGGCGGCGGAAGTCGGTCCGGCGCTGTTCTTCTCGCTCGTGGTGATCGTGCTGTCCTTTGTCCCGGTGTTCACGCTGCAGGCGCAGGAGGGCCGGCTGTTCGCGCCGCTCGCCTTCACCAAGACCTACGCGATGGCCGCCGCCGCCGGGCTCGCGGTGACCTTGATCCCGGTCCTCATGGGCTACCTGATTCGGGGCAAGCTCCCTTCGGAGCACGCCAATCCTCTCAACCGCTTCCTGATCGCCGTCTACCGGCCGCTGCTCGACGCCGTGCTGCGCCGCCCCGCGCTCACGCTGGCGCTGGCCGCGTTGTTCGCCGTGCTCAGTCTGTGGCCGGCACAGCGCCTGGGCGGGGAATTCATGCCGCCGCTGGACGAGGGCGACCTGTTGTACATGCCGTCGGCACTGCCGGGCATCGGCATCGGCAAGGCGTCCGAGCTGCTGCAGCAGTCGGATCGCCTGATCCGTACCGTGCCGGAGGTGGCGACCGTGTTCGGCAAGGCGGGACGTGCCGAGACGGCCACCGATCCGGCCCCGCTGGAGATGTTCGAGACGGTGGTCCAGTTCAAGCCGCGCGCCCAGTGGCGGCCGGGGATGACGCCGGCCAGGCTGGTGGAGGAGCTGGACCGCGTGGTCCAGGTGCCGGGACTGTCGAACGTGTGGGTGCCGCCGATCCGCAACCGGCTGGACATGCTCTCGACCGGGATCAAGAGTCCGGTCGGGATTAAGGTCTCCGGCGTGGATCTGGCCGAAATCAACCGCCTCACCGGCGTCATCGAGGCGGCGGTCAAGCAGGTGCCCGGGGTGGCGTCGGCGCTGGCCGAGCGCCTCAACGGCGGGCGCTACGTCGACGTGCAGATCGACCGCGGCGCGGCCGCGCGCTACGGCATGAACATCGCCGACGTGCAGAGCGTGGTGTCGGCCGCCGTCGGGGGCGACAACATCGGCGAGACGGTGGAGGGCCTGCAGCGCTTCCCGATCAACGTGCGCTATCCGCGCGACGTGCGCGATTCGGTCGGCAAGCTGCGCCAGCTGCCGATCCTCACCGAACGCGGCGCGCAAATCGTGCTCAACGACGTGGCCCAGGTGCGCATCGTCGACGGCCCGCCGATGCTCAAGAGCGAGAACGCGCGCCTGTCCGGCTGGGTCTATGTGGACATCCGCGGACGCGATCTGGGGTCGGTGGTGGCGGACATGCAGCAGGCCGTCGGCCAGGCCGTGGCGCTGCCGCCGGGGTATGCGCTGGCCTGGTCCGGCCAGTTCGAGTACCTGGAACGGGCGCAGGCGCGGCTCAAGGTGGTGGTCCCGGCCACGCTCCTCATCATCTTCGTGCTGCTGTACCTGACCTTCCGCCGCGTGGACGAGGCGCTCCTGATCCTCGGGACGCTGCCGTTCGCGTTGGCCGGCGGCACGTGGCTGATGTGGATCCTGGGCTACCACCTGTCGGTCGCCAGCGGGGTCGGTTTCATCGCGCTGGCCGGCGTGGCCGCCGAATTCGGCGTCATCATGCTGCTCTACCTGAAGCATGCGTGGGAGGGCGGGGAACACGCGGGCGAACGTCCGGCCGCGCTGCGCGAGGCGATCCGCGCCGGCGCCGTGCTGCGGGTGCGGCCCAAGGCGATGACGGTGGCCGTCATCATCGCCGGCTTGGTGCCGGTGATGCTCGGGGGCGGCGCGGGGTCCGAGGTCATGCAGCGCATCGCCGCGCCCATGGTGGGCGGCATGCTGACCGCGCCGCTGCTGTCGATGTACGTGATTCCGGCGGCTTACTATCTGCTGCGCCTCAGGCGCTGACGCAGCGGGCGCGGTACTGCATCGGGGTCATGCCGGTATGGGCCTTGAATTGGCGCGAGAAGGCGCTGTGGTCGGTGTAGCCGCATTCGTAGGCGATGTCCGCGATCCCGGCGTTGGGCTGGGACTCGATCATCTTCATCGCCGCCGACAGCCGCGCCTGCAGCAGCAGCTGGCGCGGCGAATGGTGGAACACCTTCTGGAACAGGCGCTCCATGCGCGAGATGGACAGGCCCGCGCTGTCGGCCAGCGCCTGCATGCTGATGTTGTCGGCGTGGTGCTCGCGGATATGCTCGGCGATGCCGGCGATCTTGCGATAGACCGGATGCAGTTCGTCCGGCAGGCCGAGGTCCTGGGAGGTGCCCATCAGCCCGACCACCTGGCCCAGGCGGTCGCGCAGCGGGGCCTTGTTGGTCAGGCACCAGCCGCGGCTGCGGGTCGGATACATGTGCAATTCCAGGTGCTTCTGGATCGGGGTGCCGCTATCGATCACCTGGCGGTCCTGGGCCATGTAGGCTTCGGCCAGGGCGCGCGGGAACACGTCCAGCGCGCGCTTGCCGAGCAGTTCGGACTTGTGCCGCAGTCCGCAACGGCGCACCATGGTGTGGTTGATGCTGAGGTAGCGGCCCTCCCTGTCCTTGACGAAGAAGGCGACGTCGTTGAGCGCGTCGAACAAGGTCTCCATGGAGGCGATATCGATGCTGTCAAGGTGGCTGGTTTCGGCTGGCATGGCTGGACTCCTTCCACCGGTATCCTAGCAAAGCGCCGGACGGAAGTCTGCCGGACTGGCACTGGATTGTTGCCGAATTCGGCACAATCGACATTGTGCCGAATTGCGCGCCGTGGCTGCCAGCCGAGTGCAAGACCGGCGGCGCGGGGCGGCGTATTCTGACGCTTCCCCTGAAACCAATCTTAACGAGGTGCAGCGATGTGGCAAGGCGTGATTCCGGCAGTGACAACCAAGTTCAAGGAGGACGGCTCGCTCGATTTCGGCGAGATGGCGCGTTGCTTCGCGCTCCAGATGGAGGCGGGCGCGGACGGCCTGATCGCCTGCGGTTCGCTGGGCGAGGGGCCGATGCTGTCCCATGCGGAGCGCCTGGACGTGCTGCGCGCCTGTAAGGACGCGGCCGGAACCAAGCCGGCCCTGCTGACCGTGGCGGAGGCGGGCACGCGCGAAGCCTGCGCCCTGGCCGAACAGGCTGCGCGCGCCGGCGCCGACGGCCTGATGGTGGTGCCGAGCACGATCTACCATACCAACCACGCCGAGACGGTCGCCACCCTGCGCGCGGTCGCCGCGGCGGCCGACCTGCCGATCATGATCTACTCCAACCGCGTCGCCTACCGCGTCGACGTGACGGTCGACATGATGGAGGAGCTGGCCGACGATGCCCGCTTCGTGGCGATCAAGGAGTCCTCGGACGACATCCGCCGCAGCACCGAGATCATCAACCGCCTGGGCGACCGCTACGACCTGTTCACCGGGGTCGACAACCTGGCCTTCGAGGCGCTGGCGGTGGGCGCGATCGGCTGGGTGGCCGGACTGGTGCTGGCCTTCCCCAAGGAGACCGTGGCGATCTACCGCCTGATGCGCGCGGGACGCCAGGCCGAAGCGCTGGCGATCTACCGCTGGTTCCGGCCGCTGCTGGATTTGGACGTCTCGACTTACCTGGTCCAGAACATCAAGCTGGCCGAGGCCATCGCGATCGGTTCCAACGAGCGGGTGCGCGCGCCGCGCCGGCCGTTGACGGGGGCGCAGCGCGAGAACGCCGAGCGCGTGATCCGCGCCGCCATTGCCAACCGTCCGGAACTGCCCGAGCTGGCCTGATGTCCGCCTGCGACGTCCTCGTCATCGGCGCCGGTGTTGTCGGTGCGGCCTGCGCGGCGGCTCTGCTCGACGACGGCCACTCGGTCACCGTCGTCGACGCGGGTCAGCCCGGCGGCGGCGTGACGGCGGCCGGGATGGGCCACCTGGTGGCGCTGGACGAGCATCTCGCGGAACTGGACCTGTGCCTGTTGTCGCTGGAGCGCTGGAACCGCTTCATGACCGAGCACCCCACCGTCGGCGAACCGCACCGCTGCGGCACATTGTGGGTGGCGGAGGACGAGGAGCAGCTCGCGCATGCGCAGGCCCGCGCGGAGCGCCTGTGCGCGCGCGGCTGGCGCGCCGAGCCGGTGCCTGGAGCCGATCTGGCGCGGGTGGAGCCGCTGCTGCGCGCCGGACTGGCCGGGGCGGTGCGGGTGCGCGACGACAGCGTGATCTATCCGCCCGCCGTGGCGTTTCACCTCATCGAAGAGGCGCGCCGGCGCGGCGCCACCGTGCTCACGGGACGCCGCGTGCGCGCCATCGAACCGCATGCCGTGCTGCTGGAGAACGGCGCGCGGCTGGCCGCGGCCCACGTGGTCGTCGCAGCCGGGGTGGAGGTGGCGCGCCTGCTGCCGGACGCGCCGGTGTTTCCGCGCAAGGGCCACCTCGCGATCACGGACCGGTACCCGGGCGCACTGCGGCACCAGGTGGTGAGCATGGCGTACGGCCAGCCCGAGGGCGGCGCCGGCCGGCTGGCCGTGGCGGCCAACATCCAGCCGCGCCCGACCGGCCAGCTGCTGGTGGGGTCCTGCCGCCAGGACGGACCGGACGACACGCAGGTGGATCTGGCCGTTACCGCCGCCGTGCTGCGCACGGCCATCGGGCTGGTGCCGGCGCTGGCGGGCATGCGCATCGTGCGAACCTGGGCGGGGTTGCGGCCGGCCACGCCGGACGGCTTGCCGTTGATCGGCCCCCATCCGAACCGGCCGGACGTCTGGCTCGCCGTCGGGCATGAGGGCTTGGGCGTGACGACCGCGTTCGGCACCGCGCAGCTGCTGGCCGCGCAGATTGCCGGCCGGCCGGGTCCGATCGACGCAGCGCCGTTCGCGCCGGCGCGGCTCATGAAGCAAGGGAGGGCGGATGCCGCCTGATTGTCAGATCGAAGTGGACGGCGTGCCGGTGGTGGTGCCCGCCGGTTGCACGGTCGCGGCCGCGCTCGCGATCGCGGGTACGCTGCGCACGCGGGTATCCGTGCGCGGCCAGCCGCGCTTCGCCTTGTGCGGAATGGGCCAGTGCCAGGAATGCCGCGTCGCCATTGACGGCGTGCCGCACCAGCTGGCGTGCCAGGTGCGCGTGCGCGACGGCATGTGGATCGTAAGCGGGGAGGGCAGATGATGAACGGGACGCGGGCCGTGACTGGAGCGCAGCCTGGGGATGCGGCGTGGGCGGCCATGTCCGGCGCGGAGGCGGCGCCATGACCATCGTCATCGTGGGCGCCGGTCCCGCGGGGCTGGCGGCGGCCGATGCGGCCAGCGCGGCGGGGCAGGAGGTGCTGCTGCTGGATGAAAATCCGGCGCCGGGCGGGCAGATCTGGCGCGGGGGCAGCCCGGCAGTCGATGCCTACGCGCGCCGCCTGGGCCGCAAGCACTGCCGCTGCGAGCATGGCGTGCGCGTCGTCGCGCTGGCGGGGCCGCGCAGCCTGCTGCTCGAAACGGCGTCTGGCCCGCGCATCCAGGAATGGACCAAACTGATCCTGTGCAGCGGCGCGCGCGAATTGCTGCTGCCCTTCTGCGGCTGGACCCTGCCGGGCGTCACCGGGGCGGGCGGGCTGCAGGCGCTGGCCAAGGGCGGACTGCCGCTGCGTGGCAAGCGTGTGGTCGTCGCCGGCAGCGGCCCGCTGCTGCTGGCCAGCGCGGCGACGGCGTGCGCCGCCGGCGCCGAGGTGGTGGCGCTGGCCGAGGCGCGCGGCAGCGCGGACCTGCTGCGCTTCGGCGCGCAGCTGGCGCGGCGCCACCCGGCCAAGCTGGCGCAGGCCGCGGGCCTCATGTGGGGCCTGCGCGGCGTGCCCTATCTGCGCGGCGCCACGGTGGCCGAAGCGGTGGGCGAGCAGGCGTTGCGCGCCGTGGTGCTGGAACACCGCGGCCAGCGCCGCGCGCTGGCGTGCGACTTCCTGGCCGTGGGCTTCGGCCTGGTGCCGAACGTGGAACTGGGCACGCTGCTCGGCTGCACGACTGTCATGCCCGCGCAGGCGGGCATCGATGACCATCAGCGGTCCGGTAGCCTGCCATGGAATCCCGCAAGCGCAGGAATCACGGTCGACCGCGCACAGCGCACCAGCGTGCAGGACGTGTGGGCCGCCGGCGAATGCACCGGCATCGGCGGCGTGGACAAGTCGCTGGCCGAAGGCGAGATCGCCGGATACGCGGCGGCCGGACTGCCCCCGCCAGCCGCCGCACTGAAAAGGTGCGAGCAAGCTTGCTCTTTTGGTAAACTGCTGGCGCGCAGCTTTGCGCCGCTGCCCGCCCTGCGCGCGATGTGCCGCCCCGCGACGCTGGTTTGCCGCTGCGAGGACGTCAGCGCCGCGCGCCTGGCGGATTTTCCGGACTGGCGTAGCGCCAAGCTGCAGACGCGCGCCGGCATGGGCCCGTGCCAGGGCCGCGTGTGCGGCAGCGCTTGCGAATTCCTGTACGGCTGGGAGGCGCCGCCAGCGCACCCGCCGATTTTTCCCACTACCGCAGCGACGCTGGCCAGCGTCGCCGCACCCGCAACCAACGGAGACGCAACATGAAACAGCTCTACATCGATGGCCAATGGCGCGACGGCGCCGCCGTGAGCACCACGCGCAGCCCGTCCGACCGCAGCGACGTGGTCGGCGAATACGCCAGCGCGGGCAAGGAGCACGCGGAACAGGCCATCGCCGCCGCCGCGGCGGCGGCCCCCAAGTGGGCGCTCGGCGGCGTGCAGCAGCGCGCCGACGCGCTGGACATGATCGGCAACGAGATCATCGCGCGCAAGACGGAGCTGGGCACGCTGCTGGCGCGCGAAGAGGGCAAGACCCTGCCGGAAGGGATCGCGGAAGCGGGCCGCGCCGGCGCCATCTTCAAGTTCTTCGCGCAGGAAGCGCTGCGCGTGCGCGGCGACAAGCTGGCCTCGGTGCGGCCCAACGTGGACGTGGACATCACGCGCGAACCGGTCGGCGTGGTCGGCATCATCGCGCCGTGGAACTTCCCGATCGCGATCCCGGCCTGGAAGATCGCGCCAGCCCTGGCCTACGGCAATGCGGTGGTGTTCAAGCCGGCCGACCTGGTGCCGGGCTGCGGCTGGGCGCTGGCCGAGATCATTAGCCGTTCCGGCCTGCCGGCCGGCGTGTTCAACCTGGCCATGGGCTCCGGCCGCGTGGTGGGCGAGGCCATGATCAACGACGCGCGCGTCAACGCCATCAGCTTCACCGGCTCGACCGCCACCGGCGAGCGCGTGCTGCTGGCCTGCGCCAAGCGGCGCGCCAAGGTGCAGCTCGAAATGGGCGGCAAGAACCCGCTGGTGGTGCTGGCCGACGCCGATCTCGACGTGGCCGTGAACGCCGCCGTCCAGGGCTCGTTTTTCTCGACCGGCCAGCGCTGCACGGCCTCGTCGCGCCTGATCGTGGAGGAGAAGGTGTACGGCGCCTTCGTCGACGCCATGGCGAAGAAGCTGGGGGAACTGAAGGTCGGCCACGCGCTGGAGCAGGGTATCGACATCGGCCCGGTGGTCGACAGCTCGCAGCTGGAGCAGGACCTGTCGTACATCGAGATCGCGAAGGCGGAAGGGGCGCGCCTGGTGTGCGGCGGCGAGCGCCTGCAGCGCGCCACCGAAGGCTACTTCCTCAGCCCGGCCCTGTTCGCCGACTGCACGCCGCAGATGCGGCACGCGCGCGAAGAGATCTTCGGCCCGGTCGCCTCGGTGCTGCCGGCGCGCGACTACGAGCATGCGCTGGCCCTGGCAAATGATACGGATTTTGGCCTGACCGCAGGAATCTGTACCACATCCCTGAAGCACGCCACCCACTTCAAGCGCAACGCCAGGGCCGGCATGGTGATGGTGAACCTGCCGACGGCCGGCGTGGACTACCACGTGCCGTTCGGCGGCACCAAGGGCTCGAGCTACGGCGCACGCGAGCAGGGCAGTGCCGCAGTCGAATTCTTCACGACGGTGAAGACGGCCTACACCAGCGCCTGATTCCCGGCGCCGGCGCTCAGTCCTCGGTCAGGTCGTCGCGCCGCCCGACGTGGTGGCGCTGCTCCTGCTCGGTGCCCAGGTCCTGGCGCTGCAGGCTGCTGCTGTTGGACAGGCCGGTTTCGTCGTTCATGTCGGTTTGCGCCGACTGGCGCGAACCGGCCGGACTGCGCGGCAGACCGCCGGCGGAATCGTTCGAGTAGCGCTGGGTGCCGACATCGTCATAGCCGAGCTTGCCCGTCTGCGAACCCTGGCGGCTGGTGCTGTCCACGTTCTGGCTGTCGGTCGACCCGCTCAGCTGGCGCGATCCGGGCGCCATCTGCTGGCTGGCGCCATGGCCTTGCTGCGCGGAGCCCAGTCCCGCGCCGCCAGCGCTGCCCGCCTGCATCGACCCCATGCCCCACTCCGCGTCGCCGGACTGGCGCGAGCGCGCACCGGCGCTGCCCACGCTGGCAGCGCCCGGGTTGGCCCCGGCCCCGCTCGCCTGCTGCGTGCCCGCGCCGCTGCCGACCCCCATGCCCGTGGCGCTGGACGCGCCCATCTGCCGGGCGCCGCCTTGGGCCTGCTGCGACCCGCCTTGGTCCGCTCCCTGCCGTGACCGTCCCGACAACTCGCCGCCGCCGCCGGCCTTGGGCGGACGCTCGTTGCTGCCCGTGGTCGCGGGCCAGCTTTGCTCCCCGCTGGAGCCGCGCCGCTGGCCGCCGGCCTGGCGCTGCAGGTCGTCGCTGCCCAGCGACTGGCCCGCGCCTTCGAGCCCGCCGCCCGCTTGTTGCGACTGGCCGCCCGTGATCTGGCCTTGCGGCTGCATGCCGGCGCCTTCGCCGCCACCGCTGCTCTGGGCGTGCAGCCCTTGGCCGCTGCCCAGTTCATGCGGGGTGAGCCCCTTGGTCCCCGACTGCTTGTTGCCGCCGCCCGGCAGGCCAGTGCCTTCCGCGCTGGACTGCCGGCTGTAGTTTTCGGTGGTCCCGCCACGTGCGGACGAGACGGCTTTCTCGTTCGCGCCGTTGCTGGTCTGGTTATTGCCCTGGCTGCGCTGGTTCGAATTCATGATGCGTCCTCCTTGTCTTGAACGGGCATCATGCGCCCCGCCGGACGGGGGCAGTATCGGCCTGCATAGCGCCGCCATGTAGGATTGGACCGATACTCCGGCGGCGCCTGCGCCTGTCTGGCGCCATGGGTAAACACGCTCTTAAGTCATTGATTTGAAGAATTAAAATCCCTCCTCCAGTCCTACAAACGAGACGCTAGTAGTCCTATACCTGTGCTCACGGGGCGTCCCTAAGATGGTGGTTCCCGATCGCTGAGCGCTTCAGCCCGGCGGTCGGATAACATGACTTAGGAGATACAACCATGGCTAATCAAAGCAACCAAGGCGGTAACCAAGGCAGCAAGCAGAGCGGTAGCCAAGGCAGCCAAGGCGGCACCAGCAATCGCGGGTTCGCTTCGATGGATCCGGATCGTCAGCGGGAAATCGCTTCCGAGGGCGGCAAGGCTGCTCATGAGAAGGGCACTGCGCACGAATTCACTTCCGAAGAAGCACGCAAGGCCGGCTCGATGAGCCACGGCGGCCACAGCCAGCAAAGTGGCAAAGGCGGCAGCACCGGCTCGTCCGGCGGCGGCAGCAAAGGCGGCTCGTCGGGTAACCGCTGATCAACCCGGCTTACCCCTCCACGCCGATGGAGCGGGGTAGCAACATGGGGAGCCTGGCTCCCCTTTGTTTTGGTCTTTCCTGCGGGCGAATCGGGTAAAATCCTGAGGTTTTTTCTCTCGAAGGACCCCAACGTGGCCAAGCAAGCCGTTTTCCGTCAAGCCAAGAGTCTGAACGTCGCCTGCGATCCGGTCGGCAATCTCCTGCTCGTCAAGTTCGCCCATCATGGCGGCACCTATTCGACCGCCTTCTTTCCGGCTTCGGTCGTGTTCTGGATGCTCGAACATTTGCCCGTGAACCAGGACCCGACGCTCCAGCCGCCGCCGGCGCCGCCCGAGTTCACCCAGGTCGACTGGGACGACCGCTTCACGCCGCGCGTGCTGTCGGTGAACTGCCGCCAGCTGCCCGATGCGATCCGCATGACCATGGAGCTGGCCAACACGCCGGCCCAGACCGTGCTGCTCGACCGTGGCAACGTGGAGCTGCTGCGCCGCTATTTCGGCGCCTACAGCAAAGACCTGTTCAACATCGACGCCGCCTGAGCCATGTCCCTCAAGATCAGCCAATTTTTCGATGCCGGTGCGGTCGAAGTCGTCCAGGCCGAAGCGGCCAGCCGGATCGACCTCAAGCTGCGCAACGACTCGCACGCCGACATCCGCCAGTGGTTCCACTTCCGCCTGCAAGGCGCGCGCGGCCAAGCCTGCACGATCCGCTTCCTGAACGCCGGCACGGCCACCTACGCCCAAGGCTACGAAGGCTATTCCGCCCGTGCCAGCTACGACATGGAGAACTGGTTCTGCGTGCCGACCAGCTTCGACGGGCAGGTGCTGACGATCGAATTCACGCCCGAACTCGATAGCGTCTACTTCGCCTACTTCGAGCCGTATTCGTGGGAGCGCCACCTGCGCCTGTTGGGCGAAGTGGCCGAGAATCCGCTGGCGCGCGTGCACGACATCGGCACCACCGTCGATGGGCGCGACATGAACCTGGTGGTGGTGGGCGATCCGAAGGCCGAGAAGAAGATCTGGGTCATCGCGCGCCAGCACCCGGGCGAGACGATGGCCGAATGGTTCGTCGAGGGCATGCTCGACGCGCTGCTGGACCAGTCGAACCCCGTGGCGCGCAAGCTGCTGGAACGCGCCGTGTTCTATGTGGTGCCGAACATGAACCCGGACGGTGCGGCGCGCGGCAACCTGCGCACCAACGCCGCCGGCGCCAACCTGAACCGCGAATGGATGACGCCGACCAAGGAGCGCTCGCCCGAGGTCCTGTGCGTCAAGGAGAAGATCCACGCAACCGGCGTCGACATGTTCTTCGACATCCACGGCGACGAGGCCCTGCCGTACAACTTCGTGGCCGGCAACGAGATGCTGGAGGACTTCACGCCTGAGCGCATGGAGCGCCAGAACGCTTTCGTGCAGCAGTACATGGCGGCCAGCCCGGACTTCCAGAACGTGTACGGCTACGCGGCCAGCAAGTACAACGACGAGCTGCTCACGCTGGCCTCGAAGTACGTCGGCCACACCTTCAAGTGCCTGTCGCTGACGCTCGAAATGCCGTTCAAGGACAACGCCAACCTGCCCGACCCGTACACCGGCTGGAACGGCGCGCGTTCGGCGGAGCTGGGCAAGGCGATCCTGCAGCCGATCCTTAATTCGCTCGGCTAAGCGGTGGGCGTCGAGATCGAGCGCAAGTTCCTGCTGGCCGGCGACGGCTGGCGCGCGCTCGCTCAGCCGGCCCTGCTGCGCCAGGGCTATTTGAGCACCGACCCCGAGCGGGTGGTGCGCGTGCGCATCGAAGGCGTGCGCGCCACGCTCACCATCAAGGGCAAGACCAGCGGCGCCACGCGCGGCGAATGGGAGTACGAGATTCCCGTGGCCGACGCGGGCGAGCTGCTGGATCGCCTGTGCCAGCGGCCCCTGATCGAAAAATACCGCAGCCGTGTCGTCCACGCGGGCAAGGTCTGGGAGATCGACGAATTCCTGGGCGAGAACGCGGGCCTGCTGCTGGCGGAGATCGAGCTGGCGTCCGAAGACGAAGCTTTCGCCGAGCCGGAATGGATCGGGGCCGAAGTGTCGGACGATGCGCGCTACTTCAACGCCAACTTGATCCGCCATCCGTATTCGCGCTGGTGATGGAACCAACCCTGTCCGAACTCACCGCCATCCTGCGCCAGTTCCGCGACGAACGCGACTGGGCGCAGTTCCACACGCCGCGCAACCTGGCCACGGCCCTGTCGGTGGAAGCGGCGGAGCTGCTCGAACCCTTCCAGTGGCTCGCCAGCGATGCGGATCTCACGCCGGAGGCGCGCCAGGCGGTGACGGCGGAGATGGCGGACGTGCTGTCCTATCTCCTGCTGCTGGCCGACCGTATGAACGTGAACCTGGCGGACGCCCTGCGCGACAAGGTCCGTGTCAACGCCGACAAATACCCCGCCGACCAGGTCCGCGGCAGCGCCCGCAAGTACGACCAGTACTAAGGATGTTGCTCTAAAATCGGGGTCTGTCCCTGGTTTTTCAGTGGAAGTGCTCGGTTCCAACCGGGGCGTCTTCCGGCATCTCGGCGTGCACCAGTTCGCCCACCGGATCGGCGAACAGCGGGGCGCCGCAGTCGTCGCAGAACTCGGCCACGAAGCGCTCGCTGTGGCGCTTGATGTGGGTGATGCCGGCCTCGTTCAGGCAGGCCACGATCTCGTCCAGCGGGGTGCGCTGGGCGCGCTCGGTCACGTTCATCAGGCCTTCCACCGGGGTGCCTTCCTCGTCCTCCTGGCCGTACAGCGGCCAGACGATGCCGTACACGACGTCGTTGCTCTGGCGCAGAGTGAAGGCGACGCGGTATTCGTCCACCTGGGCGTCGCTCGACTCTTCGCCGAAGGCGGCGATCACGGCGCGCAGTTCGGACGCTTCGCAGCCGAGGGAGTTGGTCAGGTAGTGCACGGCGGCGCGCACCGACACCGGACGAATCAGCTTGTCCGCCTCGCGGCAGGCGATGTAGTAGGCCTCCGGCAGCAGCAGTTCGATCCCGCAGCCGGGCATCAGGCGTGTCAGGTTCGGCGTGGCCTGGTTCTGCCATTGTTCGAGTGCACCCGCGCGTTCGGCCACGAAGGTGGTCTGGAACTGCGGCTCCTGCCAGCGGAAGAAGGGCCCGCCTTCCGGCGCCACGACGGCCGCCAGCAAATAGCGCGTATCGGCCAGGAAGGGCGCCGTTTCGGGCGCCTTGACCTGGAGCTTGACCGGCAGGTTCTTGTACGCGGCCTGGGCCAGCTTGTGCGTGAGCGAGTAGGTCTCGCCGAAGGAGCGCGGTAGCTGGTCGATGGAGAACAGCATCGGCGCCATGGCCATCTTGGCGCCGTCGGCCAGCAGGTGGGCGCTGAAGTGGGCCGACAGGGTGCCCAGCAGGTCGTTCGGGATGGCGCCGGAGGCGATCGAGAACCGGGTCCAGGCCAAAATCGGCGCGGCCACCAGGAGCGCCTGGTAGCGCTTCTCGACGCCGTCTTCGAGTTCGACCAGCCAGGACGATTCGCTGACCGCTTCCACGCTCTCCATGAGGACGTCGTAGGCGTTCAGGTCGTCGCGGAACAGGTTGTTGAGGGCGTGGTCGATCGATTCCTGGTGGCTGGATTTGAGCAGGCGCTGCAGGGCCTGGTCGAGGTGGGCTTCCAAGGACCGTTCCTCGACGCGGCTACCTGCCTGCACGACAGCTTGTGCCAGGCATGCCAAACGCTGCGCTTCCGCAGACAGTTTGAGGGATGAATCTTTGGATGGGCGACGCATGTGGTTGTTCTCGTTTCGATAAATACTTTACAACCGTTATTGTACCTCGGACGCCGGATTTTGCTGGCCGGACGCCGCATCCGGGACGCCGAAGCTCAGACTGGAGAAGATGGTGTCGAAGTCGATGCCTTCCGCGCCGCTCAGGGGCGTGGTCCAGATGACGTTCAGGAGCCAGTTGCCGGGAGGCGGCCGGTCGAACCTGGCCCGCCCGGACCCGTCGGTGGTCCGGAGTGCGGCCGGCTGAGCGTCGTGGTCGAGATCGGTGAGCTTCACCAAGGCCCCCGCCAGCGGGCGGCCGTGGAAGAACACCTGCGCCGCCAGCGTCGTCGCGCTCTCGCGATCCGCGAGCGGATGGAGCAGGACGATTTCGAGCGGCAGGTCCAGCCGCGTCGTGGCCAGGTCCTGACTGCCTGCGCCCGGCGGGCCGGCCTGCACCAGGGCCTTCGCTACCCGGCGGTAGCGTTCGATGGCGTCCAGCCCCGATGTGCCGCGCTTTTCCCGCTCGGCGGCGGCGGGCCGCAGGCCTTCGTCCTGCACATAGGCGTTGAAACGCTCGGCGGACAGGTGACTCTGGGCCGCGGCGTCCGTCTCGAGCACGAGCAGGTGCAGCCCGGCCTCGGCGGGGGACAGCTTGCCGTCGCTGCGCAGGTCGAGGATCTCGCCCGATGGCGTCCACGCCGCGAAGCGCACGATGCGGCGGGACGGAATCGGCGAACGCTGGCGCGCGTCGCCGTGCCCGACCTGCATGCTCAGGGCCGTGCTGCTCCCGACCGAGACGATGAAGCGGTCCGGATTGACCCAGAAATCGTGCGCGCCGGCCGCGCAGGGCACCCACGTGCACACCGCCAGCAGGAAGCGCGCGGCCATCAATAGCCGCCCAGCACCCGGACCGGCGGGGCGAGGAAGGGGAACACCGCGTCCGAATGCGCCTGGTCGTCCTGCGTCACACCGTCGGTGACCGAATCGATGGTGCCGCTGGCCAGGAGTGAGCGGTAGATGTTCACGGCGTCGTAGTGCAGTGTGCGGCCGCCACAGTCCTTGCGAAAGCGCACGCCGTCCGGCAGCGCCGCCAGTTCCACCGCGAAGAGCTGGGTGCATGTCGTCGTCGCACTGTTGACCCAGAGGCGGTCGTCGGCCAGCAGCCTGGCCAGCGGGCCATAGCGCTGGTCCGGCGGCGCGTCCGCATCGATCATCATCTGGTTGCCGCAGTGACCGTCATAGCCGTCGTACAGCGCCAGCGATTGGGCGATGATGGGCACGAATTCGGCCGCCGTGGCGGGCGTGGCGGCGTTGTACCTGAGCTTGAAGGCGTCGGCCACGTCGTCGTCGCCCAGGTGGGCCAGCAGCCCGTTGCCGGTCAGGGGCCGGCCCATGCGGTCGATGCGCTCGCCATGCAGTGTCGTATCGGCCCAGACCGCGAGCAGCGGCCCGCCGCGGTTGACGAGCGCCAGATCGACCGCGAGCACGATGGACGCTGGGGTCCAGCCGGCCAGGAAGTTGCGGGTGGGGCCGCCGTCGGTATGGCGCCAGCGGCCGAGGATGGCCTGGCTTTGCGCCGGCGTGTAGGCTGGGCAGCCCGCCGCGTCGCGGGGGAGGCCTTCCTTCAGGGTCGCTGCAGCCAGGTTGAAGGCGTCGCGCGAGCCCTTCACGTTATTGAAGAACGGGTCGTCGCGCAGGCCGGCGAAGAGGGAGCTGCGGCCATCCCGGCTTTTCAGGCCGGCCGGCCGGCCCGGGTCGCCGGCGATGCGCTCGCGCGGGCCGATGCGGCACTCCGCCTGGGTCATCGAAGCGAAACGACAGACGATGTCGGTGCTGACCGTGGTCTGGCCGAAGCGTGCGCCGCTGTCGATATGGAAGGCATAGTTCGCATCCTGGTGGAAGGCGTGGCCGACGATGGTCATCGCCAGATTGAGCTGGCGGCCGTCGGCGGAGGTCCAGGCATAGATGTCACCGATGTCCAGGCGCGGGTCGGCGATGACCTTGGGCGAGTCGAGGTGGTCGGACGCCCGCGTGGCCCCGGCTCCGGCCAGCAGCACCGCCGCGAGTGCGAAGCGCAGGGCCTTCATGCCGCGCCTCCCTGCGCGGCGCGGGCCGCATCGCCAAGGCCGCGCAGCGCCTGGAGGTAGGGACCGGCACCGTAGCTCAGGCGCGCCACCCCGAGCGCGCGCAGCATGTCCAGCGGCGGCGTGGCGGCGGCCGCCATCAGGTTGACCGGCAAGGGAGAGGCGCGCACCAGGCGCTCGATCAAGGCGGCGTCGGTCAGGCCGGGTACGAACAGGCAGTCGGCGCCATGAGCCGCATACAGGCGGGCGCGTTCGAGCGTGGCGTCGAGCAGGGCGGCCGTGTGCGCGGACGGTGCGGCGAGCAGGAAATCGTCGGTGCGGGCATTGATGAAGAAGGGGATCTCCAGGCGTTGGGCGGCAGTGCGCGCCGCTTGCAGGCGTAGCGCCTGATCCTGCGCGGGTCGTTGGCCGCCGGCGTCGTCGCCGTCTTCCAGGTTGCAGCCGACGGCGCCGGCGCGGATCGCCCTGGCGACAGTGTCGGCCACTGCTTCCGGCGCGGCGCCATAGCCGCGTTCCAGATCGACGGTGACGGGCAGCTCCACGGCGCGCACGATGCGCTCGATGTTGGCGAGGGCCAGTTCGTACGGCAGCTCTTCGCCATCCGGGTAGCCGTTGGCGGCGGCGACGGCCCAGCTGGAGGTGGCGATGGCGCGCGCGCCACCCGCCGCGACGGCCTTGGCGCTGCCGGCATCCCAGCAGTTGAACAGGATGAGCGGTTCGCCCGGCGCGTGCAGGGCGCGCAAGGCGTGGCCTTTGAGAATCTGCTTGTGCATGACGGACTCCTTGATTGGGGAGCCCGCAGTGTCCGGCTTTGGGCGCATCGACTCAATGACCCGCGAGGTCATGGAACGCCGGATGGGCCTGGGCGCAGCCCGTCATCCCCGTTTTCGCGGGGGGGGGCGCCAGAAAGAAAACGCCGGCCCGAAGGCCGGCGTTCTTTGTCGCGGGACGCCGTTTACGCGGCCAGCAGCTGGCGCAGCACGAACGGCAGGATGCCGCCATGCTTGTAGTAGTCCACCTCGATCGGGGTGTCGATGCGCAGCAGGACCTTGGCTTCGGTCTTCTTGCCGTCGGCACGCTTGATCACGAGGGTGCACAGCTGTTGCGGCTTGACTTCGCCTTCCAGGCCCAGCAGGTCGTAGGTCTCGTTGCCGGTGATGCCCAGCGATTGGACCGAGTCTTCGCCGATGAACTGCAGCGGCAGCACGCCCATGCCGATCAGGTTGGAGCGGTGGATGCGCTCGAAGGAGCGGGCGATCACGGCCTTCACGCCCAGCAGCTGGGTGCCCTTGGCGGCCCAGTCGCGCGAGGAGCCGGTGCCGTACTCTTCGCCGCCGAACACCATGGTCGGCACGCCGCTGTCCACGTACTTCATGGCCGCGTCGTAGATCGACATCTGTTCGCCGCTCGGCTGGTGGATGGTGATGCCGCCTTCGACCGCGGAACCGTCGGCCTTGGCCGGGATCATCTTGTTCTTGATGCGCACGTTGGCGAAGGTGCCGCGCATCATGATCTCGTGGTTGCCGCGGCGCGAGCCGTAGGAGTTGAAGTCGGCCTTCTGCACGCCGTGCGCCAGCAGCCATTTGCCGGCCGGGCCGTCTTCCTTGATCGAACCGGCCGGGGAGATGTGGTCGGTGGTGATCGAGTCGCCGAACACGCCCAGCGCGCGGGCGCCGGTGATGTTGCCGGCCGCGCCCTTCGGCTGCATCTCGAAGCCTTCGAAGAACGGCGGCTCGGCGATGTAGGTCGAATCCGGCCAGTTGTAGACCTGGCCCTTGGTGGCGGCGACGTGTTCCCACAGCTTGCCCGGGTTGCCCTTGACGTCGGCGTAGTTGCGCTTGAAGGTTTCCGGGTCCATCGCCAGCTTCATCAGCTCGCCGATCTCCTTGGAGGTCGGCCAGATGTCGCCCAGGTAGATGTCCTTGCCGTTCTTGCCCTTGCCGACCGGCTCGGTCATCAGGTCGCGGGTGACGTTGCCGGCGATGGCGTAGGCCACGACCAGCGGCGGCGAAGCCAGGAAGTTGGCGCGGATGTTCGGGTGGATGCGCGCTTCGAAGTTGCGGTTGCCCGACAGGACTGCGGCGGCCACGATGTCGTTCTGCTGGATGGTCGCGTTCAGTTCCGGGGTCAGGTCGCCGGCGTTACCGATGCAGGTGGTGCAGCCGTAGGCGGTCAGGCCGAAGCCCAGCTTTTCCAGGTAGGGCAGCAGGCCGGCTTTTTCCAGGTAGTTGGTGACCACGCGCGAGCCCGGGGCCAGCGAGGTCTTGATGTGCGGCGCCACTTCCAGGCCGGCTTCCACAGCCTTCTTGGCCAGCAGGCCCGCGGCCAGCAGCACCGACGGGTTGGAGGTGTTGGTGCAGGAGGTGATGGCGGCGATCAGCACGTCGCCGTTCTTCACGTTCACCTTGTTGGCGGTGGTGTAGACGTTGGTCAGGTCGTCGGCGGCCTTGTTGAAGCCGTTTTCCGAGGTCGGCTTGGAGAACAGGTCGACGAAGGTGGACTTGACGCTGCCGATCTCGATGCGGTCCTGCGGACGCTTCGGGCCGGCCAGGGACGGGGTCACGCTGGACAGGTCCAGGGACACGGTGCGGGTGTAGTCGATCTGGCCGGCTTGCGGGATGCCGAACAGGCCCTGGGCCTTGAAGTAGGATTCGAAGGCGTCGATCTCGTCCTTGGTACGGCCGGTGCCGCGGAAGTAATCGATGGTCGCTTCGTCGACCGGGAAGAAGCCCATGGTGGCGCCGTATTCCGGAGCCATGTTGGCGATGGTGGCGCGGTCGGTCAGGGACAGCGACTTGGTGCCTTCGCCGAAGAATTCGACGAACTTGCCGACGACCTTCTCTTTACGCAGCATTTCGGTGATGGTCAGCACCAGGTCGGTCGCGGTGCAGCCTTCGCGCAGGGCGCCGGTCAGGTGCACGCCGATCACGTCCGGGGTCAGGAAGTAGACCGGCTGGCCCAGCATGCCGGCTTCCGCCTCGATGCCGCCCACGCCCCAGCCGACCACGCCGATACCGTTGATCATGGTGGTGTGCGAGTCGGTGCCGACCAGGGTGTCCGGGTAGTACACGGATTCCACGGTCTTGTGCACGCCGCGCGCCAGGTATTCCAGGTTGACCTGGTGGACGATGCCGAAGCCCGGCGGGACCACGCCGAAGGTGTCGAAGGCCTGCATGCCCCACTTCATGAACTGGTAGCGCTCGTTATTGCGCGAGAACTCCAGCTTCATGTTCAGGTCCAGCGCCTTCTTTTCGCGGAAGTGGTCGATGGTGACGGAGTGGTCGACCACCAGGTCCACCGGCACCAGCGGCTCGATGTTCTTGGGGTTCTTGCCCATCTTGGCGGCGACGTTGCGCATCGCGGCCAGGTCGGCCAGCAGCGGCACGCCGGTAAAGTCCTGCAACACGACGCGCGCGACCACGAACGGAATCTCGTCGGTGCGAGCCGCGGTCGGGCCCCAGTTGGCGAGCTGGCGCACGTGGTCTTCCGTGACCTTCTTGCCATCGCAGTTACGCAGGACGGATTCGAGCACGATCCGGATCGAGACCGGCAGGCGCGAGACGTTCACGCCCAGGCTCTTCTCCAGGGCCGGCAGCGAGTAGAACTTGCCTTTCTTGCCAGCGGCCAGGTTGAATTCCTTGAGCGTGTTGAGTGTGTTGCGGGACATAACCTCTCCTTAGTTAGGACGCTTGTTTTCTGGTGATACGGTTATCCCTGGCGCGCCGGCGGCGTCGCCACCGTGGCTTGTTCAGGGGACTTGCATTCGTTGGCGAGCTGGTGCTGGTTCTTCGAATCGAGCAGCATGCCCTTGGCCGGGATGCCGATCCAGACCAGGCCAAAGTAGGGGTTCTCGAAGCGGTGCGCGCCGGTGGTGGTCAGGACCTTGGTCAGGCGGTGCAGGCGCTTCTTCCAGCGCAGGGCGATGTGGCCGTCGTCGCCGCTGTCGGTGTAGATGGTCAGCTTGTTGCCAAGCTCGCATTGGTACTCGACCGCCTTGCTGTTGGCGACGTTCGGCTCGGCCGCGTCCGGATTGCTCGGATCGGCCTTCGGTTCCGTCGACTTGGCGGCCTTGGCGGCGGCGACGGCGGATTTGTGTTTCGGCGCGGCCTGCGCAGGAGCGGCGCAGAGCAGGGCGGTGGCGAGGGCGGCGGCGCAGGCGGCCAGGGTTTTGCTGGAGAGAGAGGACATCAGTGTGCTTCCGGTAGAGAGTCTTGGCTGACCAGGGCCGCGGCCGTTTCCGGCAGCGGCAGGCCGGCCAGTTTTGCACGCTGCAAAACGGTCCAATAGTACCGATAGCTCGCTCTGTCGTGCAAGCGTCCGTGTTGCGAGATCGGCCCCCAGTTGGCGCTCATCGCTTCGTTCAGGATCGCGGCCGCCTCGTTCACCTCGGACAGGCGCGGGGTGAAGGCCTTGACGATGGGCTTGATCTGGTCCGGATGGATCGACCACATGCGGGTGTAACCGAACTCGGCCGCGGCGCGCTGGGCGTCGTTGGCGACGATGGCCGTGTCCTTGATCTCGGTGGTGACGTTGTGCGATGCCACTTTGCCATGCGCGTGGCAGGCGGCGGCGATGTCCAGCTTGGCGCGTACCACCAGCGGATGGGTGAACTGGCCGGGCGTACGCATGGCGGCGCCGGGAATCGCCCCGTAGTGGGCCGAGACGAAGTCCATGATGCCGAACGAGAGGCACTCGACCGCCGGCAGGGCCGCGATCTGCCAGGCGTCGTGCAGGGCGCCGTGGGTTTCGATCAGGAGGTGCACCGGCAGGCGGGCGCGCCCGGCGCGCACGGCGTGTGTGTGGATCTTGTCCACGGCGCGCTCGGCGTCGGCCAGGGACTCGATCTTGGGCACGACCACGTAGGCGAGCTTGCCCGCGGCGGCGGCCACGATGGTCTCGACATCCTGCTCGAAATACGGGCTGCCCAGGTCGTGCACGCGCACGCCGATGCGGTTGAACTGGTTGGCCGGGTCGTTCAGCAGCGTGGCGACCAGTTCGGCGTGGGCGCGCTCGGCGCCGGCGGCCGCGCCGTCCTCGCAGTCGAAGGTGATGTCGAAGCAGGGGCCAAGCTCTTGTTGCAAAGCCATCGACTTGCGCATCAGCTTTTCCGAGCCGGCGTAGTGGTCGCAGGCGGGAATGAGCAGCGGCGCGCGCTGGTTCTGGAACAAGACCTCGGTGGGATGCATGGAAGCGGGTGATGCGGGAGCGGCCGCGCCGCCCGCAGGGGCGGCACGGCGCGGGCGGCGAATCGGTGGCTTGACGGGCTCCACGGACCGGCCGCTCTGGTCGATTACTTCAGCAGGTGGGCAACGCCGGCGCGCTCTTCCTCGAGCTCTTTCAGCGTCAGGTTGATGCGCTCTTGCGAGAAGGCGTCGATATCCAGGCCCTGGATGATCTTGTATTCGCCGTTCTCGGTGGTGACCGGGAAGCCGAAGATCACGTCCTTCGGAATGCCGTAGGAGCCGTCGGACGGGATGCCCATGGTGGTCCACTTGCCGTTGGTGCCCAGGACCCAGTCGCGCACGTGGTCGATGGCGGCGTTGGCGGCCGAAGCGGCCGAGGACAGGCCGCGCGCTTCGATGATGGCGGCGCCGCGCTTGCCGACGGTCGGCAGGAACACGTCGCGGTTCCAGGCGTCGTCGTTGATCATGTCCTTGACCGACTTGCCGTCCACGGTGGCGAAGCGGTAGTCTGCGTACATGGTCGGGGAGTGGTTGCCCCACACGCACAGCTTCTCGATGTCCTTGACGGCGGTGCCGGTCTTGGCGGCCACTTGCGACAGGGCGCGGTTGTGGTCCAGGCGCAGCATGGCGGTGAAGTTCTTGGCCGGCAGGCTGGGGGCCGACTTCATGGCGATGTAGGCGTTGGTGTTGGCCGGGTTGCCCACCACCAGCACCTTGACGTTGCGCGAGGCGACGGCGTCGAGCGCCTTGCCCTGGGCCGTGAAGATCTGGGCGTTCGCTTCCAGCAGGTCCTTGCGCTCCATGCCGGGGCCGCGCGGACGGGCGCCGACCAGCAGGGCCACGTCGATGTCCTTGAACGCGGTCATCGGGTCGCTGTGGGCGCTCATGCCGGCCAGCAGCGGGAATGCGCAGTCTTCGATCTCCATCATGACGCCCTTCAGCGCTTTCTGGGCCTTCTCATCCGGAATTTCCAGCAGTTGCAGGATGACCGGCTGGTCTTTGCCCAGCATGTCGCCGTTGGCGATGCGGAACAGCAGGGAATAGCCGATCTGGCCAGCGGCGCCGGTGACGGCCACGCGCATTGGGGTCTTAGCCATGGTGAATCTCCAAAGTGGGATAGGAAAACAGGGGCGTCAATGATACCAAAATCGCATTCGTTCGATTGGTGCGCTGCGGCACCCGGATCGTCCGCGAGTGTAGGCTCCTCGCCACAGTCTGTCAATTCATATTATATGTCTTATATAAGACATCTTTACTTATTGTTCTGACTGGACGCGCTGCAGCAAATGTGGTCAAATCGTGGTCTATGAGTACGGTGCCGAACCCCAAAGAGACCAGCCCGGTTGCGTCCGGCGCGGGAGCGTCGCCGACCTTTTCGCCCTTGTACCAACAGATCAAGGCCCTGATCACCCAGAGCCTGCAGTCGGGCGAATGGAAGCCGGGTGAGCTGATTCCGAGCGAAGTCGAACTGGCCGGGCGCTTCAAGGTCAGCCAGGGCACGGTGCGCAAGGCCATCGACGAGCTGGCCGCCGAGAACCTGGTGGTGCGCCGCCAGGGCAAGGGCACCTTCGTCTCCACCCACAACGAGGAGCGGGCCCACTTCCGCTTCCTGCGCCTGATGCCCGACGAGGGCGTGCCCCACCATCCCGAGAACCGCATCGTCGAGGTCAAGCGCCTGCGCGCGCCGGCCGAGGTCGCGCGCCTGCTGGAACTCAAATCGGGCGACGCCGTGGTCTATATCAAGCGCATCATGGCTTTCGACGGTGCGCCCACCATTCTCGAGGAGCTGTGGCTGCCGGGGCAGGCCTTCAAGGGCCTCACCGCCGAGCGCCTGGCCGAGTACAAGGGGCCGATGTACGCCCTGTTCGAATCCGAATTCGGCACGCGCATGATCCGCGCGACCGAGAAGATCCGCGCCATTCCGGCCGACGCGCCCACGGCCCAGGCCCTGGCCGTGCCGGAAGGGGCGCCGCTGCTGTGCGCCGAACGCGTGTCCTATACCTATGGCGACAAGGCCGTGGAGCTGCGCCGCGGGCTGTATTCGACCGAGCACCACCATTACCTGAACGAGCTTTCCTAAGAGGGGTCATCGGCAGAGTTCGTTTGTTGCGAATAAAATACAAGGTTTCTGCGCCGTGTGAAATCGGCGAAAATTGCAAGTTACATAAATTGCTTCATTTGGGGAGGTTTGTATGTCCGAAGCCGTGAGAGAGGTAGCTCGAAAAGAACGGCCGCAATTCCGTAACATCCATATTACGGACATTGTGCGCTACCGCCTGCCGCTGCCTGGCAAGGTCTCGATCATGCACCGCATCAGCGGTGTGCTCATGTTTGTCCTGCTGCCCTTCATCCTCTGGCTGCTCGATCTGAGCCTGAAGTCGGAAACGACCTTCGACTACTTCAAGGGCGTGCTCTCGCTGCCGCTGGTGAAGCTGATCGTGCTGGCCCTGTCCTGGGCCTACATCGCCCACTTCTCGGCCGGCCTCCGCCACCTCGCGCTCGACCTGCACTATGCCGGCGAAAAGGCGTCCGCGCGCAAGACCGCCGGCACCGTGCTCGCCGTCACGGCCGTCCTGACCGTCCTGGTCGCCCTCAAACTGTTTGGAGTCTTCTGATGGCACAAGATCTGATCGGCCCGAAGCGCCTGGTCGTCGGCGCCCACTACGGCGCGAAGGACTGGCTGGCCCAGCGCCTGACCGCAATCGTGATGGCGGTGTACACCGTCGTCCTCCTGTACCTGTTCCTGACCGGTTCCAACTTCTCGTACGAAGGCTGGGCCGGGTTGTTCGCGCGCCAGTGGTTCAAGCTACTGACCCTGGCCGCCGTCCTGTGCCTGCTGTACCACGCCTGGGTCGGCATGCGTAACGTCTGGATGGACTACATCAAGGCGGCCGGCCTGCGCCTGGTCCTGCAACTGGCCACCATCGTGTGGCTGCTCGTTTGTGCCGCGTACACGGCGCAGATCCTGTGGAGTGTGTAATCGTGGCAGCTATTAAATCCGCAATCCCCACCCGCCGCTTCGACGCGGTGATCGTCGGCGCCGGCGGCTCCGGCATGCGCGCCTCGCTGCAGCTGGCCGAGGCCGGCCTCAACGTGGCAGTCCTGTCCAAGGTCTTCCCGACCCGTTCCCATACCGTGGCCGCCCAGGGCGGCATCGGCGCCTCGCTCGGCAACATGAGCGAGGACGACTGGTATTGGCACATGTTCGACACCGTCAAGGGCTCGGACTACCTGGGCGACCAGGACGCGATCGAGTTCATGTGCCGCGAGGCGCCCAAGGTCGTCTACGAGCTGGAGCACTTCGGCATGCCGTTCGACCGCAACCCGGACGGCACCATCTACCAGCGCCCGTTCGGCGGCCACACCGCCAACTTCGGCGAGAAGCCCGTGCAGCGCGCCTGCGCCGCGGCCGACCGTACCGGCCACGCCCTGCTGCACACGCTGTACCAGCGTAACGTGCGCGCCCGTACCCACTTCTTCGTGGAGTGGATGGCGCTGGACGTGCTGCGCGACGCCGAAGGCGACGTGTGCGGCGTGCTGGCGCTGGAAATGGAAACCGGCGAGTGCATGATCCTGGAAGCGAAGACCACCCTGTTCGCCACCGGCGGCGCGGGCCGTATCTTCGCCGCCTCGACCAACGCCTTCATCAACACCGGCGACGGCCTGGGCATGGCGGCGCGTTCCGGCCTGCCGCTGCAGGACATGGAGTTCTGGCAGTTCCACCCGACCGGCGTGGCCGGCGCGGGCGTCTTGATCACCGAAGGCGTGCGCGGCGAGGGCGGCATCCTGATCAACTCCAACGGCGAGCGCTTCATGGAGCGCTACGCGCCGACCCTGAAGGACCTGGCGCCGCGCGACTTCGTCTCGCGCTCGATGGACCAGGAGATCAAGGAAGGCCGCGGCTGCGGACCGAACAAGGATCACGTGCTGCTGGACCTGCGCCACATCGGCGCCGACACCATCCGCAAGCGCCTGCCGTCGATTCTCGAAATCGGCCACAAGTTCGCCAACGTGGACGCCACCAAGGAACCGATCCCGGTGGTGCCGACCATCCACTACCAGATGGGCGGCATCCCGACCAACATCCACGGCCAGGTGGTCGCGCCCGCGGGCGACGGCAGCCAGAAGGTCGTGAACGGCATGTACGCCATCGGCGAGTGCTCCTGCGTGTCGGTGCACGGCGCCAACCGCCTGGGCACCAACTCGCTCTTGGACCTGGTGGTGTTCGGCCGCGCGGCCGGCAACCACATCGTGGCCCAGAACCTGAAAGCAAAGGCCCACAAGCCGCTGCCGATGGAAGCCGTGGACCGCTCGCTGGCGCGCCTGAACCACCTGGAGAACTCCACCGGTTCCGAGCGCGTGCAGGACGTGGCCAACGCGATCCGCTCGACCATGCAGCAGTACTGCGGCGTGTTCCGCACCGAGGAGCTGCTGACCAAGGGCCGCGAGGAGATCATGAAGCTCGACGAGCGCCGCAAGCACGTGGCGTTCAAGGACAAGTCTAAGGTGTTCAACACCGCCCGCGTGGAAGCGCTGGAGCTGGACAACCTGATCGAGACGGCCAAGGCGACCATCGTGTCGGCCGTGGCGCGCAAGGAATCGCGCGGCGCCCACGCCCACCGCGACTACCCGAACCGCGACGACCAGGACTGGATGAAGCACACCCTGTGGTTCTCGGAAGGCAACCGCCTGGAGTACAAGCCGGTCGTCACCAAGCCGCTGACCGTCGACACCTTCCCGCCGAAACCCCGTACTTTCTAAGGTATTGCGGGACAGGACTTCAGTCCTGTCCTCAACTGACCAGGATCCATAATGGCACGCACAGTACAATTCAAGATCTACCGCTACGATCCGGACAAGGATGCGCAGCCCTACATGCAAGACCTGACGGTCGAGCTGAAAGACACCGACAAGATGCTGCTGGACGCGCTCCAGCGCATCAAGTCCGACGTGGACGACTCGCTGGCCCTGCGCCGCTCCTGCCGCGAAGGCGTGTGCGGCTCGGACGCGATGAACATCAACGGCAAGAACGGCCTGGCCTGCACCACCAACCTGAACGAGCTGACTCAGCCGATCGTGCTGCGCCCGCTGCCCGGCCTGCCCGTGATCCGCGACCTGATCGTGGACATGACCCAGTTCTTCAAGCAGTACCACTCGATCAAGCCGTACCTGATCAACGACTCGATCCCGCCGGAGAAGGAGCGCCTCCAGACCCCGGCCGAGCGCGAAGAGCTGGACGGCCTGTACGAGTGCATCCTGTGTGCCTGCTGCTCGACCTCCTGCCCGTCGTTCTGGTGGAATCCGGACAAGTTCGTCGGCCCGGCCGGCCTGCTGCAAGCCTACCGCTTCATCGCCGACTCGCGCGACGAAGCGACTAGCGAGCGCCTGGACAACCTGGAAGACCCGTACCGCCTGTTCCGCTGCCACTCGATCATGAACTGCGTGGACGTGTGCCCGAAAGGCCTGAACCCGAACAAGGCGATCGGCAAGATCAAGGAGCTGATGGTCCGCCGGACCGTTTAAGGACCACCGCGCGTGCACCGCCGTCATCCCCGCGCAAGCGGGGACCCCTGGTGCGCCGCGCGATACGTACAGTAATAGTACGGTACTGCCGAACCCAGGCAGCCGGAGTATAGTGTTGACGCAAATTCTTACGGACGCCAGCGTGAAGACGCACCAATCCGACCCGGCCAACCGCGCCCGCCTGCGCTGGCGCAGCCGCCGCGGTCTGCTCGAAAACGACCTGATCCTGACGCGCTTCCTGGACGCGCACGAGCTGGACCTGTCGGACGAGGACGTGGACGCGCTGACCCGTCTCCTGGACCTGTCGGACAACGCGCTGATGGACCTGCTGCTGGCCCGGGCCGAGCCGCAGGAAGACTTGGACCTGCCGCAGGTCCACGCCTTGCTGGCGCGCCTGCGGCAAGCGTAATCGATTAATCAAATAGCCTCACTCCCAAGAAGGAAGTGCCATGAACATCTCTGACACCAAAGCCACGCTGTCGTTCTCGGACGGCAGCCCGTCGATCGATCTGCCGATCTACAAGGGTTCGATCGGTCCGGACGTGATCGACATCCGCAAACTGTACGGCCAGACCGGCAAGTTCACCTACGACCCGGGCTTCCTGTCCACCGCAGCCTGCAATTCCTCGATCACCTACATCGACGGCGACAAGGGCGAGCTGCTGTACCGCGGCTACCCGATCGAGCAGCTGGCGGTGCAGTGCGACTTCCTGGAAACCTGCTACCTGCTGCTGAACGGCGAACTGCCGAACGCGGCCCAGAAGCAGGAATTCGTCGGCACCGTCACCAAGCACACCATGGTGCACGAGCAGATGCAGTTCTTCTTCCGCGGCTTCCGCCGCGACGCACACCCGATGTCGGTCCTGGTGGGCACCGTCGGCGCGCTGGCGTCCTTCTACCACGACTCGCTCGACATCAACGATCCGAAGCAGCGCGAGATCTCCGCGATCCGCCTGATCGCCAAGATGCCGACCCTGGTCGCGATGGCGTACAAGTACTCGATCGGCCAGCCTTTCGTCTACCCGCGCAACGACCTGTCCTACAGCGCCAACTTCATGCGCATGATGTTCGGTAACCCGTGCGAGGAGTACAAGGTCAACGACGTGCTGGTGCGCGCCCTGGACCGCATCCTGATCCTGCACGCCGACCACGAGCAGAACGCCTCGACCTCCACGGTCCGCCTGTCCGGTTCCTCGGGCGCGAACCCGTTCGCGTGCATCGCGGCCGGTATCGCCTGCCTGTGGGGTCCGGCGCACGGCGGCGCCAACGAAGCGGCGCTCACCATGCTCAAGGAAATCGGTTCGGTCGATAACATCCCGGGCTTCATCGCCAAGGTCAAGGACAAGAACTCGGGCGTCAAGCTGATGGGCTTTGGCCACCGCGTGTACAAGAACTTCGACCCGCGCGCCAAGCTGATGCGCGAGACCTGCCATGAGGTGCTGAACGAACTGGGCCTGCAGGACGACCCGCTGTTCAAGCTGGCCATGGAGCTGGAAAAGATCGCCCTGAACGACGAGTACTTCGTCTCGCGCAAGCTGTACCCGAACGTGGACTTCTATTCGGGCATCGTGCAGTCGGCCCTGGGCATCCCGGTCTCCCTGTTCACCGGCATCTTCGCCATGGCCCGCACCATCGGCTGGATCGCCCAGTGGAACGAGATGATCGCCGATCCGGAGCAGAAGATCGGCCGTCCGCGCCAGCTGTTCACCGGCCACCCGGTGCGCGACGTGCCGGCGATGGACAAGCGCTGATCGGTCTTCGATCACCACACGAAAAAGCGGGCTGCGGCCCGCTTTTTTATTGCGCGCGTATCATACAGCTCCAACTCAACCACGCGAGGAGAGTCATGAAACGCATTGCCGTTCTTGCCGCCGCCGTCCTGGCACTGGCCCTTGGAAGCGCGTCCGCCGCGCCGACACCATCCTACTTCGATCGATCCGGCCGCGCGGACGCGTGGACCGGCGGGGCGCGCATGATTCCGATCACGACGCCGAAAGGCACGTTCAATGTCTGGACCAAGCGGGTCGGGAACAACCCCACCATCAAGGTCCTGCTGCTGCACGGCGGGCCGGGCGCGACCCACGAGTACTTCGAGGCGATGGACAGCTACTTCCCCGGCGCGAGCGTGGAGTACTACTATTACGACCAGCTGGGTTCCGGCAACAGCGACAACCCGGACGATCCGGCGCTGGTCGATTTGCCGCGCTACGTCGAGGAAGTCGAGCAGGTGCGCCAGGCGCTCGGCCTGGACAAGGACAACTTCTTCCTGCTCGGGCATTCCTGGGGCGGCGTCCTCGCCATCGAATACGCGCTCAAGTACCAGCAGCACCTGAAGGGCGTGATCGTCTCGAACATGATGTCTTCCATCCCCGCCTACAACAAGTACGCCCAGGCGGTGCTGATGCCGGCGATGGACCAGAAGGCGCTGGTGGAGATCAAGCAGCTGGAAGCGGCGAAGAAGTACACCGAGCCGCGCTACGAGGAACTCTTGATGACCCACCACTACGTCTACCACGTGCTGCGCGCGCCGGCGGACAAGTGGCCCGAGCCGGTGGTGCGCTCGTTCCGCCACCTCAATCCCAAGGTCTATATTCCGATGCAGGGACCGAGCGAACTGGGCGCGAGCGGCGCCCTGGTCGAATGGGACCGCAGCCGGGACCTCGGCAAGATCACCGTGCCCACGCTGGTGGTCGGCGCGCGCTACGACACCATGGACCCCAAGCACATGGAATGGATGTCCAAGGCCGTCAAGCACGGGCGCTACCTGTACTGCCCGCAAGGCAGCCACATGGCCATGTACGACGACCAGCAGACCTACATGAACGGCGTGATCCGCTTCCTCAAGGACGTGGACGCGAAGCGATTCTAGAACCGATGCCGGATGCCGAGGGCGCACGCCGTTGCGCCTGCCGCCGTGCTGAGCTTGTCGCGCATGGCGAGGCCATACAGGTCGGTGCGCTTGGATAGCGCCACGTCGTAGCCCAGGGTGACCGTGTCGCGGCTGCGCGCCGCGGCCGGGCCGGGCGTGTCGCGCGTGTGCGCCCAGCCGGCCAGCACGCTGCCGGGGCCGGCTTTGACGGCGGCCGAAACGTGGGCCGTCTTCGTGATCCGCCCGCTGCCTTCGGTGCTGGCGCGGTCGAAGGTCGCATACAGCTTGCCCCAGGCGGCCGCGTAAGACGCGCCGGCCAGCGCCAGGCTCTGGGCCGGCGCGGCGGGGACGATGCCCGGTCCGGTCTTGATCCGGTGCGCGGCGCCCATCAGCGCGAGCGGACCGTGGGTCCAGGTGGCGGAGAAGGCGCTGTTGTGGCGGTTGGCGTCCGTCTCGGCCAGGCCGACCTGGGCGCGCACCACCAGCGGCTCCCTGGTGGGCGAGGTGTAGCCGACGGCGTTGCTCCAGCCGGTGTCGCCGCTCGCGTTCATGCCGAAGGGCGGCACCCAGAGCTGGACCTGCAAGGGCGAGAAGCGGGTCGAGGCGGCGAAGGCGTTGAAGGCGATGGTCGCGATCCAGACCGGCGAGCCGAGGCGGCCGACGCGCACTTCGCCCCAGCGGTCGGCCAGGCCGACGTAGGCGTTGCGCGAGAACATGGGGTCGCCGCCGTAGCGGCCGTAGTCGCCCGTGTCGAGGCGCATGAAGCTCTCCAGGGCGAACACGACCCTGCGTCCGGCGCCCAGGTCCTCGTGGCCTTGCACGGCCCAGAAGGAGGTCGTCAAGCCGCCGCTGTTGATGACGGTGTCGCGCGCCGGCGCGCCGCTGCTGGCGGCGGTGCCCGCGTACACGTCGAGCACGCCGGAGACCTGGATGGCGGTCTGGGCCTGGGCGGATGCGGACAGGAGACCGAGCGCGAGCACGGCCGAACAGCGTCTTCTTTTTGTCATATTTTCCCTCCGGCAACGATTATAGGCCTGGGACCGGCGAGTAGAATAAGCGCATGAAAAAGATTTTGCTGGCCTGTTGCCTCTTCCTTTGCACCTGGGCCGTGCAGGCCCAGACGGCGGACCCCGAACTGCGCCGCCAGGTCGCCGCCTTCCTGGACGAGTGGCACGACGACGCGGCCCATGCGCGCCTGGCCTATTTCGACAAGATCGCGCCGGATGGCGTCTATATCGGCACCGACAAGACGGAGCTGTGGCACCGCGAGGAGTTTCGCGCCTGGGCCAAGCGCTTTTTCGAGCGCGGTTCGGCCTGGTCGTTCAAGGCCGTCAAGCGCAACGTCTACGCGGTGCCGGACCGCAGCGTGATCTGGTTCGACGAGCTGCTCGATACGCAAATGGGGCCATGTCAGGCCAGCGGTGTGATCCTGCGCACCAAGGCGGGCGGTTACCAGATCGCGCATTACCAGCTCTCCATGGCCGTGCCGAACGAAGTCGGCAAGGAAGTGACGGCCTTGATCAAGGCACGCGAAGCGAAGTGAACGCGCCGTACATCGGACGGTTCGCGCCGTCCCCGACCGGGCCGCTGCATGCGGGCTCGCTGGTGGCGGCCCTGGCCAGCTACCTGGACGCGCGCGCCAACGGCGGTCAGTGGCTGGTGCGCATCGAGGACGTGGACGAGGCGCGCAGCGTGGCCGGCGCCGACCGCGCCATCCTCGACCTGCTGCACAAGCTCGGCATGGCCTGGGACGGCGAGGTGGTGTGGCAAAGCAGGCGCAAGGACTTGTATGCGGCGGCCTTCGACCGGCTGGCAGAGAGCGCCTATCCCTGCGGCTGCAACCGGCGCGAGATTGCCGATTCGCGGCTTGGCCTGGCACCCGACGGCTCCGCCATCTATCCCGGTACCTGCCGTTACGGACTGGGCCCCGGCAAGACGACCCGCAGCCTGCGCGTGCGCGTGCCGGACGCACCCTTCGACGTGATCGCCTTCGACGATCGGCTCGCAGGGCACGTGGTGCAGCATCTCGCGTCCGAATCGGGCGACTTCGTGCTCAAGCGCGCGGACGGCTTCTGGGCCTACCAGCTGGCCGTGGTGGTGGACGACGCGGCCCAGGGCGTGACGGACGTCGTGCGCGGCGCGGACCTGATCGATTCCACGCCGCGCCAGATCTTCCTGCAACGCCTGCTGGGCGTGCCGACGCCTCGCTACCTGCACGTGCCGGTGGTACGCAACGCCAACGGCGAAAAACTCTCCAAGCAGACCGGCGCCACCGCCATCGATGCCGACGACCCGCATGCCGCGCTGGCGGCCCTGCGCACGGCCGCCCAGGCGCTGGACCTGGAGGTCGGCACGCCGGCTTCCAGCGCGGACTTCTGGAGCCGTGCCCTGCCGGCCTGGGTCGCCCGCGTCGGCCTGGTCGGCTAGCGGCGGGTGCGGCGGCGCCAGCAGGCGAGCAATCCCAGCCCCATCCCCAGCATGCCCCAGGTCGCCGGTTCCGGCACCGGCACCGCCACCAGGAAGCCGCGGATCTCACCGGCCGGGTAGGCCTCCGAGTGGATGTTCAAGTAGGCCAGGTGCGCGTCGATGCCGGCCAGCAGGGCGGCCTCGGCGCTGGCGGCCGTGCCGCCATTGGCGCTCATGAAGGCTGGGTTATAGGTGGCCGGGTCGAGCAGGCTGAACATATGCGTGTACATGCCGGAGGTCGCGCCGAGCGGGAAGCCCGGCAGGGAAGGCAGGGCCGTGGCCGGCGCGGCAGTGCCGGCGAAAGGCGCGTCGGTGCAGCAGTGCAGGTGCGCGGCGGTGGCCGGTCCGGTCAGATCGGAAAAGGGAATCATCAGCTCCATGGTGTTGGCCGTGGTGTCGATGTAGATGGTGGCGATGGCGAAGGCGGCCGAGGCGTTCGGCGGCGCTTCCGACGGACCGCTCATGGTGGCGCGGTAGGTGTCCGCCCAGGCGGCCGGAACGCAGGCGAGGGCGAAGACAAGGCCAAGCAGGAGACGTTTCATGGGTGCGTCCTTTCAGGTTGGGTAACCCGATCAGACTACGCATTGGTTTGGCTGGGTTCCAGATCGCCGTACAAATCGTGCGGACCGAATGGAAAGGCGCGGCCTATTCCTCGACAGTAGCCGCTTCCCACGCGGCCAGGTCCTGGCGGTAGCGCTCGAGCGCTTCGGCATACACATCGAAGACGCAATAGACGCAGCCGCTGGTGCAGCAATCCTCCAGCGCGGGTTCCGGCGGCGGTACCGGTTTGTCGGCCTTCATTTCGTCTGGTCCAGGAAGGACTGGATCTCCGCCCGCTCCTGGTCGGAGACGTGGCCGCGCAGGGCGGCCAGCACCAGGTCCTTGCCGGAGCCGGCGAAGGCCTTATGGATCAGCTCCTTGACGAGGCTGGTCTGCAGCGATTCTTGCGCCTGGGCCGGCGCGTAGACGTGGGCGCGTTCGCTCTCGTCGCGGGTGAGGATGCCCTTGCCGTGCATCACCTGCAGCAGGCGCAGGACGGTGGCGTAGGCCATGTCCGGCCGCGTTGCCAGGGCCGCCTGATGGACCTGCTTGGCCGTGCTCGGGCCGAGTTGCCAGAGCAGGCGCAGCAGGTCGAGTTCGGCGGCGGTGGGTTTCGGCGGCGTGGCGGCGGACATGGCCCCAGCATACTGCAACTAGAACGAATTGTCTAGAACAGGGGGCTAGTCGGTCTCGGTGTAGCTGCGCAGCGAGAACACCATCTTGCCGCCGTCCTTTGCGCACACGCCGCGCATGGTCGCGCCGGGACGCAGCACCCAGGTGACGCTGGTGCCGGCTGCGGCCTTGGCGCAGGCCGCCTGCGCACCGGCCGGAATGTCCGGCAGCTTGGGCGGGGCGGGCGGCGCCGGTGGCGCGGGGATGTCGACGTTGGGTACCGGCGGCACCGGCGGTAGCGGCGGGATGCCGCTGCCGCCCGGCGCGGGCGGGGCCGGCGGGGCCGGCGGAGCGGGGGGCGTGGGCGGCACCGGCGGCGTCGGCGGTGGTGGGCACTTGCCACTGGCGGTCGACTTGCATTCGATATGGTAGGTGGTGGTGCCGGCCTGGGCCGCGCCCGTGGCCAGCAGGGCGGCCAGTGCGGTGACGAAGGTAATGGTCTTCATGCTGCGCTCCTTGATTAACGGGTTGTGGGGTGATCGAGTGCGGCCAGCGCCTGCTCCAGGTCCGTGCGCACGCGCTGGTCCTTGGCGCTGGTCAGCAGGCGGGTCAGGGCGAGGCGCTGGGCCGTGCGTTGGGCGTCGGCTGCGACGCTGGCCACGTCCGGCTGCACGCCTTTGCCTTCCCAGTTGGTGCCGGTGACGGGATTGCGCGCCGCGCCGAAGGGAATGAAGGCGTCGAAGTGGTCGCCCAGGCGATGGCCCTCGCCCGGGTTGGCGCCGCCGCCCGTGACTTCGCCCACGATGGTGGCGCGCCGCTGCGCCTGCATCGAGTAGCTCAGGTCCTCGCCGCCGGAGAAGGTGCCCTTCGAAGTCAGGACGTACACCGGCCGCGCGCCGCCGTAGCGGGGGCCGGCCACCTGCGACTGGGTCCAGTACTGGCGCGTGCCCTTGCCGCGTTGCTCGATGTCGTTCATGTGGGTGGCGGCGTCGAAGAAGTAGCTCTCGAGCAGGGCCACGCTTTCCGGGTCGCCGCCCATGTTGCCGCGCAGGTCGAGGATCAGGGCATCGCTGCCGGCCAGCATTTCCATCATGGCCGCGTAGGCGCTGCCCATGTGGTAAGCCGGCGGAAAGTAGTTCAGCTTGACGTAGCCGATATTGCCGGGCAGGTGGTCGATGCGCCCGATGCCGTAGTTGTGGCGGCGCAGGTGCACGGCTTCCTCGGCCTGCTCGGCGGCGCGCTCGGCCGGGGTCGCGTCCGGCGTGCCGGGCAGGCGCTGCGGCAGCACCTGGGCGTGGTAGCGCACGCCGAGGTGGGCGTCGTGCGTGAGGCCGCGCAGGATCGTCGTCAGCTGGTCGGCGAAGGCGCGCCCATCGGTGACGCGGTCGAATTCGCCCTTGCGCTGGCGGGCGCGCAGCTCGTCCTCGACGTGCTTGGCCGTGGTCGGGAATACATAGGCCGCGTTCATCCGGCCGATCAGCTGGTCGAGCACGGCGCCGCGTGCGGCGGCGTCCAGCGGACGGTAAGGCTGCTGGGCCAGGCCGAGGCCGGGCAGGGCGCACAGGGCGGCGAGCAGGTAGGAACGCAACTGCATGAAATCTCCTTGTGTTGTTCTTGGGAGATTGCAGTGTCGGGGCCAAATGTGGAGAAATCGTGGGGACGCTAGGGGGGCAGTTCGAACCGGTAGCCGAGGCCGTAGACAGAATGGATCGCTTCGCTGCCGGGCAGGGCGGCGGCCAGCTTGCGGCGCAGGTTCTTGATGTGGCTGTCGATGGCGCGGTCGGTGGTGTCGAGGGCGTCGGCGCGGGCCAGGTCGAGCAGCTGGGCGCGCGCGAACACCTGGCCCTGGCGCCGCACCATGGCCGCGAGGATCGCGTATTCGCTGGGCGTGAGGTCGAGTGCGCGGCCCTGCACCAGCACCCGCCGGGCCACCTCGTCCACCTGGACCGGGGCCGGGACCGCCTCGGTCCGCTGGGCGCGGCGGAGAATCGCGCGAATGCGGGCCATCAGTTCGCGCGGGCTGTACGGCTTGCACAGGTAGTCGTCGGCGCCGGTGTCGAGGCCGAGCAGGCGGTCGATCTCTTCGACTTTCGCGGTGGTCATCACCACCGGCACGTCCGAGAACGCGCGCAGCTCACGGCACAGGGACAGGCCGTCCAGCCCGGGCAGCATCAAGTCCAGCACGACCAGGTCGGGCGACGCGGCGCGGATCGCTGCGAGCGCGGCGGCGCCGTCCCCAAAGACAGTCGGCGCGTAGCCCGCACTGCGCGCATAGTCGGCGACCAGCGCGGCCAGTTCCGGTTCGTCCTCGACGATGGCGATGCGCGGGTTCATGCGGCTGGCAGCGGGAGGCGGACGGTGACGCGCAGGCCGCCCAGTGGTGAGTGCGCGAAACCGAGGCTGCCGCCATGCGCCTGCACGATGCGCTCGCACAGGGCCAGGCCCAGGCCCGCGCCACCCTGGGCGCGCGAACGCGAGGCGTCCACGCGGTAGAAGCGTTCGGACAGGCGCTCCAGCGCCGCGTCGGGCACGCCCGGCGCCGAGTCGTCCAGCGTCAGCACGGCATCGTCTCCGTCCCGGGCGCAGGACAGGCGCACCGTGCCGCCGGCGCTGGTATAGCGCACCGTGTTTTCGAACAGGTTGCGCAGGACCTGACGCAGGCGCTCGCTGTCGCCGGCGATCGGGAGCGCCGGGCCGGACGGCAGATCCAGCGTCAAGCCGGCGCCGTGCAGGCGGGCGGAAAAGGCGTCGGCCTCTGCGTGCGCCAGCGCGCACAGGTCGAGCGGATCGCGCCGGCACGCCAGCTCGCCCACGTCGGCGCGCGCCAGCAGGTATAGCTCGTCGATCAGCGTGTTCAGCGACAGCACCTGGCGCAGCATGGCCGCCACGGCGGCGCCGTCGGCCTGGCGCACGCCGTCCTGGATCGCTTCGAGCTGGGCGCGCAGCACGGACAGCGGCGTGCGCAGTTCGTGCGAGGTGTCGGCCACCCACTGGCGGCGCGAGCGTTCCAGCGCGTCGAGCCGCTCGGCCAGCTGATTGAAGCTGCGCGCCAGGTCGCCCAGTTCGTCGCTGCGCCCGACCGCGATGCGCTGGTCGAAGCGGCCCGCCGCCAGTTCGCGCGCGCCGTCGGCCAGCTGGTGGATCGGCTTGCGGAAGTGGACGGCCAGCAGGCTCGCCGCCAGTGCCGACAGCAGCACCGCCAGCGGTACGACCAGGCCGAGGGCGCCCTTCAGCTGGTCGAGGAAGGCCAGCGCGGGCAAGTCGCTCGGGCGCGCGGCGCGGGTGACGGCCAGGTAGCCGATGGTGCGGCCTTGCCAGGCGAGCGCCCGTTCGGCGGTCGGCACCGCGGCCAGCGGCTGGCCGGCGAGATAGCGGTGATCCTGGTCGAGCAGGGTGATGCGGTCCTGCAGCGGGGCGTCCTGCACCGGCGCGTCGGCGCTGGCGGCCGCGATGGCCGGCGGCGGCAGCGGCGGCAGTGGCGCCATGGGCGCGGGCGGCGCGGGTGGTGTGGGTGGTGCGGGAGGCGTGGGCGGATCCTCCGGCGCGGGGGCGGCCGGTGCGGCGGCCATCCCGGCCACCGGACCGGCCGCCGGCGCCGGTCGGGGCACGGGCGGAACCGGTGGCACGGGAATGGCGATGCCCCGGGCGCGCGCGTCCTGCAAGCGGCCGAGTTCGGCGGCGATGTAGCTACGCCTGGCGGCTTCCGGCGCCGGCAGAAACCGCCAGCCGCCGCTGGTACCGTATTGACTCGCCAGCGAGGCGGACAACTCGTCCAGGCGGTCGAGCTCGATCTTGACCGCGTAGTCCGCGAACGAGCCCAGCACGTTCTGGCGCAGTAGGACGATTGCCGTGGCCGCCACGGCCAGGATGGCGAGCAGTACGGCGGCAAACAGGCGCAGACCGATGGGAAATCGCATAGGCAGGCAGTGTAGCCGATGCGCGCAAGAGAAAGATTGCCTAATTCGCAATCAGGCGGGCGTTGCAAAACATCCACCCGATGCACTTGTTTTCACTTCGCGAAACGGTTGCGATACAATACTGCCTCATGTTTTGAAGTCCTTCCCCACAACTTGATGTGCAATCCGCTAACCGGTCAGGCCGTGTCGCGGAAGGTGTGATAACCCGCTAATCTCGCGAAGCGCGAAGAAAGGTGAGCAAACGATGATGCAACAGCAAGCAGCGAACTCCTATCTGTTCGGTGGCAACGCACCGTACGTGGAGGAGTTGTACGAGGCCTACCTCAACAACCCCGGCTCCGTCCCCGACAACTGGCGCGCCTATTTCGATTCGATGCAGAACGTGCCCGCGGTCGACGGCTCCAACAAGCCGGACGTCGCTCACGCCCCCGTCATCGCTTCGTTCGCCGAACGCGCCAAGCAGGGCCCGATTCGCACCGCGGCGCCCGCCGTGGACCCAGAAATGGGCCGCAAGCGCGTGGCCGTCACCCAGCTCATTTCCGCCTACCGCTTCCTCGGTTCGCGCTGGGCCAACCTCGATCCGCTGCAGCGCCAGGAGCGCCCGGCGATCCCGGAACTGGACCCGTCCTTCTACGGCTTCACCGATGCCGACATGGACACCCAGTTCACCATCACGAACACCTACTTCGGCCCGGAGAACGCGTCCCTGCGCGACATCCTGAACTACCTGCGCGACACCTACTGCCGCAGCATCGGCGCCGAGTTCATGTACATCTCCGACCCGGCCGAGAAGCGCTGGCTGCAGGAGCGCCTGGAGTCGATCCGCTCCACGCCGTCCTTCAACGCGGACAAGAAGAAGCACATCCTGGAGCGCCTGACCGCGGCCGAGGGCCTGGAGCGCTACCTGCACACCAAGTACGTCGGCCAGAAGCGCTTTTCGCTGGAAGGCTCCGAGTCCTTCATCGCCTCGATCGACGAGACCATCCAGCGCGCCGGTGAACAGGGCGTGCAGGAGATCGTGATCGGCATGGCCCACCGCGGCCGCCTGAACGTGCTGGTCAACACCCTGGGCAAGTCGCCCAAGGAGCTGTTCGAGGAATTCGAAGGCAAGCATGCCGACGACCTGCCGTCCGGCGACGTGAAGTACCACCAGGGCTTCTCGTCCGACATCTCGACCCTGGGCGGTCCGGTGCACCTGTCCCTGGCCTTCAACCCGTCCCACCTCGAGATCGTGAACCCGGTGGTGGAGGGTTCGGTCAAGGCCCGCATGGACCGCCGTGGCGACGCCATCGGCGCCCAGGTGCTGCCGGTGCTGGTGCACGGCGACGCCGCCTTTGCCGGCCAGGGCGTGGTGATGGAGACCCTGAACCTGGCCCAGACCCGCGGCTACGGCACGGGCGGCACGATGCACATCGTGATCAACAACCAGATCGGCTTCACCACCTCCGACCCGCGCGACGCCCGTTCGACCATCTACTGCTCGGACGTGGTCAAGATGATCGAGGCGCCCGTGCTGCACGTGAACGGCGACGATCCGGAAGCCGTGGTGCTGGCCACCCAGATCGCCCTCGACTACCGCATGCAGTTCCGCAAGGACGTGGTGGTGGACATCATCACCTACCGCAAGCTGGGCCACAACGAGCAGGACACCCCGGCCCTGACCCAGCCGCTGATGTACAAGAAGATCGGCAAGCATCCGGGCACCCGCAAGCTGTACGCCGACCGTCTGGCCACCCAGGGCACCATCGGTGCCGACGACGGCGACAAGATGGTCACCGCCTTCCGCGACGCCATGGACGCCGGCAAGCACACCTTCGACCCGGTCATCTCCAACTTCAAGAACAAGTTCGCGGTCGACTGGCTGCCGTTCCTGAACCGCAAGTGGACCGACGCCGCCGACACCGCGGTGCCGATGACGGAACTGAAGCGCCTGGCCACCCGCATCACCACCGTGCCGGAAGAATTCAAGCTGCACCCGCTGGCCGAGAAAGTGCTGGCCGACCGCGCCACCATGGGCCGCGGCGAAGCCAACCTGGATTGGGGCATGGGCGAGCACCTGGCCTACGCCTCGCTGGTCTCGTCCGGCTACGCCGTGCGCCTGACCGGCCAGGACGCCGGCCGCGGCACCTTCGTGCACCGCCACGCCGTGCTGCACGACCAGAAGCGCGAGCGTTGGGACCAGGGCACCTACGTGCCGCTGCAGAACGTGTCCGAGACCCAGGCGCCGTTCACCGTGATCGACTCCGTGCTGTCCGAAGAGGCGGTGCTGGGCTTCGAATACGGCTACTCGACCGCCGAGCCGAACACCCTCACCATCTGGGAAGCCCAGTTCGGCGACTTCGCCAACGGCGCCCAGGTCGTGATCGACCAGTTCATCACCTCCGGCGAAGTGAAGTGGGGCCGCGCCTCCGGCCTCGTCATGATGCTGCCGCACGGTTACGAAGGCCAGGGCCCGGAGCACTCCTCCGCGCGTCCGGAACGCTTCCTGCAGCTGTGCGCCGACAACAACATCCAGGTGACCCAGCCGACCTCCGCGGCCCAGATCTTCCACCTGCTGCGCCGCCAGATGGTGCGCCAGTTCCGCAAGCCGCTCGTGATCCTCACGCCGAAGTCGCTGCTGCGTAACAAGGACGCCGGCTCGTCGCTGCAGGAACTGGCCAAGGGCGCGTTCCAGACCGTGATCGGCGAGGTGGACGACAAGATCGAGGCCAAGAAGGTCAAACGCGTGGTGGCCTGCTCCGGCAAGGTCTACTACGACCTGGTCAACGCCCGCAAGACGCGCAACCAGACGGACACCGCGATCATTCGCGTCGAACAGCTCTATCCGTTCCCGCACAAGGCGTTCGCCGCCGAACTGAAGAAGTTCCCGAATGCCACCGAAGTGGTGTGGGCCCAGGACGAACCGCAAAACCAGGGCTGCTGGTTCCAGATTCAGCACAACGTGTTCGAATCGATGGAAGCCGGCCAGCGCCTCGCGTATGCAGGCCGCCCGGCTTCGGCCGCGCCGGCTGTCGGCTACTACGACAAGCACTACGCGCAGCAGAAGGATCTGCTGGATACGGCGTTCTCGAAGCTCAAGGGCTTCGTCCTGACCAAGTAAACCACCTCACGGTAACGCATACAGAATACGGAGTACGAAAAAAATGGCACAAATCGAAGTCAAGGTTCCCCAGCTGTCCGAGTCGGTCGCGGAAGCGACGCTGCTGTCCTGGCACAAGAAGGTCGGCGAAGCCGTCAAGCGCGACGAAAACATGATCGACATCGAGACCGACAAGGTGGTCCTCGAGCTGCCCGCGCCGGCCGACGGCGTGATCACGCAGATCATCAAGGGCGATGGCGGCACCGTCGTGTCGGGCGAAGTGATCGCCGTGATCGACACCGAAGGCAAGGCCGGCGCCGCGCCGGAAGCTGCCGCCGCCCCGGCCGCCGCTCCTGCCGCCGCCGCCCCGGCCGCTGCCGCCGCCCCGGCCGGCAACGCCATGGCCGGCGTGGCCATGCCGGCCGCCGCCAAGATCCTGTCGGAAGCGAACATCGCCGCCGCATCGGTCGAGGGTTCCGGCCGCGACGGCCGCGTGACCAAGGGCGACGCCCTGGCCGCCGCCGCCAAGCCGGCCGCTCCCGCACCGGCGCCCGCCGCCGCCAAGCCGGCCAAGGCCGCGCTGCCGGCCGTGGCCGCGCCGTCCGTCAACCTGGGCGAGCGTCCGGAAGAGCGCGTGCCGATGTCGCGCCTGCGCGCCCGCATCGCCGAGCGCCTGGTCGAATCGCAGTCCACCAACGCCATCCTGACCACCTTCAACGAAGTGAACATGCAGCCGGTCATCGACCTGCGCAACAAGTACAAGGACAAGTTCGAGAAGGAGCACGGCGTCAAGCTGGGCTTCATGTCCTTCTTCGTGAAGGCCGCCGTGGCCGCGCTCAAGAAGTACCCGATCCTGAACGCCTCGGTCGACGGCAACGACATCGTCTACCACGGCTACTTCGACATCGGCATCGCGGTCGGTTCGCCGCGCGGCCTGGTGGTGCCGATCCTGCGCAACGTCGACCAGATGAGCATCGCCGAGATCGAGAAGAAGATCGGTGAATTCGGCAACAAGGCCAAGGACGGCAAGCTGACCCTGGAAGACCTGACCGGCGGCACCTTCTCGATTTCCAACGGCGGCGTGTTCGGCTCGATGCTCTCGACCCCGATCATCAACCCGCCGCAGTCCGCGATCCTGGGCGTGCACGCCACCAAGGACCGCGCCGTGGTCGAAAACGGGCAGATCGTGATCCGTCCGATGAACTACCTGGCCATGTCCTACGACCACCGCATCATCGACGGCCGCGAAGCCGTCCTGGGCCTGGTGGCCATGAAGGAAGCGCTGGAAGACCCGGCCCGCCTGCTGCTGGACCTGTAAGACACGCGCCCGGCACGGATGGCGCCACGATGAACCGATTTTGAGGAGCACACCATGAGCATCTCCGATGAAGTGAAGCGCCTGCACGAACTGCACCAGGCCGGTGCGCTGTCCGATACCGAATTCGAAGCGGCCAAGGCCAAGCTGTTCGCGGCCAATGGCCCTTCGTTGAACAAGGATGTCCCGCCGGGCGACGGTCTGCGCGGGGACTTCAACAACCTGCGCCGCTCGCGCACCGACCGCTGGTTGGGTGGCGTGTGCGGCGGCCTGGCCAAGGTCACCGGCCTCGAATCCTGGGCTTGGCGCCTGGTGTTCGCGCTGTTTACGGTGTCCTTCGGCGTCGGCTTGTTGATTTACCTGCTGCTGTGGATCTTCGTGCCCGAAGAAACCTAAGGAAAGTAGAACAGAATGAGCAATGCAAAACAGTTTGACGTCGTCGTGATCGGCGGCGGTCCGGGCGGCTACGTGGCCGCGATCCGTGCTGCGCAATTGGGCTTCCAGGTCGCCTGCATCGACGAGTGGAAGAACGAGAAGGGCGGTCCGGCCCCGGGCGGCACCTGCACGAACGTCGGCTGCATCCCGTCCAAGGCGCTGCTGCAATCGTCCGAGCACTTCGAGCACGCCGGCCACGCCTTCAAGGAGCACGGCATCGAGGTGTCCGGCCTGTCCCTGAACCTGGCGCAGATGTTGAAGCGCAAGAACCAGGTGGTCAAGCAGAACAACGACGGCATCCAGTTCCTGTTCAAGAAGAACAAGATCGCCTTCTTCCACGGCCGCGGCGCGTTCGCCGGCGCCGCCGAAGGTGGCTACACCATCAGCGTGACCGGCACCGCCAACGAAACGCTGCAGACCAAGCACGTGATCGTGGCCACCGGCTCCAACGCGCGCGAGCTGCCGGGCGCGCCCTTCGACGAGAAGCTGATCCTGTCCAACACCGGCGCGCTGGCGATCGACGCCGTGCCGGCCAAGCTGGGCGTGATCGGCGCCGGCGTGATCGGCCTCGAGATGGGTTCCGTGTGGCGCCGCCTGGGTGCCGAAGTGACCGTGCTGGAAGGCCTGCCGGCCTTCCTCGGCGCGGTCGACGAGCAGATCGCCAAGGAAGCGCACAAGCTCTTCACCAAGCAGGGCCTGGCGATCCACCTCGGCTGCAAGATCGGCAAGATCACCGCCGGCAAGAACGACGTCACCGTGGAATACGCGGACGCCTCCGGCGCCGAGCAGAAGGCCGTGTTCGACAAGCTGATCGTCTCGATCGGCCGCGTGCCCAACACCATCGGTCTGAACACCGAAGCGGTGGGTCTCAAGCTCGACGAGCGCGGTTTCGTCGCCGTCGACGACGAGTGCAAGACCAACCTGCCGAACGTGTGGGCGGTGGGCGACGTCGTGCGCGGCCCGATGCTGGCGCACAAGGCGGAGGAAGAGGGCGTCGCGGTGGCCGAGCGCATCGCCGGCCAGCATGGCCACGTCAACTTCAACACGATTCCGTGGGTGATCTACACCTCGCCGGAAATCGCCTGGGTCGGCAAGACCGAGCAGCAGCTCAAGCAGGCTGGCGTCGCCTACAAGGCCGGCACCTTCCCGTTCATGGCCAACGGCCGTGCGCGCGCACTGGGCGACACCTCGGGCATGGTCAAGTTCCTGGCCGATGCCGCGACCGACGAGATCCTCGGCGTGCACATCATCGGCCCGATGGCCTCGGAGCTGATCTCCGAAGCCGTGGTGGCGCTGGAGTTCCGCGCCTCGGCCGAAGACATCGCCCGCATCTGCCACGCCCACCCGTCGCTGTCCGAAGCGACCAAGGAAGCGGCGCTGGCGGTCGACAAGCGCACGCTCAACTTCTAAGCGTCATCCCCGCGCAGGCGGGGACCCCTGGTGCGCACTGTTTCGTCAGTGCGTCCTACCAGGGGTTCCCGCGTGCGCGGGAATGACGGTGGCGGCACTATGAACGTCCAGGACTACTACGCCCACGCGCTGGCCCAGCGCGGCTATCGCTCCGACCCTGCCCAGCAGCGTGCCGTCGATCGCCTGCAGCAAGCCTACGACGACTGGTCGCACTACAAGTCGCGCCGCTCGACGGGACTGAAGCGCCTCATCAACCGCCCGGACGTGCCGCGCGGCGTGTACCTGTGGGGCGGCGTCGGGCGCGGCAAGTCCTTCCTGATGGACGCCTTCTATTCGGTGGTGCCGGTGGTGCGCAAGACGCGCCTGCACTTCCACGAATTCATGCGCGGCGTGCACCGCCAGCTGGACGAATTGACAGGCGTGGCCGATCCCCTCGACGAGGTGGCGCGCCGCATCGCCAAGCGCTATCGCCTGATCTGCTTCGACGAATTCCACGTGTCGGACATCGCCGACGCGATGATCCTGTATAACCTGCTGCACGCCCTGTTCGACAACGGCGTCAGCTTCGTCATGACCTCGAACTACGAGCCGTCCACGTTGTACCCGGACGGCCTGCACCGCGACCGCATGCTGCCCACCATCGCGCTGCTGAAGGACAGGCTGGACGTGTTGAACGTGGACGCCGGCGTCGACTACCGCAAGCGCGTGCTGGAGCAAGTCGAAGTGTATCTCTGTCCGCTCGGCGCCGCGGCCGACGCCGCGCTGCGCCAGGCATACTCCGGCATCGCCGAGACGGCCGACGAGGATCCCGTGATCCGCATCGAGAATCGCGAGATCCGCGCGCTGCGCCGGGCCGGCGGCATCATCTGGTTCGACTTCGCCACCCTGTGCGGCGGGCCGCGCTCGCAGAACGACTACCTCGAAATCGCCAGCCGCTTCCACACCGTGATCCTGTCCGGCATTCCGATGATGTCGGCCGCGATGTCCTCGGAGGCGCGCCGTTTCACCTGGCTGATCGACGTGTTCTACGACCACAAGGTCAAGTTGGTGATGTCGGCGGAAGTGCCGCCGGACCAGCTCTACACCCAAGGCATGCTGGCGAACGAATTCCACCGCACGGTCTCGCGTATCATTGAGATGCAATCGCGCGAGTACATGGAATCCGACCGCCGCGGCGTGGCCGATTCGCTCGCCTGAACCAAGAACAACGAAAGGGTCCGATGGCGCCTCGCCTTGCTCTCCTGCTGACCGCCGCCGTGCTGAGCGGGTGCGCCGCCACGGCCGCTCGTGCGCCGGCCCCGGCGGCCGTGGCCCCCGCGCATTCGGTGGCCGAAGCCGACGCCGCGCTGGCCACGGCCGCGGCCAAGCGCACCACGCTGGAGGCGGCCTACGCGGCCGCCGAAGCGGACTGCTACCGGAAGTTTTTCGTCAATCGCTGCATCGACCGGGCCAAGGAGGAGCGCCGCTCCGGTCTGATGCGGGTGCGTGCGGTGGAAGTGGAGATGGAGCGCTACAAGCGCCAGGTGCGCGTCGAACAGCGCGACCGCGAGCTGGCCCAGGCCGAAGCCGCGTTCCAGGCCGAGCAGGCGCGCCTGGCCGCCGAACCGCCGCCGCCGCGGCAAGTGCCGGACAAGGAGCCGCCCGCGGCGCCCACCAGCACCCCGGCCGAGCGCAAGGCCGAACATGAAGCGGAACTGCAGCGGAAAGCCGCGGCCGAGCGCGCCGCCGCCCCCGAGCGTGCGCGCAAGGCCGAAGCCGCGGCCGAGCGCCGCCGCCGCGCCGCTGAGCGCCAGGCGGACGTCGCCCGCAAGAAGGCCGAGCGCGCCGCCAAGGCCCAGCAGTCCAACTAACGGTCATCCCCGCGCAAGCGGGGACCCCTGGTGCGATGCGTGCCACCGGCAACTTACCAGAGGTCCCCGCGTGCGCGGGGATGACGCTGGCGGCTTATGCCGGTATGGCCTCGACTTCTTTGACGAAGGTCGCTTTCTTGACCTGGGTACTGACCGAGGTGATGACCGATTCGGCCGGACTGCTGGGGTCGAGCGCCAGCACGAAACCCGACTCCCGGTACAGGCGCTCCGCCTCGATCCGCAGGGTACGGATGTGCTCCGCCGCGCGTCCGACGTCGTCGGTACTGCGCGGGGTGGCCGAGTGCATCACGTCTTCGATCGTGGTGAACATCTCGGCGTTGAAGACCACCGCCGCCAGCACCGGGCTGGCATTGACCAGCGAGTCGAGGAAATTCAGGTAGGCGCCATGCTGGTCGGAGTAGAACTGCTCCGGCGAATAATTGGTGGCGCGGAACGGCGGCATGCTACCGACGCTGAAGTTCGCCTTCGGAGCCGGCGCCGTGCTGGCCGCGGCTGGAGGCGCCACGGGCGCTGCCGATGATGTTTCGGTCGTGAATACCGCCGTCGCCGGCGGCGTTGCCGGCAGCGATGCCACAGCCGGAGGCGGGGACGAGGGCGGGCGCGGCCCCTTGCTCTTGTTCCACATCAGCTTGGCCTGGAGCAGGAAGTCGCTGATGCAGCTTTCCTCGTACTTGTTGTAGATGACCTTGAAAATGCATTCGAACGCGCCCAGCACCAGATCGGCAATCTTGGTCGCGATCCCGCCAGTCACGGCCGTCATCGTGACGGCGGTGGTGCCCTTGGTGATCTTCCAGGCGTGAACCACCTGGCGGTTGCGGATGCCGACGTCGATGCCCTTGCGGATCATGGCGAAGGCGCCGTCGCTGGTCGTCAATTCCATGCCCTGCAGCGTGATGGTGCGCCGGGTCCAGGCATCGCTGATCATGCCGCGCAAGCCTTCATAGATTTCGGTCGCGCCGCTGGCGAACTTGCCGACTTCCTTCATGATCAGGCCGATGATGAACGCAAAGGCCTTGCCGGCGCAGCCAAGCAGTTCCGCGGCGTTGGAAATGCCGAAATGCCGATTGAAGGTGTCCTGCATCCATTTCTTGAACTTATCCCACTGGTCGTTCAGCAGTTTCTTGATCTGCCCCGGAATGCTGTTGTCGGCGATCACGGCAATTTCGGTGGCGAGCACGGCGACTTCGCCTTCCAGGATCTGGACGAACAGCTTGGTGTTCTTGTCGTCGATGAATTCGTTGCCCGCCATGACGGCGCCACCGAGTCCGGCCAGCAAGGTGCCGACCGGGCTCCAGGACAGTTTGACATTGGCCATCATCGTCAGCATCGATACCCGTGCCGCGCGGCGCCGGTCCTCACTGGCGGCATTCGCCCTGGCGCAGAGCGTCGCCAGCAGGCTGCTGAGGCGCAGCGTATTGGTGATCACATCCCCCTTGTTGCGGGCGTCGCGGTGGTCGCGCGCGAACACGCCGCTGACCGGCCCGGTGAGGCGGTAGATCCGGCCGATGTAGGTCTCCAAGGTATTGCGCAGGTTTTCCGCATTCCCCGCATGGAAGATGCCTTCCGGTCCGCCATAGCCGATCCACGCCTGGTAGGCGCGGTCCACCGCCTTCAGCCGGTCGCCACGCGACTTGGTGCCGATAAAGCCTGCAATATTGGTGGCGGCCAGCCAGGCATCGTAGGATTGCGGCGGCTCGAAGCCGTACAGCTCCTGGGCTTCCGCCTTCATCTTGGCCCGCAACCCCTCTTCCAGCCGGCTGACATAACCCTTGAGGTTGTCGCATTCAAGCAGCAGGGAGTTGAACTTCGCATCGGTTAGCTTCTTTGTCATGGCGGACTCGGTCAATAAGGACGTTGTTCAGAAGGCGGGCTTGGTCTGACTGCTCTGGTGATACGACTGCGACATCCGCTGGTGTGCCCGCTCCATGAGACGCGACCGGCGGAGCCGGTTGATCAGGGCGGTGAAAGCCAGCGAGGTGACGACAAAAAATGCGCTGCAATACAAGTAGATGGGCACCATGTATGCCGTTCCCGTCGCGGCGATGACGACGTTGCAGCGGCTGACCAGTTCGCTGACGCCGACCAGCGACGAAGCGCTGGAGGCGATAAAGGAAATCAGGAAGACATTGATCCAGGTGGGCACGAACAGTAGCGCCGCCTTGAGATCGCCGCGCTCCCAGTTGCGGTAGGCGACCACCAGGCTCTCGGAAGTAAATGACAGCGGCGACGCCGCCAGGCCGATCACCGCCTTGACCCATTGCGGTATGTGGATCACAAACTGGGTGCCCGGCAGCGTGGCGTCGTTGGGCAGCACGAACACCGCATAGAAGATCAGGGCCAGCGTCGGCACGGCGCCAAGAATGGTGGATGCCCGGGTGGCGGCGCCCGCCACGAAGCGTCCGCCGCGCACCCGGAAATAGGCGAGCAGGGCGCCCAACGAGGAGCCGAGCGCCACTGCGCACACGGCGATGAACACGTTCCAGCCAAAGCCTCCAAGCAGGAACGGCGTCCAGGTCACGAAAAGATCGATAATGCTCATGCGGGATTCTTGGCGGGCAGCGCGAGGATCGCCCCCTCGATGCGGTTGATGATGACGGTCCACAAGGTGGTGATGAGATAGAACGTCACCAGCAGCACCGTCATGGTCATGAAGATATTGCCGTTTTCGGCAATCAGCAGGCTGCTTGCCGCCAGCAGTTCCGGAATCGCGATGGCCGACGCCAACATGGTCTGTTTGGTCAGGTTGATCAGGGCCTGCTTGATGGGCCAGGCGGCATACTGGGCAGTCTTGTGCAGCGTGTCGAGGCGCAGGACAAAGCCCGGTTCGCTGGTGCGCACATGGGCGGCGGCATCCAGCAGGGCGCGCATCACCAGGCCGGCCGTGTAATAGCCGGAGCAGAAGGTGGCCACGGCAAAGGCGGGCAGTTTGATACCGTAATTGGCATTGGTCCAGCTACCGATGCCGAAGAAGATCAGGTACATCATGATCAGCGGCGGGGTCATCCTGCCATACGCCATGAAGGCGTGGACAGCGCGCGTGGCCAGGGTGTCGCGCCCGTCCACCGTCGTCGACACCAGCACGCCCAGCGACAGGCTGATTACGATCCCGCAGGCGATCAGCATCATCGTATAGGCTATCCCCCGCAGGAACTGGGTACGGTCGTAGGGGTCATACACGAAATTGAGGTCGATGCCGAGGTTTTCCTTCAGCTTCAGGCCCAGGGCTTGCAGGCCGGTCACCTCCTGGCTGGACACATACTCGGCGCTGCGGCAGTCGGCACTCCACAGACCGGTGGAGGTGCGCACGCAAAGCGGTTTGCCGCCGGCGTCAGTGGCCGACCAGAGGGCCTTCTGCTTGCTCAGCCAGTCGTTGCTTTCGATGCCCCAGCGTCGGGTTTGCTCCAGCAGCCAGCCGTTGCGATGCAGTTCGGCCACGATGTTGCCCAGCTCGACATCCAGCGCCGTTCCCCGTTCCTCCAGGGCGATGAAGATCGCCATCGGCGTGACCAGCGCATTGGCCAGCGGCATGCTGTAGCCCTGCCATTGCGGCAGACCGAGCGTGTTCCTGAGCGCGCCGGTCGCGTACAGGAAACCGGAACACCGGTTATCCTGCAACGCCAGCTGTGCATCGCGCACGCTCTTGTAGGTCTGCAGCTGGAGCATATGGCGCTCGGCCATCGGCTTGTTGAAATAGCTGCCCTGCACGGCGCAGGTCGTCCGGTAGCGGATCTTGCTCCAGTCGTCCACCGCCTGGCCGGGGCGGAACATGATGTTCACGCTGGTTTCGGCATAGCCCGGCTCGACCGCGGTCGCACTCTTGCGCCGTTCTGCGGTATCGCCGACTGTCGCGATCAAGATGTCGACTTCGCCCAGCGCCAGTTTCTGGAACCGGTTCTCGGTGGTGATCTTGACCTTCTTCAGCGCCACGCCGAGCCGTTGCGCGATCAGGGCGGCAAGTTCGCTCTCGAAGCCGACCACTTCGCCTTCGGCGTTGATCGAATTGAAGGGCTTGAAGTCGGTCTTCACGCCGACCCGGATTTCACCATGCTTGCGGATCGCGTCCAGCGTCGGGCTGGCTGCCGGTTCGCGTGCCCATAGCGGAAGGCAGAGGAACAGTATCCCCCATGCAGCCAGGCAGCGCGACAGCCAGGATGTCGGCATTGTTATTTTCTCTAGGAAAAATTGGACAGCCCATGCTACCCGAGGAATATGCCATATGCAACGAAAACGGGGCGAGGCAAAGCCGCACGTCGTTAGATTGCAATAACGCAAGCCCCATGCTATCGTCGGCCGACCAATTCAGACTCCCTCTCCATGCTGCATCCCCTGGCCAGCTTATGGCGTCATTCCGGGCGCGTCACTTTCTATGAGTCGGGCGGCCAGGCCGGGCAGCTCCTGTTCGACAGCGGCATGCGCGGCGGCCTGCCGCAGGTGATGGGCGCGCGCCGCCGCTTCCTGCACACGGACGAAGCGGTCAACTACCTGCGCTACTGGATGGGGGAACCGGCCGCGCGCGCCGAACTCAAATGGATATTGCAGCGCTCTGGGCCTTCGCTGGCGAGCGCCAATGCCGGTGCGGACGGCTGGCTCGATGCCCTGGCCTCGCGCCTGTGCAGCGGCGCCGTCGTCGTCATGGAAGAGGGCAACCGCTTCGCCATGCCGGGTCGGCTGGTGGCGCCGGCCAGTGCCGCGGCTGCGGCAGCGGCGGCATCCGCGCTTGCCGACCTGCCCGCGCTGGCGGAACTGCCGGCCATTCCCGTGGTCGAGGATTTGCTGCCGGCGCTGGAGGAAATCCAGATCGAGGGCGCCGAAGTGCTGCCGGAGCTCGATCAATCCCTGGCCCAGGTGGAATCGGCCGTGTCCACGGTCGGCGCGGCCTCGCTGTCGCTCGATCCCGCGCCCGGCAAAGTGGCCGAGATCCAGTCTGCCCTGACGGCAGCTTCCAGCAAGTCCACCAGTACGCTGGAGTCGCTGTAAATGAAAGTCGTCGACCACGCCCTCGAGGTCTTGCCGCAAAGCCCGGTACGCATTGCCGATGCGCTGAGCAAGGCCTTCGACGCCATTGTTGCCGAAGGGACCGGCTTCGCCTCCGATGTGAGCGGCTGCGCCGACTCAATGGCGGCGGACTTTCAGGCTGTGGCCGCGAAGATCCAGGAGATTCCCGGTTTGCTGGATCCGCAGCCGGTGATCGACTGCTGCACCGAGGTCCTCGAAACTGCGGCCAAAGATCTGCGCACGCTGGCCGAAGATGCGGTTGCCATTCCCCAGCGGTTGCTGGAGAAGGCCAAGGGCGCGCAGGCCGTCATCGACGCTGCCAGGGCTGCGGTGGAGGCGGTCGGTACCACCTTGCCGGAGCTGGCAGCGCTGGCCCCCGACGTGAGCGCCCAACTGGCCTTCTTCGAGGGCTTGCCGGCGCGCGGCACGGCGCTGGCCGACCTGGCCGGCCAAAGCGCGGCAATGGTGCAGCAGTATGGGCGCGACTTGCTGCCCCTGTCGAACGAGCTGAAACGGCTCGGCATGCTGGAGGAGGGTTCCGGCTCGGCCGCCTTTGCAGCCGTGCTTGGCAAGGCAGAGGCCCTGCAGGCCGCGAGCCTGGGACAGGTGCGGACCTTGCGCACCTTACTGGACGCCAACGTCGCCGATCTCGAAGCCGCCATGGTCGATGCCGTGGCGACGGCAGGCGCGGCGCTGGACGCGCTATCTGCCCTGGTGCAACAGAAGGCCGATGCGATCCTGGCGCCGCTGCAGGTGCAGGCGGGTTTCGTCAACGATTTCTGCGCGGCCCTGGCCGACGAAGCCGCCGCGGCGCAGGGGCTGTTCGACGGAGCCTGCGACCAGCTCGACCGCCTCTCCGACATCGTCATGCAGCCGCTGGGCGCGGCGCGCGCCCAGGTCGATGCCGTGATGGCGCGCCTAACCGAAGCCGGAGCCACGGTCGACGCCCTGGTGAAGAAGGCGCTGACCCCGGTCGATGCGCTGGAAACGCGTATGCATGCCGTGGTCGAGGCGATCAAGGGCGCCATCCAGGCGCTCGAAGATGAAGTGGCCCAGGTCGTGCAATTGATGCAGGAGCTGGACCAGGAAGCCGAAACGGCCAAAGCGGCGCTGGCGGCCTTGCCTGAAAATTTCGAGCCGGTGCGGACCTCCATCGCGGCGGCAATTGGCCTGCTGGTGCAGGTCAAGGACCAGATACCGGTCTTCGCCACCGACGCCCGGGCGGCGCTGAGCAGTGCCGACAGCGAACTGTGCCAGGCCGAAGCGCTGTGCGACAACGCGATCGAAGTGTGCACGCTGTACCAGATGAAGGCGCCGCCGCTGATGCTGGCGCGTACCCTGTTCGTCGGCATCAAGGCGGCGATACCGCCGCTGCATGCCACCATCGGCACCGCCGTTACCACGGTGCAGACTGCGGCCAAGACCGCGGAAAGCCTGATGGATACGGCCATCGGCGTGGTCGACGGGCTGAATCCCTTGCTGGACCAGGCGCTTGCCGCGGTTCAGCAGGCCATCGACGCCTTGCTCGACCTGCTGCAGAAGATGCAGGACGGCCTGAAGCTGGTTGCCCAGGCGGCGGAAGCGGTACCGCCCGTGCTGCGCCAGGCAGTGGATCAGGCATGCGCCAAAGCACAGGAAGTGCTCGCCCAGGTAAAGACGGCGGCCGAGGCATGCATCTCCCGGCTGCAATGCGAAGCGTTGATCAAGCGTCTGCAGCAGGAATTGTCGGACTTGCTCGACCGGACCTTCGCACCGATCGAGGCACAGATCGACAGCGCTGCCGGGCCCCTGCGCCAGGTGCTCCAGACCGGCAAGACGGAAACAGGCAAGGCCGCGGCGCTGGCGCAGGACGGGCTCGGCGCACTGGCTGCGGCCATAGCGAATGCCGAAGAGATGGCGCGCCAGCCAGTCCTGTCCTTGCGCGGCACGCTCGCAACGGCCCAGGCGAAGGTCGAGGCGGTCGGCGCCAGCGCCCGGGAATCGGTCAGGAGCGCCGCCAACCAGGCGCTTTCCTATGTCGATCAGGCGGCCGACTCCATCGCGGGGCTGGACCTGCGCGCCATGGCCGGCCCGGCGGCGGAGTACGTGCAGTACGTGGACGGGGCTGCGGCGACCTTCCAGGCAGCCAAATCCCAGGTGCAAAGCGCGGCCGACGTGGACGGCCTGCTGGGCCAGTGGCGCGACGAGGCCGGGCAGAGCGCGCAGGAGATGGTCGCGCAGGCTGGTGCGGCGGCCGTGCGCGCCGCCACGGGCGCGGAGGGCGTGCAGACTGCTGCGCAGGAGGCCAGCGCCGGCGCCGAAGCCCAGCGCGAAACGATGCTGGAGAGCGGCACCATCGCCGGTGAAGTGGAAGCGACATTTGCGTCGATGGAACAGGACGCCCAGGCGGTGTCGGACGATACGCAAGGCGCCCTGCAGGACCTGTCTGCGCAGACGGATCAGGCGAAAGCCGACGCGGAGACGGTAGGCGATGTTGACCGCAGCGGCGCCGATCCGCAAGTGGCGGACCTTAAAGCGCAAGCCGAACAGGCGGCGGCGGATGCCACCAAGGCCAAGGAGGCGGAGCAAGGCCTCGCTGCGCAAATCGTCGCCGCCGAAGACAACGTCGGCGCCGCGGCAAGCGACGCGCATGCGCAGGCAAGCTCGCTCAAGGATCAAGCGCAGCAAGGTGTGAACGCGGCATTGGCGGAAGTGCAGGCCGTGCAGGAGAAGGTCAATGCATCACGGGCCGATGCGATTGCAGCCGAAGCGATCGTGGACGCGGAAGTGGTCAAACATGGCGGAACGTCCCGCAATGCAGCTGCCGATACCGCAGGCGAGCATCAGGCGACAGCCGCTGAAGAGCAGGGGGCGGGCGGAACCCAACAGGCCGACGGTGCAAAACAGGCAGCAGCTGGTCAGCAAGCGGCAGACGAGCGGCAAGCAGCGTCGGACGAGCGACAAGCCGCGGCAGACAAACAACAAGCAGGGGCAGGCGATCAACCAGCCGCGGCAGACGAGCGACCAGCCGCGGCAGACAAGCAACAGGCAGCGGCAGACAAACAACAAGCAGGGGCAGACGGCCAACAAGCTGGGGCAGACGAGCGACCAGCAGCGGTAGATGATCGACCAGCAGCGGTAGACGAACAACAAGCAGGGACAGCCGATCAACAAGCCGCGGCAGGAGATCGACAAGCCGCGGCAGACGATCAACAAGCAGGGGCGGTCGATCAACAAGCAGGAGAGCGAACCGCGACTGCAATTCAGCAGGAAAGTGATGGCTTGGCCGCCAGCGGGGAGGTAAGCAGCGCCGCCGCCGTCGAGGACTTGCAGGAGGCAGGCGACGTGCAGCTTGCACGCGATCTGCAAGCGCCCCTGGATGAACAAACGGCCAACTTCGAAGAGCGCGCAGGTCAAGTGCTGGATGCCGGCGTGCAGTTGCCGGACGCCGCTCAGGTGTCGGATGAGGCGGAGCACATTGCCCAGGAAGCGCTGTCGGCCGATGTCAGCGAGCAGGCAGCCGAGCAGTCTGCAGATGAAAAATCGATGCCGGCAGACCTACCGATTTCTGGCGCTGCCGGCGAGGACGACAATGCGACCACGCTTGCTGCCGCCGCAGCCGCGCGCCGGACCATCGAGTTGCCGAATGACGCCACTGCGGCTGATTCCGATGAGGCCGTCGAGGCGGGCGCGGCCAAGACCCCCAAGGCAGCGCAAGGCTGGCCCGCCGCCGAGGGTGAGGAGGCCGCCCAGGGTTTGCGGATCCCCGATGGCGTCGATTCCGACCTGGCGGCGCCACAAGATCCGCCTGTGATCGCGCCAGCCGTTCCCGACGAGCGGGATGCCGAACCACGCCTCGATGCGGACGGTCTGGTGCCCGACGGGGCGGAACAAGCGGGGGCATCGGGACGGTCGACCCTGCCCCAGGCCCCGGACCTCGCGGGCGACGCCGAGGCGCCGCCCGGCGATGCGTCGGATGCATTGGCGGACATCCTACAAAGGGCAGAGCAGAAGGCCGGCAGCGCGACCTCGTCCGCTTGACGTTCCTGAAGTTTTTCGCCTTCAGAGCGTGACAATGTCACGAATTCTCTCTCGACGTGTGGCATAAACCGGTTTGCAGACCCGCGCGTCTTTTCGTGCAAGCAAAATAGCTTGTATGCAAAAGTGAGAACCACTATGATTGATTTATCACAAGAAAAGTGTGTATTCACGGAGCAGGAAAAGGCAGCGGGAGACGCGTGTCAAAGTCCTTTGCAGTATCCGAATTCTCCTTCGGCTTGTCCTGAAAATTGTCAATTGCTGGTCTCTTTTAGTGAGGGTAGGTATGTCAGACAGTTTGCAGAAATGGGTAGGCCGTAATCGCCCGCCACGCGTTCAAATCACCTACGATGTCGAAATCGGTGGTGCCATCGAGAAGAAAGAACTGCCCCTGGTCGTGGGCATCATGGCCGATCTCTCCGGCCAGCCTTTGGTGCCGCCGCCCAAGCTCAAGCAACGCCGGCTGATCGAAATCGACCGTGACAACTTCAATGAAGTCATGGGCAAGATCGCACCGCGCCTTGAACTGTCGGTGCCCGACACGCTCAAGGGCGAAGGCAACCTCAAGGTGGAACTCAATTTCACCGAGTACGACCATTTCCATCCGGAAGCCATCGTTGCCCAGGTCCCGCGCCTGGCCAAGCTGCTCGAAGTGCGCCAGCAATTGCGCGACCTGCTCGGCAAGCTTGACGGCAACGATGAACTCGACGCACTGCTCGAGAACATCATCTCCAATTCGGAAGACCTCAAGAAGCTCAAGGAACAGGAAGGCGCCGCCGCGCCGGCCGCTGCGGCTGCGGAAGAACCTGCCGCCTGATGATCGCGCGTCCGCCGCGTGATCCCCTAAATCTTTAGAGAGAGCAAAAAAATGGCCAAACAAGCCGAGAAAAGCAGTGCAGCCGCGTCTGCAGCAGACGGGGAACTGAGCCTGCTTGACAAGATCGTTCTGGAAGGGAAGATGGCCGTCGAGCCATCCCAAGGCGCCTACGCCAAAAAGCTGCTGGGCCAGTTCGCGACCCAGGTCCTCGACGAGGGCATGAAGACCGCGCCGGACAAGGGAGTGGTTGCCACCATCAATGAGCGCGTCGCGGAGATCGACAAGATCCTGTCCGACCAGCTGAACGCCATCATGCACCACCCGGAATTCCAGAAGATGGAAGGTTCCTGGCGCGGCCTGCACGACATGGTCTACGGCACCGAAACCGGCCCGACCCTGAAGCTGCGCCTGCTTAACGTATCGAAAAAGGAATTGCTGAAGGATCTGGAAAGCGCCGTCGACCATGACATGAGCGTTTTGTTCAAGAAAGTGTACGAGGAAGAGTACGGCACCTTCGGCGGTAACCCGTACTCGCTGCTGATCGGCGATTACTACTTCGGCCGCGACCCGCAGGACATGGCCCTGCTGCAGCGCCTGTCCAAAGTGGCCGCCGCCGCGCATGCCCCCTTCATCGCGGCCGCGGCGCCGTCGATGTTCGACATGAACGAGTACACCGACCTGGGCGTGCCGCGCGACCTGTCGAAGATCTTCGAAAGCGCCGAAATGACCACCTGGCGCGGCTTCCGCGAGTCGGAAGACTCACGCTACGTGGCCATGGTGCTGCCGCGCTATGCTGCGCGCCTGCCTTACGGCGCCAAGACCAATCCGGTCGAGAACTTCGCCTTCGAGGAAGATGTGGACGGCAAGGACCACAGCAAATACCTGTGGGCCAACTCCGCCTATCAGCTCGGCCTGCGCATCACCGACGCCTACGCCAAGCACAGCTGGACCACGGCCATCCGTGGCGTCGAAGGTGGCGGCAAGGTCAGCGGCATGACGGCCCATACCTTCAAGACCGACGAAGGCGATGTCGCCCTCAAGTGCCCGACCGAAGTGGTCATCACCGACCGCCGCGAGAAGGAACTGAACGATCTCGGCTTCATCTCGATCGTCAATGCCAAGGGCTCGGACTTCGCCGCCTTCTTCGGCGGCCAGACCGTCAACAAGCCCAAGCTGTACAACCTGGACAGCGCCAACGCCAACGCCGCCTTGTCGTCGCGCCTGCCGTACGTGCTGGCCGCGTCGCGCTTCGCGCACTACATCAAGGTCATCATGCGCGACAAGGTCGGCAGCTTCCAGACCCGTGCCAGCGTCGAGGATTTCCTGAACGTCTGGCTCAGCTCCTACGTGCTGTTGAGCCCGAACGCGACCCAGGGCGAGAAGGCCCGCTTCCCGCTGGCCGAAGGCCGGGTCGACGTGACGGAGACGCCGGGCAAGCCGGGCGCCTATTCGGCAACGGTGTTCCTGCGTCCGCACTTCCAGATGGAAGAGCTGACCGCATCGATCCGCCTGGTCGCCGAACTGCCCGCCGCCGCGGCTTGAGCCCATTCACACTTTCTGGAGTGATCCATGTCTGACGTACTAATTCTCGATCTGGGCAGCACCATCGTCGGTAACTGCCAGGTGACCGGCTACACCGGCAAGCTGATTGTGCTGTCGTATTCCCACAATGCTTCGATCCCGCTGCAAATGGACTCGGCCAATACCGAGCGTACCGCCGGCCGGCCGGTGTTTTCGGAGATGCAGTTCACGAAAATGTCCGACCTGTCCACCACCGAGCTGTACAAGGCCTGCACCCAGGGCACCAAGATCGGTACCGCGACCCTGCACGTGGGGCGGGTCGAAAACGGCAAGTACATGAGCTTTTTCAAGTACGAGCTCACCAACGCCATGATCGCCAGCATCAGCACCTCGGGCGGCGGCGGCATCCCCTCGGATTCGTTCTCGATCTCGTACACCAAGATCAAGTGCGACTTCACCCAGCAGAAGTCGGATTCGACCGCCAAGGGCACCGGCACCTGGAACTGGAACCTGGAGACGATGAAGGCGGATTGATCCGGAGCGGGGCGGCCGCGCCGGCCGCCCTTTTCCCGATTGGCCCACTGATCGCAAAGTCCTTATGTCGAAAGCCATCACGGCGTCGCTGGTCCCCCTGTTTGACCGACTGGCCGGCGCGCTGCATATTTCCGCGGATGGCAGATTGCTCGATGGCGCTGGCCTGCAGCAATCGCTGCAACGCGACCTGCTGCGCCTGTTCAACGTCCGTAACGCCATGAGCATCCGGGACTTCCTGGACGGGGAGCCGACCGTGCTCGATTACGGCTTGCCCGACATGCTGGCCCTGTCGGCGCAATCCGATGTGCATCTGCACACCTGGGCGCGCGTGCTCGAGCGCAGCATCGCCCTGTACGAACCGCGCCTGTCCCATGTGCGCGTCCAGACCGTGCGCGATCCGGCGCGGCCCTATGCCGCCCACGCGCTGATCACGGCCGTGGCCACCCTGGGGCAGCAACAGTGCCGCGTCAATTTCGATGTCGGCATCGACGCCCACTCGGCTTCCCTGCGGGAGGCGGCATGACCCGGGAGGCCACGCGATGAGCGACGATCTCCTCGAATACTACCGGCGCGAGCTGGCTTATCTGCGGACCCAGTCGGCCGACTTCGCCGCGCGCTATCCCAAGGTCGCCCAGCGCCTGGTGCTGTCGGGCGGAGAGTCGGCCGATCCCCACACCGAACGCCTGATCGAGTCGGTGGCCTTCCTGACCGCGCGGGTCCACCGTGACCTCGACCGCGATTTTCCGGCCGTGGCCGGCGCCATGCTCGACAATCTGTGCCCGAGCCTGACCCAACCGGTTCCGGCGATGACGGTGGTGCAGATGACGCTCGACCCTTCGCAAGGCAAGGTCACGGCCGGGATCGCGGTGGCGCGCGGCACCATGCTCTCGACCACGGCCGACAGCGGCGAGAACTGCCGCTTCCAGGTGGCCAGCGATTCGACCCTGTGGCCGCTGCAGGTGGCCGGCATCAAGCTGGAAGACACGCGCACCTTGCGGCTCGACCTGCGCTGCGACAGCGGCGGCGATGTCGCCGAGCTGGAGCTGGACTGCCTGCGCCTGCACCTGGCGGGCGACCTGATGACCACCATGCCGCTGCATGAACTGCTGGTGTCCGGCCTCGAACATATCGAAGTGCTGGCCGGCGGCGGTGCGGTCCACCGCCTCGGGCCGCGCAGCCTGGTGGAGGTGGGATTCGCCGAGGACGAGACGATCCTGGCGCAGCCCGGCCACGCCCACCCGGCCTATGCGCTGTTGCAGGAATACTTTGCCTTCCCGCGCAAATTCCAGTTCTTCGACCTGCAGGGCCTGCGTGGCTGCCTCGGCAGCGGCGCGGGCTTCTCGCTGCGCCTGGTGTTCAACCGCAGCGCGCGCGTGCTCGCGCAAGTGCGGGCCGACACCTTCCGCCTCGGCTGCATGCCGGCGGTGAACCTGTTCCGCCTGACCAGCGAGCCGATCCGCCTGGACCGGCGCCACTACGAATACCTGTTGATGGCCGACTACCAGCGCGACGCGACCACCGAAGTGCATTCGGTGGTCGCGGTGACCGCTTCCGATCCACGCTCCGAACGCCCCGAGCTGATCCCCAGCGTGTTTGCCGAGGCGGACGGCGAACCGGCGGCCGGCGTGTACTGGTCGCTGCGCCGCGAAATCAGCCTGCGCAAGGGCATCACGGGCACCGATGTCTACCTCAGCTTTGTCGACCGCAGCGACGTCCATGTCCGCACCGAGATGCCGGTGGTCTATGCCCAGCTGCTGTGCACCAACCGCAACCTGGCCGAACAGATCGGGCCGGGCACGCGCTTTTACGGCGAGGGCATCGCCACCTCGACCATGATCCGCGCCCTGTACCAGCCCAGCATCCAGCGCCCGCCGGTGCTCGAAGCGAAGGCGCTGTGGGCGCTGGTGTCCTTGCTGCGGCTGAACCACCGCTCGCTGGTGGACGGCACCACCGGCGTGCAGACCCTGCGCCAGATGCTGATGCTGTTTGCCGGCGACAGCGCGCGCGACCAGGCTCAGGTGCGCGGCATCAAGAGCATGGTCGCCGCGCCGGCCAGCGCGCGCCTGGGGCGCGACACCTGGCGCGGCCATTGCCGCGGCACCGATATCACCCTGGAATTCGACCCCGATGCCTTTGTCGGCACGTCGCCGCTGGTGCTGGCCGGGGTGCTGTCGCGCTTCTTCGCCCTGTACACCTCGGCCAACTCCTTCGTCCGCCTGGGGGTGACCCGCAATGGCGAGCCGTGGATGCAATGGCCATCGATGAGTGGGCGCCAATGCCTGATCTGATCAGCCAGTTGCGGGACGACCCGCATGCCTTCGATCTGTTCCAGGCCATCAGCATCCTGGAGCGCGCCGACCCGCGCCGCGCGCCGGTGGCGACCGCGCTGGGGCTGGACGAGAGCGTGCGGCTGGCCGCCCACGTCGCCCAGGGTTTCAGTGCCAGCGACGTGGCCGGCATCGGCCCCAGCGAGCGCCCGGGACCCGAGCTGACCCTGCGCTCGCCGGTACTGTCGCTGGCCGGTGCGCACGGGCCGCTGCCGGTGCCGTACACCGAACTGCTGCTGGAAATGCGGCGCGCGCGCCAGGGCGGCGCGCTCGAGTTCCTCGATATGTTCAACCAGCGCCTGCTCGGTTTTCTGTACCGCAGCCGGCGCAAGCATCACCTGGCGCTGGCCGGCGCCAGCGTCGACGCGGCGCCGCTGGTGCGCTGCCTCGATGCGCTGGCCAGCCTTGGGCGCGCCGAAGGCGCACGCGGACCGCATGGCGAGCAGGCGTGGCTGCGCCATGCCGCCGTGCAGGGCGCGGCGCCGCGTTCGATGGTGTCGCTGCTGGCGGTGGTGCGCGACCGTCTCGGCATCCGCTTCAGCGGCAAGCAGTTCGTCGGCGGCTGGCATGCGCTGGCCGGCGCCGACCGCGCCATCCTGCAAAGCGCCGGCAAGCCGGCAGCGCCGCAGTCGCGCCTGGGCTATGGGGCAAGCCTGGGCGCCCGCGCCTGGGACCAGGGCGGCGGCCTGGCCCTCGACGCGCCGGCCTTGGCGCCGGGGCGCTTCGCCGGCCTGCTGCCGGGCGGGCACGACCACAAGTTGCTGGGCTGGCTGACCGGTCGCCACCTGCAAAGCGACATCGATGTGCAACTCAAGCTGGAGCTGGCCGGCCGTCCGACTACGCGGCTGGGCGCGGAGGGCGCCTTGCCGCCGCGCCTCGGCCTGTCCGCCTGGCTGTGCAGCGCGGGCACCGGGCCCGTGCCGGTGCGCTACCAGCCGGCCCGTTTCAGCCTGGCGCAAGCGGCGCCGCCGCCGGGCTGACGCCTGAAAGGATATTGAGCAAATGGACATCGACATCCGCACCCTCCTGGGCAAACTGAACCCGGAATGCAAGCGCGCCATGGGGCAGGCCGCCGAGCTGTGCGTGAAGCAGACCCACTTCAACGTCGAGCTGGAGCACCTGCTGTCTGCCCTGATCGATGGGCGGGCTCCCGACTTCATCCTGATTCTGGAACGCTTCGGCATCGGCGAACAGGCGGTGCTGACGCAGCTACAGGCCAGCCTCGATAACTTCAAGCGCGGCAATGGCCGCACGCCGGCGCTGTCGCCGCATTTCGTGCCGCTGTTCCAGGAGGCGTGGCTGCTCAGCTCGATGCTGCTGGGCAGCCAGCAGGTGCGCTCCGGCACGGTCTTGCTGGCCATGCTGAGCGTCGACGTGCTGCGCGGGGTGTTGATCGAGACGGCGCCCGAACTGTTGAAGATCCCGCGCGAGACGCTCAAGGCCGAGCTGGCGGCGCTGCTCCAGAATTCCGCCGAAGACGGCGGCGCGGCCGTGCCGGTCGCCGCCGCGGGCCCGGCCCAGGCCGGCAACATGCCGCAGGCCGCGGCGGGCGGCAAGACCCAGGCGCTCGACCAGTATACGGTCGACCTGACCGAGCAGGCGCGCGCCGGGCGCATGGATCCGGTGCGCGGACGCGATGCCGAGATCCGCCAGATCGTCGACATCCTGCTGCGGCGGCGCCAGAACAATCCGATCCTGACCGGCGAAGCGGGGGTCGGCAAGACGGCGGTGGTGGAGGGTTTTGCCCAGCGCATTGCCCAGGGCCTGGTGCCGCCGTCGCTGGCCAACGCGGTGGTGCGCTCGCTCGACCTGGCGCTGCTGCAGGCCGGGGCGGGCGTCAAGGGCGAGTTCGAGAACCGCCTGAAATCGGTGATCGCGGAAGTGCGCGCTTCGGCCACCCCGATCATCCTGTTCATCGACGAGGCGCACCAGCTGATCGGCGCCGGCGGCAGCGAAGGGCAGGGCGACGCGGCGAACATCCTGAAGCCGGCGCTGGCGCGCGGCGAACTGCGCACGATCGCCGCCACCACCTGGGCCGAGTACAAGAAATACGTGGAACGCGACCCGGCGCTGGCGCGCCGCTTCCAGGTCGTCAAGGTCGACGAGCCGGAGCCGGAGGCGGCGGTCGGCATGCTGCGCGGGATGGTGGCGACGCTGGAGAAGCACCACGGGGTCGAGATCCTGGACGAGGCGGTGGTGGACGCGGTGCGCCTGTCGCACCGCTACATTTCCGGCCGCCAGCTGCCGGACAAGGGCATCAGCGTGCTCGACACGGCCTGCGCGCGGGTCGCCATCGGCCAGTGCGGCACGCCGCCGGTGATCGAGGCGCTCGAACACGATATCGTGCTGTCCGAGGAGGCGCTGCGCATCGGTCGCCAGCGCCGCGCGCGCGGTGAAGACCAGGCTGAGGAGATCGCTCGGCTGGAAACGCAGTTGGGCGGCCAGCGCGAGCGCCTGGCGCGCTTGAAGGACAAGCTGGTGGAAGAGCGCCGGGCGGTGGACGAGATCCTGGCGCTGCGGCGCGAGATCGCGGCGCGCGCCGCCCAGGAGAAGGACGGCGATCCGGTCGACGAGGAAGAGCACCGTTCGCGCGGCGACCAGCTGCAGCGGCTGCAAAAGGGGCTCGAAGCGATCCAGGACGACGAGCCCATCGTGCCGGTCTGCGTCGATTCCAGGATCGTCGCCGACGTGATCTCAGGCTGGACCGGCATCCCGGTCGGCAAGATGCTGGCCGACGAGATCCATACCGTGCTGCAGCTGAAGGAGCGCCTGGCCGAGCGCGTGGTCGGGCAGGACCAGGCGCTGGATGCGATCGCGCGCCGCGTGCGCACCTTCCGCGCCGAATTGGACGATCCGGGCAAGCCGGTGGGGGTCTTCATGCTGGTCGGCCCGAGCGGCGTCGGCAAGACCGAGACGGCGTTCGCACTGGCCGACATGCTGTACGGCGGCGAGAAGAACATGGTCACCATCAATATGTCGGAGTTCCAGGAGGCCCACTCGATCTCCAGCCTGAAAGGCGCGCCGCCCGGCTATGTCGGCTACGGCAAGGGCGGGGTGCTGACCGAAGCGGTGCGCCGCCGTCCCTACAGCGTGGTGCTGCTGGACGAGATGGAGAAGGCCCATCCGGACGTGCTGGAGCTGTTCTTCCAGGTGTTCGACAAGGGCACGATGGAGGACGGCGAGGGCGTCACCATCGATTTCAAGAACACCTTGATCCTGCTGACCTCGAACGCCGCGCAGGACGTCATCACCCAGGCTTGCAGCCAGGGCCGCCGTCCGGACCCGGCCGCGCTGGTCGAGGCGCTGCGCCCGGCCCTGCTGCAGCAGTTCAGCCCGGCCTTCCTCGGACGCCTGGTGCTGGTGCCCTACTACCCGCTCGGCGACGAGCAGGTGCGCAACATCGTCGACCTCAAGCTGGCCAAGCTGGCCGCCCGCTTCAGCGAGAACCACAACGCCCGCTTCACCTGGGATGACCAGGTCACCGCCCAGGTCACGGCGCGCTGCACGGAAGTCGACAGCGGGGCGCGCAATATCGATTTCATCCTGACCCAGACCGTGCTGCCGGTGCTGTCCTCGCTGGTGCTGGAGCGCATGTCGGTGCAGATGCCGTTTTGCGCCGTGCACATGAGCGTCGGGCCGGACCAGCAGTTCCAGTACGCCTTCCGCGACGATCCCCTGGGGCGCGGCCAGCCATGAGGACCGGGTTCACCCAGGGAAGCGGCCTGCTGGGCCTGACTTCGCCGTTCGGAGCGGACGACCTGCTGCTGGACGGCATCGAGGGCAGCGAAGGCATCTCCGAAATGTTCAAGTTCAACCTGCACATGCGTTCGGGCAGCACCAGCCTGGCCGCGGCGACGGCGGTGGGCAAGACCATGATGGTGACCCTGACGGTGACCGGTGGCACCAAGCGTTACATCTCGGGCATGGTGTCGCGCTTCATCCAGAGCGGCTTCGACCGCGATTTCGCCACCTACGAGGCCGAGATCGTCCCGACCCTGTGGCTCTTGACGCTGTCGCGCGACCGCAAGATCTACCAGGCCAAGACGGTGAAGGAGATCCTGGCCGCGGTGCTGGGGGAATTCTCCGTCACCTTCGATGACCAGACCACCGGCACCTATACGGCGCTGGACTACTGCGTCCAGTACGACGAGACCGCGTTCGACTTCATCAGCCGCCTGATGGAGCAGAACGGCATCTTCTACTACTTCACCTTCGCCAGCGGCTCCCATACGATGGTGCTGGGCGATGCCGCCTCCAATTTCAGCGACTGCAGCGGCGCCGCCAGCGTGCGCTTCTTCCCGCGCACCGGCATGGAGAATGCGATCGACACGGTGTCGCGCTTCGCCTACGAGAACACCATCGCGCTGAAGAAGGCGACCGTCAACGACTACGACTTCGCCAACGCCAGCACCAAGCTGGAAGGCACGCATTCGGCCGCGTCGGGACAGGGCGAGGCCTACGAGTTCGCCAGCGGCCACCTGTCCGTCGCGGCCGGCAACGCCATCGCCAAGCTGCGGGTCGAGGCCAGCCAGGCCGGCGCCCAGGTGCTGCGCGGCGACAGCTATTGCTACAATTTTTCGGCCGGCACCAAGTTCACGCTGAAGGACCATTTCGTCTCCAGCCTGAACGCCGCCTTCGTGCTGCGTCGCGTGCACCACACGGCGCGCGACGACCTGTACGCCAACTCCTTCGAAGCCTTCCCGGCCACGGTGCCGTTCCGCCCGCCCTTGCAGACACCGCGCCCGCGCGCGGTGGGCTGCGAGACGGCGCTGGTGGTGGGGCCGAGCGGCGAGGAGATCTGGACCGACAGCCACGGCCGCGTCAAGGTGCAGTTTCCCTGGGACCGCGACGGCGCCAAGGACGACAAGAGTTCGCCCTTCATCCGGGTCGCGCAGTCGGTGGCGGGCAAGACCTTCGGCAGCCTGTTCCTGCCGCGCGTCGGGCAGGAGGTGGTGATCACCTACCTGAACGGCGATCCGGACCGCCCGCTGGTGACCGGATGCGTCTACAACGGCGACAACACCACGCCGGTGACCCTGCCGGCCAACCAGACCCAGAGCGTGATGCGCACCCGTTCGTCCAAGAGCGGCACGGCCGGCAACGAGCTGCGCTTCGAGGACAAGAAGGACGCGGAAGAGCTCTATATGCATGCCCAGAAGGACATGAAGGTGGAGATCGAAAACGCCCTGACCACCACCATCACCAAGGGCGCCGAGACCCACACCCTGACCGAGGGCGACCGCACCGTGGACGTCCAGAAGGGCAAGGAAACCCACAACGTCAAGGGCACGCGCACGCTGGCCATCACCGGCGACGAGAGCCACACCAACAGCGCCAAGTACACGCACAAGGTCAGCGGCGACTACGCGCTCACGATCGACGGCAAGCTCAGCATCACGGTCACGGGCGGGATCACGATCAAGGGCAGCGCCGCCGTGGCGATCGAGAGCGGCACCACCATGGGGGTGACGGCGGGGACGGCGCTGACCAACAAGTCGGGCACCGACCTGACCAACCAGGCCGGCACCAACCTCACCAACAAGGCCGGCCTGAACCTGGTCAACCAGGGCGGGGTCCAGCTGGACAACAAGGCGCCCATGATCAACAGCAAGGCCGATGCGATGCAGACCGTCGAAGCCGGCGCGATGCTGACCCTCAAGGGCGCACTGGCCAAGGTGAACTGAGATGAGCGCCCCGACCACCCTGCTGGAACAGCACGACGACGCCGGCCGGCTGCTGCAGCGCTGCCACCTGCGCGACGGCGTGCTGCACGGCCCGCTGGAACAGTACGGCGCGCAGGGCAAGCTGGTGCTGCAGGCGCAGTTCGAGGACGGCAAGATGCATGGCCCCATGGCGGCCTATGCCGATGACGGTAAGCCGGTGCAGAAGTCGCAGTTCCGCCACGGCGTGCCGCACGGCGTCATGGACATTTTCGCCAACGGCCGGCTGATCTCGCGCCAGACCATGGTGGACGGCGTGGCGGACGGCCCGGCCCTGTCCTACGACGAAGCCGGCCACCTGAGCGCGCGCCTGACCCTGAAGGCGGGGCAGATCCACGGGCCGGCCGAGTTTTACCACGAAGGCCGGCGCGTGCGCACCGCGGTGTACCACGCCAACCTGCTGCACGGCGAATCGGTCGATTACGACGCCCAGGGAACGGTGGTGCAGTCGTGCACCTACCAGGCCAACCTGCTGCATGGACCGCTGCGGCGCTACTGGCCGGACGGCACGCTGATGGAAGAAACGCTGTACCGCGAGGGCAAGCCGCAGGGCGCGCCCAAGCGCTACGACAGCAAGGGCAGGGCCACCGGCAGCGCCGAGGCCACGCCCGATGTCGTCAACCGGTTGCACAGACTGCTGAGGGGAGGCTGAGATGGGACAGCAAGCCTGCATGGGCGCCATGATGAAGTGTACCTTCGGCGCGGCGCCGGCCTCGCTGATGGTGCTGCCCGCCAGCCTGGTGCTGACGGCGGTCCCGGACGCCAACATCATGGACAACAAGCCGATGGTGAATGTGCTGCCGTTCGGCACCTGCATGTCGATGGCCAACCCGATGGTGGCCGCGGCCACCGCCGCCGCCCTGGGCGTGCTGACCCCGATGCCCTGCATCCCGATGACGGTGGCGCCATGGGTGCCCGGCTCCCCGACCGTACTGCTGGGGAACATGCCGGCCCTGAACAATTCGTCCAAGCTGATGTGCTGCTGGGGCGGGGTGATCGGCATCGACCTGCCCGGCCAGTTTACCGTGACCATTCCCTGAAAGTCGGACGCCCATGACCAGAGAATACCGCTTCAGCCTGACCCCGCGCCTGATCGCCCTGGCCCTGTTTTGCGGCATCGCCCTGATGGTGCTGCTGTTCGCGCTGGGTTACCAGGTCGGGCTGAAGATGGCCGCGCCGGACGCCGTGCCGGGCAAGCTGGAGCAGGCCGCCGGACGCGCGGAGCGGCAAGCCCTGCAACAGTTCGACAAGGCGGCCGCCTCGGCCGCCAAGGCGGCGCAGAAGGCCTTGCCATGACGGGGGCTATCCTGATGCGTGCCCTGGTCCTGGTGCTGGCCCTGGCGGCGGGCGCCGCGCAGGCGCAGGCGCCGGCCGCCAACGGCCTGGTCAGGGTGGCGGACGGACGCCTCCTGGCGCCGGATATCGCCCGCATCGTCAACCGGGGCGAGCTGGTGGTGGCGATGCTGGCGACCGACAACCCGCCCTTCTTCTCGGTGCAGAAGGGCGTGCTGGTCGGGACCGATGTCGCGCTGGCGCAGCGGGTCGCGCGCGAGCTCGGCGTGGGCGTGCGCTTCGACCGCAGCCCGGCCACCTTCGACGGCGTCGCCGAAGCGGTGGCGGCCGGGCACGCCGATGTCGGCATCAGCCGGCTGGCGCGCACCCTGCGGCGCGGCCAGTACGTGCACTTCTCGAATACCTATATGCGGCTGAACCATGCCTTGCTGATCCACCGGGCGCGCTTTGCCGCATTGGCCGGGGACCGGCCCCTGGCCGAGGTGATCCGCAATTTCAAGGGCACGATCGCCGTCATCGCCAATTCCTCCTGGGAGGAATTTGGCAAGCGTAATTTCCCCAATGCCAAGCTGGTGTCCTTCCCGACCTGGCCCGAGGCGGTGGCGGCGGTGCGCAGCGGCGCCGTGGTGGCCGCCTACCGCGACGAACTGGAGGTCCAGCGGATCGTGCGCAGCGACCCCGGGCTGGCGCTCAGCCTGCGCACGGTGACGTTCACCGACCTCGAGTCGCCGCTGTGCATGATGGTGGGGGTGGGCGACCCGACCCTGCTGTCCTTTGTCAATGAAGTGATCGCCCAGTGGAGCGAAAAGCCCACCGTCAACAGCGTCCTGAAGGAAATGCGATGAAGGTCGCCGCCGACATCCCCGAGACGCTGCGCGATTACCAGCATTGGGCGCTCAATCCCTGGACCGTGCTGGCCGCGATCGTGGCCGGGGCGGGATTCGGCGCGGCCGCGCCCGGCGCGGGCGCGGCGCTGGGGGGGGTCGGCGTGGCCTATGTCGACCTGCTCAAGATGGTGGTGCTGCCTTTCATGCTGTCGGCCGTGATCTTCAGCCTGCAGAACCTGTACCGCGAAGGCGGCGCCGTGCGCATGTTCAGGCGCGTGGCGCTGGTGCTGGTGGCGGCCTCGCTGGCGGCGGCCCTGCTGGCCACCTTCACCGGCATGCTGGTGCAGCCGGGGCGCGGCATGCCGGAGGACGCCCGCGCCGCGCTGGGCAAGCTGGTCAGCGCCGATGACCAAAGCGGCACCACTTCGATGGCGCTGCGCGCCGAGCCGGCGCCGCCCAAGGTGGCCAGCGTCAAGGAGGTGCTGGAGTCGCTGATTCCGCAGAATATCTTTGCCGTGCTGGCCAACGGCGAGACCCTGAAGGCGCTCGTGTTCGCCCTGTTGTTCGGCTTTGCCGTCGGCCAGGTGCCGACCCGGATCGCGTCCGGGCTGCAGGAGGCGCTCGAGACGGTCTATCATGCCTGCCAGACCCTGACCCGCTGGGTCAACCTGCCGGTGCCGATGGTGCTGTTCTGCATCGCCGCCAGCCAGATAGCGCTGAGCGGCCTCGGACCGCTCAAGGTCATGGGCGGGTTCGTGGCTGCCTTCCTGTTCACCTGCGCGCTGCTGCTGGCGATCGCCGTGATCGTGCTGGCGCGCCGGGCCGGGGTGGACTATCCGACCGTGCTCAGGGCCATGCGCGCGCCGTTTGCGCTGGGGGTCGCCACCAACAACAGCGCCACCTGCATGCCGGCCATGATCGACGCCCTGGTGCGCGAGCTGCAGTTCGCGCGGGCCCGCGCCGAACTGCTGGTGCCGTTGACGATCGCGCTGCTGCGCATCGGCGCGGTCGCCTATTTCGTCTGCGCGACCCTGTTCATCGCCGCCCTGTACGGTCGCCCGCTCGGCTTGGCCGACCTGGCCCTGTTGGCCGGCGTGTCGGTGCTGGCCGGCTTTGCCTCGACCGGCATGGCCGGCATCGTCACGGTGTCGGTCGTCGGCACCATCGCTGCCTACCTGTCGCTGCCGTTCGAGGCCGCCTTCGTGCTGCTGGCGGCGGTGGACCCCTTGTGTGCGATGGCACGCACCGCCGTGACGGTGGTCGGCGGCTGCGCCGCCGTCGCCGCGATCTGTCCGCCACCGGTGAGGCTGTGACGCGGCCATGCTGAAGCTCGTCAAACCCGCCACCATCCAGGTCCGCGAGATCCTGCAGCACCCGGCCGTGCTGTTCGGGCTGGTGTTGCTGGGCGGCTGGACCGGATTGATGTGGCCGGCCCACGCCGGCGCCTACGCCGCGGTGGCGGCGCTGTACCTGGCGCTGGTGCAGATGGCGGCCTATCCCTTCGTGCTGCTGGCGGTGTACTTCGGCCTGCAGCGCCTGACCGGATTGGACCAGGCGCGCCGGCTGCTGGGGCAACTGCTGGGCGTATCGGTGGCGGCGACCCTGGTCTGCGCCGTGCTCGGCGTGCTGGTCGCCAGCCTCAGCGGCACCGGCGCCGACCTCTCGGCCAGCCAGATGAGCGCCTTCGGCCATCTTGCGCTGCGCCAGGAAGGCGGCATGGCGATCGCCCTGCACGGCAGCGCAACGGCGCCGACGGTGCCCTGGAACGTCAGCGCGCTGGTGCCGGGCAATCTGTTCGGCGTGCTGGCCTACGGCGCCATGCCGGCCGTGCTGGTCGCCGTGATGCTGTTCGGCTGGGCCGTGGCCAGCCAGGGGGCGGGCGCGGCCGGCGCCCTGAACGCCATCCTGGAAGCCTGCTACCGCGCGCTCGAGTCGCTGGTGCACCGCTTCAACCATCTGCTGCCGGTCGCCGCCTTCCTGCTGGCCGCCACGGCGACGGCCGCCGCCGGGGTCGACGCCATCGTGCTGCTGGGCGGCTTCCTGGCGGTGTTCATGGCCGTCGCCGGCGCCCTGTGCGCCGCCCTCATCGGCTTGATCAGCTACCGCCTGCGCACGTCGCCGTTCAAGGTGCTGGTCGCCTTGCGCGAGCCGCTGACGGTGTGCCTGTTCTCGCCGGCCGCCGTGGCCGCCATTCCCGGCCTGATCGGAAGCATGAGCGACCGGCTCGGCTACAGCCGCGGCCTGGTGGAACTGTGCGCGCCGATCGCGCCGGCCTTCGTCAAGGCGGGCGAGGCCTTGTTCTTCGCCGTGCTGGCGGTGTTCGTGGCGCACCTGTACGGCGTGCAGCTGGGCGTGGACGGCAGCGCGCGCATCTGCCTGATGGCGTTTGCCGTCGCCTGGCTGTCGATCGGCATCAGCGGCGCCAAGTCGGTGGTCCTGGGCAGCTATATGCTGGCCTGGCTCGGCTTGCCGCTGGAGGCGCTGCTGCCGGTATTTATGCTGGTCGAGGTGTTGTGCGAAGGTGCGCGCAACCTGCTTTCGCTGCTGGTCGCGGCGGGCCTGATTGCTCTCGTGGCGGAGGGATTGTATATTGATGACGCGCAAGAATCGCAAGCACTCCATGTTGCATTCAGCCGCGCCCAATTGCTCCTCGTGAGTGGCCTGATCCTGGCGGCCCTGGCGAGCGTGTTTTCGGCCGGCCTTGGCGTCGGTTTAATGAAAGCGTTTTGACGATGGCGAATGCGACCCGGCAGGACAACGAGACGACACCCCGCCGGCCGCGACGGCGGGCGCTGCTGGGCGCCGCCCTGGCGGGCCTGCTGGCCGGCTGCGGCACCGTGGCCGGCCTCAAGAGCATGGTTGGCCTCGGCCCCAAGGCGGTCACGCCGGACTGGAACTCGCTGTCGCTGCGCGCCGACGACGATGCCAACGGCAACAGCGCGCTGGCGGTCGACATCGTCATGGTCAAGGACCAGGCGCTGCTCGACGCCCTGATGATGATGCCGGCATCCAAATGGTTTGCCAGCCGTGCCGACCTGCAGCGCAGCTATCCGGAAGCCCTGGCCGTGCTGTCGTTCGAGATCGTGCCCGGCCAAACCATCCGGATCGATGCCAAGCGCTGGCGCGAGCATGCCGCCTGGGCCGCGCTGGCGTATGCCGGCTACGGCGCCGCCGGCGAACACCGGGCGCGCCTGCTGCTCAATTCCCCAGGTTACACCATCCAGTTGGGCGCCCTCGGCATGACCGCCAGCGACCTCAAGCCGGGCCAGGCCCGCTAGACCGACCATCCATGACCCTACGTCCATTCCCCGAACGCATCCAGTGGCATGAAGGCATGCTGCTGACGCCCCAGCACTTCCAGCAGGAGAGCGCCCGCACCGACGCGCTGCTCGGCTGGCAAACGCTGGCCATCCATCCCTGTGGCTGGGGCGTGCGCCGCCTCGCGCTCGACGAACAGCTGCTCAACAGCGGCGTGTTGCGCATCCTGCAGCTGGAGGCGATCCTGCCCGACGGCATGGCGGTGTGCTACGACAGCGCCACCGCGCAGGGTCAGGCGCTCGAACTGGCGCTGGAGCCATGGGCCGCCGACATGACCCAGCGCGATGTCGACATCTGGCTGGTGGTGGGCCGCACCCGTTCGCTGCGCCAGCCCGGCCAGCCGGCCATGTTCCGCGGCATCGAGAGCGCGGCGGTGGAGGACGAGGTATCGCAGGCCCTGCCGGCCGAAGTGCCGCGCATGGCGGTCAACCTGGCCCTGCAGGCCGGCAAGGCGCCGTCCGCGTCGTACACCTCGCTGTGCCTGCTGACCGCCAACAAGGCCAATGAGATCGTGCGCCGCGGCCCGTTCATGCCGGCCATGCTGGAATTGCCGGCCGACGCCGCCGTACGCCAGCGCGCCCAGACGCTGGCCACCCAGATGCGCAACAAGGCGTTGTTCCTGGCGCGCCAGACCGCCCATCCGTCGTCGCGCACCGAAGACCGGCTGGCGCTGCTGGAGCAGAAGGCGCGCCTGTCCAGCCTGACCCTGAACCTGCCGGTGCTGGAAGCGGTGCTGCGCGGTCCGGCCCTGCATCCGCAGCAGCTGTACCTGGCCCTGTGCGCGCAACTCGGCCCGCTCACCACCTTGCGCCCCGGGGCCGTGCCCTTGCTGCCGCCGACCTACGACCATGCCGACTGCTGGCCGCAATTCGAGGCGGTGCTGAACGCCGTGGCCGAGCTGGTGGCGGAGGTGAGCCAGGAATGGAAGACCTGCACCTTCAGCTTCGACGGCCGCGCGTTCGCCTTGCCGCTGCAGCCTGAATGGCTGGGCGCGCGCCTGGTGGTGGGCCTGCGCGGCCAGGCCGAGCGCGAAGCGAGCCAATGGATGGCCGGCGCCGTGATCGGCTCCCAAACGGTGGCCACCACCCTGGCCGACCGCCGCGTGCTCGGCGCCGCGCGCAACCGCATCGAGGAGGCGAGCGAGCTCGGGGTGCGCAGCAGCGCCGGCTATACCCTGTTCGCGATCGAGGTCAGCGACGCTTTCATCGTCGCCGGCCAGGCGCTGTTGATCAGTAATGCCAACGAAAGCCTGACGGCCCAGCGGCCGCAGGAAATCGTCTTGTTCATCCGGGGGTAAGCCGTGAATCTGCCTGCCAGCCAAGCCAGGGCCATGCTCGGCACCAGCGACGCCGTCGACCTGGCGTCGGTCCAGTTCCGTGACTTCTACGAAGTCCTGCAGCGTGCCGCCCGCGCGGCAGTGCGCTTCGGCGAAGACGAGGCCCGCGGCGCCGCCGAAGCCCTGAGCCGCCAGCTGTGTCAGCTGATCGAGTTGCAGACCCTGGAAGCGCGCCGGATCGGCGGCCGCGCCGGCATCGAGGCGGAAGTGCAGGGCCGCTTCCTCAAGGCCGCGCTGGCCGACGAGATCCTGCTCAACACGGAATGGGCCGGGCGCACCCACTGGCGCCACGTGCTGATCGAGGCGACCCTGTACCAATCGAGCTTCGCCGGCGAGCGCGTGTTCCAGGACCTGGACCAGCTGCTGCGCGAGCGCGAGCCTTCGCGCCGCAACCTGGGCCGCATCTACCTGTACCTGTTGTCGCTCGGTTTCCAGGGCCGCTACCGCGGCCAGCCGCTCGACAAGCTGGCCGAGTACCGGCGCGAGCTGTTCCAGTTCGTCTACCAGCGCCCGGCCGACCTGCTGGGACGCGACCGCACCCTGTCGAACCAGGCCTACGAGGCGACCTTGTCGCACCTGGGCGCCGCGCGCCTGCCGCGCTTTAACCGCACCGGGTTGATCGCGGTACTGGGTGTGCTGGTGCTGCTGGTCCTGTCCGAACTGCTCTGGCTCTGGCTGTCGTGGCCGGTGCGCAGTGCCTTGAATGCCACGCTATGAGCTTCCTGTCCGATAACACTGCCATCATCACGCTGCTGGCCCTGACGGTGCTGGTCCTGCTGCTGCTGGGCGTGGTGATCTGGGCCGCCGTGAAGGGCGCCGGCCAGCCGGCGCCGGGCGCGGCGCCGCCAGCGCGCCAGCTGAGCAGCGATTCGCTCAAGCAGTCGTTCAAGGTGGCGGTCGAGCTGATCGAGGCCAACCTGGCGGCGCGCAATGAACGCTACAACCTGAGCTGGACGCTGGTGCTCAACGAGGGGCCGCTCGGCCGCGAATTGCCGCTGGTGCAGTCCGGCCTGCAAAGCGCGCTGTCGGCCGACAGCACCCTGACGGCCAGCGGCCAGGGCATCAGCTGGAATTTCTTCGATCAGGGCGTGGCCATCCAGCTGCAGACCGACTGCCTCGGCTCGTCCGATCCGGACAACGCGGCCGCCAGCAGCACCTGGGACAATTTCCTCGGCCTGTGCCGCAGCTACCGGCCGGACCGGCCGTTCGACGGCATCGTGCTGTCGATCCCGGCCAGCGCCTTGCTGGAAGGCGATGGCGAAGGCGCGGGCCAGCTCGACCTGCTGGGCCGTGCCAAGGCCATCCACCGGCGCCTGTGGCTGGCCCAGAACCGGCTGGCCCTGCGCTTCCCGATCTACCTGGTGGTGTCCGGCTGCGATGCGATCCCCGGCTTTGCGCGCTTCGCCGCGGCGCTGCCGGAGCCGCTGCGCCGCTCGATGCTGGGCTGGTCGTCGGCGTATGAACTGGCGGCGCCGTTCCAGGGTCAGTGGCTCGATGCGGCGCTGAACGACATCGTGCGCACCCTGTCGGACAGCTGCGCCGAACTGTGCGCCCTGGAACCGGCCGGTTCCGACAGCAGCGCCTACTTCATGCTGCCGACCGAGGTCGAGCGCCTGCGCGCCGGCCTCAAGCTGTTTACCGAAGAATTGATGCGGCCGAGCGCCTATCATGAGCCGTTCCTGCTGCGCGGCGTCTACCTGACCGGCGATTGCAGCGACGCTGCGGTGCTGATGGATGGCGCCGCGGCGGCGCTGGCCGGCGAGCTGCCGATGCTGGACGAAACGGCGCCCGCCGCCGCGCTGGCCGGGGAGCCAGCCGGCGCGCTGGCCGCACCCGCGCAGGATGAATGGCCGGGCGCGCTGGCGCTGCCCGGCGAGGGGGAAGGAGCCAGACAGGCGAATGCCATGCCGGCCTTCCTGCGCGACATCTTCGAACGCAAGATCTTCGCCGAAACGGGTCTGGTGCGCTCGGCCTCGTCGCAGCGCATGCGCCGCCCGCACCTCAACCGGGCGGTGCGCTGGGGCGCGCTGGCGCTGCCGGCCGTCTGGGTGGTCGGGCTGGGCTTCGCCGGCGCGCGCCTGCACGGCATGGCGGGGCAGATGGTGGACCAGATCGCACGCCTGCAACACGACGATGCCGCCAACCTGCGACCCGGCCAGGCGCCCGACCCCGGCGTCAGCCGCGCCCGCGCGCTCGAAGCGCTGCAGAGCATCGAGAAAATGGGGGCGGCCCGCCTCGGCTCGGTCTTCATGCCGGGTTCCTGGCCCTGGTTCGACAGCCTGCATGAGCGCCTGCAAAGCAGGATGGAGAAGGGCTTCGCCGACAACGCCTTCGAGCCGCTGCGGCGCGACAGCTACCAGCGCGTCAGCCTGCTCACCGGCGTGCCGGTCGACCCCGTCACCGGCACCCTGATCATCGGCGCCGACTGCACCATGCCGATGCAGTGGGCGCAGAACGTGGCCGGCGGCGCCGACGCCATCAACGTCGAAGACCTGCCCGAGTTCGGCGCCACCTTGCAGTACATCGCCCAGGTCGAGCAGACCGAGAAGCTGCTGGCGGCGATGATGCGCCTGAAGGCGGCGCGCCCCGGCGCCGCTTCCGGAGACGACCTGGCGCTGGTGGTGCGCATGCTGCTGGGTGCCGAACTGAACGGCAATACCGGGCGCATCGCCGAACTGTTCCGCCAGGCCGCCCAGGGTGTCCCGTCGCTGATCATCGACCCGGTCCAGGAGGCCTCCGCCTGCGCGTTGAAGCAGGCCGTCAAGGCCACCGGCGCGCGCCTGTTCGGCGCCAACGGACTGCTGCAGGCCGAGAAGGCGATCGGCGTCAGCGCGGCGGCGGTGCTGGACGCTGGCCCGCGTCCCGCCGATCCCGGCGCCGCGCGGGAAGCCTGGCTCCAGCTGCACGAGGCCCTGCGTACCGAGCGGCGCCTGATCGGCGCCGGCAAGGGCGCCTGGATGCATGGCCAGGCCTTGGTGCTGGGGCCGGCCTGGGAGAATATGTTGGCGCGCATCGAAGCGTCCAAGCTGCTGGGCAAGGGCGCCGCCGACGCCGCGCGCCGCCAGGCCGACAACGGCTTCAAGCAGTTCGTCGCGGACTGGGAGCCCGCCCTGGCGGCGGACGTGCTGGCGGACGGCTTGGGCGCGGGCCTGGTGTGGTCGGACCAGGCCAAGGGCTGGGCCTTCGGCGCCGACCGCCAAACCCTGCTGGACGCGCTGGACAGCCTGCTGGGCCAGCCATACATGCGCTTTAACACGACGGTGCGCTGGCCCGAGGTGCCGGCCGGGGCCACCGTGAGCTGGGACAGCGGCCGCCTCGACCAGGTGCTGGCCCTGGCCGACGCGCGCAAGCGCTTCCATACCGAACTGCTGCCGAAATTCCCGGCGCTGCTGCAGTCGCAGGCCGCCGCCTTGGCCGACGCGGGCCTGATGGAAACCGCGCGCGACCTGCTGGCGCAAGCCTACTTCGTCAATCCCCGCGATACCCAGGCGCCGGCCGGCGATGGCGGCCGCGCGCGGGCGCTGCGCGTGCGCGCCTGGCTCGACGAGATCGGCGCCGGCGCGGCCGCCGACGCCCTGGCCGGCGTGATGGCGCGCGATGCGCTGTCGCGCCTGCAGCAGCTGGACGATACCCTGGAGCGCGCCCAGCTGTTCGTGCCGCGCGACCGTGCCTTCAGGGACTGGTCCGGCCGCAAGGGCCCCCTGTTGGACGCCTTCGGCGCGGCCGATGCCGGCGCCCTGGGCGCCTACGTCGCGCAGCAGCAAGCCTTCATCGACGCGGCGGGCCGCGATGCCGAGCTGCTGCTGCAGCAGCTGGGCGGCGTCCATGGCGCCAATCCGCTGGTGCTGCGCTGGCAGGCGACGGTGGCCGACCTGGCGCGCTATCGTCTCAAGAGCCCGACCAGCAGCCTGATGGCGCTGGAGCAGTTCATCCTGACCGGTGCGGCCGACCTGGACAGCGGCAACTGCCTGGACCGGCTGTCGGCGCGCGCCGCCCAGCGCCGCGGCAGCGATCTGTTCTCGGAACGCATGCAACTGCTGCAGGCCGGCCTGTACACGCGCTGCCGCGAGCTGGCCCAGAGCGGCTTCGAGGATGCCTGGAGCCGTTTCGCCGAAGCGTTCAACCGCGACCTGGCCAACCGGGCGCCATTCCGCCTGCCGCAGCGCGATGCCGCCCTCAAGGGCGAGCGGGGCGCCGCGGCGGATGTCGGCGACGTCGGCAACGTGCTCAAGCTGTATGAACCGGTGCATGCCCTGGGCATTGCCACCGAACGCGACACTTCGCGACCGAGCGCGCCGTCCGGCCTGCGCAAGGTCGACGAGCAGATGCGCCTGGTGCGCGAGCTGCTCGCGCCCCTGTATCCGGCCGAAGGCGGCCAGCCGGCCGGCCTGGATGTGGCGGTCGAGTTCCGCGCCAACAGCGCGGCCGAGGCGGAGGGCAACAAGATCATCGACTGGACCCTGGCGATCGGCAGCCAGCAGTTGCGCCAGCGCGACCCGGCGCGCATGTTGCGCTGGGAACCGGGCATGCCGGTGACGCTGGCGCTGCGGCTGGCGCAGGACGGCCCGCTGACCCCCAAGCCGGACCCGGCCCAGCCCGGCATGGTGGTGGACGGGCGCACCGTCAGCTACCGCTTCGACGATCCCTGGGCGCTGCTGAGCTTCGTGGCCGCGCACCGCGAGGGCGAATCCGGCGCCGGCGCGCGCAGCCAGTTGCTGAAGTTCGAATTCCCCGCCGCGCTCGGCGGCGAAGCGGCCCGGCTGTCCAGCCGCGACACGCGCGCGCGCGTGTTCGTGCGGATCGGCGTCAGCGCGCCCGGCAAGCGCACCATGCTGGCCTGGCCGGCCGCCTTCCCGGTCAGGGTGCCCGGATGGTAAGCGATGCTCCCCGCCTGCCCCTGCGGGTCGCCGTATTCGGCAGCTTCCACCGCGGCTTCCATGTCCTGAGCGAACTGCTGAAGGGCCCGCTGGCGGCCCAGGTCAAGGTGGTCGGCGTCGCCACCGACGACATCGCGGCCACCTTCATCAGCAAGGAGCGCCGGGTGTGGTCCTATCCGCATCGGCCGGAGGAGGAAACCATGGTCGAGGAACTGGCCGGCGCCTACGGGCTGGCGGCGTTCCGCGGCAAGGTCAAGGAGCCGGCCTTCTACCGCATGTATGAGGAGGAGTGGCGTCCGGACCTGTGCATTTCCGCCACCTTCGGCCAGCGCTTCGATGCGCGCCTGTTCGAGTATCCGCGCCTGGGCTTTTTCAATCTGCATCCCTGCATCGACGACGGCTGGCCGTCGGCCTTCGCCGGCCCGAATCCCTTCCAGGCGCTGCTCGATGCGCGCGCCGACCACGCGGTGGTGGCGATGCACCGGGTCGACGCCGGTTTCGACAGCGGCGAACTGCACGCGCTGTCGGAACGGATCTATTTGCCGCCGGGCATGTCGGTGATCGACCTGCACCGGATTTCCTCCCCGATCGCGGCGCAGCTGTTTGCGCGCGAACTGTCCAAGATGATCAATCAGTGCCTTGTATGAACGAACTCCACAGCGAGCTGCCGGTCGCCCTGCTTAGTCCGGAACAGCTCGACGAACTGAATACCCTGACGCGCCCGCTGAGCGAAGGGCAGCCGTGCGGACCGTCGATGCGCTTCGATCCGGTGTTCACCGACATCCGGCTGGCGCGCGAGGAAGACGATCCGAGCTTGCCGATGGGCGCCTGGGAACGCCCCTTGAAGAAGGCCGACTGGGGCGCCATCGAGACGCGCTGCAAGGCCGTCTTGGCGCGCCAGTCCAAGGACTTGCAGATTGCCGCCTGGCTGGCCGAAGCCTGGACCCGGCAATATGGTTTCGACGGCCTGTTCCGCGGGCTGGTGCTGATCGAGCGCCTGGTCAACCGCTATTGGAACGAGGTCCATCCGCAGGTGGACGACGCGGGCGACGCCGATGCCCGCGTGGCCGCGCTCGACTGGGTCAACCAGTCGCTCAGCATGACCGTCAAGGTCCACGTGCCGCTGCTGGGGCGCGCCGCCGGGCCGTCGAGCCGCCTGACCCTGGCCGACTGGGAGCGCATGACGGCGGTCGAACTGTCGCCGGAAAAGCTGGAGGAACTGCGCAAGAGCCGGGGCGAGGACGAAGAGGCCCCGCCTTCGCGCGCCGACCTGATCCAGCACGCGCGCTTGCACCTGGCCGGCGACGTCGAGCGCGCCACCGAGCTGATACGCGGCTGCAGCGCGACCGTCGCGGCCCTGAGTGCTTACGTGGACGGCAAGCTGGGGCTGGACGCGCCGAATATGTCGAAGATGAGCCAGATGCTGAGCGCCGTCGAGCGCGTGCTGACGCAGCTGGCGCCAAGCCTACGAGGTCAGGAAATGGAACAGGACACCACCACGGCGGCCGCAGCGCCGACCCCGGGGGCGGACGCGGCGCCGCCGCCCGCCGACGCGCCGGTGTTCCAGCGCCGCTGGGACAACCGCGAAGAAGCCTATGCCACGCTGGAAGCCATCGCCGACTACCTGAGCCGGGTGGAGCCGCACAGCCCGACGCCGTATCTGCTGCGCCGCGCGGTCAACTGGGGGCGCATGCCGCTGCCGGAGCTGATGGCCGAGATCGTGCGCGAGGAAGGCGACCTGAATCGCCTCGGGAATATCCTCGGCCTGAACAGCTAGAAGCGGTGCCGGATTTTCCGGTTGTCAGACGGCGCGCTTCATGCGCTCGACGGTCCAGGTCTTTTCTTCCTGCGGCGGCTTGGCCAGGCGGATGAGCGCCATGGTGCAGTTGTCGCCCTTGCCCTTGGCCCGTTCCTGGGCCTTGTTGATCAGCATTTCGGAGGCCTGGCGCGGTGCGTTCTTGTAGGTGGCCGCGCCCAGCTCGGCATCGGTGAAATAGCACCACACGCCGTCCGAACAGAGCAGGAAGGTGTCGCCCGCGGCCAGCCCGGTGTAGCTGCCCACGGTCACGAAGGGCGCCCGCTGCGCATTGCCCATCATGTTGAGCAGAAGCTTGGAGTGGCGGTGGTTGCGCGCGGCCTCCAGCGGCAGCCTCTCGTGCGTGACGAGGTGGTCGATATAGTCGGCATCGCTGGTGCGCGCCTGGCATTGCCCGCGGTGGAAGTGGTACAGGCGCGAGTCGCCCACGTGCGCCCACACCGCCTCGCCGTGCGGCGACAGGATCAGGCCGACGAAACTGGCCAGTTGCTCGCTGCCCGCCGTCACCGCGTTCATCTTGATGAGCATGTGGGTGTCGTGCACGATCTCGCGCAGCAGGTCCGCCAGCCGTTCCACGCTGGGATGGTCGCCCGGCTTGAACAGGTCGAACACGTTCTTGGCGGTGAGCAGGACCTGTTCCGCGCCCGCCGCGCCGCTCGCGGCGCCGTCCGAGAGCACGGCCAAAACATAGCCGGGAGCGCGCGCTCCGGTGAACAGGGCGGTGCGATCGTTCTGCTGGGGTCGGCTTCCGATGTGCTGTGCAGTGCCCGCTTCGAGCTTGTATGAATTCATAAACACTTATTAAAAGGCCGCCAACTCATTGATTCTCTTACGGTTGGCGGCAACGTGCCGGTAGATTAAACTATGCACTGAGAGAGCATAACGTTGCAAGCAGTTATCATTTCGTGCGCAACAAAAGAACACAGGGAGTGAGATGACCACCATGGAAGATATCCAGCGCCGGCTGATCGAGCTCGACGTCGAGCACCGTGATCTGGACGCGGTCATCGAAGCCCTGAGCCACGACCGGCACCACGACCAGCTCCAGCTGCGCCGCCTGAAAAAGCGCAAGCTGCAGCTCAAGGACCACATCACCCTGCTGAAGATGCAACTGGTGCCGGACATCCCGGCCTGAAATGACGAGCGATTCCCTCCCGGCCGCAGCTCCCGGTAAATACGACGACGAGATCGACCGCCTGTTCGGCGCGGGCGGTCCGCTGGCGCCTGCCGTCGGCGGTTTCACCCCGCGCGGCGCGCAGACCGAGATGGCCAAGGCCATCGCCCAGGCCATCGCGGCGCAGAGCACCCTGATCGCCGAGGCCGGCACCGGCACCGGCAAGACCTTCGCCTACCTGGTCCCGGCCCTGCTGTGGGGCGGGAAAACCATCGTTTCGACCGGCACGAAAAACTTGCAGGACCAGTTGTTCCTGCGCGACATTCCCACCGTGCGCGCGGCGCTCAAGGCGCCCGTGTCGGTGGCCCTGCTCAAGGGCCGCTCGAATTACGTCTGCCATTACCATCTCGAACGCACGCTCAACAACGGCCGCATGACCTCGCGCGAGGACGTCGGCTACCTGCGCGAGATCCAGCGCTTCATCAAGATGACCAAGTCCGGCGACAAGGCCGAACTGGCGCGGGTGCCCGAAAACGCCAGCGTCTGGAACCTGGTCACCTCGACCCGCGACAGCTGCATGGGCCAGGAGTGCCAGTACTACCAGGACTGCTTCGTGATGAAGGCGCGCCGCGAAGCCCAGCAGGCGGACGTGGTGGTGGTCAACCATCACCTGTTCTTCGCCGACGTCGCGCTCAAGGACACGGGCGTGGCCGAGCTGCTGCCTTCGGCCAACACCATCATCTTCGACGAAGCCCACCAGCTGCCGGACACGGCCACGCTGTTCTTCGGGCAGACGGTGAGCACCTCCCAGATCCTGGAGCTGTGCCGCGACGTGCTGGCCGAGGGCCTGGCGCACGCGCGCGGCGGCCCGGACTGGGCCAAGGTCGTCACCGTGGTGGAAAAGGCCGCGCGCGACCTGCGCCTCACCTTCGCCCAGGACATCGTGCGCATGTCGGTGGCCCAGATCCCGTCCTCGTCCGACTTCTTCCCCGCGCTGCAAAAGCTGAAGGAGGAGCTCGACGGCATGATCGCCACCCTCGACCAGCAGGCCGAGCGCGCCGAGACCATCGAGCAGTGTCGCGTGCGCGCGCTCGAGCTGGCCCAGGGCCTGGCCGGCTGGAAGGCCGACGGCAAGGACGACGACGCCGTGCTGTGGGTGGAAGCCTTCGCCTCGTCCCTGCAGCTGCACAAGACGCCGCTGTCGATCGCGCCCATCTTCAGCAACCAGCGCGAAGGCACGCCGCGCAGCTGGATCTTCGCCTCCGCCACCTTGGCGGTGAAGAATGATTTCCAGCACTTCGCCAGCCAGCTCGGGCTCGAGAACGAGACGGCCAAGACCTGGCCCAGTCCCTTCAACTACCAGGAGCAAGGCCTGCTGTACGTGCCGACCGGCCTGCCGGAACCGAACTCCTGGGGCTACACCGACGCCGTGCTCGACAGTGCGCTGCCCATCATCGAGGCCGCGGGCGGGCGGACCTTCCTCCTGTGCACGACGATCCGCGCCGTCAAGCACGCGGCCGAGCGCCTGCGCGACGAATTCGCCAAGCGCGGCCTGGACTTCCCCCTGTTCGTGCAGGGCGAGCGCGGGCGCACGGAATTGCTCGATTCGTTCCGCAACGCCGGCAACGGCGTGCTGATCGGCAGCCAGAGCTTCTGGGAAGGGGTGGACGTGCGCGGCGAGGCGCTCTCGCTGGTCATCATCGACAAGCTGCCGTTCGCGCCTCCGGACGACCCGGTCCTGGCGGCGCGCATCGACGTCATGGAAAAGCAGGGCAAGAACGGCTTCATGCACCACCAGCTGCCGGAAGCCATCATCAACCTCAAGCAGGGCGCCGGCCGCCTGATCCGCGACGAGAAGGACCGCGGGGTGCTGATGATCTGCGACCCGCGCCTTATCAGCAAACCCTATGGCCGCCGCATCTGGCAGAGCCTGCCGCCGTTCAAGCGTACCCGGGAACAGGCCGAAGTGATCGCCTTCTTCCAGCCGCCCGCCGCGCCCGCCTGAGCCTCCCGGACCCGTTTGTGCCCGCGCAAACGGCCCCCCAGGCCGCTTGCTAAGCTCTTCCATGGCGCAGGCCATTGCGGAGGTGGGACATGACGATTCGACACGGCTGTTTCTTCAGCTACGCCCACGGGCGCTACGCCTTGATGAATCGGTTCAAGACGGAACTGGCCGACGCCATCCGCTGCTACCTGGAACCGCATTTCGACACCGAGGACGAGCTGTTCATCGATACCGACTACCTGGGCGGCGGCGACGATCTCGAGCGCCGCCTGGCGCGCGCCCTGTGCGAGAGCGTGAGCATGATCGTGATCTACACTCCGAAGTACGAAGCGCACGAGGCGACTCGGCGCGAATTCGCGGCCATGCAGGCGCTGGAGCAGCAGCGTTCCCAGTGGTATCGCCTGCCGAGCCGCCTGATCATTCCCGTGATCCTGACCCGGCATCCCTTCGATCTGCCGCCCCAGATCAAGCAGCCGGGCTTTTATCTCGACTTTTCCGGCTACACCCTGGCCACGGGCGACCTCAAAAGCAATCCAGAGTTTCTTCCCCACATAGAAAAATTGGTTGAACGCATTGCGACGCAATACCACTACCAAAAAATGTTCACGCCGGCGGACCACGACTGCAACCAATTCGTGCTTCCCGCTGTCACAGGCCCATGGCGCGACATACCCGATTTTTCGTTTCCAAAAATATGAGGAGCTCTATGGAACTCAACCGGATTTCGCTTCCGCCACTGACCACACCCGGCGCCGTCATCACCTGTTACGCGTACGAGGGCGGGGCCACGCGCAGCACCGTCGTGGCCGCGCTCGCGCACGCTCTGGCCGGCCGCGCGCAGGCCGGCACGCCGGTGCTGATGATCGACTGGGACATGGAAGCGCCCGGCCTGGACCGCTTGTTCGAGGCGCCGGCCGGCCTACAGGGAGGGATACTCGAACTGTTTTCCGCCTACCGCGAGGCGCTGGCCCGGCCCGGGCCGGATCCCGAGACGCGCGCGCGTCATGCGCTGGAGGCGGTGCCGTGGCAGGACTACCTGGTGCGCGTGGACCAGACCCGGCCGCTATACCTGCTGCGCGCGGGCCGCCTGGACGCCAGCTTCGGCGAGCGCGCGGCGGCCTTCAGCTGGTCCGCGCTGCATCGCCTGTGTCCGCCGCTGTTCCGCCAGTTCGCGGCCATGCTGGCGGCGCGCTTCCGCTATGTGCTGATCGACGCGCGCGGGGGGCGCTCGGAACAGGTCAGCGTGTGCACCACCTTCTTGCCGGACCGGCTGCTGGCCATGTTCTCCCCCTGCCAGCGCAGCCTGGACGGGACGGCCGGGGTGGTCCAGCGCGCGCTCGATTACCGGCGCAGCCATGAGGAGGAGCAGCGCCCGCTGGTGGTCTACCCGGTGCCCTTGGGCGTTGATGCCGAACATGGCGCGCGCCGCGCGCGCTGGCGCTGGGGCGAACCGGATCAGCCCGGCTACCAGAGCGTGTTCGGGCACCTGCTGGGCGACGGCTACGGCTACGAGCAACTGAGCCTGGACAGCTATTTCGACGAGGTTCTTCTCCCGCACGCGGCCGCGTTTCCGGAGGGGCCGGACCGGGCCGACCGCCTGTCGGCCCGGCGCGCCTGCGCCAGCTTGCTCGAGTGGCTGGCCGACGGCTATTTTCCCTGGCAGTCCCTGCCGGAGCTGCGCCTGCTGCGCCGCCTGGCGGCGGCCCGCCTGGCCGACGGCGACCTGGCGGGAGAGGCGCGCCTCCTGTACCGCCTGGGCTGCTGCCATGCGGCCGAGCAGCATCCGCGTCAGGCCTGCGCGGCCTTCGATGCCGCCATCGCCCTGTTCCAGCGCACCCTGGGCGACGCCCATCCCGCCACCCGCCAGGCGCGCGCGCAACTGGCCGGGCTGATGCTCGAGCTGGGCAAGCTGGCCGAGGCCCGCTTCCTGTACGAGCTGCTGCTGGAGGACAGCGCCGCACAGGAGCTGCGCCTGGGACTGGCGCGTACCCTGTCCTGCCAGGGCGAGCATGAGGCGGCCCTGGCGCTGCTGGCCGAGCTGGTGGCCGAGGAGGGCGACGGCCAGCCCCATTTCACGGCCCAGCTGGCGCTGGCCGACGCCCTGGCGCGCCAGGGCGAGCTCACGCGTGCGCGCATGCTGTACGAGCGGGTGCTGGAAGGGCGCCAGCGCCTGCTGGGCGAGGCGCACGAGGAAAGCCTGGCCTGCATGCGTCGGCTGGCCGCCTTGCTGTCCCAGCTGGGCGACCTGTTCAACGCGCGCCGTCTGCAGGAGAGCTTGCTGGCGCTGCGCCTGCGCCACGCCGGCGCCGCCTCCGCGGCCGCCGCCCGCGAACGCGCGCTGCTGGCCGAGATCCTCGCCATGCAGGGCGAGCTGGCGGGCGCGCCGCACCCGCCGGAAGCCGGGCCCGCGCTGGCGCCCGGCGCCGACTCCGGTCTGGGCGGGCCCCAGGTCGCGCTCGGCGCGCGCGGCTTGCACGAGGCGGTGCTCAGCGCCGGCCGGCTCGGCGCGCGCAGCGACGGACCGCACGGCCCGGTGACGGGGCCGGCCGGCGCGCCGGCCCGTCTTCCACCCAGCCAGCTCGAGCGCGAAGTGATGCGCCTGCGCCGTCTGCTGGACGGTCACGACCTCCCGGCCGCGCGCACCTCGGCCGACAACCTGCGCGCCGCCTTGCGCCAGTCCGGCCTGGGCGACCCCTTGCGGCGCAGCGGCAGCCAACTGGTCAAACGCACCTATCAGCTGCTGGGCGACAAGGACGCCCTGGTCGCCTTCCAGGAGGAGGAATTGCGGGTGCTGGAAGGGGCCCTGGTCGAGGCCCAGGGGCCGTCCGGCTGAACCATCCGGATTTGTTGCGGCGGGCGCGAGCGCGGCGGTTTGCTTCAGGTAAAATCGCCGTATGAGAATTCTGATCAGTAACGATGACGGCTACCTCGCACCCGGCCTCAATGCCTTGGCCGAGGCGCTGGCGACGGTGGCCGAGATCGTCGTCGTCGCGCCCGAGAGCAACCGTTCGGGCGCTTCCAACTCCTTGTCGCTGGACCGGCCGCTGTCGGTGACCAAGGCGCCGAATGGTTTCTATTTCGTCAACGGCACCCCGACCGACTGCGTGCACATCGCCCTGACCGGCCTGTTGGAACACCGCCCCGACCTGGTCGTGTCCGGCATCAACAACGGCCAGAACATGGGCGACGACACGCTCTATTCCGGCACCGTCGCGGCCGCCACGGAAGCTTATCTGTTCGGCATTCCCGCGTTCGCCTTTTCCCAGGTCATGCATGGCTGGGAACACGTGGACGCGGCGGCCCGCCTGGCGCGCGACATCGTCCTGCGCCAGTTTGATCAGCTCGACAGCCCGTTCCTCCTGAACGTCAACATTCCGAACCTGCCCTACGAGCAGCTGGGCACGATCCGCCCGACCCGGCTCGGACGGCGCCACCAGGCCGAGCCCGTGATCCGTGCGGCCGACCCGCGCGGGCGCGAGATCTTCTGGATCGGCGCGCCTGGCGCCTGCAAGGACGCGGGCGAGGGCACGGACTTCCACGCCACGGCCCAGGGCTGGACCTCGATCACCCCGCTGCAGGTCGACCTGACTCATACCGCCCAGCTCGCGCGACTGCAGCGGAGCCTGGCATGAGCGGCAAGCGCAGCAACTTTCCGCTGCCCTTGTCCTCGGTGACCGGCAAGGACCCGGACGCGCGCCTGCGCGTGGCCACGCCCCAGACCGCGACCCGCAACGCCGCCCGCAGCGCCGCGCTCGCGCCCAAGCCTCCGGTCTCGCCGCTGCCGCCGCCCCCGCAGACCCAGGGCTACGCCGTGCGCCGCATGGAGCCGGTGGCCCTGGCCGCGCCGCGCCAGGACATGATGGTGTCCGAGGCGATCCGCCGCGCCATGGTGCAGCGGGTGGCCAGGCAGGGGGTGCAGGACCCGCTGGTGCTGACCGCGCTCGGCACCGTGCCGCGCCACATGTTCATCGAGCCGGCCCTGTCGGCCCAGGCCTATATCGACGCCTCGCTGCCGATCGGCCACAACCAGACGATTTCCCAGCCCTACATCGTGGCGCGCATGATCGAGGTGCTGCGCCAGGCCGGCCCGCTCGACCGGGTGCTCGAGATCGGCACCGGCTGCGGCTACCAGGCGGCGGTGCTGTCCTGCGTGGCGCGCGAGGTGTATTCCATCGAGCGCATCAAGCCCCTGCACGAGCTGGCCAAGGCCAAGCTGCGCCCGCTGCGGATCGCGAATATCCGCTTGCATTACGGAGATGGTATGCTAGGGCTGCCGCAGGCCGCCCCGTTCGACGGCATCATCCTGGCCGCGGCCGGGCTCGAAGTGCCGCAAGCGCTGCTGGAACAGCTGGCGCTCGGCGGACGCCTGGTCGCGCCGGTCGGGGAACGTACCCAGCACTTGCAGCTGATTACCCGCACCGGCAAGGCCGAATGGACCAGCGCCACGCTCGAGTCCTGCCATTTCGTGCCCTTGCTGCGCGGTACGGTCTGAGCCCTTTGCATGCTGAACCGAATGAGAATGACACACGCCCAACGCCTTGCCCTGACCGTCCTGACCCTTGGCCTGCTGAGCGCCTGCAGCTCCAGCCTGCGCCAGGCCCCCGTGATCGAACGCACCGCGCCGCCGCCGGCCGCGACCCGCGCCCCGGTGCCCGCCCCGGTTCATGAGAAACCCGACGCGCCCGGCACCTATACCGTGCACAAGGGCGACACCCTGATCCGCATCGCGCTGGACCACGGCATCAATTATCGCGACCTGGCGGCCTGGAATAATCTGGCCGATCCGGACGACATCAAGGTCGACCAGGTGCTGCGCCTGGAAGCCCCGGCCCACGTGGCGACGGCCCCGGTGGCCCAGCCGAAGACCGAGGTCAAGCCGGCCGTGCCGCGCAAGACCGAGCCCAAGGCCGACAAGAAGCCGTATTCCGAGTCCGCCGTGGCCGAGATGCAGAAGGAGGGCGCCAAGCCCGAGACAACCGCGCCCACCCCGCCGGCCGGCGGCATCGCGCCCGGCGCCACCGTCACCGCCACCGACGACGACAAGCTGTCCTGGATGTGGCCGACCGACGGCAAGGTGATCGCCACCTTCGACGAAGGCAAGAACAAGGGCATCGACATCGCCGGCAAGGCCGGACAGCAAGTTCTTGCGGCCGGCGCAGGAAAGGTCATGTATGCCGGTTCCGGCGTGCGCGGATATGGTAATCTCGTTGTCGTGAAGCACAGTAACAGCCTGCTGTCCGCCTACGCCCACAATCGCGCCATCGTGGTCAAGGAAGGACAAACGGTGAACAAGGGGCAGATCATCGCGGAAATGGGCGACACCGACGCCGACACCGTGAAGCTGCACTTTGAGATCCGCCAGCAGGGCAAACCGGTCGATCCGACGAAATTCCTGCCCAGCCGCTAGGACACTCATGAGCCAGCCGCCCCGCCCACTAGATGAAGACGCCGTCTCGGACGATCTAGGGGACGAGGCGGCGGACGAGCTGGTTCTCGAGCTGGAGGACGGCGCCGAGGCCGCAGAGCAGGCCGCGGCCGAGCCGGGCCTGGTCATCGAAAGCGTCGACGAGCTCAAGAAAGTCCTGCAAGCCGAGCTGTCCACCGACGCCACCCAGCACTACCTCAACCAGATCGGGCTGCGCCCGCTGCTGACCCCGCCCCAGGAAGTGCACCACGCCACCCTGGCCAAGGCCGGCGACTTCGCCGCGCGCCAGACCATGATCGAGCACAACCTGCGGCTGGTGGTCTCGATCGCCAAGCACTACATCAACCGCGGCGTGGCCCTGCTCGACATGATCGAGGAGGGCAACATCGGCCTGATGCGGGCGATCGACAAGTTCGAGCCGGAGCGGGGGTTCCGGTTTTCGACCTACGCCACCTGGTGGATCCGCCAGAGCATCGAGCGCGCCATCATGAACCAGGCGCGGACGGTGCGCCTGCCGGTGCACATGGTGCGTGAACTGAACCAGATCCTGCGCGCCAAGTACCACCTCGAAGCGCAGCGCCGCGACGGCAAGGAGGCCGGCGCCGACGACATCGCCAGCCTGGTCGGGCGGCCGGTGGAGGAGGTGCAGGACATCCTGGCCTTGTCCGAGCACGCCACCTCGCTCGACGCGCCGCTCGACAACGATCCCCAATCGAGCCTGATGGACATGCTGCCCGGCGACGCCGAGGACAGTCCCGACGCGCGCGCCGAGCAGCACGAGATGACGCTCCTGGTGCGCGACTGGCTCAGCAAGTTGCCGGACAAGCAGCGGGTGGTGGTGATGCGCCGGTTTGGCCTGGACAACGACGATCCGGCCACGCTCGAGACCCTGGCCGAGGAGATGGGCGTGACGCGCGAGCGGGTGCGCCAGATCCAGCAGGAAGCCCTGATGAAGCTGAAGCGGGCCATGGCCGCCCGTGGCGTCGTGCGCGATTCCTTGCTATGATCGCGGGTTGGGGTCTGACCCCGCACGGGGTCTGACCCCGGTTTACAACCCCGGTTCGACTCCCACTCATGCACGACGACATCCTGATCGACATCCAATCCCTGGACATGGACGCCCGCGGCGTCGGCCATCTTCCCCCCAACGAGGACGGCACGCCCGGCAAGGTGATTTTCGTCGAAGGCGCGTTGCCCGGCGAGCGGGTGGGCTTTTCCACCTTCCGCAAGAAGAAGAACTGGGAAGCGGCCACCATGACCCGCCTGGCGCGGTCGTCGTCGCAACGGGTGACCCCGCGCTGCGAGTTCTTCGACATCTGCGGCGGCTGCTCGATGCAGCACCTGGAACCGGCGGCCCAGGTCGCGATCAAGCAGCGGGTACTGGAAGACAACCTGTGGCATCTGTCCAAGGTCAAGCCCGAGATGGTGATGCGCCCGATGTACGGTCCCACCTGGGGCTACCGCTACCGCGCGCGCCTGTCGGTGCGCTACGTCGAGAAGAAGGGCGGGATGCTGGTCGGCTTCCACGAGAAGAAGTCGTCCTTCATCGCCGACATGACCAACTGCCACATCCTGCCGCGCCAGGTGGCCGACATGCTGGTGCCGCTGCGCCAGCTGATCCGCGCGTTGTCGATCTACAACCAGATGCCGCAGATCGAAGTGGCGGTGGGGGAGGCGACGACGGCGCTGGTGCTGCGCATCATGGCCCCGCTGACGGCCCCCGACGAGGAGCTGCTCAAGGCCTTCGCGGACAAGTGGCAGATCCAGTGGTGGCTGCAGCCCAAGGGCCCGGACACGGTGCACCCGTTCTATCCGCTGGACCAGGAGCTGTACTACACGCTGCCGGAATTCGGCGTGCGCATGCCGTTCAAGCCGACCGATTTCACGCAGGTGAACCACCAGATCAACCGCCAGCTGGTGGCCAAGGCCTTGCGCCTGCTGGACGTGCAGAAGGACGACCGCGTGGCCGACCTGTTCTGCGGCCTGGGCAACTTCACGCTGCCGTTGGCGACGCAGGCGCGCGAAGTGGTGGGCATCGAAGGCAGCGCTGTGCTGTCCGAGCGCGCGCTGGAAAACGCCCGCCACAACGGCTTGCACGCCAAGACCACCTTCTACACGCGCAACCTGTTCGAAGCGACGACGGAGGACCTGATCGCCCTCGGCAAGTTCGACCGCATGCTGATCGACCCGCCGCGCGACGGCGCCGTCGCGATCGCCAATGCCATCGTCGGCCTGAAGGAGCAGCGCCCGGACTTGCTGCCCAAGCGCATCGTGTACGTCTCATGCAGCCCGTCCACGCTGGCGCGCGACGCCGGCATCCTGGTCCACGTGGCCGGCTACCGCCTGTCGAAGGCGGGCGTGGTCAACATGTTCCCCCACACCTCCCACGTCGAATCGGTCGCCGTTTTCGATTTGTGAGGGTCAGGTCGCCCATTGCAAATCGGGGACAGACCCTGGTTTAGTGGCCGTAGCTGAGCACCCGCAGCATCTTCCACTGGCCGTCCTGGCGGGCCCAGACGGTCGAGAAGCCGTAGACGCCGCAGCCTTCCGGCTGGTCCGGTCCGTCCTTCGAACAGAAGCGGTGCGCGCCGATGTGCATGGCGGCGTCCGGGCCGGCCGGGTAGATGTGCCAGGTCTCGGGCATCGCTTCGCGGCGCAGCGTGCCCGGCTGCTTGAATTTCGCCTCGAAGATGCGCACGTTGTCGGCGTAGCCGGTCACGCCGGTCCGGTCGTGATAGAACTCGAGCTGCGGGCTGAACATCTGCTTCATGGTCGCGAGATCGCGCTGGTTCAGGGCGTTGAAGAACCTGGCGTCGGCGGCGGCGATTTCGGCGCGCAGGTCGGCCGCGGCGGCGTTTCCCATGCAGGCGGCAAGGGCGGCAACCATCAGGATGCGTTTCATGGCGGTTCTCCCGGATCGAAAACCGCCATGCTGCCGTGGCGGACGTCCTGCGTCGCGGCGCGCGCGACCAACCGCGGCTTGCGTTGGATGAACGGTGCCGGCAGCCGACGAACGGCGGGCGCTCAGCTCCGCGCAGGCGCGGCCGGACGGCTTTCCTCGCCCCAGAAGGCGAGCACGGCGCCGGAAGCGCCCATGGCCAGCGCGACGAACCAGCAGGCGGCCTCGATGCCGCCGCCCAGCGCGGCGACGGCGCCCAGGCTCAACGCGCCGATGCCGTAGCCAAGGTCGCGCCAGAAGCGGTAGATGCCGATGGCCGAGGCGCGCCAGCCTGGCGCCGCCAGGTCGGCCACGGCGGCGCTCAAGTTCGGGTACAGCATGGCCATGCCCAGGCCGGTGAGGGCGGCGCTGGCGCTCCACCACGGTGCGCCGTGCCCGGCGGGCAGCAGGGCCACGCCCGCGCCGCACAGCCACATGCCCCAGACGTTGAGCCGTTGGCGGCCCACGCGGTCGGACCAGCGGCCCGTGAAGAACTGCGCGCTGCCCCAGCTGAAACCGTACACGCCGACGATCCAGCCGATCCCCGGCAGGCTGACGCCTTCGCGCAGCAGATAGACCGGCCACAGGACCCAAACCAGCGCATCGACGAACTTCTCGACCAGTCCCGCCTGGCACAGCGCCGCCAGGCGCCGGTCGCGCCAGGACACGAGGGCGAACACCTGGCGCGTGGTGAGGGTGGGCGCGCGGTCCCCTTGCCGCGGCAGCGTTTCGGCCACGGCCAGCCAGGCCAGTACGGTGGCGCTGCCGATCACGGCGGCGCCGAACCAGAGCAGGCCGGCGCGTGGCCCCAGGCGCGCGGCCGCGTAGGCGGTCGCCACCCCGGCCAGCGCCACGCCCAGGTAGCCGGCGAATTCGTTCAAGCCGATCACCAGGCCACGCTCGTGCGCGGCCGTCAGATCGAGCTTGGCAGTCTGGGTCATGGACCAGGTCAGCCCTTGATTGACGCCGAGCAGGACCGTGGCGGCCACGATCCAGCTCCAGGACGGGGCCACATAGATCAGCGCCGGAATCGGCACGGCGGCCAGCCAGCCGAGTACCAGTACCGGCTTGCGGCCCATCCGTTCCGCGAGCCGCCCGGCAACCAGGTTCAGCACGCCCTTGACGAAGCCAAAGGCCACCACGAACGCCCCGAGCAGCAGGAAGGAGCCGCGCGGGACGCCGAATTCTGCTTCGGCCAGGGCCGGCACGACGGTGCGCAACATGCCGAGGGTCATGCCGACACAGAGCACCTGCAGCAGCAGGTGAGCGATTTGCTTATTCATGCGAACATTCTAACGATTATTAGAATATTGTAGCAATAAAAACGCCCGGACTCGCCGGGCGTCGAGGAGTGAGCGCAGTCGCTCAGTCGCGGCTGCCGCCCAGGCCCAGCAGGGCCAGCAGGTTGGTGAAGATGTTGTACACGTCCAGGTAGATGCTCAGCGTGGCGGAGATGTAGTTGGTCTCGCCGCCGTTCACGATGCGCTGCACGTCGTACAGGATGAAGGCCGAGAAGATCCCGATCGCCACCAGCGACAGCACGATCTGCAGGGCCGCCAGGTGGAGGAAGATGTTGGCCAGGGAAGCGAGGATCAGCACGATCACGCCGGCGAACAGCCATTTGCCCATGAGCGAAAAGTCGCGCTTGGACACGGTCGCCCAGCTCGCCATTACGGCGAACACGCAGGCGGTGCCGCCGAAGGCGGTCATGATCAGGCTAGCGCCGTTGGCAAAACCCAGGGTATAGGTCAGCAGGGGCGTGAGCATCAGGCCCATGAAGAAGGTGAAGCCCAGCAGCAGGGCCACGCCCAGGCCGGATTCCTTGTTCTTCTCGATGGCGAAGATGAAGCCGAAGGCGAGCGCCAGGAACAACAGGGCGCCCAGGCCGCCGCCCATGACGGGAACCTGGAACGCGACCCCCACCACCGCGCCCAGCACGGTCGGGATCATGGACAAGGCCAGCAGCCAGTAGGTGTTGCGCAGGACCTTGTTGCGGGTAACGACGCCACGCTTGGATAGGTCGACAGCGGAATTCGGGTACATCAGCAGCCTCCAGTCAGGAAGTAACAAATCATCTACAGAATAGCACGGGGGCGAAAAAGGGCGGAAAATGCCCTTGAAATACGCCCCGGACTCTATCACCTGGGGCCATCCCCAGCAATATCGCTGATATGGGGCTGGATATGTTAGAATTAAAGGTTGATTGAGTTCTACATTTCTCGATTTAAACCTTTCTTTTTATTGGAGTTTTCTACATGGCAATCGAACGCACCCTGTCGATCATTAAACCCGACGCCGTCGCCAAGAACGTGATCGGTCAAATCTACAGCCGTTTCGAGAACGCTGGCCTGAAGATCGCAGCTGCGCGCATGGTGCACCTGTCCCGCGCCGACGCGGAAGGCTTCTACGCCGTTCACAAAGAGCGTCCCTTCTTCAAGGACCTGGTCGACTTCATGATCTCCGGCCCCGTGATGGTGCAAGTGCTCGAAGGTGAAGGCGCGATCGCCAAGAACCGCGAACTGATGGGCGCGACCGATCCGAAGAAGGCCGACAAAGGCACCATCCGCGCCGATTTCGCCGATTCCATCGACGCCAACGCCGTGCACGGCTCGGACGCCGCCGAAACCGCGGCCAACGAAATCGCCTACTTCTTCCCGGCGCTGAACGTCTACTCGCGTTAATCCTGCCGTAACCGTTGTATCCGCCCGCTGGCCCAGCGGGCGGCGTTGTGAGAACCACCCGATGACTGCTGCCCTGACCAACCTGCTGGATTTCGACCCCGAACAGCTCGTCGCCTACTGCGCCGAACTGGGGGAGAAGCCGTTCCGCGCCAAGCAATTGCAGCGCTGGATCCACCAGTTCGGGGCCGGCAGCTTCGACCAGATGACGGACCTGGCCAAGTCCCTGCGCGAAAAGCTGGCCACCCGCGCCGAAATCCGCGCCCCGGCCATCATCAGCGACCACACCTCGTCCGACGGCACGCGCAAGTGGCTGGTCGACGTGGGCGACGGCAACGCCGTCGAAACCGTGTTCATCCCGGAAGAGGGACGCGGCACCCTGTGCATCTCGACCCAGGCCGGTTGCGCCGTGAACTGCCGCTTCTGCTCGACCGGCAAGCAGGGATTCAACCGCAACCTCAAGGTGTCCGAGATCATCGGTCAACTGTGGATGGCGGAATTCGAGCTGCGCAAGACCTTCGGCATCGAACCCGGCCCCAAGGGCGAACGCCAGATCACCAACGTGGTCATGATGGGCATGGGCGAGCCGCTGCTCAACTTCGAGCCCACCGTCACCGCGCTCAAGCTGATGCTGGACGATAACGCCTACGGCCTGTCGCGCCGCCGCGTGACCCTGTCCACCTCCGGCGTGGTGCCGATGATGGACAAGCTGGCCGCCGAAGTGCCGGTGGCCCTGGCCGTGTCGCTGCACGCATCGAACGATCCGCTGCGCGACGGCCTGGTCCCGCTGAACAAGAAATACCCGCTGCGCGAGCTGCTGGCCGCCTGCAAGCGCTACCTCGTGCATGCGCCGCGCGACTTCATCACCTTCGAGTACTGCATGCTCGACGGCGTCAACGACAGCGACGCGCATGCGCGCGAGCTGGTGGCGCTGGTGAACGACCCCGAAGTCGGCGTGAACTGCAAGTTCAACCTGATTCCGTTCAACCCCTTCCCGGAGTCGGGCCTGGTGCGGTCGAAGAACCCGCGCATCAAGGCCTTTGCCCAGGTCCTGATGGACGCGGGCATCGTGACCACCATCCGCAAGACCCGCGGCGACGACATCGACGCGGCCTGCGGCCAGCTGGCCGGCGAAGTGAAGGACCGTACCCGCGTACAGGAGCGCATGGAAAAAATGGCCGAATACCAGAGCAAGTACGGCGCCAACTTCGGCCGCATCGTGGAGATCCCGTCCTGATGGCCGGCCTGCCACGGCTGGCGGCACTGGCGGCAGCGGCGCTGCTGGCAGCCTGCTCCGGCGGCGCGCCCACGCGCCCGACCGATGCGAGCGGCGAGCTGAAGACGGCTTCGGACGCCACCGCCGCCGAAAAGCGCGCCGCGATCCGCCTGCAGCTGGCGGTCGGCTACTTCCAGGACCGCAAATACGAGATCGCGCTCGACGAGATCAAGCAGGCCTTGCAGGCCAATCCGAACGCGGCCAATGCCTATGGCCTGCGCGGGCTGGTGTACGACGCCATGGGCGAGACCGCGCTGGCGGACTCGAACTTCCGCCAGGCGCTGGCGCTGGAACCGAACAACCCGGACCTGCAGAACAACTACGGCTCCTTCCTGTGCCAGAACGGGAAGATGGAACAAGCCCTTGGCTACTTCGACCAGGCGCTGGCCAACCGCAGCTACGCGACGCCGGTCAGCGCCCTGGTCAACGCGGGCAACTGCAGCCTGAAACTGAAACGCTACGACGCGGCCGAGCGCTATCTGCTCGAAGCTACGCAGCTGGCGCCGGACCTGCCGGCCGTCAGCACCGGGCTGGCCGGCGTCTACTATGGACGGCGCGACATGGCGCGCGCCGGTTTTTTCATCAACCGCCTGACTTCCACCACGCGCCTGGACAAGCTGTCCGCCGAAGTGCTGTGGCTGGCCATCCGCATCGAGCGCAAGCTCGGCGACAAGGCCACGGAAGCCAGCCTGGTGTCCCAGCTGGCCAAGAAGTACCCGTCCTCGCCCGAGTATGCGGCGTTCCAGCGCGGGGCGTATGACGAATGAAACGGAACTGAACATGAGCACTGAGTCGGAGAACCCATCCGCGCCAGCCGGTGCGAACCTGCCCGGCAGCGAACTGAAAGCCAGGCGCGAGTCGCTCGGCCTGTCGGTCGAACAGGTGGCGGACCAGCTGAAGATGACCCCGCGCCAGGTGGCCGCGATCGAAGCGGGCGACTATGCCTCGCTGCCGCCGTCGGCGGTGGTGCGCGGCTTCGTGCGCGCCTATGCCAAGGTGCTGAAGATGGACGCCGATCCGCTGGTGGCCCACGTGCCGGTGGATGTCGCCGTCGCCGCGGCCGACACCGCGGCCGGCCTGCGCCGCGCGCATCCGGCCACCTTCTCGGAGGCGCGCTTCCCGAGCCACGGCAAACGCTCGTCGTTCCCGCTGCTGCTGGTGGCCGCCGCCGTGGTGATCGTCGCGGCGCTGGCCGCGGCCTGGGCCTTCGGCCTGTTCCCCGCGCGCCAGAGCGCCGCGCCGGCCGACGTGGTCACGCCGAGCGCGAGCCAGGTTCTGCCGCCGGCGACCACGACCACCGCGCCGACCGCACCCGCCGCCGCCGGCACGGAAGGCACGGCCGTCCCGACCGCGAACGTTCCGCTGGTGACGGTGCCCGCCGACGCCGGCGCCACGCCGCCGGCCGACGGCGCGCAGCCCGGTGCGCCCGGCACGGCTCCGGCCTCGAATACTGCGGCCCCGGCCCCGGTCCAGAGTCCCGCCCCGGCGCCCACCGCCGCGGCCGCGCCGGCCAATGCACTGGTGCTGACCGTGAAGCAGGATTCGTGGATCGAAGTGCGGCCCGGCCAGGGCAAGCCGCTGATCGCGCGCCTGGTCAAGGCGGGCAGCACCGAAACCGTGAATCTCAGCGAGCCCGTCACCCTGGTGGTCGGCAATCCGGCCGGCGTGGACGCGACCCTGCGCGGCGCCCCGGTTGCACTGCCGCTGCTCAATGGCGGCACGATCTCGCGCGTGAACCTGAAATAAACCGATGTCTTCGAATTTCCCCATCCCTTCGGGCCCGCTGGCTCGCCGCGCCACCCGCGGCGTGCTGGTCCAGCATGGCGCACGCCAGGTCTGGGTCGGCGGTGCGCACCCGGTCGTCGTCCAGTCGATGACCAACACCGACACGGCCGACGCGATCGGCACCGCGATCCAGGTCAAGGAGCTGGCCCGGGCCGGCTCCGAGATCGTGCGCATCACGGTCAACAATCCCGAGTCGGCCGCCGCCGTGCCGCACATCCGCGAGCAGCTCGACAAGATGGGCGTGGACGTGCCCCTGGTGGGCGACTTCCATTACAACGGCCACAAGCTCCTGACCGATTTTCCGGCCTGCGCGGAAGCCTTGTCCAAATACCGCATCAATCCCGGCAACGTGGGGCAGGGCGCCAAGCGCGACACCCAGTTCGCCCAGATGATCGAGGTGGCGGCCAAGTACGCCAAGCCGGTGCGCATCGGCGTCAACTGGGGCAGCCTGGACCAGTCCCTGCTGGCGCGCATCATGGACGAGAACGCGGCCCGCGCCGAGCCATGGTCGGCCCAGGCCGTGATGTACGAGGCGCTGGTGACGTCCGCCATCGAGAACGCGCGCCGCGCCGAGGAACTGGGCCTGGGCCGCGACAAGATCATCCTGTCCTGCAAGGTCTCCGGCGTGCAGGACCTGATCGCCGTGTACCGCGAACTGGCGCGCCGCTGCGACTACGCGCTGCACCTGGGCCTGACCGAGGCCGGCATGGGCAGCAAGGGCATCGTCGCCTCGACCGCGGCGCTGTCGGTGCTGCTGCAGGAGGGGATCGGCGACACCATCCGCATCTCGCTCACCCCCGAACCGGGCGGCGACCGCACGAAGGAAGTGGTGGTGGCGCAGGAAATCCTGCAGACCATGGGCCTGCGCAAGTTCACCCCGATGGTGATCGCCTGCCCGGGCTGCGGACGCACCACCTCCACCGTGTTCCAGGAGCTGGCCGACGATATCCAGACCTTCCTGCGCGAGCAGATGCCGGAATGGAAGAAGCTCTACCCGGGCGTGGAGGCGATGAACGTGGCCGTGATGGGCTGCATCGTCAACGGACCGGGCGAATCGAAGCACGCCAACATCGGCATCAGCCTGCCGGGCACCGGCGAGCAGCCGGCCGCGCCCGTGTTCATCGATGGCCAGAAAGCCGTGACGCTGCGCGGCGAGCGCATCGCCGAGGAATTCCAGGCGCTCGTGCTCGATTACGTGCAGACCCGCTATGGCGCCAAACAAGCAGAAACCGTATAAACGATATGTCCGATAAAAAAGCAGAGAAGATCGTCGCCGTCAAAGGCATGAACGACATCCTCCCGGCCGATGCGCCGCTGTGGGAGCTGTTCGAAAACACCGTCGAAACCGTCCTCAAGAGCTACGGCTTCCAGAAGATCGTCACCCCCATCGTGGAAGATACCTCGTTGTTCGCGCGCGCCATCGGCGCCGTGACCGACATCGTGGAAAAGGAGATGTACTCCTTCGAGGATTCCATGAACGGCGACCAGCTCACCTTGCGTCCCGAAGGCACGGCCGGCGTGGTGCGCGCCGCGATCGAGCACAACCTGGCCTACGACGGCCCGAAACGCCTGTGGTACAAGGGCCCGATGTTCCGCCACGAGCGCCCGCAGCGCGGCCGCTACCGCCAGTTCTTCCAGTTCGGCGCCGAGGCGATCGGCTTCACCGGCCCGGACGTGGACGCGGAACTGATCATGCTGTGCCGCCGCCTGTGGGACGACCTGGGCCTGTCCAACATCCGCCTGGAGCTGAACTCGATCGGCAACGCCGAGGAACGCAACGCCCACCGCGCGGACCTGATCAAGTACTTCGAAGCGAACCTCGACCAGCTCGACGCGGAAGCCAAGCGCCGCCTGCACGCCAACCCGCTGCGCATCCTGGATACGAAGAATCCGACCATGCAGGACCTGGTGAACGCGGCCCCGCGCCTCTTGGACTACCTGAAGGAAGAGTCGCTGGCCCACTTCAACGGCGTCAAGCGCATCCTGGACGCGAACAACGTGCAGTACACCGTCAACCCGCGCCTGGTGCGCGGCCTGGACTACTACAACCGCACCGTGTTCGAGTGGGTGACGGACGAACTGGGCGCCCAGGGCACGGTGTGCGCCGGCGGCCGCTACGACCCGCTGATCGAAGCCATCGGCGGCAAGCCGACGCCGGCGGTCGGCTTTGCGATGGGCATGGAGCGCCTGATCGAACTGATGAAGGGCGCGGGCGAGCCGCAGACCCCGGCCCAGTGCGACGTCTACATGGTGCACCAGGGCGACGAGGCCCAGACCCGCGCCTTCATCCTGGCCGAGCGCCTGCGCGACGCCGGCCTGGACGTGGTCCTGCACTGCGCCACCGCGGCCGGCGCCGGCAGCTTCAAGAGCCAGATGAAGAAGGCCGACGCCAGCGGCGCCGCCTTCGCCGTGATCCTCGGCGAGGACGAGGTGAAGAACAACACGGCGGCCGTGAAGGCCCTGCGCGGCGCCGAGGGCGAGCAGCAGGCCAGCGTGCCCTTCGACGGCGTGGTCGAGCACGTGGTGGAGCAGATCGTGGGCGGCCACGATCATGACCACGATCACGACCATGTGCATTATCATCCCTGACATTCACAACCAAGACTAGAACGAGACATGGCATACGACCTCGAAGAACAAGAACAGATGGCGACGCTGAAGGCCTTCTGGAACCAGTACGGGAACCTGATCAGCTGGATCCTGATCCTGGCGCTGGGCACCTACGCCGGCTACAACTTCTGGAACCGCTATCAGGCCAGCCAGGCGTCCGAAGCCGCGGCCCTGTACGACCAGCAGCTGGCCGCGATCGCGTCCAAGGACAAGGCGAAGATCGAGCGCGCCACCACCGACGTCGAGTCCAAGTACGGCAAGACCGTGTACGGCCAGATGGCCGCGCTGGCCGCCGCCAAGGCCGCCTTCGAGGCGAACGACCTGAAAGGCGCCAAGACCCAGCTGCAGTGGGCGATCGACCACGGCAACGAGCAGTTCCAGTCGATCGCGCGCCTGCGTCTGTCGGGCGTGCTGCTCGACGAGAAGAACTACGCCGAGGCGGAGAAGGCGCTGGCCAGCGGCGTCGCGCCGCAGTTCGCCGCCGAGGTGGCCGACCGCAAGGGCGACATCCTGGTCGCGCAGAACAAGATCGCCGAGGCGCGCGCCGCCTACCAGGCCGCGCTCGACGCCATGGACAAGAAACATCCGGGCCGCGCGCTGGTGCAGGTCAAGCTGGACGCGATCGGCGGGGCCAAGAAGGCCTGAGCCGTCCCTGCAACTTACCAGGGGTCCCCGCGTGTGCGGGGATGACGATGAGGTGGGCCCGCCGGCAGGCGGGCTTTGTGCTCTCTGCAAGAAGAAAGTCAAACCGAATATGCGTATTACGAAGAACTTGGTCGGCGCCTCGATGCTGGCCGTGCTGGCAGGCTGCTCCTCCCTGAATCCGTTCGCGTCCAAGCACAAGGGCAACGAGCCCGCGCCGCTGGTCGAACTGAAAGGCTCGATGGCCGTGCGCACCGCCTGGAAGTACGACATCGGCAAGGCGCAAGGCAACCAGTTTACGCCGGCCGTGTCGGACAACACCCTGGTCGTGGCCGGCGCCGACGGCGCGCTGGCCCGCCTCGAGGCGATCACCGGGCGCGAAGTCTGGCGCGTCAAGACCGGCAAGAGCCTGACGGCCGGCGTCGGCACCGACGGCAAGGTGATCGTGGTCGGCGGCGAGAAGGGCGCCGTGCTGGCCTTCGACATGAACGGCAAGCCGCTGTGGAACGCGCAGGCCTCGTCCGAAGTGCTGTCCGCGCCGGTGGTGGGCGACGGCATCGTGGTGGTGCGCAGCATCGACAACCGCATCGTCGGCCTGGACGCGGCCACCGGCACCCAGAAATGGACCGTGCAGCGTACCTTGCCGCCGCTGACCCTGCGCCTGGCGCCCGGCATGGTGGTGCATGGCAAGGACGTGATCATCGCCCAGCCGGGCGGCAAGATCCTGGACCTGATCCTGGCCACCGGCGCGCCGCGCTGGGAAATCACGGTCGGCGAGGCGCGCGGCGCGACCGAACTGGAACGCGTGACCGACCTGGGCGGCATTCCGGCCCTGATCGAGAACGACGTGTGCGCCGCCTCCTACCAGGGCCGGGTCGGCTGCTGGGATGTGGCCGGCGGCACCACCAAGTGGACCAAGGAGCTGTCCTCCGACGTCGGCGTGGCGGCGGACGAGCGCTTCGTGTTCGCGGTCGACGAGAAGGGCGCGGTGCAGGCCTTCGCGCGCGAAACCGGCGCCTCGGCCTGGCGCAACGACAAGCTGGCCTTCCGTAATCCCTCCACCCCGGTGTCTTTCGGGCGCGCGGTGGCGGTGGGCGACTACCAGGGCTTCGTGCACTTCCTGTCGCGCGAGGACGGCTCGTTCCTGGCGCGCGCCGCCACCGACGGCAGCGCCATCACGGCCACGCCCCTGGTGGCCGGCAATCACCTGATTTTTCAAACCCAGAATGGAACCGTGGCCGCCATCGCGGTCGAGTAAGTAGACAATGAAGCCGGTAATCGCACTTGTAGGCCGACCCAACGTCGGAAAATCGACGTTGTTCAACCGCCTGACCCGTTCGCGCGACGCCCTCGTGGCCGACCTGCCGGGCCTGACGCGGGACCGCCACTATGGCGAAGGCCGCGTGGGCGACCGGCCCTTCCTGGTGATCGACACCGGCGGCTTCGAGCCGGTGGCCAAGGAAGGCATCATGAAGGAGATGGCCCAGCAGACCAAGCAGGCCGTCGCCGAAGCGGACGTGGTGCTGTTCATCGTGGACGGCCGCCAGGGCATGACCCCGCACGACAAGACCATCACCGATTTCCTGCGCAAGTCCGGTCGCACCGTGCTGCTGGTGGTGAACAAGTCCGAGGGCATGAAGTACACCTCGGTCACGGCCGATTTCTATGAACTCGGCATGGGCGACCCCTACGTGATTTCCGCCGCCCACGGCGACGGCGTGCACGACCTGGTGAACGAGGCGCTGGACGCCGCCTTCGCCCAGCGCCCGGCCGACGCCGAGGAGCTGGAGCCGGAGCAGAAGGGCGTGCGCATCGCCATCGTCGGCCGCCCCAACGTGGGCAAGTCGACCCTGGTGAACACCCTGCTGGGCGAAGAGCGCGTGATCGCCTTCGACATGCCGGGCACCACGCGCGACTCGATCGAGATCCCGTTCGAGCGCGATGGGCAACACTACACCCTGATCGACACGGCCGGCATCCGCCGCCGCGGCAAGGTGTTCGAAGCGATCGAGAAGTTCTCGGTGGTGAAGACGCTGCAGTCGATCTCGGAAGCGAACGTCGTGATCCTGCTGCTGGACGCGCGCCAGGACGTGTCCGAGCAGGACGCCCACATCGCCGGCTTCATCCTCGAATCGGGCCGCGCCCTGGTGGTGGCGGTCAACAAGTGGGACGGCCTGCAGTCCGACCAGCGCGACCAGGTCAAGATGGACCTGGACCGCAAGCTCGACTTCCTGTCCTTCGCCAAGCATCACTTCATCTCGGCCCTGAAGGGCACGGGCGTGGCCCAGATGATGAAGTCGGTGGACGCCGCCTACGCCGCCGCCACCGCCAACCTGTCCACCCCGCGCCTGACCCGGGCGCTGCAGGAGGCAGTCGAAAAGCAGGAGCCCAAGCGCAAGGGCGGGGTGCGCCCGAAAATGCGCTACGCCCACCAGGGCGGCCAGAATCCCCCGGTCATCGTGATCCACGGCAATGCCCTGGAAGCCGTGTCCGAGCCGTACAAACGTTACCTGGAAAAGCATTTCCGCGATACGTTCAGCCTCGTCGGTACCCCGCTCCGGATAGAATTGCGCACAGGCAAGAATCCATTTGCCAAAGCGCAGAAATGAGCGCTGGCACACAACAAAGTTTCTAAAAACAAGGTACAGTAGGCTTTCGGGACTTGCATTCAAACTTTTTAAGAATGGCTTAACTGTCCCGGACTTGAAATCGAGCGGAACGCCTCCAATTCTCGAAAACAACAAACACATGGAGCTGTCATGAGCAACAAAGGGCAACTGTTACAAGACCCATTCCTCAACGCCTTGCGCAAGGAGCACGTCCCCGTTTCCATCTATCTGGTGAACGGCATCAAGCTCCAGGGGCATATCGAATCCTTCGACCAGTACGTCGTCCTGCTGCGTAACACCGTCACCCAGATGGTGTACAAGCACGCCATTTCGACCGTCGTTCCCGCGCGCGCCGTCAATCTCAACCTCGAACACGAAGCGGAATAACGGTCGGCCGTCCGCGGCCACCGAGCCAAGACCTTTATGCGCGCAGCCTTAGTAGGCATCGACTTCGGCGCTGGTGATTTTCACGCCAGCGTCGAGGAACTCTCCTTGCTCGCCCAATCGGCGGGCGCCGAACCGATTACCGTCATCACCGGCAAACGTTCCTCCCCGGACGCCGCCCTGTTCGTGGGCAGCGGCAAGGCGGACGAAATCGCCGACGCCTGCCGGGACGAGAAGATCGACATCGTCATCTTCAACCACGCCCTGTCGCCGGCCCAGCAGCGTAACCTGGAGAAGCGCCTGGAAGTGCGGGTGCTCGACCGCACCAGCCTGATCCTCGACATCTTCGCCCAGCGCGCCCAGAGCCACGAGGGCAAGCTGCAGGTGGAGCTGGCGCAGCTGCAGCACCTGTCTACGCGCCTGATCCGCGGCTGGACCCACCTGGAACGGCAAAAGGGCGGTATCGGCCTGCGCGGTCCGGGCGAAACCCAGCTCGAGACCGACCGCCGCCTGATCGGCGAGCGGGTCAAGATGCTGCGCGAGCGCCTCAAGAAGCTGCGCAAGCAGCACGAGACCCAGCGCCGCGCGCGCGGGCGCAACAACACCTTTTCCGTGTCCCTGGTCGGCTACACCAACGCCGGCAAGTCGACCCTGTTCAACACCCTCACCAAGGCCGGGGTGTACGTCGCGAACCAGCTGTTCGCGACCCTGGACACCACGTCGCGTCGGGTCTACCTGAACGACGAAGTCGGCTCGATCGTCATGTCCGACACGGTCGGCTTCGTGCGCGACCTGCCGCACCAGCTGGTGGCGGCTTTCCGCGCCACCCTGGAAGAAACCATCCGCGCCGACCTGCTGCTGCACGTGGTGGACGCCTCCAGTCCGGTGCGCATGGAGCAGATCGAGCAGGTCAACGCCGTGCTGCACGAGATCGGCGCCGACCACATCCCGCAGATCCTGGTCTGGAACAAGATCGACCTGGCCGGCCACGAGCCGGGCATCGAGCGCGACCAGGACGGCCGCATCAGCCGCGTCTACCTCTCGGCCCACACCGGCCAGGGGCTGGACCTGCTGCGTTCGGCCATCGGCGAAGCCGCGCAGGCGGGGCCGAAACAAGAACAAGAAGAGCAGGACGCACGCTTCCTCCCGGAGCGCGACGCGCCTGTGCCGGATTCCACCCACGTCGGATCACACTGACCCCATGAACGCCTTCCTGAAACGACTCGGCGCCATTTTCAATCTCAACGACCCGCGCTGGGGACGCAACCCCGATCGACAACAGCCGCATGCGCAGGAAGGGCGGCGGCCCGGTGAAGGTCCGCCCGACCTGGACCAGCTCTGGCGCGACTTCAACGCCCGCCTGAACCGGCTGTTCGGCGGCCGCCAGCAGCCGCCCGGCGAGGGCGGCGGCAGCCCGCGCGGCCCGCTGCGCGGCGTTGGCATGACGGCCGGCCTGGCGGTCGGCGTGATCGCCCTGATCTGGCTGGCGTCCGGCTCGTTCATCGTGCAGGAAGGGCAGACCGGGGTGGTGACCACCTTCGGCCGCCTGTCGCACACGACCGGTCCGGGTTTCAACTGGCGCTGGCCGTATCCGATCCAGGCGCACCAGATCGTCAACCGCTCGTCGGTGCGCAACGTCGAAATCGGCTACCGCGGCACGGTGCGCAACAAGCAGCTGCATGAAGCGCTGATGCTGACCGACGACGAGAACATCATCGACATCCAGTTCGCCGTGCAGTACACCCTGAAGGACCCGGTGGCCTGGCTGTTCAACAACCGCGAGCCGGAAGAGAACGTGCGCCAAGTGGCCGAGACGGCCGTGCGCGAAGTGGTCGGCCGCAGCCAGATGGACTTCGTGCTGTACGAAGGGCGTGAGAAGGTCGCGCGCGACGTGCACAACCTGATGCAGTCCATCCTCGACCGCTATGGCTCGGGCGTGGCGATCGCCAACGTCAGCATGCAGGCGGTGCAGCCGCCGGAGCAGGTGCAGGGCGCCTTCGACGACGCCGTCAAGGCCGGCCAGGACCGCAAGCGCTCCTCCAACGAAGGCCAGGCCTACGCCAATCGCGTCATCAACGAGGCCAAGGGCAAGGCCACGCGCCTGATCCAGGAAGCCGAGGGCTATCGCGCCCAGGTAGTGGAAAACGCGACCGGTAACGCGGCCCGCTTCAACCAGGTGGTCACCGAGTACGCCAAGGCGCCCGTCGTGACGCGCGACCGCATGTACATCGACACGATGCAGCAGATCTTCAGCAGCACCAGCAAGGTGATGATCGACGCGCGCGCCAATTCGAATCTGCTGTACCTCCCGCTGGACAAGCTGGTGCAGCAGACCATCGCCAACGACACCGCCGCCCGCGCCGCCGCCCAACAGCAGCAGCCCGCGCAGCCGGCCCAGGCCGCCGGCCAGGGACCGGTGGACGCCATACCGACCGTGGAAGTGCGCCGCGATAACGCGCGCGGACGCGACGCTTCGCGTGAACGGGAGAGCCGCTAATGAACCGCCTCGTCACCATATTCGTATCGGCCTTCGTGGCCCTGCTGGTCGTCTCGTCGACCGTATTTATCGTCGACCAGCGTGAGTACGCGATCGTGTTCGGCTTCGGTGAAGTGAAGGAAGTGATCGAGCAGCCCGGTCTGCATTTCAAGCTGCCGCCGCCGTTCCAGAACGTGCGCTCGCTGCCGCGCCAGATCCTCACCATCGAGCCGGACGAAGCGGATCGCTTCATCACGGCCGAAAAGATGAACATCCTGGTCGATTCCTTCGTCAAGTGGCGCATCGCCAAGCCCAAGCTGTATTGGATCAGCTTCGGCGGCGACGAGCAGCGCGCGCGCGACCGCATGTCGCAGATCGTCAAGGCGGCGCTGAACGAGGAGATCACCAAGCGCACCGTGCATGAAGTCATCTCCAGCCAGCGCAACAAGGTCATGGACGCACTGCGCACCAAGGTCGCGGCCGAGGCGGCCCAGATCGGGGTGGAGATCATCGACGTACGCCTCAAGCGCGTGGACTACGTGGAGCAGATCAACAACTCCGTGTACGAGCGGATGAAGGCCGAGCGCGCGCGCGTGGCCAACGAGCTGCGTTCGACCGGCGGCGCCGAGGGCGAGAAGATCCGCGCCGACGCCGACCGCCAGGCGACCGTGATCATCGCCGAAGCCTACCGCGACGCCCAGCGCATGAAAGGCGAGGGCGACGCCAAGGCTTCGCAGATCTACGCCAATTCGTTCGGCAAGAACCCGGAATTCTATAAGTTCTATCGTTCGCTGGACGCCTACCGCGAAACCTTCCGCAACCGCGGCGACGTGATCGTGGTGGACCCGAGCTCGGACTTCTTCAAGTATTTCCACAGCCCCGGCGCCGGCAAAAAATAGCCGTCATCCCCGCGCAAGCGGGGACCCCTGGTCGGATGCAGGTGGCACGCTGCGCACCAGAGGCCCCCGCTTGCGCGGGGGTGACAGCCCCGGATCGTTAGAAATCAGGTAAAATCATCGATTCGGCGCGCACTTTGCGTTCGCCTCCGCGCGCCCGTTAACCGATTTTTAACACCACCATGCCGAATTGGCTGCTGCCTGAGAACATCGCCGACGTCTTGCCGTCCGAAGCGCGCAAGATCGAAGAGCTGCGCCGCCTCATCCTCGATAATTTCCGCCTGTACGGCTACGAGCTCGTGATGCCGCCGCTGCTGGAATACGTCGACTCGCTCCTGACCGGCGCCGGCAAGGACACCGACCTGCGCACCTTCAAGCTGGTCGACCAGCTTTCCGGCCGCATGCTCGGCCTGCGCGCCGACATGACGACCCAGGTCGCCCGCATCGACGCCCACCTGCTGAACCGTGCCTCCGTGACCCGCCTGTGCTACGCCGGCTCGGTCCTGCACACCCGCCCGTCCGGCCTGCACGCCACCCGCGAGCCGTACCAGATCGGCGCGGAGATCTATGGCCACGCCGGCCTGGAGGCGGACGCCGAGATCCAGGAGCTGGCCCTAGCCTCCCTGGCGCTGGCCGGCTTCGACAACGTGCGCCTGGACCTGTGCCACGTCGGCGTGCTGCGCGCCATCCTGAACGAAGACCCCAAGGCCGCCGCCGACGAAGCCGCGATCACGGCCCTGCTGCGCGCCAAGGACGCACCGGGACTGCGCGCGCTGACCGCGGGTTATGCCGACACCACCCGCAACGCGCTGCTGGCGCTGCCGCACCTGTACGGCGACGTCGAGGTGCTGGGGCGCGCGCGCGAGGCGCTGCCGGCGCTGCCGGGCATCACCCGCGCCTTGTCCGAGCTGGCCGCGCTGGCCGGTTCCGCCATCGGCCGCGCCGAGGTCGCGATCGACCTGGCCGACCTGCGCGGCTATCAATACGAAAGCGGCGCCATGTTCGCGCTGTACGTGCCCGGCCTGCCCAACGCGGTGGCGCGCGGCGGCCGCTACGACCACGTGGGCGAGGCCTTCGGGCGCGCCCGTCCGGCGACCGGCTTCTCGCTCGACCTGCGCGAGCTGGCACGCCTGCTGCCGGTGGCCGAACGCAAACATTCGATCCGCGCGCCCTGGGGCAACGCCCCCGAGCTGCGCGAAAAAATCGCCGAACTGCGCAAGAGCGGCGAAGTCGTGATCCAGTCCCTGCCTGGCCACGACAACGAGCAGGACGAATTCGAGTACGACCGCGTGCTCGTGCAGGAAGATGGAAACTGGATTCTCAAACTCTTAGGCTAAGACAGAAAAATGGCAAAGAACGTCGTTGTCATCGGCACCCAGTGGGGCGATGAAGGCAAAGGTAAGGTCGTCGACTGGCTGACCGATCACGCGGCTGGCGTGGTGCGCTTCCAGGGCGGCCACAATGCGGGCCACACGCTGGTCATCGGCGGCCAGAAGACCGCGCTGCAGCTGATCCCCTCGGGCATCATGCGCCCGGGCGTGGCCTGCTACATCGGCAACGGCGTGGTCGTGTCCGTGCCGGACGTGATGCGCGAGATCGACAAGCTCCAGGCCAATGGCGTGGAAGTGGTGTCGCGCCTGAAGGTGTCGGAAGCTTCGCCCGTGATCCTGCCGTACCACACGGCCCTGGACAAGGCGCGCGAGGAAGCCCGCGGCGCCGCCAAGATCGGCACCACCGGCAAGGGCATCGGCCCAGCCTATGAAGACAAGGTCGCGCGCCGCGCGATCCGCGTCGCCGACCTGCTCAACGAAAAGCGCTTCGCCGAAAAGCTCAAGGAAAACCTGGACTACCACAACTTTGTCCTGACCAACTACCTGAAGGCGGACGCGGTCGACTTCCAGAAGACCTACGACGACGCGCTGGCCCTGGTGCCGCGCCTGCGTCCGATGGTGACCGACGTGTCCTCCGCCCTGTACGCCGTGCACAAGGCCGGCGGCAGCCTGCTGTTCGAAGGCGCCCAGGGTTCGCTGCTGGACGTGGACCACGGCACCTATCCGTTCGTGACCTCGTCCAACTGCGTGGCCGGCAACGCCGCCGCCGGTTCGGGCGTCGGCCCCGGCATGCTGCACTACGTGATGGGCATTACCAAGGCCTACACCACGCGCGTCGGCTCCGGCCCGTTCCCGTCCGAACTGTCCACCGACGAAGGCGTGGGCAAGCACCTGTCCTCCGTCGGCCATGAATTCGGCACCGTCACCGGCCGCGCGCGCCGCTGCGGCTGGTTCGACGCCGCGTTGCTGCGCCGCTCGGTGCAGATCAACGGCGTGACCGGCATGTGCCTGACCAAACTGGACGTGCTGGACGGGATCGAGACGCTCAAGCTGTGCACCGGTTACATGCTGGACGGCCGCAAGGTCGACGTGTTCCCGGTCGGCGCCGAGGAAGCGGCCGCCTGCCAGCCGATCTACGAAGAGATGCCCGGCTGGACCGACAGCACGGTGGGCGCCAAGACGATGGAGGAACTGCCGGCCAACGCCCGCGCCTACGTCAAGCGCATCGAAGAACTGGTCGGCGTGCCGGTCGACATGGTCTCCACCGGTCCGGACCGCGAAGAGACCATCGTCCTGCGCCATCCTTTTCAATAAATAACAACACTGGGGGAATCCAAGATGACGACGCCACCATCGACCGACAAGGACCTGTGGGTTTCGTGGGACGAGTACCATCGCTTGATCGAGCGCCTGGCACTCAAGGTGTATGAAAGCGGCTGGAAGTTCGACATGGTGCTGTGCCTGGCGCGCGGCGGCGTGCGTCCCGGTGACGTGTTCTCGCGCATTTTCGACGTGCCGCTGGCGATCCTGTCGACCAGCTCCTACCGCGAGGACGCCGGCACCAAGCAGGGCGACCTGGACATCGCCAAGTACATGACGATGACCAAGGGCCCGCTGGCCGGCAAGATCCTGCTGGTGGACGACCTGGCCGACTCCGGCGTCACGCTGCAGAAGGTCACCGAGCACTTGAAAGAAAATTTCACGGAAGTCGAAGAAGTGAAATCCGCTGTCATCTGGGTCAAGGGCTGCTCCGTGATCCGTCCGCACTACTTCCTGGACGAGCTGCCGCACAACCCGTGGATCCACCAGCCGTTCGAGGACTACGACGGCCTGCGCCCGCACCAGCTGGCGGCGTGGATGAAGAAGTTCGAACAGTAAGGCGCAAGCATCGCTGTTCCAGGGCCAGGACGGAGCCGCGCTCCGCCTGGTCTTTTTCGTTAGAGGCGCGTGAAACCGTCGTCGCTCCACGCTTCGCTGCCGACGCCGTGGCGCACGAAGAACAGTCCGTCCGGATCGTACTTGCGTTTGATGCGGGCGAGGCGCGGGTAGTTTTCGCCCCAGAAGGCCTGCTGCCAGTCGGCGCAGAAGTAATCGCTCTCCGAGACATAGCTGCCCGCGCCTGGCGCCACGCGGTACAGTTCCGCCATCGCCAGGCCGATGCGGCGTGCGTGCTCGCGCGCCGCGCCGACGTCGATGTGCGCGTCCGGCATGCCGGGAAAGCGCGGACCTTCGCCGCCGGCGATGATCGCCAGAGCGAAGGCCTCGCAAGCGGCCGGGTTGGTTGCGGTGTCGCGCGCCGCCGCGATCTCCGCCGCCGGAGCGCCCGCCAGCCCTTTGTTGAAGTGCAGGCCCACGCGCCAGTGGCGTGAAGCCCGGAACAGGGCTTCGGCCAGCGCATCCTGGCGCGGCGCCTCCAGCAGCGTGGCGGGCAACCAGCCGGACTTGTAGCCGTGGATGAACCATCCGGCCTGATCGAGATCGCCTTTCCACAGCACGTGGTGGGCGGGCGCGTCGCCGCGCGGGTCGTCCACCATGAAACCCGGCGCATGCTGGCGGAAGAAGGCGCCGTCCCACATGTGGCGCGCCGGGATCGACAGGCAGGTGAATGCCTGATCGAAGACATAGGCCGGGTCGTTTCGCACCGCGGCGAGGAACGGTTCCCAGGCCAGCGCGGCCTGCTCCTTGTTCAAACCCTGGAATACCATGTTCACGTCCAGCGTGTTCGCCTCCACGCCGATCTGCTCGCCCCAGTGCGGATTGAACAGCGCGTCGCGGTAGAACGCCACCAGCTTGCCGAGCAGGGCGCGGAAGGCGCCATCCGTGGTCGCCCGCAGCTTGAAGAACACGCCACCGAATTGTTCCGGCAACCCGCGTGTGCGCAGGGTCAGGCGGGTGACGATGCCGAAGCTGCCGCCGCCGCCGCCCTTGAGGGCCCAGAACAGGTCCGCGTGGTTGGCGGCGTTCGCGATGCGCACCTGGCCGTCGGCCGTGACTACTTCCGCTTCTAGCAGGCCGGCCGCCGCCGTGCCGTAGTTCTTCGAGAAGTTCGAAAAGCCGCCACTTTGCACCAGCCCCGCCACGCCGACCGTGGTGCAGCCGCCGCCTTGCACGTAGCGCCCGCCGCGCGTGGTCACGGCGTCATAGGCATCGATCCACATGGCGCCGGCGCCGAGCGAGACGGCCGGCTGCGGCGCGATCTTGCCTTCGCAGCCGTAGGGGACGAAGGCGTCGTGCAGCTGCGCGTCGTTCATGTGGCGCGTCCAGACGAGGAGCGAATCGGGCGCGTCGGACGTGCCCTGGTAGCTGTGGCCACCACCCTTGACCACTAGGCGCAGGCGGTGCGCGCGCGCGAAGTTGACCGCGGCCGCCACGTCGGACGTGCGCGCCGCCGCCACCGCATAGGCGCTGGGCTGCGAGGTCCAGGCGTCGAGCCAGCCGCTGGTCTGGGTCAGGGCCGGCTCGTCCCCGAGGGTGAAAGTGTTGCGCAGCGTGGCCAGGGCTGCCGCGCAGCGCGCGTCGGCCGGGGACGCGGCGAACGGGCCGAAAGGCGCCTGCAGCCGCGCGAGCCGTCCGCTCACTTGTTCGCCCAGGGAGCGCCATTGGGCGGGCCCGGGCCAGGCGAGGTCCGTGGGCCGCACCCGGTTGCGTGGCGCCGGCGCAGCCAGGGCGGCACGGTGCAGGCCGCCGGACAGAGCCAGGGGAAGAGTGCTCATCAGCTGTAGCAGGGTGCGGCGTTGCACGGTGGTCGCCTCATGATGTGGATGGAAAGGCAACGGTACCGGGCGCGGCCGCGCGCGGCCAGCGTTTTGGGGCGAACCGGGAATTGGCGGGGTGAGCCGGACTTTTGCTTTAACATACGGAAATGACCCAGACTTTCATCCAGACCTTCATCCTGCTCACGCTGGTGACCGACCCGTTCGGCAACGTGCCGCTGTTCGTGACGGCAATGCGCAATGTGCCCAAGGCGCGGCGCTGGAAGGTGGTGGTGCGCGAGTGCTTCATTGCCTACATGGTGCTGCTGGTGTTCATGTTCTTCGGGCGGCACTTGCTGGCGGCGATGCAGCTGTCGGACATTTCGCTGCGCATCGGCGGCAGCGTGATCCTGTTCCTGATTGCGATGCGGATGGTGTTTCCCCAGCCGGGCGGTCTGTTCGGCGACGACGGGGACGACAGCGAGCCCTTCATCGTGCCGTTGGCGATTCCCGCGATCGCCGGCCCGTCCGCGCTGGCGACGGTGCTGTTGTTCTCCTCGGACACGCGGGTCGAAGTGATGCTGCACGTGGGCGCGCTGACGGCCGTCGCGGCCGTGTGGCTGGCCGTGTTCCTCAGCGCCGAGCGGTTGCAGCGCGCCCTCGGCCCACGCGTGATGACGGCCTTCGAGCGCCTGATGGGCCTGATCCTGACCGCCGCCGCCGTCGAAATGTTCCTGGCCGGCATCCGCGACTTCCTCCGTTCCCTCTAGTAAATCGGGCGGCGGCCGTCGGAGCTCGGGTGTAAGCTGGCTGCATGAGGAGCTGGCGCATCGCCGTAAAAGAGGCGGCACTGGACAAGACCTGCAAGAGCGCCGCCGACAATGGCGGGCATTGGAACGCGGTGGGCGTGCCCTGCATGTACACCGGGGTTACCGTCGAGCTGTGCGCGCTCGAGAAATTCGTCCACCTGAACGGCGACGCCGACCAGCTGGTGCTGGTGGCGATCGACGTGCCGGACGGCCCGGACCTCGGCTACGAGGCTGGCCTCGACACCCTGCCGCCGGACTGGTGCGACATGCCGTCCTCGCCCGGCGCGCAGGACTTCGGCACGCGCTTTCTCAAGGCAAACTCCCACCTGTGGCTGCGGGTGCCTTCCACCATCATCCCGGAAAGCCGCAACCTCATCATCAATCCGCTCCACCCGGCTTATGGCGAGGTGCGCCTGGAAATCGTGCGCCCGTTCGCCTTCGATCCGCGCATGTTCAGGCGCCAGTGAGCGCGCGGCAGACCGCGGCGGTGGCTTCGTCCACCGGGAAGCAGCTTTCGATGTGCAGCTCGTCGATCGTCACGTCGCGTGGCGTGCCGAAGGTAGTGATGGTGGAGAAGAAGCCCAGCTCGCGCTCATCCTTGCGGAAGGTCGTGGTCAGCAAGGGCAGCGGCGCCTCGGCCAGTTCGCGCAGGCGGAAGCGCGCCGGCACGGCCGGGTAGCTCAGCACCTCGTCCAGCAGTGCGCGTGCCTTGGCGTCGGCCGGGTTGCCTGCCCCCAGCGTATGCAGGTGGTGGATCAGGTTTCCGGCGACTTCCTCCCAGTTCGCCAGGTGCGGGCGCAGTTCGTCCGGATCGAATACCAGGTGCAGCATGTTGCCGTGCTTGCCGGGCCGGCCCAGGATATGCGCCGTGAAGCGCTGCGCGGCGCCGTTGGCCATCACGATGTTCCAGTGCCGGTCCAGCAGGAAGGCGGGATAGGGCTCCTGCTGCGCGAAGATGCATTCGATCGCGCGCCGGATCTGCGCCATACGCGGCGTGGACAGGGAGGACTCGGGATAGTGCGGCGCATAGCCGGCCGCCACCAGCAGGGCGTTGCGCTCGCGCAGCGACATGTCCAGCGTGTCGGCCAGCTTGGCCAGCAACGCGCGGCTGGGCTGCGCCTTGCCGGTCTCGATGCAGGACAGGTGGCGGGTCGAGATGTCCGCGTCCAGTGCCAGGTCGAGCTGGCTCAGGCGGCGTGCCGCGCGCCATTCGCGCAGCAAGGCCCCGACGCGGGCGGGAGGAGGGCGCAGGTCTTGTTCCATGCAGCGATGATACCGTGCGCCGGCGCCGCGCGGCCATGACCTCCGAGGTCAAGTTTGCATGACTTCTGGCGTCATTGATCCTGGGCGGCGGCGCGCGGAAGATGCGGCCATCACTGCACAGGAGAAGATGATGAACCGACGCTCATTCGTACAATCCGGCCTGGCGCTCGGCGCCGCCTTGCTGACGCAGGACTCGATGGCGCGCGCCGCACCGCTCGACGCGGCGGCCTGGCGTGCAGCGCGCCGCTTTGCGCCAACCTCGTTCGGGCGGATCGCCTACGTCGAACGCGGTTCCGGGCCGGCGGCCTTGTTCCTGCATGGGTTTCCCCTCAACGGCTTCCAGTGGCGCGGCGTGCTGGACGCCCTGGCGCCGCACCGCCGTTGCATCTCGCCCGACTTCCTGGGGCTGGGCTACACCGAGGTCGCCTCCGGGCAGAGCGTGGCGCCGGACGCCCAGGTGGCGATGCTGCTCGCCTTCATGGATCAACTGGGCGTGGATAGCGCGGACGTGGTCGCAAGCGACAGCGGCGGCGCGGTGGCGCAGCTGCTGCTGATGCACCACCCGCGGCGCGTACGTTCGCTGCTGCTGGCCAATTGCGACAGCGAGCACGATTGTCCGCCGCCGGCGCTGGCGCCGGTGATCGAACTGGCACGCGAAGGGAAGTTCGTGGACCGCTGGCTGGTGCCCTGGATCGAGGACAAGGCGCTAGCGCGCTCGGCCGAAGGCCTGGGCGGCATGTGCTACGCCGACAGCGCCAACCCTACCGACGAGGCGATCGACACCTATTTGCGCCCGCTGGCCGCCTCGGAGCGTAGCCGCGCGCTCACCCACCAGTACGCCATCGCCCTGGACCGCAACTGGCTGGCCGATGCCGGCCCCGCGCTGAAGGCCTCGCGCGCGCCGGTGCGGGTGGTATGGGGCATGGCCGATCCGATTTTCTCGAGCGCGAATGTGGGCTACTTCGAGCGCGCCTTCGGCAACGGGCGCGGCGTGCGCCGGCTGGAGGGCGCCAAGCTGTTCTGGCCGGAAGAGCGTCCCGAGGTCATCGTTCAGGAAGCCCTGGAACTGTGGGGCGTCAGCATGTGAAAACCGGAACCCCGGGGACAGACCCGCCTTTCGCGGCAACTTGTTGCCGCGAAAAGCGGGTCTGTCCCCGATTCTCAGAAGTGAGCGGACAGGCCGATGTCCACCGAGCGGCCGGCCGCGGGCATCGGTTCGAGCGTGCCGCGGCTCGCCTTCAGGCCGGACAGGTAGACGCCGCCCAGCGGATCGGCGTACTGCTTGTCCAGCGCGTTGGTGATGCCGGCGCTGAGCGTCATGCCGCTGGCGAAGCGGTAGCTGGTGCGCAGGTCGAGGGTGCCGAAGCCGCCGGTTTCCGGTTCGTAGCGGCGCTGGTCCACGCGGTTCTTGCGCCCCACTAGGCGCCAGCCGAAGTGATGGCTCCACGGGCCGCTCTCATGGTCCAATCCGACCTGCGCCGTTGGCGGCATGATGCGGTACAGGTCGCCCCCGTCATTGCGCTTGCCGCGCGTGAGCGAGGCGGTGCCGCTTGCCTTCCAGCCTGCGGCCAACGGCAGCGTCCAGGTCAGGTTGGCGCCATACAGCGTGGCGTCGTGGTTGGCGAACTTCAGGAATGCTCCTTTGGCCCGCGTGGCGTTATAGGGGTTGAACTGGCCGAGCGCATCCACATCGATGTAGTCGCGCACCCGGTTGTAGTAGGGCGCGAATTTGACCGACCAGGCTGCGCCATGCCAGTCCGCGGCCAGGCTCAGGATCTGCGCCACTTCTGGCCGCAGCTCGAGGTTGCCGACGTAGCCGTTGCCGTCGCCGAACCAGTTCGTCATCATCATCGCCATCTTGCTGCGGCCCCAGGCGAAGCGCTCGTACAGATTGGGTGAGCGGGTCTTGCGCCCAATGCCCAGTTCCAGGTCCAAGCCGGGGCCGGCGCGGTAGCGGGCGCTCGCGGTCAAGTCCACGTTGGTGTCGCGCTTGGTGTGGGACTGCGCGTTGAACTGCGCCGCGGCCTGGGTGTCGGGCGCGTTCATCATGTTGTCGCCGTAGGACTGCACCTGGCCCGCGTCCATGCGCACGGATTCGACCCGCGCGCCGGCCAGCGAGGTCCATTGCGCGCCGTGGCGCGTTTCCACTTCGCCGAACAAGGCCACCCGGTCGCGCCGCCCGTCCTTGACGTTCACGTAGGTACGCGGCCCCATCATCATCGAGCCGTCCACGGGCGGCCAGTAGTCGTTCAGGCGGAAGGTATGCAGTTCGTGGCCCACCCGCCAGGTTGCGCCTTGAACCGGCCGCGCGAACGTGAGGGCGTAGCCTAGGTTGCGTCCGTCCGTCAGCATCGGCATGTTCCCGCTGCGCTCGGGCGAAAAGAAGCCCATCTCGTGGCGCGTGCGCTGCCAGTAGGCGGAGGCGTCGAGCGTGCCGCCCGCCAGTTCGCCTACGTAGGCCGCGTTGGCGAAGCGGCCCTGGTTGTCGGTCATGTCCATGTACTGGTTCGGGAAGCCCTGGTAGGGCACATGGCTGGTCCCGGTGCGCACCGTCCACTGGCCTTGCGCGGTCTTGCCGGCCAAGGTCAAGCTCTGGTTGATGCTCTCGAACTGGCTAGCGAGTATGCGCCGGCCGCGCGCGTCCTCGTAGCTGTGGGCGCGCGAGTAGGCGCCGGAATAGCCGAAACTGAGACTGTCGCTGGCAATGGTGGCGTTCAGACCTGTCGCGACGGCGTGGTTCACGCTGCGCCCAGTCAGCGACAGGTCGCCCTCCTTTCGCGTGCCTTCTCCCGGCCGCGCGAACAGCGGCGCCGGGGAGGCCACCTGGATGGTGCCGCCGATGCTGTCGCCGCCCAGGCTGACCGGCGTGAGGCCGGCGATCAGTTCCACCGCGCCGGCCAGTTTCGGGTCGACGTAGGACAGCGGGGCGTTCATGTGGTTGGCGCAGGCGGAGGTGATTTCCATGCCGTCGATGCGGATCTTGAGCCGGTCGTCGGCCAGGCCGTTCACCACCGGCAGACCGGACACACCGCCCGCGCCGGCCACCGCGTAGCCAGCCTGCGATGACAGAAGCTGCGCGCCGTCGCTGCCGGATGCAAGCAGTTCGCGCTTGCCTTCCGGCTGGCCGGTGACGGTCACTTTGAATAGGGGAACTTCGGACTGGCCCAGGGCGGGAGCGGCGCAGCCGAGTGCCAGCATGATGGAAAGGGAGAGTTGAGTCTGACGCATGTGAATTCCTGAAAAAAGCGCGCACGAAGACGCGGCGGCGCGGCGTGGCCGTGTCGCGGTTACTTACGTTGAAGTCGGTTCGGGAGGAATCACATACGCGCGGGCGGCGCGCGGGGATGCGCCTGCGACCACACGAACAGCGGTGCGGGGGCGCGGTAGAACAGGGTGGGGAAGGGCTGGAATTGTGCGTCCATCAGCGCCAGGGTGGACGCGGCCGACGGCAGCGGCGGCGCGCTCGCGTCGGCGACGAAGCAGAACGGGCAATGTTCGAGGTGATGCAGATGGGGATCGGCGGGCGAAGTCTGCGGCTGCACGCCTTCGAAAGCGACGTACTTGACGCCTTCGGTGGTGCAGATCTCGATCAGCGGCAGCTTGCCGTGGCGGGCGTTGAGCGCGTGCGAGATGGACGGGGCGAGCGCCTGCAGCAGGATCGCGCAGCACGCGATCCAGATCTTCCACTTGCGGCGGCCGGACACAGTTCCCATGACCGCCGATTGTAACCGCCAGTCAACGCCGCCGCTAGAACCTGGGTCAAGCGGAGCGGCCGGAGATGGACACCACGTTGTCCGCCCCCGGCGCGCCGAAGGCCTGCTGCTTGAGCACGTGCAGCTGGTCGCGCACCTGGGCCGCCTTTTCGAACTCGAGGTTCTTGGCGTGGTCCAGCATGAGCTTTTCGAGGCGCTTGATCTCCTTGCCGATCTGCTTCTCGCTCATGGCCTCGACTTTGGCCGTCTGCTGCGCGTGTTCGATGGTCTCGCGCGCGCCGGACGGGCTGTACACGCCGTCGATCATGTCCTTGATCGCCTTCTTCACGCCCTTCGGGGTGATGCCGTGTTCTTCGTTGAAGGCGAGCTGCTTGGCGCGGCGGCGTTCGGTCTCGTCGATCGCGCGCTTCATCGAATCGGTGATGTTATCGGCGTACATGATCGCCACGCCGTTGAGGTTGCGCGCGGCGCGGCCGACGGTCTGGATCAGCGAGCGCTCGGAGCGCAGGAAGCCTTCCTTGTCCGCGTCCAGGATCGCCACCAGCGACACTTCGGGCAGGTCCAGGCCTTCGCGCAGCAGGTTGATGCCGACCAGGACGTCGAAGGTGCCCAGGCGCAGGTCGCGCAGGATCTCCACGCGTTCCACGGTGTCGATATCGCTGTGCAGATAGCGCACCTTGATGCCGTGGTCGCCGAGGTATTCCGTGAGCTGCTCCGCCATGCGCTTGGTGAGTGTGGTGACCAGCACCCGTTCGTCCTTGGCGACGCGGTCGGTGATCTCGGACATCAAGTCGTCCACCTGCGAGCGCGCCGGTTTGACGATGATCTTGGGGTCCACCAGGCCGGTCGGGCGCACCACCTGTTCGACCACGTTGTCCGCGTGCTGCTTCTCGTATTCGGCCGGGGTGGCGGAGACGAACACCGTCTGGCGCATCTTGGACTCGAACTCCTCGAACTTGAGAGGGCGGTTGTCCAGTGCCGAGGGCAGGCGGAAGCCATAGTCCACGAGGTTGGTCTTGCGCGAGCGGTCGCCGTTGTACATGGCGTTGAGCTGGCCGACCAGCACGTGCGACTCGTCCAGGAACATGATGGCGTCCTTGGGCAGGTAGTCCACCAGGGTCGGCGGCGGCTCGCCCGGCATGGCGCCGGACAGGTGGCGCGAATAGTTCTCGATGCCCTTGGTGAAACCGACTTCGGCCAGCATCTCGAGGTCGAAGCGGGTGCGCTGCTCCAGGCGCTGCTCCTCGATCAGCTTGTTCTCGCGGCGGAAGTAGTCGAGCCGGTCGGCCAGTTCCAGCTTGATCGTCTCGACCGCGCGCAGCACGGTGGAGCGCGGGGTGACATAGTGCGAGCCGGGATAGACGGTGAAGCGCGGGATCTTCTGGCGTACGCGCCCGGTGAGCGGGTCGAACAGCTGGAGCGACTCGATCTCGTCGTCGAAGGTTTCCACGCGCAGGGCCAGCTCCGCATGCTCGGCCGGGAAGATGTCGATGGTGTCGCCGCGCACGCGGAAGGTGCCGCGCCCGAAGTCCATCTCGTTGCGCGTGTACTGCATCTGGATCAGGCGCGCGATGATGTCGCGCGAGGCCACCTTGTCCTTGTGGCGCAGGGTCAGGATCATCTGGTGGTATTCGTTCGGGTTACCGATACCGTAGATGGCCGAGACGGTGGCCACGATCACCACGTCGCGCCGCTCCATCAGCGACTTGGTGCAGGACAGGCGCATCTGCTCGATGTGCTCGTTGATCGACGAGTCCTTTTCGATGAACAGGTCGCGCTGGGGCACGTAGGCTTCCGGCTGGTAGTAGTCGTAGTAGCTGACGAAGTATTCCACCGCGTTCTCGGGGAAGAACTCGCGGAACTCCGCATACAGCTGCGCCGCCAGCGTCTTGTTGGGCGCGAACACGATGGCCGGGCGGCCGCAGCGCGCGATCACGTTGGCCATGGTGTAGGTCTTGCCCGAGCCGGTCACGCCGAGCAGGGTCTGGAACGACAGGCCGTCCTCGATGCCCTCCACCAGGCCGTCGATCGCGGTCGGCTGGTCGCCGGCGGGAGGGAAGGGCTGGTGCAGCTTGAACGGGGAATCCGGGAAGGTGACGACGGTCGGTTCCGGGGCCGCCGTTGCGCTCTGTCCTGCCATGTATGTAAACCTTTGCTAGAATGGCTGTCCATCCATGAAAACCCCAGCAACCACGGGGCTTTCTGTCTATACAACCTGTTCAGTTTATCAGATGACCTCCACTGCCTCCGCCAGCCTGTTCGGCGCCATCGAAATGGCACCGCGCGACCCCATCCTCGGCATCACCGAAGCCTTCAACGCAGACACCAACCCGAACAAGACCAACCTGGGCGTGGGCGTCTATTATGACGACAATGGGAAGGTTCCGCTGCTGGAGTGCGTCCGCAAGGCCGAAGCCATGCTGATGGAGCAGCAGTCGCCGCGCACCTATCTGCCGATCGAAGGCCTGGCCGCGTACGACAAGGCAGTGCAGGAACTCGTATTTGGCGCCGACAGCGCCGTGATTCAAGAGCGCCGCGCGGTCACCGTGCAGGCCCTGGGCGGCACCGGCGCCCTCAAGATCGGCGCGGACTTCCTCAAGCGCTTCGCGCCCGGCGCCGCGGTCTACATCTCGGACCCGAGCTGGGAGAACCACCGCGCCCTGTTCGAAAGCGCCGGTTTCACCGTCAACAACTACGCCTACTACGACGCGGCCACCCATGGCGTGAACTTCGCCGGCATGGCGGCTGCGCTGAAGGCCATGCCGCGCGGTTCCATCGTGGTGCTGCACGCCTGCTGCCACAACCCGACCGGCGCGGACCTGACTGCGGCCCAGTGGGACGAAGTGGTCAAGCTGGTGAGCGACGGCGGCCTGGTACCGTTCCTGGACATGGCCTACCAGGGCTTCGGTTCGGGCATCGCGGAAGACGGCGCCGTGGTCGGCAAGTTCGCCGCGACCGGCCTGCCGCTGCTGGTGTCGAACTCCTTCTCCAAGTCGTTCTCGCTGTACGGCGAGCGTGTGGGCGCGCTGTCCGTGGTCGCTTCGTCGGCCGAGGAAGCGGCGCGCGTGCTGTCGCAGCTGAAGCGCGTGGTGCGCACCAACTACTCCAACCCGCCGACTCATGGCGGCAAGGTGGTGGCGGCCGTGCTGTCCACGCCCGAACTGCGCCAGCTGTGGGAGAGCGAGCTGGCCCAGATGCGCGTGCGCATCAAGCAGATGCGCGACCAGTTCGTCGAGCGCCTGAAGGCCAAGGTGCCGGGCAAGGATTTCGACTTTGTGCGCGAGCAGGTCGGCATGTTCTCGTACTCGGGCCTGACCAAGGAACAGGTGGGCCGCCTGCGCGAGGAATTCTCGGTCTACGCCGTGGACACGGGCCGCATCTGCGTGGCCGCGCTGAACTCGAAGAACATCGAGCGCGTGATTGACGCCATCTCGAAAGTGCTTTAAGATCTTTGTCTTCGGAACATAATCCGATGCGGCAACGGAAGTTGACAGTGCTGTGAAGCCTGCATATAATGTTGCCTCTTTTCCCTGATAGCTCAGTCGGTAGAGCGACGGACTGTTAATCCGCAGGTCCCTGGTTCGAGTCCAGGTCGGGGAGCCAGAATACGAAAGGCCTCGTGCGACAGCGCGAGGCCTTTTTTCTTTGGTTTTCACTTTGACCATCCCAGGCTGGTAAGATTTGGCTTTTTGGCCGGCAACGGATGACGGAAACAAGGATGAAGTTCTTCGGCCTCGTGAGAAGCGCGTCGGCGACGGCAAATCGTCTGACCCTGATCGCGGCGGCGTTCCTGGGCATCAAGGTCTTCCTGTTGGATCGCTTCGTGGCGCCCGCGCCGTGGCTGGTCGATGCGGGCGAGATCGCCGAAGGCGTGTTCGAGTCCATCATCGCCAGCTATGTCTTCTACCTGGTCGTGGTCCATATCAAGGAACGTTCGGATGCGGCGATCGTCGGTCCATTCGTCCTGCGCTACGTGCGCCGGATTGTCGGCGATTGCCAGGCGATCCTGGCCGAGATCCAGAAGGTGAGCGGCGTGCCGCTCGCGCTGGAGAGCGTGGATGAAGCCCTGTTGTCGGTGGCGCTATGGAAGATCGTGCCCGCGTCCAACGCGCCGCTGCTGTTTGCGGAAAGCAACCGCTACGGAAACTGGTGGGAATATTTGCTGTTCCAGTCGAGGCGCACCAAGCAATCGATCGACAAGCTGTTTGCCTTCATTATTTATCTCGACCCCGAAACGCTTAGCCGCATCTCGCACATCGACGACAGCGCCTACCTGAATACGCTTGACGTCCTCGCCAAGATCGGGGCCCAGCACACCAATCTCGGTTCGATCACCTCGGTCTTCTTCGGTTATTGCAGGGACTGCCAAGCCTTGCAGCGGCACATGCAGGAACTGGAAGAGAGAATGGCCTGGAATGGCCCAATCGATGACGCTGAACGGCATCCATGAACGACCTCGACGCACCTTATCACGCCCACGTCTACTATGAACCTGCCACGCGCGAGCGTGCATTGCAGCTGCACGCGGCGCTCGGCTCTGGCACACTGCCCGGCGTCCTCATGGTCGGAAGGATGGAAGACGCGCCGGTCGGCCCGCATCCCTTGCCGCAATTCGAATTCCACTTCCACGCCGCCACCGTCCCCGCCGTGCGCGCGCTGTTGCAGGGCGCCGGCCTCACGGCTTTGATTCATCCGCTGACGGACGACGACCTGGCCGACCACACCACGCTGGCCGAATGGATCGGCACGCCGCTGCCGCTCGATCCGTCCGTGTTCGATCCGCCCGGCCAGAACCAGGGTTTCGCCCGCTTCGGAAAGAGTGAGTTCGCGTGAGGCCGGGCGACGACCAGGGGCAGGTCGCTCATTGCGTCATTCTTCCTCTGGGACAAAGACTTTTATAGGCGTCGTAGAAATTCTGACGCAATGGGCGACCTGACCCTGGTTGGTGACCCTGGTTGGTTCTACAGGGGGCGTGCGGGCTGGCGCAGCAGTTGCTGGAAGTCTTCCTGGGAATTGCAGTCGAAGCGGTCGAACAGCACTTTCACGCAGTCGCGCAGCACCGCTTCGCTGATCGGCAGGTTGGCGCGTACGGCTTCGCGCTTGCCGAGCGCCAGCCAGAATCCCACTTCCAGTTCGCGCGGAGTGAGTTCCGCCTCGCGCAGGCGTTCCAGTACGGTGAGATGGGCCGGCACCCGCCGCCGCAGGACGATCCCGACGGGGGCGTCCGCGGTCAGGGCGGCCGGATCGGCGTCCGCGCGCGGTGTCGCCGCTGGCGGCAGCAGCCAGTGGGCGCTGGCCTCGACATAGGCGCCTGGCACGGGAATGCTGATCGAAGGCATCCGGTCCGGGTAGCGCTGGCCGTCGCGCAGGCGTTCGATCAGGTGCAGAAACATCCCAGGCAAACGCCGGCGGTCAGGCCACATGGCCCCGATGTGGGGAAAGTCCGCCAGCAAGGCGTCGACCGCGGTATTGCCAAACAGGATGCTGCCGTCGGCGCGCGCCACCAGCATCGCTTCCTGCGCTACCGTCCAGTCGGCATCGATCGTCGCGTCGGCCGACTTGATGGCATGCTCGACGTAGCGGGCCACCTGTTCCAGGTTGGCCAGGTCGCGCTGGTCGAACGGTTTGCCGTGGCCGCGCGTGACGCTGATGACGCCGCAGCGGCGGCCGTCCACTTCCAGCCGGCTTTCCAGGAAATGATGGTGTCCGGCGGGCCGGTGTAAGAGCTGGTAGGAGTTGCTGCTGTAGAAACCTGGCGGCGGCTCGAGGAAGCGGCCGGCCTTCGGAAAAGCGCTGCTGCCGGCCAGCTGGAACACGCTGAATTCTTTCGGCCCCATGAACAGCTGCGGTTCGCGGATGAAGATGTCGCGCGCGGACTGCGGCGAATCCTCGTGGAAGAAGGCATGCGGCATCCCGTCGTGCGACGTCAGGAACAGCATGCCCGCCGCGTTCGGGATCAGGCTGCGCACCAGCGCGAGCGCATCGGGGGCGATCGCCATCGGATCGAGCCGGGAGCAGCTCAGGACCCGCAGCAAGGCCCAGGCCCGGTTGTTCTTCCTCATCGATGATTCATCACGGGGCTTCAGGCGAGCGGCTGGAGGACCAGCCGGCCGTATGCGACGAACAACATCAATAGTCCGAGGACGGCGCTCATGATGATGGATCCGGTTTCGCGATACTTGACGTGTACGCCGATAAAGACGAGGCTCTCGATCGCCAGCACCGCGGCGGCAAATGCGCTCAGCGATGGCTCCCAGCGCAGGGCGGACGGTACGATCAGGCCGACCGTGCACAGGAGTTCCACGATCCCGAGACCCATCCAGGCTGAACGGGGCAGCGCACCGAACGAGGGGACCTCGCCGCTGATCTTATCGAACATGAACACCTTCATGCTGCCGGAAGCGCCATAGAGCAGCGCCGCGAGGCCTTGCAGAACCCATAACAAAATATGCATCGCTTTACTCCAGCGCGTATCCGTCCTGTCATTCTAGCAGTGTATTTATTTCCGTAAAGAACGGACTCGTCCCCGGCGTGCCAGCAGTGCGCCCGTTGGAACCGATTGCATCTAGACTGCTTCGGGATCAGGGGAGGACAACATGGAGCGCGCGAGTACGGACGCTGAAGAGCAAGGCCGGGCGGATCTTTACGCTTTACTGGCGCGCTTGCTGTTCGCGCCGCCGGACGCCTACCTGCTGCAGCAGCTAGCGGCCGCGCCCGTGCGCATGGGCTCGTCCCAGCCGCTGGAGGTGGCGTGGGCCGCCTTGACCCGCGGATGCGCGACGACCCACGCGGCGGACGCCACAGCCGAATTCGATGCCTTGTTTGTCAGTATCGACGCGCCGCGCATCAATCCTTTCGCTTCGCTCTACCTGACCGGCTTCCTGAACGAAAAGCCGCTGGTGGCCCTGCGCGACGACCTGGCCCGGCTGGGCCTGGCGCGCCGGCACGGTGCGGGTGAGATGGAAGACCACATGGGCGCGCTATGCGAGGCGATGCGCGTGCTGATCGTCGGTAGCGGCATCCGTCAGCCGCAGTCGGTGGAGGTCCAGCGGGCCTTCTTTGAAGCCCACCTCGCGTCGTGGTATGCGAGTTGCCTGAACGAGCTGCGCAGTGTGCCGGAGGCACGCTTCTACCGCCTCGTGGCGGACCTGGCGGAGGCGTTCTTCGACGTCGAGGCGCTCGCTTTTGAATTGGAGGCCAGCTCATGGAACTGACACCCCCCGACCGGCCCCGCCGCGCCTTTCTGCGCGCGGCCGCAGGCGCGAGCCTGCTCGGGGCCCTGGCCGGCGCGCGCGCGCCCGCCGCGGCCACGCCTGCCGCCGGGGCAGCTGCGCCTACCGCCAAGGCCGGCTACCACGAGACTGAACACATCCGCACGTACTACCGCAGCGCGCGCTACTGGTAGCGCGTGCGACGCGCTACCGTGCGCGGCGCCGTGGTTGAACAGCGTAAGCTGATTTTCAACGCAGGGAGGGGAAGTGGCGATTCCAACGAACGACGCGTATGTGGCAGCGCAGGGGAGGGATCGGTGAGTCTGGTCCGCCTAGGCGCGCAGGCGCGCACCGCGCACAGCGGGCGGCGGCGCTTCCTGGCCGGCGCCGGCGTCACGGCCGGGCTGGCGGCGGCGGCGCGCCAACTGCCGCTCAAGCTCATCGAACCGGCCCAGGCCCAGGCGCCGGCTGCGGCGCCGCCGGTGGTGCGGCACACCGTCTGCTCCCATTGCTCGGTTGGCTGTTCGGTCGAGGCTGTCGTGCAGAATGGCGTCTGGATCCGCCAGGAAGCCGCCTTCGATTCGCCCATCAACATGGGCGCCCATTGTGCCAAGGGCGCGTCCCTGCGCGAACACGGCCATGGTGAACACCGCCTGCGCTATCCCATGAAGCTGGTCGGCGGCAAGTACGAGCGCATCGGCTGGGATCAGGCCATCAACGAGATCGGCGACCGCATGCTGGCCCTGCGCCGCGACGCGGGGCCGGACGCCGTGTTCGTGGTCGGCAGCAGCAAGCACAACAACGAGCAATCCTACCTGCTGCGCAAGTGGATGTCCCTGTGGGGCTCCAACAACTGCGACCACCAGGCCCGCATCTGTCACTCCACCACCGTGGCCGGCGTCGCCCAGACCTACGGCTACGGGGCGATGACGAATTCCTTCAACGACCTGCACTTCAGCAAGGCGGTGATGTTCATCGGCTCCAACCCGGCCGAGGCCCATCCCATCTCCATGCTGCACTTTTTGCATGCCAAGGAGCTGGGCGCGAAGATGATCGTGGTCGATCCGCGCTTCACCCGCACGGCGCGCTTCGCCCACCACTACGTGCGCATCCGCCCCGGCACCGATATCCCCTTCGTGTGGGGCATCCTGTGGCACATCTTCCAGAACGGCTGGGAAGACAAGGCCTTCATCGAGCAGCGCACCTACGGCATGGATGACGTGCGTAAGGAAGTGGCCAAGTGGACGCCGGACAAGGTCTCGGATGTCACCGGCATTCCCGAGGCGGCGGTGCGCACGGCGGCCGAGCTGCTGGCGAAGAACCGGCCGTCCTCCGTGGTCTGGTGCATGGGCATCACCCAGCACCACGTGGGCACGGCCAACGTGCGCGCCTTGTCGATCCTGCAGCTGGCGCTGGGCAACATCGGCGTGCCGGGCGGGGGCGCCAACATCTACCGCGGCCACGACAACGTGCAGGGCGCGACCGACATCGGGCCGAACCCGGATTCGCTGCCCGGCTACTACGGCCTGGCGGAGCCGGCCTGGAAGCATTTCGCCGGCGTGTGGGGCGTGGACTACGAGTGGATCAAGGCCCGCTACGGCAGCAAGGAGCTGATGGAAAAGCCCGGCATGACGGTGTCGCGCTGGTTCGACGGCGTGCTGGAAAAAAACGAGTACATCGACCAGCCCTCCAACCTGCGCGCCGTGTTCTATTGGGGCCACGCGCCCAACAGCCAGACCCGCCTGCCGGACATGCGGGCCGCCATGCAAAAGCTCGACTTCATGGTGGTGATCGATCCGTATCCGTCGATGACGGCCGTCATGCACGGGCGCACGGACGGAGTCTACCTGCTGCCGGCGTCCACCCAGTTCGAGACGGAAGGTTCGGTGACGGCCTCCAACCGCAGCATCCAGTGGCGCGAGAAGGTGATCGAACCCCTGTTCGAATCCAAGCCGGACCAGGAGATCATGTACCTGCTGGCCAAGAAGCTCGGCTTCGCGGACGAGCTGTGCCGCAACATCAAGGTCACGAGCAACCGGCCGGACATCGAAGATATCCTGCGCGAAGTGAACCGCACCTGCTGGACCATCGGTTACACCGGCTGCTCGCCGGAGCGGCTCAAGCTGCATATGCTGAACAAGGCCAGCTTCGATCCGACCACGCTGCGCGCCGAGTCCGGCCCCTGCAAGGGCGATTACTACGGCCTGCCATGGCCGTGCTGGGGCACGCCGGAGCTGAAGCACCCCGGCACGCCCATCCTGTACAACATCAACCGCTCCGTGATGGATGGCGGCCTGCCGTTCCGCGCCAACTGGGGCGTCGAGCACAACGGCGTGAGCCTCCTGGCGGCGGACGGCTCGACCACCAAGGACAGCGAACTCGACGTGGGCTACCCCGAGTTCGACCACGTGTTCCTCAAAAAGCTGGGCTGGTGGTCCCAGCTCACGCCCGAGGAGCAAGCCAAGGCGGAAGGCAAGAACTGGAAGACGGACACGTCGGGCGGCATCATCCGCGTGGTGATCGGTCACGGCTGCGCGCCTTTCGGCAATGCCCGCGCGCGCTGCAACGTGTGGAACTTCCCGGACCCGGTGCCGGTCCACCGCGAGCCCATCATGTCTCCGCGGCGGGACCTGGTGGCCAAGTACCCGACCTACGACAACAAGGCCAATTTCTGGCGCCTGCCGACCCTCTACAAGTCGGTGCAGGAGCGCGACTTTTCCCAGGACTATCCGCTCATCATGACCTCCGGCCGCCTGGTCGAGTTCGAAGGCGGCGGCGACGAGACGCGCTCCAATCCCTGGCTGGCCGAGCTGCAGCAGAACATGTTCGTCGAGATCAATCCGCACGACGCGGCCCAGGCCGGGGCGCGCACGGGCCGCACTATCTGGGTCGAGTCGCCCAGCGGCGCGCGCATCAAGGTCATGGCCATGGTCACCCAGCGCGTGCCGCCCGGCATCGTCTGGATGCCCTTCCACTTCGGCGGCTGGTGGATGGGGGAGGACTTGAAGGATCGCTATCCCAGGGGTGCGGAACCGATCGTGCGCGGTGAGGCCGTCAACACCCTGTGGACCTATGGCTACGACGCCGTGACGATGATGCAGGAAACCAAAGTCTCGCTGTGCCGGCTGGCGCACGCGTAGGGGAGGCACCATGGCCGCGCGCATGAAATTCATCTGCGACACCGAACGCTGCATCGACTGCAACGGCTGCGTCACCGCCTGCAAGAACGAGCACGAAACGCCGTGGGGTGTGAACCGGCGCCGCGTGGTCACCATCAACGACGGGGTACCGGGCGAGCGCTCCATTTCCGTCGCCTGCATGCACTGCACGGACGCGCCCTGTCTGGCTGTGTGCCCGGTCAACTGCATCTATCACACCGAGGACGGCATCGTCCTGCACGACAAGGACCAGTGCATCGGCTGCGGTTACTGCTCCTATGCCTGTCCGTTCGGGGCGCCGCAGTTTCCGTCCAGCGGCCTGTTCAACCATCGCGGCAAGATGGACAAGTGCACCTTCTGCGCAGGCGGCCCCGAGCCGGACACGTCGGAGGCGGAATTCAAGAAGTACGGCCGCAACCGCATCGCCGAGGGCAAGCTGCCCGCCTGCGCCGAACAGTGCGGCACCAAGGCCCTGCTGGCGGGCGAGGCCAACATCATCGCCGAGATCTATCGCGAACGGGTCGACCAGCGCGGCTACGGCCCCGAGCTGTGGGGCTGGGACATCGCCTACAAGCGCGGCGGCGCGGTCGAGGCCAGCGGCGCCGGTTCGCGCGAGAACCAGACCGGCGGCGCCCAGAACGCTCCGGGGAGGCATCCCCAATGAAGCGCTGGCCGATCCTGCTGCTGCCGCTCTTGCTGTGCGGCTGCCTGGAAGTGGAGCAGCACCCGCCCTGGCGCGATGGCTACTACGCGGGCAAGCGCGACCAGCAGCCCTACCAGGTGCGCTTTCACAACGACCGCCTGGCCTGGACTGCCGCCCTGACCAACCGGATGCAGGGCCAGAATGAGTACCTGCGGAGTCGTCCATGAACGGGGAGGGCGCATGCGTTCCATCATCCTGAGCCTGTTGCTGTTGTGCTCCGTGCTGGCGCAGGCGGAAGTGCCGGACAAGAAAGCCAAGCCCGCCTATCCCGAGGAGCAGACCATCTTGCAGGCGGAGAAGGGCACGCCAGAAAAAGGTTACCTGTCCGCGCAGTCGGGCCGCGTACATCTGGACCGCCACTATCTCGGTCAATACGGCGCGACCGAAGGCACGGTGCTGGTCCAACGCGGTGGCAACACCTGGCGCCTGCTGCGCAACGGGCCGCTGGCGGCGCTGAGCGGAACCTTGATCCTCGCCACGCCGCTGCTGCTGTTCGGCTTTTATGTGGCGCACGGTCCGGCGCGTCTGGAGCATCCGCCCAGCGGCCAGCGCATGCAGCGCTTCGACCTGTGGGACCGCGTGGTGCACTGGGCCACCGCCATCAGCTTCCTGGTCCTGGCCGGGACGGGCCTCGTCATCCTGTTCGGCAAGCTCGTGCTGATGCCCTGGATGGGGCACGAGGTGTTCTCCTGGCTGGCCATCGTCAGCAAGTACCTGCACAACTTCGTCGGCCCTTTGTTCATCATCTGCTCGCTCATCATGTTCGCCACTTTCGTGCGGCGCAATTTTTTCGAGCGCAACGACTGGCTCTGGCTGCGTAAGGCGGGCGGTTTGCTGTCGCGGCAGGAGATCCCGGCGGGTTACTTCAATGCCGGCGAAAAGCTGTGGTTCTGGCTCGGCGTGGGCGCGCTGGGACTGGTCATGTCGATCACCGGGCTGGTACTCGACTTTGTCGACCTCGGCCAGACCCGCTATGTGCTGCAGTTGGCGGACTACCTGCACCTGGCCGGCGCCAGCTTCTACATCGCCGGCGCGCTCGGCCATATCTTCCTCGGCACGGTCGGCACGCCCGGCACCTACGAAGGCATGCGTGACGGCGCGGTGGACGAGGAGTGGGCGCGTTCCCACCACCGCCTGTGGTACGAACGGGTGAAGGGGGAGCGGCCATGAGGGCGACACTGCTGGCCTGCCTGCTGCTGTTGGCTTCCTGCCACCACGAGAGCGCCTCCGACGGGGTGCGTCAGACGCGCTTCCCGGGCCAGGTCACGGCGGGCGGGGGCACCAGCGGCGAGGTGCTGGCCGCGTCCAAGAAGGCGACCGACAGTAGCTACGCGGGCGGTACGCCCTTCCACGGCGGCGGCATGGAAGGCAACGTGGGCGGCGCCAAGATGGGCGGCACCGTCACGGAGTCCGGCCACGGCCCGTCCGGCGAGACCAAGCCGCCGGCCGCCAAGACCACGCCCACCGGGCAATAGGAGAGGGCGGATGCGTTCCCGGATCTGGACCCTGATCTTCGCCGTGGCCGCGGGCGCCGCCCAAGCGGCGCTACCGCCGCCGACGCCGGCCGAAGCGGCCGCGCAGGCCGCGAAGAAGGCCGCGGCCGACGCCCAGGCGGCGCAGGACAAGCAGGCGCTCCTTGCCACCATGGACACGCTGGCTGCCCGCTGGCGCAGCCGCGCCGCCGCCAACGGCTGGCCGCTGCATGCGCCGACGCCCGTCGTCACCGCCGCGGCGCCCCCCGCAACCGTCCCGCCGCAGCCGGCCGCGCCGAATGCCAAGGCACCGGCCGCGCAGTCGCCCGCGTCGAATGGCAAGGCTCCGGCCGCGCAGCCCGCTCCGGCCGGCAAAGCGCCGGCGGCGAGCGCACCGCAGCCAGCCGCCCCGGCCGGCACGACGCCGGCGAGCGCGCCAGGAAAGCAGTCATGAGCGCCCAGGCCAGCCTGCCGATTGCCGTCATCATGCAGCGCCGCCGCAGCACCCATCCATGGGCGGAAGACCAATGGGAGGCTGTGGGCGTGGTGCCGGACAACGGCGCGACGGAAGACATCCTCCCGCTGGTGCACTCGGACGCGCGCGAAGCCTATCTCGTGCCCGGCCTGGCGCTGGAACTGCACCGTGACGAACACGACGGCTACTTCGAGAACTGCATCGCCCCCGAGGCCAAGGTCTTCGTGCAATGGCGCGTGCACGAGGGGCGTGCACTGCCGGTGCGCGCCTCGGTCAGCTATGCCGAAGGCACGCGCATGTTCGACTCCGGCGAGCACGCCGATGGCGTGGCCATGCCCGCCGACATCCAGGCCTGGCTGATCCGCTACTTGGCAGAACACTACGAACCGCCGACCCGCGGCGGGCGGCGGCATGGCTGAGGAAGCCTTTCTCGCCCGCTGGTCGCGCCGCAAGGCCGACGCCCGCGTGCGCGGCCCGGATCCGGCGCCGCGGATGGACGCTGGCGCCGCACCGCCAGACGAGCGCATGCCAGCGGCGCAGGCGACCCCGGCCGACGGCCCGCCGGACGCAGTGCTGCCGTCGATGGAAGACGCCTTGCGCGCCGACCCGCATGGTGACTTCGCGCCCTTCGTCGCGCGCGGCGTCGACGCCGGTGTGCGCCGCGCGGCGCTGCGGGTGCTGTTCGCCGATCCGCATTTCAGCGTGATGGACGGGCTCGACGTCTACATCGGCGACTACACCCAGGCCGCGCCGATGCCGCCCGCGATGCTGGCCGCGCTCGCCCATGCGCAGTCCATCCTGGCAAACCCCGACCAATCCAGGCAGAACGCCGATGCGGATACTCCCGATGAGCAATGAGCCCCACATGGATCTGCGCCGGCTCCCTGGCGTGAATGCCCTGGCGCGCGCCGCCTCCCTTGCCGCCGACCAGGCGCTGCCCGAGCCCGCACCGGTCCCCACCGTGAACTACCGCTCGGAAGGGCGGGTGCTGGTGGCCGGCAGCGCGGCGGAGGTCGCCCGCTGGGCCGAACAGCTGCCCCCGCCGCTGGTGGCGAGCCTGGCGTGCGTGCGCAGCCGCGCCGACATCGCCCTCGGCGGTTATCTCGGCGCCTTCGCCGCCCGCTGGCGCAGCGGCAGTGCGGAGCTGGAAGGACGGTTCGACCTGATCCTGGACCTGTGCGACCCGCCGGTGCTGACGCGGCACACCCTGCCGCACGGCTACTTTGCGCCGGGTCCGGACGAGGACGCCCGCGCCGCCGCCATCGCCGCATTGGCGGAGATGACCGGGGTGTTCGAAAAGCCGAAGTACTTCGTCTATCGCGCCGAGCGCTGCGGCCATGGACGCAACGGCAAGACTGGCTGCACGGCCTGCATCGAGGTCTGCTCGGCCGAAGCGATCACCGGCGCCGGCGAACGCATTGCAGTCGATACCCACCTGTGCGCCGGCTGCGGCGCCTGCGCCAGCGCCTGTCCATCGGGCGCCATCGCCTACGCCTATCCCAACGTGGCAGACACCGGTGCGCGCGTGCGGGCCATGCTGGCGGCTTACGAAGCGGCGGGCGGGGCCGACCCCGTCCTGGTGTTGCACGACGCGGCCAGCCGCGGCGTCGTGGACGAGCTGCCCGACCATGCGCTGCCGCTGGAGTTGCACGAAGTGACATCCGCCGGACTCGACTTGTGGCTGGCCGCCCTGTGCCACGGTGCGCGCGGCGTGCTGGTGCTGACCGGAGCGCAGACGGCGCCCACCTACCTGCATTTGCTGGAAGAGCAGGCCGCGCTCGCGCAGCACATCCTGCATGGCCTCGGTTACGCGGGGCGTCATGTCGTGGTCGCATCCGACGCGGCCACGCTGCCGCTGGGCGCGGTTCCCGCCCAGCGCGCCAGCTTCCACGTCTTGCCGGACAAGCGCAACACGCTCGATTTCGCGCTCGGCCATCTCCACACCCATGCGCCGGCGCCGCCGGAACTCCTCGTCCTGCCGGCCGGTGCGCCCTTCGGCGCCGTGCAGGTTGACACGGCCAAATGCAGCTTATGCATGTCCTGCGTCGGCGCCTGCCCCAGCTCCGCGCTGACGGACAACCCGTCCTTTCCCCGCCTGTCCTTCATCGAGAACAACTGCATCCAATGCGGCTTGTGCGTGGCGACTTGTCCCGAGCAGGCCATCACTCTCGCGCCGCAGATCGATTTCACCCCCGCGCGCCGGCAGCCGCGCACGCTATACGAGAGCGAGCCGTTCTGCTGCATCTCCTGCGGCAAGGCCTTCGGCACCACCTTGCTGGTCGAGACGATGCTGGGCCGCCTGTCCGGCCACCCGGCCTTTCGCGCCCACCCGGAACGCCTGCGCATGTGCGCCGACTGCCGTGTCGTTGACATGATGAAAACGGATTGAGCCGTTTCGTTGCGCGGTTGGAACAACCCTCCTTGATTTGTTGATGACTGTTAAACCCCGGGCGTAGACTGGGCTGGCAGTCGTTCAACGAATTCTGGGGGGAACTTGTGAAACGTCTACTGCCTGTGCTAGTGCCAACCCTGTTGGCCGTCGCGATTCCTGCTCGTGCCGAGCTGGTCATCATCGTCAATCCCGCCAATCCCGCCACCCGCATGTTCCCGTCGCAGGCGGCGCAGTTCTTTCTCGGCGGTTCCGTCATGTTCACACCCATCGAACAGGCCGAGGGTTCGCCCATTCGCGCCGAGTTCTACAAGAAAGTGCTCGAAAAGGAGCCTGCCCAAGTGCAAGCCATCTGGTCCAAGCTCGCCTTCACCGGCAAGGGTAAGCCGCCGGCGGAGATGAAGAGCAGCGCGGAGGTCAAGAAGGCGGTGGCCGAGAACCCGAAGGCGATCGGCTACATCGAGAAGTCCGCCGTGGACGACAGCGTCAAGGTCGTCGCCACCGTGCAATAAGCGGAACGACTGAGGAGACATCGTATGAAGAACGCACTCGCCGCGCTCATCCTGCCCCTGTATGCCGCGTCCGCTGGCGCCACCGATTTCGGCACCGACAATTCCTGGCACCTGACCGGCTTCTATTCACTGACCGGCGCCAAGGTGCTGAGCGGCTCGGCCCTCGGTAGCAGCGCGCCCTGGACCTACCAGCAGTGGAAGTGCCCGTGCACCATCCAGGGCTGGGAATACACCGCCGTGTACGAGAAGGAGAAGGGCTGGCAGTTCGACCAGGAATCCCTGCTCGGCCTGCAGATCCGCAAGGATTTCTCGCCCACCCTGTCCGCCACGGCCCAGCTGGTGTCGCGCGCGCTCAATCCCAACTACGGCTCGCGCCCCACGGTCGACTGGGCCTATGTGACCTGGCAGCCGTCCGTCGATTCGGAATGGACCTTCCAGGCCGGGCGCTTCCGCATCCCGCTCTACTACTACAGCGACTACCTCTACATCGGCTATGCCTATCCCTGGGTGCGCCCGGCGCCGGACGTGTACGGGTGGCCGATCTTCACCTACAACGGCGCCAACGTCACCTGGCGCACCCAGCTCGGCGAGAGCGAGTGGGCGGCCACCGTGCACGCCTGGACCGGCAGCTACGAGCAGCACGACGACGCCTACGACACCAAGATCTACTGGACCGATCCGACCCATGAGGCCTGGAAGCAGATCGTCGGCGCCTACGTCTCGGCCAACGCCAACGGGTTGGACGTGCGCGCCATGTTCATGACCTACCAGGACAACCTGTGGCAGAACGGAGCCGACGGCAAGCGCAATTACTTGCTGGATGTACATGACCAGCGCACCCGCATCATGGGCCTGTCCGCCAACCTCGACCGCGACAACTGGCTGATCAAGTCGGAGGTCGACCGCTACGAGCAGGTGGATGCGGCCAAGGGCTTGAACGGGATCTACAAGTACGCCCTGTTCGGGGTGGGCTACCAGTTCGGCGCCTGGACCCCGATGTTCACCATGTCGCGCTACCGCACGGTGGCCGCGCCCATCGAAGGACGCAACACGCGCTACCTGTCCCTGCGCTGGGACGTGAAGCGCAACATGGCGCTCAAGCTGCAGTACGACGTCACCAAGGACAAGTCGGAATACAGCTACCCGTTCTGGGGGGATTCGAAGCTCCTGTCGGTCTCGCTCCAGGGCGTGTTCTAAGACCCGCAACCCTTTCCCTCACCGCCGTGCGCCCCGTGGCCCGGCGGTGTTTTTTTTTTGCGCCGCAAAACCTCGTCGTCACCGTTTGACCGCTAGACGGCGGAAAAACCCCGTCATTCCCGCGCAGGCGGGAATGACGGGTGTTTGCCTGTTAATTTCACAATTTCATGGCGTACGTCGGCCTGAATTTCACACTTGTTCAAGAAGTTAACGTGTGATGCATCGGAGATAAGTGCTTTGATTTTGTTGATATTTCTGTGCGAAAAGCGCGACACTTTTCTGAACACCATGGAAACGATTCTAGGAAAATTTGTGTCTCCGATTTTTCCGTGCGGAAAATCCGTGTAGAGTGGGTCGTGTAGTCCCCGTCCTACCGATCTCTTCCGGAGTTACCATGAAATTCCTGCCATACACCGCTGCGCGACTGGCCGTGCTGTCCAGCCTAGCCGTGGCCGCCTCGGCCCATGCGGATTGGGTAATCTCGAGCGACGTCGAAGCCGTGCGTCCCGCGCCCGCCAACTATTCCAGCACCCCGCAGAACCCGCCGCCGTTCGCGTGGTCGCGCCACAGCAGCAACCCGCCGAGCTACGTGCTCGAAGTCGCGCGCGACGGCGCCGTCGTGTACACCTACACCAGCAGCCGCAACTGGTTCCTGCCGACCCAGGCCTTCCCGGCCGGCCACTACAGCTGGCGCGTGCGCCCGTCCACCTCGACCACGGCCTGGTCCGACCCGCGCAGCTTCGACGTCACCAGCAGCGCCGCCACCTTCCTGGTGCCCGACAACGCCACCCTGCGCAACGCCGTCCTCAGCCACGCCCGTCCGCGCGAGCTGCCGGCCAACTTCACGCCGGCCTCCGGCTGGTCGGCCGACATGTCGGCCGAGCGTTCCCGCTTCCTGAAGACCCTGAAAAGCGAGGTCGACTGGAACATCGGCAACATGGCCGCCATCAGCGACAGCCTGTGGCCGCTGACCTCGGCCACCGCCACCAGTTCCGCCCTGGCCGCCCAGAACGCCGACATCCGCACCAAGATCAACAAGACCGGACGCCAGGTCGAAGCGGCCGCGCTGCTGTACCGCCTGACGCTCGATGCGCGCTACCTGAACGAAGCCCTGCGCCGCGGCGCCGAGCTGGCCGGCCTGTCGCCGACCGGTCCCACCAGTTACGCCAACCAGGACCAGGGCACGCGGGTGATCTGCCTGTCCCTGATCAAGGCAGTCGACATGCTGCCCAAGGAACTCGACGCCGCCAGCCGCGCCGCCTGGCTGTCCGTGATCGACGTGCGCGCCACCGACATGTACAACGACTTGTCCGGCAACAACCTGCGCCTGGACCAGTACCCGTTCGACTCGCACGGCGGTACCAACCTCGGCTTCCTGTCGCTGATTTCCACCCTGGCCCTGGGCGACATCCCCAACGCCAGCACCTGGTTCGACTTCGCCACCCGCGCCTACATCAACACCATCTACGCCTGGAGCGGCCCGGAAGGCGGCTACGCCAACGGCACCGCCTACGGCCAGTACACGATCGACTACGCGATCCAGATCTGGCAGCCGATGACCAATGCCCTGGGCGTGAACCTGTTCACCAAGCCCTGGTCCAACGGCTTCATGCAGTACTTCGCCCACTTCGTGCCGCCCGGCTCGACCCGCCACCTGTTCGGCGACGAGAACGAGACCAAGCCCGACTTCCGCTACATGAAGGCCTACGCCGCGCGCTTCGCGACTCCGGAAGCGGCCTGGTACGCACGCAACATCAGCGGCGATGAAGACACGCTGTCCTTCCTGCAGGCCCCGTACCCGCTGCCGTACACTAAGGCGACCAGCGTCGTGGCCCCGCCCAACGCCGCCCTGTACCCGAGCATCGGCTGGGTCGCCATGCACAGCAATATCTCCGACCTGAACCGCACCTCGGTGTACTTCAAGGCCAGCCCGTATGGCTCGTACAACCACAGCCACGGTGACCAGAACAGCTTCATCGTCAACAGCGGCACCCGCCCGCTGCTGATCGAAGCGGGCTACATGGACTACTACGGCTCGCCCTTGTGGAACGACTGGTATCGCACCACCAAGGCGCACAACGCCATCACCTATGACGGCGGGGTCGGCGAACCGGTGGACGGCAACACCATCAACCTGACCCGCACCGGCAGGATCAACGCCTTCTCGACCACGGCGACGATGGACTACGCGGAAGGGGACGCCACTGCCGCCTATGCCGGCGCGCTCAGCACCGCGGTACGCAAGTTGTGGTATCTGCGCACCCAGGACGCCATCGTGGTCCAGGACAAGCTGGTTGCACCGGTGGCGCACGCGTGGGAGTGGAACCTGCACGCCGCCGCGCCGATCAACCTGATGACGGACGGCTCGGTCGCCATCACCAACGTCGATCGCTCGGTGTGCGTGGCGCCGTTGATCAACGCCGCCACGACCAAGTACCAGACCCGCACCGGTCCGGCGCCCAAGGCCGGCACCTACGAAGCCCACGGCGCCTACGTGCTGCCGGCAGCGACGACCGGCGAATTCCTGATGCTGGTCGATGTCGGCTGCAAACACCCGACCGTGACGATGACCGAGACCACCACCTCGCGCACCTTCGTGATCGGCAGCCAGAGCGTCACCGTCCCAAAGTGACGAGCAGCGGCCGGATCAGCAGCAAGAGCAAAAGCAGGAGCTGCATTTCCGCCCGCTGTCGCTAACCCTCGTCATCCCCGGGCTCGGCGCCCCCCTTCGCGGGGATGACGCTTTGGGGGCGGCCCACGCCCGTCTTTCTTTGGTGGTAACATCGACCAGTTCGACTGGAGAGAAACATGTGGACTGGCGTGGTGTGCGGCTTGGCGGCGGGTGCCCTGTGGGGCATGGTGTTCATCGTTCCCGAGCTGCTGTCCGCCTTCTCGCCGCTGGAACTGGCTGTCGGCCGCTATGTCGCCTATGGGGCGATCGCTCTCGGCATGGTCGCGCCCAGGCTCACGCACCTGCTGCGCCGGCTCGACGCGGCCGATTACTTCGCCATGCTGCGCCAGGCCTTGGCCGGCAACCTCGTGTACTACGTCTTCCTGGCGCTCGGCGTGAAGCTGGCCGGCGTGCCCGCCACTTCGCTCATCGTCGGCATGCTGCCCGTGTCGGTGACCCTGCTGGGCCGCAATGACCACGGCGCCGCGCGTCTGAAGGACCTGGCCATCCCCCTCCTGCTGATCGGCGCGGCCGTGCTGTGCATGAACGCGGACGTGTTCGGCGCCGCCGGGGCGGGGCAGGGCAGCGTCGGCGCGCGCCTGCTCGGCGTCGTCTGCGCCGGCGGCGCGCTCGCCTGCTGGACCTATTACGCCCTCGACAACGCGCGCTTCCTCAAGCAGAACCATCACGTCAGCGGGGCCGAATGGTCGATGCTGTATGGCCTGTCGAGCGGGGTGCTGGCGCTGATGATCGGCGCGGTGGCGCTGGCCTTCTTCCACGCCGACGTGCTGGGCGCCGGCGCGGTGGCCAGCGGGCGCGACTGGAGCCGCTTCGCCCTCGTCAACTTGCTGCTGGCGCTGGGCGCCTCCGTCATCGGCAACCACCTGTGGAACGTGGCCAGCCGCCGCGTGCCGGTCACCCTGTGCGGCACCCTGATCCTGTCCGAAACCATGTTCGCCTTCCTGTACGGCTTCATCTACCAGCAGCGCATGCCGCGCCTGCTGGAGCTGCTGGCCATCGGCCTCATGCTGGGCGGGACCGTGTGGTCGGTGCGGGTCCACGACGAGCCGGCGCCGCAGGGAGCGCCATCGTGAAGATACGCCGCCTGACCCCGGCCGACGCGCCGGATTACCGCGCGCTCATGCTCTCCGGTTACGGAGCCCATCCCGACGCCTTCACCGCGACGGTGGAGGAGCGCGCCCACCTGCCCCTGGCGTGGTGGGAGAAGCGCCTGGCCGCCGATCCGGCGGCGGAAATCGTCGTCGGGGCGTTTGCCGGTGGCGAACTGGTGGGGAGCGTGGGACTGCGCCTGAACGAGCGCCCCAAGACCCGGCACCAGGCCGTCCTGTTCGCGATGTACGTGCGCCGCGAGCACACCGGCCGCGGCGCCGGCGCCGCCCTGCTGCGGGGCGTGCTGGACGAGGCCGAGGCGCGCTCCTGGCTGACCGTCGTCCACTTGACCGTCACCGAGGGCAATCAGCGGGCCAGTTCGCTCTACGAACGGGCCGGTTTCGCCGTGTTCGGGGTCCAACCCTATGCCGTGCTGGACGAGGACGGCTACCGCGGCAAAGTGCACATGTGGCGGCCGTTGTCACGGCTGCCACAGGGGGCTGGACGGGATGCGGGCGAGCGTGTATAGTTCGGCCTCCTTTCCCTGATAGCTCAGTCGGTAGAGCGACGGACTGTTAATCCGCAGGTCCCTGGTTCGAGTCCAGGTCGGGGAGCCAGAATGTGAAGAGGCCCCGCGAGCAATCGCGGGGCCTTTTTGTCTATGGGGTGGTATATGGCAAAGAAGAAAGAAGAGCTTGACCCGGAAACCTTGGCGCTGATCCAATGGTGTATTGAAGTTGAAGGCTGGCTCGTCAAGGGCGGCGCCACCGTGGCGCAGGCCCAGGAGCACATCGAGGAACAGGTCGAGTGGTTCACCGATCTGTTCTACGAGGGCTTGACCCCGGAACAGGCGGCCAAGGAAGCCTTGGCCTGAGGAATCCACCGATGAATTTCGCCACGCTCGGCTTGTCCGCTCCGCTGCTCGAGGCTCTGCAGGAGCTCGGCTACGCCACGCCCACGCCGATCCAGTGCCAGGCCATTCCCGCCGTGCTGGCCGGGCGCGACCTGATGGCGATCGCGCAGACTGGAACCGGCAAGACCGCCGCCTTCGCGCTGCCGCTGCTGCATGCGCTGGCCGCCGACGGCCCGCCGGTGACCGCCAACCACGCGCGCGCGCTGGTGCTGGTGCCCACGCGCGAGCTGGCCGAGCAGGTGTATCAGAGCCTGCGCAAGTACGGCGCCAAACTGCCGCTGCGCATGCTGGTGGCCTACGGCGGCGTCAGTATCAATCCCCAGATGATGGCGCTGCGCAAAGGCGTCGACGTGCTGGTGGCGACGCCGGGCCGCTTGCTCGACCTGCACCGCCAGAACGCGCTGCGCTTCGGCCAGGTGCGCGCCCTGGTGCTGGACGAGGCGGACCGTATGCTCGATCTGGGCTTCGCGCGCGAACTGGACGACGTGTTCGCGAAATTGCCGGCGCGGCGCCAGACCTTGCTGTTCTCGGCCACGATGCGCGAAGAAATCCGCGCCATGGCCGCGCGCCGTCTGCATGAGCCGCAGACGGTGGATGTCAGCCCCAAGCAGACGGCGGCCAGCACGGTCGAGCATACCGTGCTCACGGTCGACAAGAAGCGCAAACTGGACTTGTTCCTCCATCTGCTGAAGCGGCGCCAATGGGGCCAGGTGCTGGTGTTCGCCAAGACCCGCGCCGGCGTCGAGCAACTGGTCGCCCAGCTGCAGGCGCGCGGCCTGAGCGCCGATTCCATCCATGGCGACAAGCCGCAGCCGGCCCGTCTGCGGGCGCTCGAACGCTTCAAGGCCGGCGAGGTTCAGCTGCTGGTGGCCACCGACGTGGCCGCGCGCGGGCTCGACATCGACAGCCTGCCCTTGGTCGTCAACCTCGACCTGCCTATCGTGGCCGACGACTACGTGCACCGCATCGGCCGCACCGGCCGGGCCGGTGCCAGCGGCCAGGCCCTGTCCCTGGTGTGCGCCGACGAGGCGCCCTTGCTCGCTGCGATCGAGCGTGTACTCAAGCGCACGCTGGCGCGCTCGGAAGAGCCAGGCTTCGAGGCCAGTCACCGCGTGCCGGAAACCACCGCGGCCGGTGCACTGGTCAAGAAGCCGAAGAAACCCAAGAAGAACAAACTCGTCGGCACCGTCGTCACCGAAGATGTACGCTTCCGCAAACCTTAGGATGCCCTGATGCGTGGCTTTGCCGTGTTGTTGTTATGGACCGCGTTTGGCTGCGCCCAGGCCGGGAACACTGGTTGGGAAGCGCCGGCGCCCCTGGAGCAGATCCCAATCTGGCCCGGCCAGGCGCCCGCCGAGGCTGGCCGCCAGCCCGCCGCGGAAAGCGTGACCCAGGAGTCGCACCTGGTCGGCGGCCGTCCCTGGACCGCGATCCACGACGTTAGCCGTCCGACGATGACGATCTTTCCGCCGCAGGGCGCGAACACGGGCGCCGCGATGGTGGTGTTTCCCGGCGGCGGCTTCCGCGTGCTGGCCATCGACCTGGAAGGCACCGAAATCTGCGACTGGATGACGGCGAAAGGCATCACCTGCGTGCTGCTCAAATACCGCGTCCCCGGGACCAACCATTTCTACGACGAGAAGTGCCACTGCCACCGCACGCCCAAGGCGCTGCGCGCCCTGCAGGATGCGCAGCGCACCATCCGCCTGGTGCGCGCGCGCGCCCGCGAGCTGCACATCGACCCCAACAAGATCGGCGTGATCGGCATGTCGGCCGGCGGCTACCTGGTGGCCCAGACCAGCAATATCTTCACGCCGGCGTATCAGCCTGTGGACGAGGTGGACCAGGTCAGCAGCCGCCCCGACTTTGCCGTCGCGCTCTACCCCGGACACCTGTGCCGGGAGGGCCGGAAGTTCGATCCCAAGCTGCACGTGAGCGGGCGCGCATCCCCGACCTTTCTGGTGCAGGCCTGGAACGATCCGGTCGATAACAAGTGCAACAGCACCATGTACGCCCGCGCCCTCGACGCCGCCGGCGCCAAGGCCGAGGTGCACCTGTTCGCCCAGGGCGGGCATGCGTTCGGTCTGCGTCCGACAGCCGATCCCATCACCGGCTGGCCTCGGCTGGTCGAGGACTGGCTCAAGGCGATCGGCATGCTGTGACCGGGTGCGCGCGGCGTTAGCCCGCGCACCGACGGGCCTTACGCGCGGTGCGATGCTGGGCCAGCATCGTCTTCCGGAGGAGCTGATCATGGCCGACAATCTGCAGAAAGCCGGGCCGCAGGACCGCTCGCGCATCAACGTCGAAGAGCGCTGGGAAGTGCAGTACTGGACCAAGGAGCTGAACGTTTCGGAGCAGGAGCTGCGCCGCGCCGTCGAAGCGGTCGGCCCGGCGGTGAGCCGGGTGCGGGAGTACCTGCGTCAGCGCTGAACCGCGCCCCCGTCTCAGGGCTCCGGGCCGAGCTTGATGACGGTGACCGCGCAGTTCGCCTCGGCCACCACCTGCGAGGATACACTGCCGAGGTAGCGGCGCAGGGCTGAACTGCCGCGCGCACCGAGCACGATGTGGTCGGCCCGGTTGTCGTTGGCGTAATTGACGATGGCGGCCGCCGGATCGGGCGACTCCAGCACGTGGTAGGTGACGCGCTCCTCGCCGATGCCGAGCGGGCGCGCCCAATTGCGCAATTCTGCCAGCTGCTTGACGTGCATATTTTGCCCCTGTTGCACGATGCTTTCGTCAAGGCCGATGCGGTTCACGCGGCGCACCGTCACGCAGGCCAGGCGCGCGCCGGGCTTCGCTTCCAGGATCAGGGCCGCGTGCTTGCGGATGGCGTCCGCCAGCTCCGGCGCGCATTGCAGGTCCAGCGCCGTGACCACGATCGGGGCGGCGGAGAGCTGGCCTTCCGCGCTTTGCTGGAACAGGCTGTCCACGCCGGTGAGCGCGAAGCGCCGGCGCAGCACCTTGAACGCGCCGTCGCGCCGGAGTTTCTCCGCCCGGCGCGTGAGCGGCAACTGCTCGTGGTTCTGGAGCACGAAGGCCAGCTGCGCCATGGTGTCGAAGCGGCGCGCGGGCCGCACTTCCAGACAGCGCAGGATCACTTCCTGCAGCCAGGGCGGCAGGTCCGGCTGGTGGGCGCGCGGCGGCACTGGGTCGCGCCAGATGCGCACCTTGAGCTTGTTGCGGCCCGGGTTGCCGAACGGGCGCTGGCCGGTGCACAGGTGGTACATCAGCACCCCCAGCGCGAACTGGTCGCTGCGCGGCTCGCGCCGTACGCCCAGCACCTGTTCCGGGGCGATGTAGGGGGCGGTGCCGAAGGGCAGGCGGAATTCCTCGTCCAGCAGGTCCGGCAGCTGGTCGTGGCGGGCGACGCCGAAGTCGATCAGCACCGCCGTGCCGTCCGGACGGAACATGATGTTGGACGGCTTGATGTCAAGATGGATGACGTGCTGGCGGTGCAGGTCCTGCAAGGCGAGCGCCACGCGGATGGCGATGTCCACCACTTCGGCCCACGGCAGCGGCGCGCGCTCGAAGCGGGCCAGCAGCGATTCGCCCGGCACCCGCTCCATCACGATGTAGGGCTGGGCGTCGAAGCCGCCCGCGCCGTAAAAGCGCGGCACGTGGCGGCCCTTCAGCTTGGGCATGATCATCTGTTCGACTTCGAAGGCGACGATGGCGGTCGGGTCTTCGGTCGTGAACAGGCGCGGAACCTTCATGATCAGGTCCGCGCCCTGGTGGCGGTCCTGCAGGTCGGTCACCCGCCACAGGGCCGCCATGCCGCCCGTGTGCAGCTTTTCTTCCAGCCGGTAGCCGTCGACCTCGTTTCCGGCTTGCAGCAGGCGGTGGGTCGGCGCGTCCATCAGTCTCCGGTCAGCAGGCGGTGGGCCAGGGCCGGCGGCAGGCCGGCGTCGAGCACCTTGTCGGCCGCGAGCTGCGCGGCGTAGGGCACGCGGAAAAAGCGCAGCTCCCAGCTGCGCGTGTCGAACATGGCGTAGGCGGCGGCCGGATTGCCGTCGCGCGGCTGGCCGCAGGCCCCGGGAATGGCCAGCCAGCGCCGCGCGCGCGAGAGCGGAATCGCTTCGCCGCTGGCGGGGGTGAACTGGCTGGTCTTGCCGGTCGCGCTCATGTGGTACAGGGCCGGGGCGTGTTCGTGGCCGCAGAAGGTGAGGGCGTGACGGGTGGCGAGCATGCTGCGCGCCGCCTCCATGTTCCCCTGCACGTAGTCCCAGCCGGCTGGCGCCCAGGCGTTGGCATGCACCAGCAGCACGTCGCCCACCTCGCGCTGCAGGGGCAGGGTGCGCAGGAAGTCCAGCTCCGCTGCGCCGAGCTGGTTGCGGGTCCAGTGCACGGCTTCCTTGGCGGCCGCGTGCATGCTTTGGCGCTCGGCTACCGCCACGCTCTCGTCGTGGTTGCCGAGGACGACATAGGCGCCGTTGGCGGCGTACTCCATCACGGTGCGCACCACCCAGGCGGGGTCGGCGCCATAGCCCACCAGGTCACCGAGAAAGGCAAACGCTTCGGCGCCCTGGCCGTGGGCATGTTCGAGGCAGGCTTCGACGGCTTCGCGGTTGGCGTGCAGGTCGGTCAGTATGGCGAGTCGCATGACGTCAGTGTAACCCCTCTGGCCTACACCGGGCTTACGCGCGGCCGGGTCCGCCAGCTTGCGGATGGCTGGATCGTTTTTCGGCAGACGGACACCTGACGGACGTCATGCCCGCGCCCGCGCGGCGGCGGATAGTGGGTGCCTTGCCAGCCGCTGGGCGCTGGCGTTCGACAAGGAGAACAAGATGATCGAGGCAGACCTGAGCTACGACCTGTTGCCGGGAGTGGAGCAGAAGGCGTATGGCGAATGGGTGAAACGCACGGTGGCCGCCATGATGCAGGCGCCCGGCATGATCGAATTTCGCGCCGGCCGCAACATCCTGGGCGCGCCGCAGGTGCGTGCGGCAACGGTATGGCGCTCGCTGGAGGACTGGTCGCGCTTTACCGAAGGGCGCGACTGGCAAGGCATCCTGAGCGAGATGCAGGCCTACGCAACCCAGGTGCGGGTCGAGCTCTGGGGGCCGTCGCCGGTGCTGCCCGAACCTATGCGTCCAATGAAGTAGCGCGCCGGACCAGGTAGCTGGCGGCGTCGAAGCGGCGCGTGAGCGCGCGGTAGGTGAAGCTGAAACCGGGCCAGATCACGAAATTGCGGCGCTGCCCGTTCAAGTACCAGCTCTTGCAGCCCGCGTTCCAGATCGACCGGTGCAGGCGCTGCTGCAGGCGCTCGTTGTAGCGATCCTGCGCCGCGCGCGCCACCTCCACCGAATGCAGGCCCCCGCGCAGGATGCTGGTGGTGGCGTCGAGCACGTACTGCACGCCGGACTCGATCATGTAGATCATCGAGTTATGGCCCAGGCCCGTGTTGGGGCCGGTGATCATGAAGAAGTTGGGAAAGCCCGCGACCGTAGCGCCCTTGTAGGCCTGCAGCCCGTTCTGGGCCAGGTCGAGCAAGCGCACGCCGCCGCGGCCGCGGATGTCGGCCCGGCCCAGCACGTGCTCCACATCGAAGCCGGTGCCGAAGATGATCGCATCGACCGGTCGTTCTTCGCCGCTGGCGGTGACGATGGCGTGCGGGTGTACCGCGCGCACCGCGTCCGTGAACAGGGTCACGTTCGGGCGGGCGAGGGCGGGGTAGTACGCGTTGTGCATCAGGATGCGCTTGCACCCCATCGCGTAGTCGGGCGTGAGCTTGGCGCGCAGGTCGGGCCGGCCGTGGGACTGGCGCCGCAGGTGGCGCCGGGCCGCGAACTGGGCGAGCCGCATCAGCGCCGGGAACTTGGCGAAGGCAATCAGGCGCGCCTCGTTCTGGGCGTAGATGAAGGCGCGGTACATGAGCCGCAGCGGCTTGACGTGGGCCAGCAGCCAGCGTTCCGGCGCGCTGAAGGCGCGGTCGCGGCGCGGCATGATCCACTGGGCGCTGCGCTGGAACACATCCAGCTGCGCCACCCGCGGCGCGATGTCGGGAATGAACTGGATTGCGCTGGCGCCGGTGCCGATCACCGCCACGCGCTTGCCGGCGAGGTCGAAGCTGTGGTCCCAGCAGGCCGAATGGAATACCTTGCCCTGGAAACCGGCGAGCCCCGGTAGGGCCGGTATCGCCGGGCGCGACAGGGCGCCACTGGCCGCCACCAGCACCTTGCAGCTCATCTCCCCTTGGCTGGTGCGCACGGTCCAATAGCCGCCCGCCTCGTTGAAGTCCGCGCCTAGCAGCTCGGTGCCGGTGCGCAGGTGCGGAGCGAGGCCGAAGTCGCGGATGATGGACTCCGTATAGGCCCACAGCTCGGCGCGGCCGGGGTACTTGCGCGTCCAGTCCGGGTTCTGCGCGAACGAGAACGAATACAGATGGCTGGGCACGTCGCAGGCGGCGCCGGGGTAGTCGTTGACGCGCCAGGTGCCGCCCGCCTCGGCATCCTTCTCCAGGATGATGAAGTTGTCGAGACCCGCTTGCTTGAGGCGCACGCCCATGCACAGGCCGGCGAAGCCGCTGCCCATCACGATCACGTCGTGCACCGGTTTGCGGCAGACCATGAGCAGGACCGGCTGGGGATAGTGCTCGTTGCACCAGCGGTGCTTGGTGATCACGTCTTCCGGCGCGTCGTCGATGCGGCAGAAGCCCAGTGCGCCGTACAGGCCTTCCAGTTCGGCGAAGGGCAGGCAGTAGAGGTTGTCGAAATCCGGCAGCGCGAGCAGCCAGGCGACGATGCGCTGGGCCACGCCGCGGCGGCGGAAGGCCGGGAAGACCAGCATGCCGCCCAATTCCCCGGCGCGATCGCCGACCGGCACCACACGGCCGATGCCGGCCGGGACGCCGTCGATCTCCGCGATGGCGATGCGGTCTTGCGGCGTCGACGGCACGAAGTCCACTTCGGCGTAGCGCTGGTTGACCCAGGCAAGTTCGTCGGGGCGGGCAGGGCGGATCGCAAGCGGAGCGGGTGGTTGCATCCCCGCATCGTACCGCAGCTTGCCGAAGCGGCAAAGGAGGGCCGTCACCCCCGCGCAAGCGGGGGCCTCTGGTAAGTACTGTCGGACTGGATGCGCGCAGGGGGCCCCGCTAATGAACTGACCCCTTATTGTTGGACAGCTTGTTCGTGGATCCTTGCGAACTGAGCCCGGTATGCGACCGGGCTCAGTCCCCCGAGCTTCATTTTGATGCGGTTGTGATTGTAGTAGTGGATGTAGTCG
>Ga0208514_100038_pt1 | contig 177815 bp, 170 predicted proteins | sample LakWasMet70_HOW9_2_FD_183900 | JGI IMG/M metagenome (GOLD analysis project Ga0208514, IMG submission 183900) | Freshwater sediment methanotrophic microbial communities from Lake Washington under simulated oxygen tension - Sediment Metagenome... | ecosystem: Environmental > Aquatic > Freshwater...
TCCTCGGAGGAGAACCAAGCCAGAAATTCACTCCAGGTGCGGGGGTAGTCTTGAATGAGGACTGGCATAATAACTGTGTATTTAACCAGTATATCCAAACTCTGTGGAGCTAAGAGGATACCCCTTATATTAATACAGTGAATACGGCACCATCACCCGCCAAACCGGCCACCGCTCCCCTTCCCGGGCCGCGTGCCCGCCCTGCCGCCCGCAACCATCCGGTGGCTGGGGGCGGCGGGCCGAAGCTGCCGCACTTCCGTTTTTCAGCGCACCGGCCGCGCCCCAGCCTGCCGTGCAATCAGCCTCCCGGACTACAGCGCCAGGCCCTTCACAACGCGCACCATCGGGACAAAGTGGCCACCCCCGCCACACAAGGAGCACGGCATGGGCATGATGAGTGACCCCCTGACCAACGACCTTTTCCCGCAGGCGCTGCTGACCGTCACGCTGCAGGAACCCGGCGACCTGAAGGGCTTCCGGCGCGCCGCACGCGGCCTGTTGGCCCAACAGATCCCGCCCGCGCAGGTCAGCTGGCACTGCACCGGTTTGCCGGTGCAGGACCCGCTGGACAAGCTGCCGGACAACCACGCTGCCGCCGGCGACGCCCCTGCGGTACAGGTGCCGCCCGAATTTTTGGCGCTGTGCGAAAGCGCCATCCTGCATGCCGACGCCCGCCGCTTTGGCCTGCTGTACCGCCTGCTGTGGCGCCTGGTGCATGAGCCCGGCCTGCGCCACGACCCGCTCGACGCCGACCGGGTCGAGCTCCAGCACATGGCGCAGGCGGTGCGCGACGAGATGCACAGGATGAAAGCCTTTGTGCGTTTTCACAGCGTGCAGGACGAGAGCTTTCGCAACCACCCCGAGGGCGGCCCCCTGCATGTGGCCTGGGTGGAACCCGAACACCATACCGCCCCCGCCATGGCCGCATTTTTTGCGCGGCGTTTCGCGCAGATGCGCTGGGCCATCCTCACACCCGAGCGCAGCGCGCAGTGGGACGGCGCCCGCCTGCATTTCGGCCCGGGCGTCAGCCAGGCAGACGCGCCCCTGTCAGACGCCAGTGAAAAATGCTGGCTTGCCTGTTACGAGCGCACCTTCGAGCCGATGCGCCTGATGGGCCGGCGCCTGCAAAAGGCCATGCCGCGCCGGTCCCGGCGCCAACTGCCGGAAGCCGGACGGCTCCACCCGCTGGTTTCGGCCGCGCACCAGCGCAACCACCACCTGAGCGCGCAGCCCGCGACACGCATGGCCCGACGCGTGGCGCAGCCCCGGGCCGCGCTGGCCGTCCCCGCGCAACCGCAGGGCGCGCCGGCTCAGCGGTCCCTCGACGAAGGGGCCTGCTCACCGGACGCCTCGCAACCGCTACTTATTTGATAGCTGACGGCACAAACAACGCATGGGCTGCAGGTCGATTTGTTTCCAGAATCCAGGTCAACGCCCCGGCGTACCAGAGGCCGGCAGCGCCGGTGCCGAGGCAGGCGCCTGCGGCCCGGGCAGCGGCAACACCACGCTGCGGCCATCGGCCGGGGGCTGTTCGGCCGGCTGCACCGGCCTTGTGGTCGAGTCGCGTGGGTCCGGCTCCACGGGCGGCGCCGGCGGCAGATTGCGGCGAAATTCCGGGTTGCGGTTGATGCGCGGACCGGGCACAGGCGGGTCTGCCGGGGGAGCCACCTGCGCGAGCGCCGCGCCGCCGGCCAGCCAGAGTGCCAACCACACCAAAGGGGGCACAAGCAGCTTTTTCATGGGGGCTCCTTCTCCATACGGCCGGGCAAGGGGTGGGTGCAGTACGGGCACCCGCTGCTGGAACAGTTTAAGACTGCGGCGGCCGCACCGCCATGACACAGCGCAAGCACATGCAGCAACTGTTGCAGGAGGTTTCATTCCCACACAACTGCACGCAGGCGCGCCCTGGGCCGCTGTTAAGATTCGTCCCTTTCAGACCCGTCTGAATCGACCGTTTTTTCTCTCCTTTCCGCGACGACGCGACGCCTATCCCCCATGACCGTTGCCATCCCGGCCAGCACCCCCGCCACCTTCGAAATCAAAAGCGCCAACCTGCCCCTGGTGGCGCTGCTCCTCAAGTCCGCCGACCTCAGCGCCCTGTCGCGCGAGATGGCGCTGCGCTTCGGCGATATCCCGGATTTTTTCGACAACGACCCGCTGGTCATCGACCTCTCGCAGCTGCCTCTTGATGCGGCCACGGTGGACTTTGCGGCGCTGCTCACGCTGCTGCGTCCCTACCGCGTCGCCCCCCTGGCGGTCCGCGGCGGCAACCCGGCGCAATTGGCCGCGGCCCTGGCGGCCGGGCTGGTCGCCGCCCCCGACGCACGGGTCGTCAGCGCCCCCGCCGCTGCCCCGCCACCCCCCACGCGCAGCAAGGCGGCAGCACCGGTGGCCGAAGCACAGGCCACGCCGGCCCCCGGCGCACTGGTGATCGACAAGCCGCTGCGCTCCGGCCAGCAGGTGTACGCCCGCGGGCGCGACCTGGTCGTGCTGGCCATGGTCAACGCCGGCGCCGAAGTCATTGCCGACGGCCACATCCACGTGTATGCACCGCTGCGCGGCAAGGCCATGGCCGGTGCGCGCGGCAACACCGAAGCGCGCATTTTTGCGCTGAGCCTGGAGCCCGAACTGCTGTCGATTGCCGGCATCTACCGCACCAGCGAAAACCCGCTGCCCGAAGGCGTGTGGGGCCAGCCCACGCAGGTGCGCCTGGTGCCCGGCCCCGAGGGCGACAAGCTGGTCATGGATCTGATCAAAACATGAGGCCCCGCTTTTCAGGTTTGGCGGGACAGCCTCCTCTTCTCATTCTTTAAGGACTCTTTCGCATGGCAAAAATCATTGTGGTCACCTCCGGCAAGGGCGGCGTGGGAAAAACCACCACCAGCGCCAGCTTTGCAACCGGCCTGGCCCTGCGCGGACACAAAACCGCCGTCATCGACTTCGACGTCGGCCTGCGCAACCTCGACCTGATCATGGGCTGCGAGCGCCGCGTGGTGTACGACCTGATCAACGTCATCCAGGGCGAAGCCAACCTGCACCAGGCGCTGATCAAGGACAAGCAGTGCGACAACCTCTACGTGCTGGCCGCCTCGCAGACCCGCGACAAGGAAGCGCTGAGCAAGGAAGGTGTCGAGAAGGTGCTGAACGACCTGGCCGACATGGACTTCGAGTACATCGTCTGCGACTCGCCCGCCGGCATCGAGACCGGCGCGCTGATGGCCATGCATTTTGCCGACGAAGCGCTGGTGGTCACCAATCCCGAAGTGTCCTCGGTGCGCGACTCCGACCGCATCCTCGGCATGTTGTCCTCCAAGACCAAGCGCGGCATGGCAGGGGGCGATCCGATCAAGGAGCACCTGCTGATCACGCGCTACAACCCCAGCCGCGTCGACCAGGGCCAGATGCTCTCGCTGGAAGACATCAAGGACATCCTGCGCATCAAGCTGATCGGCGTGATCCCCGAATCCGAGGCGGTGCTGCAGGCCTCCAACCAGGGCGTGCCCGCCGTGCACATGGAAGGCAGCGACGTGTCCGAAGCCTACAAGGACATGATTGCCCGCTTCCTGGGCGAAGACAAGCCGCTGCGTTTCATCGACGCGCCCAAGATCGGCTTCTTCAAACGCGTGTTTGGAGGGAAGTAACCCGCCATGGCCTCCTTCCTCTCCTTCCTGCTCGGCGAAAAGAAAAAAACCGCCAGCGTCGCCAAAGAGCGACTGCAGATCATCCTCGCGCACGAACGCTCGGGCCGCCACAGCCACGAGCCCGACTACCTGCCGGCGCTACAGCGTGATTTGATCGCGGTGATCTCCAAATACATCAAGATCGACCCGAACGACATCAAGGTCAACCTCGAACGCCAGGACAACCTCGACGTACTCGAAGTCAAGATCGAGCTGCCCGACGGCAAGTAGCTAACTGGCCATTGCGGACCTGATCCGCCATCCATGACCGCCTCCGGCCGGCAGGACCAGGCCGGCGCCAGCCCCCCCCGCTTTGGCGCCCTGCTGCATCGGGTGATGCGGCAGGGGCAGCCTAAACGTGCCCCCAGGACCGTCAGTGCACCTTGCCCAAGGCGCGCAACACCTTCTGCGGCGTGATCGGTTGCGAGAACACATGGGCATCGAAGGGCGCGATGGCGTCGTTGATGGCGTTCATCACCGCTGCCGGCGCACCCGCTGTGCCGGCCTCGCCCGCGCCCTTGGCGCCCAGCTTTGAGGTGGCGGTAGGCGTCTGGATATGGGCCACCTCAATGTCGGGCATCTCGGCCGACATCGGCACCAGGTAGTCGGCCATGCTGGCGTTGAGCATCAGGCCGCTGTCGTCGTACAGGCACTCTTCCAGCAGCGCACCGCCGATGCCCTGCACGATGGCTCCGCGCATCTGCTCGTCCACCAGCATGGGGTTAAGCACACGGCCGCAGTCCTCCACCGCCCAGTGCTTGAGCAGCTTCACGAAGCCGGTGTCCGGGTCGACCTCGACATAGGACGCCTGCACGCCGTTGGTGAAGATGAACGGGTAATCACGCTGTGCGTAGTGGCGCGTGACCATGAGCTCGGGCGTGAAATCGGCCGGCAACATGTCGGAGCGGAAATAGGCGATGCGGCCCAGCTCGGCCAACGGCAGCAGTTCCTCGCCGGTGGTGGCGTCGACGATGCGGTCGCGACGCACCGCCAGGCTGGCGCCCTCGCGCTTGAGGATGATGGCCGCCACTTTCACGATGTTCACGCGCAGCGCCTGGCCCGCCAGCAGCACGGCTTCGCCGCCGATGCCCGCGCCGCGCGAGGCCCAGGTTCCGCCGCCGTAAGGCGTCGCGTCGGTGTCGCCGGTGACCACGCGCACCTTGCTGATGTCCACGCCCACCGCGTCGGCCGCGATCTGCCGGTAGATGCCTTCGGTGCCCTGGCCCTGCTCGCCCACGCCCACCAGCACGGTGATATTGCCCTCGGGGTCCAGCCGCGCGGTGGCGCCGTCCTGCGAGGCAATGCGCGCACCGCCCACGCCGTAGAACGCGGCGCTGGGATTGGTGAGCTCGATCACGGTGGCAAAGCCGATGCCGCGGAAGATGCCCTGCTTGCGCAGCGCAGCCTGCTCGGCACGCAACGCGTCATAGTTCATCAGCTCGCGCAGCTTCTTCAGGCTGGCCTCGTGCGACAGGATTTCGAGCTTGATGCCTGAAGCGCCGGTGGTCGGGTAGGCGTCATCCGGAATCACGTTGATCTCGCGGATCTTGAGCGGGTCCATGCCGATCTTCTGCGCCGCCAGGTCCACCAGCGCCTCCGTCACGGCACAGGCGATCGGGTGGCCCACGCCCCGGTACTGGCAGGTGGGCGTCTTGTTCTGGAACACCACGTTGAGCCTGGCGCGGTAGTGCTTGTGCTTGTAGGGACCACCTACCAGGTTCACCACCTGGTTGCCTTCGATGGCGCTGGTGCGCGGGAACATGGAGTACGGGCCGATGCCGGTCAGGTCCTCCATGTCGAAGCCCAGGATCTCGCCGTCCCGGTTGACGGCGATGCGCGCCTTGATGCTGTGGTGCCGCGCATGGATGTCGCTGGTGAAGCTCTCCAGCCGGTCGGCCACGAACTTCACCGGACGGCCCAGCATGATCGACAGCGCCACGGTGGCGAAGTCATCAGGGTAAGCGTGCACCTTGATGCCGAACGAGCCGCCCACGTCCTTGCAAAGCACGCGGATGGCGCTGGCCGGCAGATCGAACTGGCGGCCGTACAAGTCCTGCATCATGTGCGGCGCCTGGCACGAGTGGTACACGGTCAGGCGCTGCTCGGCCGGGCTCCAGTGCGCGATCTGCGCGCGCGGCTCCAGCGTCACGCCGGTGTGACGGCCGAACTCGAAATCGATCGCGGCCACCACGTCGGCCTTGGCAAAGGTCTCGTCCACCTGTCCCACGTCGAGGCTGCGGGTGAAGCACAGGTTGTCGCCGAGCTCGGGGTGGATCAGCGGCGTGGCCGGGTCCAGCGCGGTGAGCATGTCGGTGGCCGCAGGCAGTTCTTCCCAGTCCACCTCCACATAGGCCAGCGCGTCCTCGGCCTCGGCGCGGGTTTCGGCCACCACGGCCACCACCGGCTCGCCCTGCCAGCAGGCACGGTCCAGCGCCAGCGCGTATTGCGGGGCCGATTTCATGCCGGCCAGGTGGCCCAGCGTGGCCACCCAGGGCTTGCACACCTTGGCCAGGTCCTGCCCGTCCGCCACCAGCAACACGCCGGGCATGGAGCGGGCGAACGCGGCGTCCACTGATTTGATGCGCATGTGCGCGATCGGGCTGCGCCAGAAGACCACATGGGCCATGCGCGGCAGTTCGATGTCGTCCACGTACTGGCCCAGGCCCTGGGTCAGGCGTTCGATGCCGCCGCGCGGCACGGTGGCGCCGATGTAGCGCTGGTCTTCCGTGACCGGGGTCAGCGGCTTGGGCTGGCCGATGCCGGGTTCGAGGTTGACGGTGTCGCGCTTCATGTGGTGGCCTCCTTGCGTTGTTGCAGCACGTCGCAGATCGCGTCCACGATGGCGTGGTAGCCGGTGCAGCGGCAGTAGTTGCCCGAGATCCAGTCACGCACCTCGGCGCGGTTGGCGCCCGGCATCTGCTCGACCAGTTCCTTGGCCGCCATCAACATGCCCGAGGTGCAGAAGCCGCACTGCAGCGCGTTGCGCCGCACGAAGGCCTCTTGCAGGTCGCGGATCACGCCGGACTCGCTCACGCCCTCGATGGTCTGCACGCGTCCGCCGTCGGCCTGCACGGCCAGGGTGAGGCAGCCGCGCACGATCTGGCCGTTGAGCTCGACGGTGCAGGCGCCGCACACGCCGTGCTCGCAGCCCAGGTGGCTGCCCTTGAGGCCGAGGTCTTCACGCAGGAAATCCACCAGGTGGGTGCGCGGTTGCACGCTGCACTGGTGCGGCTTGCCGTTGACGGTGACTTTGATCGGGTACAGGTCTGCCATGGGTGTTCCTTTGGGTGCTCAGGCGCTGGCGGTGGTGGGCAGCATGCGCTGCAGCAGAACGCCAGCCAGGTGGCGCTTGGTCTGGGGGGTGTTGGTCAGGTCGGGCGGGGGGTCGATCTCGCTGCGCAGGCTCGCCACGGCCTGGGTCACAGTGGCCAGATCCAGCGCCTTGCCTTCCAGCAGCGTCTCGGTCTGGCGGGTCCGAACCGGGGTGGCGTCCACGCCCATCAGCACGATGCGCAGGTTGCGCAGCACGGCACCTTCGCGCCGGGCGGTGGCGGCCAGACCCACGATGGCGTAGTCGCCGTGTCGACGCGCCAGTTCGCTGAAACCGAACCAGTGATCGGTGCCAGCCAGCGGGATCTCGCTGGCGATCAGCAACTCGTCGGGCTGCAGCGCGGTGCTGTAGAGGCCTGTAAAGAAATCATCGGCCGCGATACGGCGCTCGCCTTTGGGGCCGCGCGCGATCACGGTGCCACCCAGCGCCAGCAGGCAGGCCGGCCATTCGGCTGCCGGGTCCGCATAGGCGATGGAGCCGCCCCAAGTGCCGCTGTTGCGAATGGCCCGGTGCGCGATGTGGGGTGCGGCCGTCTTGAGCAGCGGTGCGTGGCGTGCCACCAGCGCACTGAGTTCGATGTCGGTGTGGGTGGCCAGCGCGCCGATGCGCAGCACGTTGTCCTGCACGCTGATGCCGCGCAGCGACTCGATGCCGGTGATGTCGATCAACAGCTGCGGCTCGGACAGGCGCATGTTCAGGGTGGCCATCAGCGTCTGGCCACCGGCCAGCAGGCGGGCGTCGTCGCCGTGCTCCTGCAGCAGCGACAGCACCTGGTCAATGGAAGCGGGTTTGACGTAGTCGAAGGCGGCGGCTTTCATGGCGTTCCTCAGGAAAACAGTTGCGAGGCAATCCACACGCCAAAGCCTGTGGACAGGGACCCCAGAACGAACCACAGCGCGCGCACGCCCTCGCCGCTGGCGGCGGGCTGGGGCGCGTGAACGGTGCGCGGCACGAAGGCGGGCGATGGCGCAGGGGTGGTGCCCGGCGCCGGCTCTGCAGGAGTTGCAGGCGCTGCTTCAGCGGCCTCCAGCAACGGCACCCCCACCATCTGTTCGTTGAAGGCGGTGAAGAACTGGTCCGCCATTTGCTTGGCCGCAGCATCGATCATGCGGCCGCCCACCTGGCCCAGCTTGCCGCCGATGGACGCCTGGGCGGTGTAGCGCAGGCGGGTGCCGCCGGCTTCATCTGACAGCTCCACATTCGAGTGGCCCTTGGCCATGCCGGCCGCGCCGCCCGAGCCTTGAAAGCGCAGCACGCAGCCTTCGTTGGGGCGGATGTCTTCCATGCGCACATGGCCCACGAAGCGGGCGCGCACCGGGCCGATCTTCACGGCCACGCGGGCGGTGCGCTCGGTCGGGCTGGTGGCCTCCATTCCTTCGCAGCCGGGAATGCAGCGCGTCAGAATTTCGGGGTCGTTCAGCCCCGCCCAGACCTTTTCGCGCGGTGCGCCGATCAGGATGTCTCCAGTCAATTCCATGCCTTGTATCCTCGGGTTTTCACGGGTGTTTTTGTTTACCAGTCGGTTAACAATGGTACGAATCATTGACCCGCAGGTAAATAGCGTGCGCATCCAGACAAACCCTGACACGGTGCCCGAACCCCTTTCGCAAGCACTTGTAGCCCCGGCGCGCCGACGCATGGGTGTGGCCGAGCGTGAGCGCCAGATCCTGGATGGTGCGATCCAGTTCTTTGCGGTGCACGGCTTCGACGGCCAGTTGCGCGACCTCGCCAAGAGCATCGGTGTCACACACACGCTGCTCTACCACTACTTCCCTACCAAGCAGGCGCTGATCGACCGCGTCTACCTGGAAGTGTTCGAAGGTCGCTGGCGTGCCGAGTGGGATGCGCTGCTCGACGATCCCGACCGCTCTGTCGAAGACAAGTTCACGGCCTTCTATTCGGAGTACGTGACCATCACCCTGTCGCAGGAATTCGTGCGAATCCTCGTGTTCTCGGGCCTGACCGACCACACCATCACCGACCGGTTCTTTGCCATGCTGCGGGCGCGGCTGTTCCCGCGCCTCATCCGCGAGACGCGCCGCTTTCGCGGCCTGGTCAGCCGCGCCAAGGCCAGCGAGCGCGAGATGGAACTGCTCATGGGGTTGCACGGCGGCTTTTTCTACACCTCCATGCGCCGCTGGATCTATGCGCAGGACGTGTACAGCGAGAGTGCCCACGAGGGCTACGACGAACCGCTGGTGCGCGACCGTGTGCGTGCCTACCTGCTGGCCAGCCGCGAGCTGTTTGGCGAAACCACCGGCAACGTGCGCAAGCGCGCGCCCAGGCGTTGACAGACCTTTTTGATGAAGCCGTTGCGGGGGCACCGGCGCCTTGCCAACCCGGCTGAACTTCCAGCCACAACACCCACCGAGGAGACAACATGAAACTTACGAAACTCGCGATCACCACCCTGATCGCAATGGGCGCCACGGCCATGGCCGGAACCGCCAGCGCGCAGCAGCGCGTCACCGTCAACATCGGCTCCAGCCACCCCACCACCAACATCTGGGCCTTCGCCATGAAGGAAGTGTTCCAGCCCGAGGTGAACCGCATTCTGAAGGAAGGCGGCGCCAAGTACGAAGTGCGCTGGCGCGAGAACTACGGCGGCACGCTCTACAAGTTCACCGACACCCGCGCCGCCGTGCGCGACGGCATCGTGGACGTGGGCATGGTCGGCACCGTGTGGGAAAACTCCGCCATGCCGCTGCAGAACGTGACCTACTTCACCCCGTTCGCCACCACCAACCACGAGCAGCTCATCGAGATCTTCGACAAGCTCAACGCCACCGTGCCCGCCCTGCGCGACAGCTGGGCCGCCCAGAACATGGTGCCCCTGTCTTCGCTGATCACTGACAGCTACGACATCTACGCCACCTTCCCCGTCAAGGACCTGGCCGCACTGAAGAACAAGCGCATCAACGCGCCCGGCACCTCGGCCAACTGGCTGCGCGACACCGGCGCCACCCCGGTGGACGGCGCGCTGACCACTTACTACACGAACATCCAGACCGGCGTCACCGATGGCGCCCTGTCGTTTGCCAGCGGTATCGGCCCGGCCCGCGTGTACGAAGTGGCCAAGCACCTCACCCGTATCGACATCGGCGCCATGTACTTCGGCAGCGTGGCCGTGAACAAGAAGTTCTTCGACGGCCTGCCCAAGGAAGTGCAGGACGCCATGCTCAAGGCCGGCAAGGCCACCTCGGTGGCCCACGGCAAGCATGTCACCAAGACCTCCAACGCGGCGCTGGACACCATGAAGGCCGCCGGCCTGCAGATCACCGATCTGCCCCAGGCCGAGAAGACCAAGTGGGTCAACAGCCTGCCCAACATCGTGGCGCCCTGGCTGCAAGGCACGGGTGAGGCTGGCAAGCAGGTGCTCAAGGCCTACTTCGACGAACTGCGCGCCCGTGGCGTCAAGCCCCTGCGCGACTGGGACCAGCAAAACCGCTGATCGGCCTCGCGCCACCTTCGCCACCCGGCGCAGCGCAGCCGGGTGGTGTTTTCCCAAGCTTTGATAGGTGAAAGGTGAACCTTGCACAACGAACCTGATTTCGCCAGTGAAACCCCTGCCGTCGCCGGTCTGACCAACCCCCTCCAGGGGCTGGCCAACGTGCTGGCCGCCGTGGGCACGGTGTGGATTTTTCTCATGATGCTGCTGATCGTGGCCGACGTGCTGGGCCGCAATTTTTTCGACGCGCCCATCACCGGCGTGGCTGAATTCGCTGCCCGCTCGGTAGCCTCCATCGTCTTCCTGCAGCTGGCCGCTGCCATCTGCTCCGGCCGCATGACGCGCAGCGACTTCCTGCTGCGCATCATCGGCAAGCGTTCACCGGGCGCCGTCAAGGTGCTTGAGGTGTTCAATGTCGTCGTTGGCGCATTGCTCTTTTTCGCACTGGCCGCCATCTCCTGGCCCGAGCTCACGGAAGCCATGCGCATCAAAGAATACTTCGGCGTGCAAGGGGTCTTCACCGTGGTCACCTGGCCGTTCCGGGCCCTCATCGTGCTGGGCGCCACCGCCGCTGCCGTCGCCTACCTGGCCTGCATTCCCTCGCTGCTGCGCCAGCAACCCTCCACCGGAGCACACGCATGAGCGAACTGGCCATGGGCGGGCTCCTGATCGGAGTCCTGGTTTTTCTCGTGCTGTTCGGCCTGCACATCGCAGTCGCCCTGACGGCCGTCGGCTTCGCCGGTATCTGGCTCATTCGCGAAGATGCCGACATGGCCATGCGCCTGCTGTACCTCTCCGCCTACAACGGCGTGGCCGACTACATCTTCGCCACCATCCCGCTCTTCGTGCTGATGGGCTTGCTGGTCTCCATCTCCAACGTCGGCAAGGACACCTTCGATGTCGCTGAAACCCTGCTGCGGCGCTTGCGCGGCGGCCTGGGTGTGGCCACCGTGGCGGCCAACACCGTGTTCGCCGCCGTCACCGGCGTGTCCATCGCCTCGGCGGCGGTCTTCACCCGCGTGGCCGTGCCCGAAATGGTGCGCCACGGCTACAGCACCAGCTTCGCCGCCGGCACGGTGGCGGGCAGCTCGGTGCTGGGCATGATGATTCCGCCCAGCCTGCTGCTCATCATCTACGGCGTGCTGGCCGAGCAGTCCATCGGTACCCTGTTCATCGCCGGCATCATCCCCGGCTTTGTGATGGCGGTGGCCTTCGCCGTCATGATCATGCTCATGGCAAGGTTCACGCCCGGCCTGGTGTTCGACCTCAAGCGCCAGGCCGGGATGGCGGCCGAGCGCAGCACCGCCCGCCTGCTCAGCACCGCCGAGATGCTGTCCAAGCTGGTGCCCATTACCGCGCTGGTGGCCCTGGTGCTGGGTGGCCTGTATTCCGGTTTCTTCACGCCCACCGAAGCCGGTGGCGTGGGGGCATTCGGTGCCTTCGTCATCGCCATCCTGCGGCGCAAGCTCGGCGGCGGCAACCTGTGGCGCGTGCTCACCGAAACCGGCGCGGTGTCGGTCGGCATCCTGATCTTGCTGGTGGCTGCGGGCTTCTACAGCCGCATGCTGTCGGTGGCCGGCGTGCCCGTGGCCATCAGCGACGTCGTGCAGGCCGCCGGCCTGGGCCCATACGGCTTCCTGCTGCTGTACGTGCTGATCCTGCTGCTGCTGGGCATGATCCTGGACTCTAGCTCCATCCTGCTGATCATGACACCGGTGGCCGTGCCGATCGCAGCCAGCCTTGGCTTCAACCTGGTCCACTTCGGCATCATCACCGTCATCGCGGTGGAAATCGGCCTGCTCACCCCGCCTTTCGGCATCTCGGTGTTCACGGTCAAGTCCACCCTCAACGACCCCAAGGTCTCGGTGGAAAGCATCTTCGCCGGCTCGCTGCCCTACGTGGGTGTGATGCTGCTCGTGCTGCTGCTGATCGCCATCTTCCCGTTCATGGCGCTGGCGTTGACCTGAGGCGCCAACCGACCCGTTCCGCAACAAGCGCAGACCACACGCCACGGCAAACCTCGACGCTACCGTCACGGCCCTGCGCACCCTGCATGGCTGGCGCGCTGCTGGCCACCATGGCGCTGTTCAGCGGTTTCGCGGTCACTGTGTGCGACCCGCGCGAGGGCTACAGCAACCCCTGGTCGGCGGCCGGCGTCACCTTGCGCACCGGCATGCCAGGCCGCCGTGGCGCCCTGAGCCGGCCGCCCCGACCCGGCGCGGGGCTATCATCGCGCCATGCTGCTAGAGACTCTGGGCGCGGCGCGCGACATGGGGCGCCTCAACGACATCGCCGGTGTGCTGATCCGCCACGGCTTCGGCGATAGCGTGCGCCGGCTCGGCCTGGCCGACCGGCTCGAGCGCGCGGGCCACGCCCTCAAGTGGGAGCATGCCGCCGACCTGGCCCGCATCGAGCCGCCCGTGCAGGTGCGGCTGGCCCTGGAAGAACTGGGCCCGGCCTTTGTCAAGCTCGGGCAGATCCTGGCCGGCCGCGCCGACCTGTTTGGCCCCGAGTGGATCGCCGAGTTTGAAAAACTCCACAACCACGTGCCTGCCGTGCCCTTTGAACTGCTGCGGCCGCAGCTGCGCGAAGACCTGGGCGGCGAGCCCGAAGAGGTGTTTGCCCGCTTCGACACCGAGCCGCTGGCCGCCGCGTCGATTGCCCAGGTGCACCGCGCGCAACTCAAGGACGGCACCGAGGTCGTCGTCAAGATACGCCGCCCCGGCATCACCGCGGTGATCGAGGCCGACCTGCGCCTGCTCGCCCGCCTGGCCGCGCTGGTGGAAGCGGAAATGCCCGCCCTCAAGCCCTACCACCCGCAGCAGCTGGTGCGCGAGCTGGTCAAATCCCTGCGCCGCGAACTGAACCTGGCCGGCGAGTGCCGCCACGCCGAACGGATTGCCGCCAACATGGCGCCGCTGCCGTGGATCGTTATTCCGCGCGTGCACTGGGCACACACCGGCGAACGCGTGAACGTGCAGGACTTCGTGGGCGGCATCCCCGGCGACCGGCTTGACCAGCTCACGCCCGAGGCCGGCTTCGACCGCACCCTGCTGGCCCAGCGCGGCGCGCGCGCCGTGCTCAAGATGATTGTGGAAGACGGTTTCTTCCACGCCGACCCGCACCCCGGCAACGTGTTTTACCTGACCGGCAACGGCATCGCCTTCATCGACTTCGGCATGGTCGGGCGCCTGTCCGAGCGCCGGCGCGAAGAGCTGCTGCAGCTGCTGCTGGGCTTGGTCGAGCGGCAGGCACAGGCCGTGGCCGACGTGCTGATGGACTGGACCGGCGACAGCCACGGCACCAACCTCGGGCAGCTCGAAACCGAGATCGAGGCCTTTGTCGACCAGTACCACGGCACGCCGCTGGCCGAGCTCAGCCTGGGCCAGATGCTGGCCGACGTCACCACCTTGCTGCGCGAGCACCACCTGGGCCTGCCGCCCGACCTGGCGCTGCTGATCAAGGCCTTCATCTCCCTCGAGGGCATGGGTCGCGGGCTGGACCCGGGCTTTCACATGGCCACCGAGGCCACGCCCATGCTGCGCCAGGTGCTGCGCGCCCGCTACCAGCCCGAAGTGCTGGCCGGCCGCGCCTGGAAAATCCTGCGTCGCACCCTGGCCGTGGCCGAACAGCTGCCGCACGATGTCTCGCGCCTGCTGCGCAACGCACGCCGCGGCCACGTGAGCGTCGGCATCGAGCTGGCCCACCTCAAACGCGTAGGCGACCAGGTGGACCGCGCCGCCAACCGCCTGGCCATGGCGCTCATCATTGCTGCGCTCATCATCGGCGCGTCCATCGTCATGACGGTGCAGGGCGGCCCCACGCTGATGGGCCTGCCGCTGTTCGGTTTTCTCGGCTTCACCGGCGCCGTGCTGGGCGGCCTGTGGCTGGTGCGCGCCATCTGGCGCAGCAGCCGCGGGCGCGACAACGACGACACTGACTGAGCGCACAAAAAAAGCAGCATCCGCCTGTCGGCAAATGCTGCTTGGACTGATGGCCCCTCAAGCTGCCTAAAGCCCGGGGGCGTCAGAAGCCGCTTTAACGGGCCGGGGCCTCACCCTGAACGGCAGCGCCGGCGTCGGCATCCGCTTTCACTTTGGCCTTGGCTTTGGCCTTGACCTGGCCACCAGCAGCCTTGGCCGCGCCGACGTCACTTTTCACTTCCGCCTTGCCGGCCTGCGCCACACGCTTGCCGCTGGACGTTGCGGCATCACCTGCGGCCTCCGCCGTATTGCGCACACCGCCCAGCACCTTGCCTGCGCCATCGGTGGCGCTGTTCGTCGCACCAGCGGCCGCCTTGTGCTCTTCCGCCGTCGCGTTGCCATTGGCACCTGCGCGTACGCCGGCATCCAGGCCCACACCGGCATTGGCGGTACCGCCACCGGGCTGCACGGCCGTGTTCGCGCCAATGCCTGCACCCACGCCCACGCCAGCACCCAGCGCCGGGCCGGCGGCCACAGTCACGCCGGTGGCGCCGCGCACCGCACCGTCCAGGTTCACCAGGCCGCCGGCCTGCGCTGAAACACCCCAGATCATGGCCGTGGTCAGCACCATCAGCGAAGGAAGGGCCCGCAAAGCCCGTGGCCGGGCCACGGGTGCCAGCGCTGGGGAAAGGTCTGATTGAAATTTGTTGAAACGGATCATTGAAGCTCCTGCTGTTGAAGAAGGGTTCATCTTCCAACGCCAGAATGTTCACTGAGTGTCGGCTTCGTTGGCTTTGTAAGGTGATGCGTCACCACCGCCAGACGGTCGCTTCGGCGCAAGTGAACGCTGACATGCAAGGCCATCTTCACAATGCGGAACGGCGCTGCCGGCCAGATGTAGCGGATGTCACCATCCAATACCCGCATTCCTGCCGGGCACCGGCCCTGCCGGCCCCCATCAGCCGACGGGCCGGATGCCGATCAGCACGCCGTGTGCCCAGAACGCAAACACCGCCCAGGCCGCCGCGCCCACCACCACCGTGATCGCCGTGCCGGCCGGCGTGCCCGCCGGGTAGACGGTGTGCGCCGCCCGGTCGCGGGCGCGCGCCGCACGAAAGCTCAGCACCGCCCACACCAGGAAGGCGCCGAACAGCACCACATGCGCCACATTGCCATTGGCCAGCAGGTGGGCCAGCGCCCACACCTTGACCCCCAGCACCATGGGGTGATGCAGCCGCGCCTTGATCGCGTTGCGCGGCACATAAGTGGCCGCCAGCAGGATGAACGCGATCAGGGTCAGCAGCGAGGCCAGGTGCCGCATGCCTCGTGGCGGCAGCCACAGCTGCATCGGCTGCTGCCGCGCCAAGCCAAAGCCCCACACGATCAGCACAAAGCCGGCAATCGACAGCAGCGCATAAACGGCCTTCCAGGGCAGCTCACCGATGCGGCCTATCGTCGCCGTGCGCCAGCCGTCGGCCACGATGCGGATGGAATGCACGCCCAGAAAAAGCACCAGACCCAGAATCAGTATCGCCACCACCATCTCCTTGAAGTATGGAAGCGATTATGAGCGCCCGCGGCGTCCGCCGCCACGCCGTTCGGGTTAGGCTGGTTGGCACCACACCGCTATTGAATCAATAGCTGGCGGCGCTTGTAAATAAATGGCTGGAGGCCGATTTGATGCCCGCACCAGCCCCCGAACCGGCCGGTTCAGTGCCCGGTGGTTTTCCCGCGCCGCGCCTGCGTCTGGTTGCCGCCGCCCACATGCGCCTCGCGGTCGCTGCGGCTGTCTGGCGTGCGTTTGCCCTGGTTCAGCTGGGTGGGGTCCTGCTCGCCCATCTTGTTGGTGTCGTTCTCCACCTTGCCGGTATGGCCGGTCTGTTTGTCACGCGGATTCTGTTTGCTGCTGGGCATGGTGCACTCCTCGGGATAAAGGGTCAAAACGGATGAAAACGGATGAGAAAGGGCCAAGCATCGGCGCCAACGCTGCCGGGACTCGGTCCTCCGGAGAAATTAGCATTTTTTTGCCAGGCGCCATTGCTGTATGTCAGACAAGGCCGCATGAAGTGCGCGACATGCCGGCACGTGCAGCCAGCGTTACAGAGCGGTACATGGACGGCGCTTCTCCCGGCATTGCCTTGTGTAGACTACGCCCAGACGTCTCCCCACCCACAACCTGTTGCGCAGGCTGTGTTTCAACCGGACCCCCGATGCGCCTGAGAATCTTTCTGGTCGAAGACAGCCCCGTCATCCGCGCCAACCTGGCTGAGTCCCTGGAAGAACTGGTCGGCGCCCGCGTGGTGGGCGGGGCCAACAGCGAAGACGAGGCCCGCCAATGGCTGACCGACCACCCCACCGCCTGGGACCTGGCCGTGGTCGACCTGTTTTTGCTGCAGGGCAACGGTTTGAATGTGGTCAAAAGCTGCGGCAACCGCGACCTGCGGCAAAAAATCGTCGTGCTGACCGGCTACGCCACCCCGGCCATGCGCCAGCGCTGCCTGGCGGCAGGCGCCGACGCCGTGTTCGACAAAGCCACCGAGATCGACGAGTTCACCACCTACGCGATCAACGAGGTGGAGCGGGTAGCCGGCGAAACACGCTGGTGAATTGAACGCGCGGAAAATACCGGTTGACCCGCGACATTGCCGCTCGCTTCTCGCACAATCGGCGTATGCAGCTTCAAGACCTCAACACCCCCGCCGCGCTGGTTGACACCGCGCGCATGCAACGCAACATCGAACGCATGCAGCAGCGCATGAACTCGCTGGAGGTAGCATTTCGACCGCACGTCAAAACCACCAAATGCATAGACATTGCCCGGGCGCAGATCCAGGCCGGCGCACGCGGCATCACGGTGTCCACGCTCAAGGAAGCCGAGCAGTTTTTTGCCGCCGGAGTGCGGGATATCCTGTATGCCGTGGGTATGGCGGCACCCAAGCTCAGGCAGGCGGCCGCACTCATTGGCCAGGGCTGCGCGCTCAAGATCATTGCCGACAGCACAGCGTCTGCATCAGCCATCGTTGCTTTTTCCCATCAACATGGCGTGCCGTTTGAAGTCTGGATCGAGGTCGACACCGACGGCCACCGCTCGGGCGTGCAGCCCCACAGCGACGACCTGATTGCCATCGGCACCCTGCTGCACCAGGGCGGCAGCACGCTGGGCGGGGTGATGACCCACGCGGGGGCCAGTTATGAGCTGAACACGCCCGAGGCCCTGCAAGCCATGGCCGAGCAGGAGCGCAGCCTGTGTGTGCTGGCGGCGGAACGCCTGCGCGCCGCCGGCCTGCCCTGCCCCAACGTGAGCGTGGGCTCCACGCCCACGGCGCTGTCGGCCCGGCAGCTCAAGGGGGTGACCGAGGTGCGCGCCGGTGTGTATGTCTTTTTTGACCTCGTCATGGCCAACGTGGGCGTGTGCTCCCCCGACGACGTGGCCCTGAGCGTGCTCACCACCGTGATCGGCCACCAGCCCGACAAGGGCTGGGCCATTGTCGACGCCGGCTGGATGGCCATGAGCCGCGACCGCGGCACGCAAAAGCAGCAGCACGACTACGGTTATGGCCAGCTGTGCGACGTCAACGGCCAGCGCATCGATGGCTACACCCTCAGCGGCGCCAACCAGGAGCACGGCATCGTGAGCCGCACCGGCGAGGCCGACCCTGACATCGCCAGGCGCTTTCCCACCGGCACCCAGCTGCGCGTGCTGCCCAACCATGCCTGCGCCACCGGCGCGCAGTTTCCCGAGTACCACGCCGTCACCGGGCAGACGCTGGGACCCACCTGGCCCCGCTTCTACGGCTGGTAGCATTCGCCATGACCATAAAGCGCATCAACCCCGGCACCCTGGCCCCGCCCGGCGGCCACTACAGCCACGCCGTGGTGGCCGCCGGCCTGGTCTTCATTTCAGGCCAGCTGCCCATCACGCCGTCGGGCGAAAAACTCAACCAGTCCAGCTTTGAAGACCAGGCCCGGCAGGTGCTGGCCAATGTGCAGGCGGCCCTGGAAGCAGCAGGCAGCAACGTGGCCCAGCTGGTGCAAGTGCGCGTGTATGTGACCGACATGGAGCAATGGCCGGTGTTCAACCGCATCTACCAGCCTTGGGCCGGCGCAGCGCCCCCGGCGCGGGCCGTGGTGCCCGTGCCCCTGCTGCACCATGGCTTCGCAATTGAAGTCGAAGCCGTGGCGGCGCTCCAGTCACTCTCAAAACAATAGCTGCCAGCGCACATATTCATTGGGCTGGAGGCCAATTTGGCTTGCAGGCAGCAAGGCGACCGCCGGGCAACAAACCAGCAACACCATTACCGCGCGTCTTGCCATCGCTGTCATCCCAAGCAGCAACTCCGTCATCCCGGACAACAATGCTGTCATCCCGGGCCTGACCCGGGATCCATGCCACGCACACCGGCCGCCCCCCGTTCCGGCTGCGCCAAGCCTGTCCTGAGCTTGTCGAAGGGCCCAAGCCCGCAACCGGCAAGCCCTCAGCCCGCCGCCGCGGCAAAACACATGGCCTCGATCTTGTGGCCGTCCAGGTCGCGCACAAAGGCCGCGTAATAGGTCGGCGTGTAGTGCGGCCGCAAGCCGGGCGGCCCGTCGCTCTGCGCCCCCAGCGCCAGCGCCTGCGCATGAAAGGCATCCACCTCCGCCGGCGAGTTGGCCAGAAAGCTGATGTGTGTGCCGTTGCCCGGCGCAGCGCGGCCGCCATCAAGCGGCCGCCCGACCCAGAACTCCGGAAAGGCCCGGCCATAAGCCACCGACTCGCCGTGCTCCATCACCTGCTTGATCTGCAGCGTGCCCAGCACCGCGTCGTAAAACGCCCGGGCGCTCGGGTAGTCGTTGGTGCCTATGGAGATGTGGGAGATGACGCTGGGGGGACGGTTGGAAGGATTCGGCATGACGGCTCCTTGAAATTGAGACGGGGCGAAAAGTTTAGCAAGATGGAAAGCCTTTGATGGGGGAAAAATGCATTGCGGTATCGTTAAGCCATAAACACAAAAAGCAAGGGAGGTCATGATGGGCTTGATGGACCGCGACTACATGCACGAGAAGGGCCGTCAGCGCCCTTTCAGCCCCCCGCCCGAACGATTTGGCACGCTAAGCAAGGTACTCATCTTCGTGGTCGTGCTTCTCCTCCTCTACAAAGCAGCAGACTGGAAGTTAAACCAACATGTAGCCAAGCTAGTCAGTACACCGCCCGCAACGACACCAGCGCCGGTTTCGCGTCCCGCTGAACCGGCCGCTCCATCATTTCCGCAAACATCACCCTACTCAAGCGCAACCGAAGCGACGGGAACCAGGCGCACCGTCACCAAGTGCATCGTCAACGGTAAGACCAGCTACGGAGACGCAAGCTGTGCCGACGGGGCGAAAGCAACGCAGATTGTTACCAAAGAAAATCACAACCTCATCGCAGCAGTACGCGTGCCGGTGGTCACAAAAACGGAAGAACCGGCTCAGCCACCATCGGTCCTCGCACAAAGCGATCCAGGCGTTGACCAAGCGGCGATGAAGGCTGAATGCAACGCGCTGGAGGAGCGCATCAAATACCTCGACGCGATGGCGCGGCAGCCGCAAAGCGGGCAAATGCAGGACTGGATACGTGAGGAGCGAAAGAAGATGCGCGATCGGCAAGCGCGTATTCCCTGTCGATAGGACGACCTATTTGTCAATTCTGCCTCCTACGGATGCCGCCGTTACCCCAGGAAAAGCCCTGGGTCACAAACCGATTTCAGACGCTTACGCTCTCCCGTGCAACAACTCCATCGCACACAACATGAGCAATGCTGTCAAAGAACTTCCTGATTGGGGCGAAATGCCCACGAGACCAGGCCTGTACTTTTCGCTCTCGCATGGCAGAGATTTCCCACAACAAGCGGTCCGGCAGCGAGGATTCCCAGGTCCAAATTGGTCCACTTTTGTACATGCAGACTCACTATGCCCAGCGCATCGTTCTTCGCTTTGCCAGCCGGCGAGATGCTACAAAGTTCTTTCCTGAGGCATCTTCTGCCGTCGGAGAACTAGATGTGATTGAAGGTACGTTGGTCTATGACAACAAATGCTATGGCGATTGGGATATTTTCTACATAGCGCGTGAATTCTGTAGAACCACAGCGTGACGCACGCATGGACCATTCACGCGCCCGATGTTAGATAACTTTGAAGCCGACACTTTCTAGGTAATTGAATGTCGAATCGTAGTAAGCGGAATGACGCGTCGCGTCCGTCGCCTCACCGTCAGGAACAACGACAACCATGCCCTGCCTAGCTCGTGTGAGTAACACGCGGTATGCGTTCTTAAGGTAGGTCTGGCGGTCCCTCTTATGTATGTGATTCCAGCGACTACCGACAAACGAATAATGCTGCCATCCATCCGCGCCAAAACGAAAGTCAGCATCCCACACAACGCAGGCCCAATCTAACTCCAGGCCTTGCACATGGAACTCTGTGGCAACGTCCTCAAGGTAGTAGGAAGAACGAACGTCCTCTTTGCCATCAAGAAACCAGTGAATGGGGTCCATGGGGGACCGTACATCAATGGCATAGGGCTTAAGGCGCTGGGCTTGCGATGACACGACGATTCCATATCGCTCGGTTCCCCTTGCATGTTCTTTCATCCACGCTTTCGCACGACTTACGCTGCGTGTGAGAACAATCGGATATCGATCCTCAAGCTGCTGAAGCGTCCGCTTAGCGACAGAAAGATCACGATCGAGCACCTGCTTGATGAGCGACGACACATGCTCCGCTCGAAACGATCGCATTGAAACCCCGAGGTGGAGGTTCTTCTCGAAATGAACATTCGCCCGATTCGCCACCTCGCTAACCGCGGTTCCTGCCCCATATTCCTCATCATTGAGCTGCGGTGAAATATGAACGTGCCAATCGGCAAAGGAACGGTTTAACGACGTAATCCATTCTGCAATCCCTGCCTCCCCGGTGTTGATTTCCTGGCCACCGCCAACCAGACAGACAACCACCGCCCAATCGCTATGTCGGTTCAAACAGGACATTAAAAATTCCGGCTCCGACTGATTGAAATCGGGCCTCTGCTTTTTTCTAAGCATGAACGCTGCTGTCTGTTCGAGATTCCAAGCTCGTTGAGCTTCGTCAAAAATTGCTACGTGCTCAATCGGCGGATGGGTCGCGTCCGCCAAGCACTCGTCACGGAAGTGATGAACGTTTTGGATGAACGCCTTTACCCGGCTCAAGGCTTCTCCTTTTTTGGGCTTCTTTCCCATTGCTATACCGCGTTTCACCTCATCACGCGCGAGGGCTTCTCTCAGTATTTCAACCAACGGCCCGTTACCCGACAAGAAAACGCTGTAAAGCTCGCTGTCTTTGTCAATGTGTTTTGTCGCTATGTTGAGACCAACGAGCGTCTTGCCGGCACCAGGTACACCAGTAACAAAACAAATAGATTTCCTCGATAACTCGCGAGAAGATCGGATGATTTCCGCAACAGTTTCTGATGTCTGACTCAAGTTAATAGCACCAGCGTCGCTGCGTGAAATATCTGATACAGCGTGCCCACTGTAGAGCGCAATGGCGGCTTCAACGATAGTCGGAGTAGGGTGATATCGCCCAAGGTCCCACTGCGCAGGATCAATCAGCGGGCCATCGCAGAACAACAAAACTTTTTCAAAAACGTCGAGCAGCTGGTCTGGCGATGCATGTATGGGGAGCAATACGGCGTCATTCTGCTGTGTTGTGGAAATCGCCATCACAGCATCTCTGGCTCGTGTGGCCACAAGGACAGGTGCAATGGGTTTGTCGTGGGTTGTTTCGTGAAAATTCTTCAGATCTAACGCGTAGTCCCACACCTGATCGGTGGCGCTTGCCGTAAAGTTTTTTTCACCAACTTTGAACTCGATGATAAAAATAGCGTGGCCAATTAATATGAGCACGTCAATCCGCTTGCCGAGCCGCGGAACTGCGTATTCGAAGTAGACCTTTCCCTGGCCACGATAAGGCGCCAACGAAACGCGAAGAACTCGGATCTGTTCTATCCAAGCATCGCGCTGAGAGGCTTCAATTGAAAAGGCACTGGTTCGTGCGAGAGAACCTAGAATTTCGTCGGACGAACAATCCAAGAAATTTTCGATGACATCAGCGTAATAAGCCCGACTAATCAGAGTTTTTTGATTCATAAATCGCGGGGCCAGCGGGCATTACACAAAGATAAATGCAACCCAAAATGCGATCGTCCTAATAGACGCTCCGTCGGTGTTGCAACTTTGAAGTCTACGCCTCCACCGATTCAACCCGCGAAGATGGCCGCTGCGCGTGAGGTCCGTCTAATTCTTGGCCTTGCGCCGTTCCCTGACCGCCCGCGCCAACTCCTCCAGCACCGGCACCGTCTGCGCCATGCTGATGCAGGCATCGGTGACAGACACGCCAGGCCGCAGCGGCATGCCGGGCACGATGTCCTGCCGCCCTTCATGCAGGTGGCTCTCGATCATGAGGCCGGTGATGCGCTGGTCGCCGGCCGCCATCTGCTGGGCCACCTCGGCCGCCACCGTGATCTGGCGCTGGTGCTGCTTGCTGCTGTTGGCGTGTGACACGTCGATCATCACCTGCTCGCGCAGGCCGGCGCCCTGCAGCAACGCGCAGGCCGCGTCCACATCGGCCTTTGAATAGTTGGGTTGCTTGCCGCCGCGCAGGATCACGTGGCAGTCGTTGTTGCCGCGGGTTTCAAAAATGGCGGCCTGGCCCATCTTGGTCATGCCCATGAAGGCATGTTGCGCCTGCGCCGCCTGGATGGCGTCGGTGGCCACCTTGATGCCGCCGTCGGTGCCGTTCTTGAAGCCGACCGGGCAGCTCAGGCCGGAGGCCAGCTGGCGGTGGCTGGGGCTCTCGGTGGTGCGCGCGCCAATCGCGCCCCAGCTCACCAGGTCGCTGAGGAACTGCGGGCTCAGCAGGTCCAGAAACTCGGTGCCCACCGGCAGGCCCAGCGCCAACACGTCCAGCAGCAAGCACCGCGCCATTTCCAGCCCTTCGTTGATGGCGAAGCTGCCGTCCATGTGCGGGTCGTTGATGTAGCCTTTCCAGCCCACGGTGGTGCGCGGTTTCTCGAAGTACACCCGCATCACCACCAGCAGGTCGTCGGCCAGGGCATCGGCCTGCAGCTTGAGTTGGCGGGCATAGTCCATGGCCTGGTCATGGTCGTGGATGGAGCAGGGCCCGACCACCACGATCAGGCGGTCGTCGCCACCCTGCAGCACGCGCGAGATGGCCGCGCGGCTGCGCTCCACCAGGCTCAAGCTGGCGTCGGGCACCGGCAGCCACTCCTGCAGCAGGGCCGGCGTGATCAGCGGGCGCACCGCGCTGATGCGGGTGTCGTCAATGCGGGTGGTGTCGTGGGTGGACAGCGGCGTGGCGGGATGGGTATGGGTGGTCATGGGGCAGATTATGAGTGTTTTATGGCCCCAGCCCTTTATGGACGGGCGCAACCAGCTACGCTTTTAATAGCGATTCAGGACCGCTCACACACTGGCGTACTTCGCCATCAGCGCAGGAACGGCAGGTTTGGCGCAGCGCTGCAGGGTCATCAGCAGGGCGTGGTCGGGCCGGCCCACGCGGTGCTGGGTGCGCAGGTCATGCTGGATCTGGCCCAACAGCGACGCTGCCATTTCCGCGTCCGCCAGCGCCCGGTGGGCACGGCCGGCGCGGGGCAGGTGGTGGTAGTCCACCAGCACGCCGAGCTTGTGGCTGGGGGCCTGCGGGTACAGCCGGCGCGCAACCAGCATGGTGCAGGCAAAGGGCTGCGCCGCCGCCGCGCCGGCTCGCGCCAGCTCGGCCTGCCAGAACTTGCGGTCAAACGACGCGTTGTGCGCCACCATGGGCGCATTGCCCACAAAGCGGCTGGCATCGCGCATGACGCTGGCAGCATCGGGCGCCCCGGCCACCATGGCGTTGCTGATGCCGGTCAGGCTGGTGATGAAGGCGGGAATGTGCACGCCCGCGTTCATCAGGCTCTGGAAGCGGTCGACCACGCAGCCGTTTTCAAGCAGCACGATGGCCACCTCGGTGGCACGGTCACCCATGGCGGGCGACAGGCCGGTGGTTTCAAAGTCGATGACGGCGATACGGGTCATGCACGGCGTTCAGGCCAGCGGTTTGGTGCCGGCCATCACCACCCCTTACACGTCGATGTTCGCAGCCCGCAGCGCATTCGTCTCGATGAACTCGCGGCGCGGCTCGACATCGTCGCCCATCAGCATGGTGAACACGTGATCGGCTTCGATCGCGTCGTCGATCTGCACGCGCAGCAGGCGGCGCACGGTCGGGTCCATGGTGGTTTCCCACAGCTGGGCCGGGTTCATCTCGCCCAGGCCCTTGTAGCGCTGGCGTGCGGTGGCGCCTTCGGCCTGCGTGATCAGCCAGGCCATGGCGTCGCGGAAGGTCTCGACTTTTTCTTCCTTCTGGCGCTCGCCCTCGCCGCGTGTCACCTTGGCGCCCTGGCCCATCAGGCCCTTGAAGGTCACGGCGGCTTCAACCAGCGCCGCGTAGTCGGCGCCGTGCACAAAGTCCTGCGTCAGCACGCTGCTCTTGACGTTGCCGTGGTGGCGGCGGCTGATGCGCAGGATGGGTTTGTCGTTGCGGCTGTCGAACTCGCCGGCCACTTCGGCCGTGGGCAACTGGGCCTGCAGCGCGGCGGCCGAACGCTCGGCGTCTTCCACCGTGTCCAGGTTCAGCGCCACGCCGTCGGCAATGGCTTTCAGCGCTTCGGCGTCCATGTAGCCGCGCAGGCGGGCAATGACGGACTCGGCCAGCTGGTGCTTGCGCGCCAGCTCGGCCAGCGTGTCGCCGCTCAACAGCGTGCCCTGGCCATTGGCGGGGTCGGCACCGGTCAGCACCGTGGCGTCTTTCAGCGCGATCTTCAGCAGGAAGCTATCGAGGGCCGGGCCGTCTTTCAGGTACTGCTCTTCCTTGCCCGACTTGACCTTGTACAGCGGTGGCTGCGCGATGTAGATGTGGCCGCGCTCGACGAGCTCGGGCATCTGGCGGTAAAAGAAGGTCAGCAGCAGGGTGCGGATGTGCGCGCCGTCCACGTCGGCGTCGGTCATGATGATGATGCGGTGGTAACGCAGCTTGGCGACGTTGAAGTCGTCGTTGCCGGTGGTGCCGCCGGCCTTGCCGATGCCGGTGCCCAGCGCGGTGATCAGCGTCAAAATCTCGTTGCTGGTCAGCAGCTTTTCATAACGCGCTTTTTCCACGTTCAGGATCTTGCCGCGCAAGGGCAGGATCGCCTGGAACTTGCGGTCGCGGCCCTGTTTGGCCGAACCGCCGGCGGAGTCACCCTCGACGATGTAGATTTCGCACAGCGCCGGGTCTTTCTCCTGGCAGTCGGCCAGCTTGCCGGGCAGGCCCATGCCGTCCAACACGCCCTTGCGGCGCGTCATGTCACGCGCCTTGCGCGCGGCTTCACGCGCCCGCGCGGCCTCGATGATCTTGCCGACGATGATCTTGGCGTCGTTCGGGCGTTCCTGCAGGTAGTCGGTCAGCAGCTTGCTGACGATGTCTTCCACCGGCCCGCGCACCTCGGAGCTGACCAGCTTGTCCTTGGTCTGGCTGGAGAACTTGGGCTCGGGCACCTTGACGCTCAGCACGCAGGTCAGGCCTTCACGCATGTCGTCGCCGGTGACTTCGACCTTGGCTTTTTTGGCCAGCTCGCTGTCGTCGATGTATTTGTTGATCACCCGCGTCATCGCGGCGCGCAGGCCGGTCAGGTGGGTGCCGCCGTCACGCTGCGGGATGTTGTTGGTGAAACACAGCACCTGCTCGTTGTAGCCGCTGTTCCACTGCATCGCGACTTCGACACCGATGTTCGTGTTCTGGTCGCTCTGGCGGTCGCCCATGGCGTGGAACACATTGGGGTGCAGGACGGTCTTGCCCTTGTTGATGAAGTTGACGAAACCCGTCACGCCGCCGGCGCCGGCAAAGTCGTCTTCCTTGCCGCTGCGCTCGTCTTTCAGGCGGATCTTCACGCCGTTGTTCAGAAAACTCAGCTCGCGCAGGCGCTTGCTCAGGATCTCGTAATGGAAGTCGTTGTTCTGCTGGAAGATGTCGGTGTCGGGCAGAAAATGCACCTCGGTGCCGCGCTTGTCGGTGTCGCCCAGCACATGCATGGGTGACACTTCCACACCGCCGACTTTTTCGATGATGCGGTTCTGCACGAAGCCCTTGGAAAACTCCATCACATGGACTTTGCCTTCGCGGCGAATCGTCAGGCGCAGCATCTTGGACAGCGCGTTCACGCAGCTCACACCCACGCCGTGCAGGCCGCCCGACACCTTGTAGCTGTTCTGGTTGAACTTGCCGCCGGCATGCAGCTCGGTCAGCGCGATCTCGGCCGCCGAACGCTTGGGCTCATGCTTGTCGTCCATCTTGATGCCGGTCGGGATGCCGCGGCCGTTGTCGACCACGCTGATGGAGTTGTCCAGGTGGATGGTGACCATGATGTCGTCGCAATGGCCAGCCAGCGATTCATCGATGGAGTTGTCGACCACCTCGAACACCAGGTGGTGCAGGCCGGTGCCGTCGGACGTGTCGCCGATGTACATGCCGGGGCGCTTGCGCACGGCCTCCAGGCCTTCCAGGATCTGGATCGAGCCCTCGCCGTAGCCTTCCGATGCGCCTGCCTGGTTGCTGTCGATCTTGGGCTGGAAATTGGAGCTTCCCTCGCCGCCTTCACCGGAATGAACGCCCTCCATCTCACGGCCTGCATTGTCAGGAGTGGCTTCGTTGGGTTTGTTTGCTTCGGTCATAACTCAGTTTTACCTACGGTGAACTACGTTTTCTCAATCTCTTGAATGACCAAACCCGCTTTGGCTAGCGGGTTGGTCGTTGCGCTGACTGTCATCAAAAGGCCGGCACAGGTGCTCTCAAGCATTCATTTTTGTCATACCGGACCTGATCCGGGATCCATGCCACATCGACCTTCTCGCGGTTCTTGCTGCATGGATTGCGGGTCAAGCCCGCAATGACACTTTTCTCACTAGATCCGCATCGGCATCACAACGTACTTGAACGCTGCGTTGTCGGGAATGGTCAGCAGCGCCGAGCTGTTCGAATCGGCCAGCTCGATCTTCACCATGTCCTGGTCCATGTTGGCCAGGGCGTCGATCAGGTAGGTCACGTTGAAACCGATCTCGATGGCGTCACCGCCGTAGTCGATGTCGAGCTCGTCGACCGCTTCCTCCTGCTCGGCATTGTTGGACGCCACACGCAGGGTGCCGGGCTCGATGTTCAGGCGCACGCCCTTGAACTTCTCGCTGGTCAAAATGGCGGTGCGCTGCAGCGAAGCCAGCAGCGGCACGCGGCCCAGGGTGATGATGTTCTTGTGGTTCTTCGGGATCACGCGGTTGTAGTCGGGGAACTTGCCCTCGACCAGCTTGGTGACGAACTCCATGCCTTCGAAGCTGAACTTGGCCTGGTTGCCGGCGAACTGCATCTCGATCGCGCCTTCCTTGTCGCTGAGCAGGCGCTGCATCTCGAGCACCGTCTTGCGCGGCAGGATCACTTCCTGGCGCGGCACTTCCACATCGAGCGTGGCCGACGAAAACGCCAGGCGGTGGCCGTCGGTGGCCACCAGGCTCAGTTGTTTACCTTCGGCGACGAACAGGATGCCGTTGAGGTAGTAACGGATGTCGTGCACAGCCATGGCAAACGACACCTGGTTCAACAGCTCCTTCAGCACCTTCTGCGGCACCGAGAAGCTCGGGCCAAAGTTGGCGGCTTCCTGCACCAGCGGAAAGTCTTCGGCCGGCAGCGTCTGCAGCGTGAAGCGGCTCTTGCCACCCTTGAGGATCAGCTTGTTCTGCGCCGACTCCAGCGACACCGTCTGGTCGCTGGGCATGGAACGCAGGATGTCGATGAGTTTGCGTGCACCGACCGTGGTCGTGAAGTTGCCCGTGTCACCGTCCAGCTCGGCTGTCGTGCGGATCTGGATTTCCAGGTCGCTGGTTGTCAGCTGCAGCTGCGCGCCGGTCTTGCGGATCAGCACGTTGGCCAGAATCGGCAGCGTGTGCCGACGCTCAACAATGCCCGCGACCGATTGCAGAACCGACAAAACTTTATCCTGGGTGGCTTTGAGAACGATCACTGTCTTAACCTCTTATTTCTTTAATTCAAATTAGTAGTAGTAGATAAGGGAAGCCCGTTTCTGTGGACAGCCCTATTTTCTTCTTTTTGATCAACTACTTGGCGCTTGTTTAACCTTGTGGTCAGACCACTCCCTACCCTGCCGCTTGATATGAACAACTTCCGGAAATCCACTTCCCCTGTGGATAAGTCATCAGTTGTTCAAAAGTTGTCCCCATGGTTGTCAGGCGAGCCTGAAACCGGTGGAAAGTGGCTGAAAAAGTATTCAATTCAGCCTTTCAGGGTTTGTTCCAGCACGTGCAGCTGCTGGTTGAGTTCGGTCATCTGCTGGCGCTCGGCGGCCATCTTGCGCACGGCATGCAGCACCGTGGTGTGGTCGCGGCCGCCAAACAGCTCGCCAATCTCCGGAAGGCTCTTCTGGGTCAGTTCCTTGGCCAGGTACATGGCAATCTGGCGCGGCCGGGCAATGCTGGCGGGCCGCTTCTTCGAATACATGTCGGCGACTTTAATCTTGTAATAGTCGGCCACGGTCTTCTGGATGTTCTCGACCGATATCTGGCGGTTCTGGATGGACAACAGGTCGCGCAGGGCTTCCCGCGCCAGCTGGATGGAAATTTCCTTGAGGTTGAAGCGCGAGTAGGCGAGGATCTTGCGCAAAGCGCCTTCGAGCTCGCGCACGTTGGAGCGCACGTTCTTGGCCACAAAAAACGCGACCTCTTCGGGCATGACCGTGCCTTCGGCCTCGGCCTTGCGGATCAGGATGGCCACGCGCATCTCCAGCTCGGGCGGCTCGATGGCCACCGTCAGCCCGGAGTCAAACCGCGAGATCAAGCGCTCATGGATGTCCGTCAGCCCCTTGGGGTAGGTGTCGCTGGTCATCACGATGTGCGACTTCTTGGTCAGCAGCGCCTCGAAGGCGTTGAAGAACTCTTCCTGGGTGCGGTCCTTGTTGGCAAGGAACTGCACGTCGTCGATCAGCAGCAGATCGAGCGAGTGGTAGCGCTCCTTGAACTCGTCAAACGTCTTGCGCTGGTAGGCTTTAACCACATCCGACACAAATTGCTCGGCATGGATGTAGAGAACTTTGGCCGCGGGGTTGTCGACCATGAGCTTGTTGCCAATGGCGTGCATCAGGTGGGTCTTGCCCAGGCCGACGCCGCCATAGATGAACAGCGGGTTGTAAAGCTGGCCCAGACTGCTTGCCACATGCATGGCGGCGGCCCGGCCCATGCGGTTGGCCGTGCCTTCGATCAGGGTGTCGAAGGTCAGCGCGGTGTTGAGCCGGCTCTTGAACGGCGCACCGGCAGCGTCTTCGGCGACACCCAAACCAGCCGGCTCGGTGACGCCATTGCCCTCGAAGCTGCGGGTTAGAGGTGCAGACCGGGTGCCGGGTTCTCGCTGAGCGAGCGCTAACTCAAGGTGGATGCTGTGACCGGAAACCTTCTCCAGCAGGGCAGAAATACGGCCGGCGTATTGCGCGCGTATCCAGTCCAGCTTGAAGCGGTTGGCGACTTGGATGGTGACTTTGGACAGGTCGTCGGCGACCTCGGCCACCAGCGGACGGATCCAGGTGTTGAACTGCTGCTCGGGCAGTTCCTGCGCCAGATGGTCCACGCAACTTTGCCACAAGTCCTGGCTCGAACTGTGAACGGCTCCCTCACGCATGGCGTCCGGGGGCTGGGTAGTCGCATTGGCCAGCATGCTTTTGCTTGTGGATATTATTAATTTTTGGCACCCGTTATTGTAGTCGTCTGGCGTAGTTATCCACAAAAAAAGACTTCGGGTTTTAACCTAGGCAGCGACGGCCCGGCGCTGCGCGACCCTGGCACCGGCGTTGTCAGGCGGATCTCAGTATTTGCCGGCAATGCGGCCCCTAACTTGTTGCCAGCGTTGGGAAATCTGCGATAATCGTGGGTTTCCCTGATTCATAGCGGGTCGGCGCGCCGTGGCGATGCTTGTTTTCAAGCACCGTTTACGCCTTGCGGGCCCTGCTGACTTGCAGAGTTGGTTGTGTTGTACAGCCGCCAGGATCGAATCGCAGAATTTTCAGATTTTGCACAAGGGAGCTTTTTGTAGCTTGTAGGACCCATCATGAAACGCACATACCAACCTTCCAAAGTCAAGCGCGCCCGTACGCACGGTTTCCTGTCACGCATGAAAACACGTGGCGGCCGCGCAGTGATTGCGGCCCGTCGCGCCAAAGGCCGCAAGCGCCTGGCTGTCTAAGCTCCGGGTCCAGCAGGCCTATTGCTTCGCGGATGCCTGGCGCTAGTGCAGCGGCTTAAAACCCGACCCCAGTTCCAGGCAGTCCTTGCTGGCGCCATTGTTGCAAGAACAACGCATTTCGCATTGCACCGCAATGCGCTCGATGCCATGAACGCGCAAACCGTGCCCAGCAAGACCCATGACACGCCGGACCTGTTTCCCGTTCAGGATGTCTGGGTCGGGGCGATGGTGCCTAAGCGCTGGGCCAAACGAGCCGTTACGCGCAACGCCATCAAAAGACAGATCTACACCGTGAGCGCCGATTTTTCGCCTCGCCTGTCCCCTTTCGGGTGGGTGATCCGTTTGCGTCGTGATTTTTCGCGCCAGGAATTTGTCAGCGCCAGCTCGGAGGCCCTCAAACAGGCCGTGCGCAGCGAAGTGCGGGCCTTGATGCAGGCCGGGGCGCAGGCCGCATGAGCACTTTGTCCACACTTCGCCGTGCGGCGGTGACGCTCAGCCGGCTGCCGCAGAAAACCCTGGTGGCCCTGGTCAAGGGTTACCGCCTCCTGCTCAGCCCCTGGCTGGGATCGTCGTGCCGCTTTGAGCCAACCTGTTCAGCGTATTCGCTGCAGGCCTTGCAGCAGCATGGCGCCGCCCGGGGCAGCTACCTGACACTTTCCCGTGTGGCGCGTTGCCACCCCTGGTGCAGCGGCGGTTACGATCCGGTGCCGCCGCCTTCCGGCCGACCTTCCCTTTTCACCCGTCTGGTCACGCCCGTGGCCTCGATCCCCTCTAAAAAGAAGCCGTCATGAACGACATTCGCCGTACCATTTTGTGGGTGATTTTTGGTTTTTCCATGGTCCTGCTGTGGGACCAGTGGCAGCTCTTCAATGGCCACAAGGCCACCTTTTTCCCCTCGCCCGCCCCCGCCGTGAGCAGCACGGCACCGGCGAGCAAGCCGGCCAGTGCCGCCAGCGTGCCCACCGGCCCGGTCGGCGGCAGCGCCGTGCCGGCCCCGGTGGCGGGCGCCGCGGCGGCTTCGACGCCGGGTGCGCTGCCGGCCACCACACCGTCGGCCACCAAGGAGCGCCTGGTCGTCAACACCGATGTGCTGAGCCTGACCTTCGACACCGAAGGCGGGACGCTGGTGCACTCCTCCTTCCTCAAGCACAAGGACATGGTCGACCAGTCCTCCGGCTTTGTGTTGCTCGATGAAAGTGCGGCGCGTGTCTATGTGGCGCAGTCCGGCCTGATTGCCGGCGCCGAGGGCGGCAGTTTCCCGACCCACAAGACGCTGATGACCGCTGTTCCCGGCGAGCGCGCGCTCAAGGACGGCCAGGACACCCTGGAAGTCAAGTTCGAGTCGGCCGAGGTCGGCGGCGTCAAGCTGGTCAAGACCTACACGCTCAAGCGTGGTGTGTATGACATGACCGTGCGGCACGACGTCGTCAACACGGGCAGCAGCGCAGCTTCGCCGCAGCTGTACCTGCAACTGGTGCGCGACGGCAACAAGCCGCCCGGCGAGTCTTCGTTTTATTCCACCTTCACCGGTCCGGCGCTTTACACAGAGGCCAAGAAATACCAGAAGGTCGAGTTCAGCGACATCGAGAAAAACAAGGTGGACGTCGAGAAACAGGCGAGCAATGGCTACGTGGCCATGGTGCAGCATTATTTTGCGTCGGCCTGGATGCTGGCCGACGGCGTCCAGCGCGACATCTTCCTGCGCAAGGTCGACACCAACCTGTATGCGGTGGGCATGATCACGCCGCTGGGGGCTGTCGCACCCGGCACCACCAAAACGGTGGAAGCCCGGTTTTTTGTGGGCCCCCAGATCGAAAAGCAGCTCGAAGCCATTGCGCCCGGCCTGGAGCTGGTCAAGGACTACGGCTGGCTGACGATTCTGGCCAAACCGCTTTACTGGCTGCTCGACAAGCTGTACGGCTTCCTGCAGAACTGGGGCTGGTCCATCGTGGCGCTGGTGCTGCTGCTCAAGGCCGCGTTCTACTGGCTCAACGCCAAGGCCTACGCCAGCATGGCCAAGATGAAGGCGGTCAACCCGAAGATCATGGAAATGCGCGAGCGGCTGAAAGACAAGCCGCAGGAAATGCAGCAGGCCATGATGAAGATGTACCGCGACGAAAAGGTCAACCCCATGGGTGGCTGCTTCCCCATCCTGATCCAGATTCCGGTGTTCATTGCCCTGTACTGGGTGTTGCTCAGCTCGGTCGAGATGCGCAACGCGCCCTGGATCCTGTGGATCAAGGATTTGTCCTCGCCTGACCCCTACTTCATCCTGCCCATCGTGATGACCCTGACCACCATGCTGCAGACGGCCCTGAACCCGACGCCACCCGATCCGATGCAGGCCAAGCTGATGTGGTTCATGCCGCTGATCTTCAGCGTGATGTTCTTCTTCTTCCCGGCCGGTCTGGTGCTCTACTGGATCACCAACAACGTGCTGTCGATCGCGCAGCAGTGGATGATCAACACCCGGATGGGTGTGCCGCCGCAGTTCAATTTGCCGAAGTTCAGGTAAACAAAAAAAAGGGCCGCTACGCGGCCCTTTAACATGGTGCCCTCATGCTGGCCCGTCATCACCACCCCATCGCAGCGATTGCTACCGCACCAGGCCGCGGCGCGGTGGGCATCGTTCGCATTTCAGGCCAGGCCCTGGCGCCGTTGGTCGAGGTTTTGTGCGGCCGCTTGCTGACACCCCGGCAGGCCAGTTACCTGCCTTTTTGCGACACGGCCGGTCGGCCGATCGACCAGGGCCTGGCGATTTTTTTCCCGGCACCGCATTCCTATACCGGCGAAGACGTGCTCGAGTTGCAGGCCCATGGCGGGCCGGTGGTGCTTCAGTTGCTGTTGGCACGCTGCCTGGAGGCGGCCGCTGACAATGATGCCGCCACGGGCCAGCCGCGGCTGGCCGGCCTGCGCCTGGCCCAGCCCGGTGAATTCACCGAACGCGCCTTCCTCAACGACAAGATCGACCTGGCACAGGCCGAGGCGATTGCCGACCTGATCGACGCCAGTACCGAAACGGCCGCGCGGTCGGCGGCTCGCTCGCTGTCCGGGGAGTTTTCGAAAGAAGTCCATGCGCTGCTCGACCAGCTGGTGCACCTGCGCATGCTGGTGGAAGCCACGCTCGATTTCCCCGAGGAAGACATTGATTTCCTGCAGAAGGCCGATGCCCAGGGCCAGCTGACCCGCCTGCAGCTGACGCTGGCCACGGTGCTGCAGCGTGCGCAGCAGGGCGCGATCCTGCGTGAAGGCATCAAGGTCGTCATTGCCGGCCAGCCCAACGCCGGCAAAAGTTCGCTGCTCAATGCGCTGGCAGGTGCCGAGCTGGCCATCGTGACGCCGGTGGCCGGCACCACGCGCGACAAGGTCAGCGAACTGATCCAGATCGATGGTGTCCCCCTGCATGTGGTGGACACCGCGGGTCTGCGCGACAGCCTGCTGCCCGAGGTCGATGAAGTCGAGAAAATCGGGATCGAACGCGCTTGGACAGAAATCCAGAGTGCCGATGCCGTGCTGTTTCTGCACGACCTGTCGCGCCAGCGCACGCCCGAAGACCTCCGCATTGCCCTGAACTACCGCGCGGCAGACGCAGAAATCGCGGCCGCCATATCCGACAGGCTGCCTGCCAACACACCGGTGATCGATGTCTGGAACAAGTCCGACATGGCCGGTGCCGAGGTTCTGGCCGCGGTTGCTTCCGGTGTGCTCATTTCTGCCAAAACCGGCGCCGGCCTGCAGCAGCTGCGCCAGCAGTTGTTGCAGGTGGTGGGCTGGCAGGCGGCGCCCGAAGGGGTGTTCATGGCGCGCGAGCGCCATGTACGGGCACTGCGCCAGGTCGAGGCACAACTTGCGCGGGCCGCCGCTCAGCTGCACGCACCGGCGCCTGCGCTGGACCTGCTGGCGGAAGACCTGCGCCAGGCCCAGAATGCCTTGAGCGACATCACCGGCCAGTTCACGCCCGATGACCTGCTCGGCGAGATATTCTCGAAATTCTGCATCGGCAAGTAGCCGGCTAACGGTGGACGGTTTCGGGCCGGACGTCGGTGGTTGGGACATGATTTCATCTGACGCGCCGTTGTATCAGGTGTAAACGGGCGTTAACGTCCCTTGCGGCAAGGTCCCGGTGAAGGGTATCTTCCGTGCATCATGAACGCCCCTCTCCCCACATCGGTCCGTTTTGACATCCAGGGGCTGGTCAACGCGATTGCCCACAGCCATGCCAGCGACGCCTTGCGTTGCCAGTTCACGCCGCAGCAGTGGGACGTGTTGGCCGGCTACATGCAGCCGTTTGCCTTGCAGCAGGGGCAGTCGCTGATTGAGCAGGGTTCGGCGGACCAGACCCTGTACTTCATTGAGAGCGGTACGCTGAGTGTTCACTACCAGGACGAGAAAGGCCGCGTGCGTCTGGCCATGGTGGCTGCGGGCTCCATGGTGGGCGAAGGTGCTTTTTTCTCACGCCTGCCGCGCAACGCCACCGTACAGGCCTCCAACGCCTGTCAGCTCTGGTGTCTTACCGCGATTCGTTTCAAGGAGCTGTCCAACCGGCACAGCCCGATAGCGCTGGAACTGTGTCTGGCCATGGGTGGGGTGATGGCCAGGCGCCTTTACAACCGTCCCAAACGTGTGGCGGTCACCTAAGGGCATGGGGTCGTGGCCAGTGGTGACGTCACCACGAAGGCGGATGCCAGCAAGGCGCGGATGTGCATTCAGGCGGCCAGAGCGTGATTTATGGCAAAGAGGGTCGCCGGGACTTACCGGCGGTACCTTGCGTCCGCCCGGCGCGGGCTGTCTTGTCAGGAGGACTCAGTAAACTAGACCGATGAAAGTTGCAGGACACCTGCAACACAACCCCGATCGCTGCATGCGCAGCGCTCATTTTTCAGGCGCCAGGCGATGTCATTTTTCAGTTGGTTTTCCGGTACATCCAGCAACGCCAAGCAGGTCGCCGGCAAGGGGCGGCCCGACAGCGACACCTCGGGTCTGACGCGCGACGAGCGTACCCGGCCGGTGGCGGGCGCGCGGCCCAGGACCTCGGTGCCCGCACCTGTGAAAACCGCCGAACACGGCAATGAGCAGAAATCCCGGCGGCACGCCAAGAGGGAGCAGCTTTATGCGGCCGTGCGCGAGGCCATGATCCGTGCCGGCGTCCTGTCGGCGAGCTACAAATTCAAGGTGCTCTCGCTGGATCCGCGCGGTGACCAGTTCATGGTCATGATGGACCTGGCGCAGGAGTTCGGCGGCCAGACCGATCGCCTGGCGGAAATCGAGGTGATGATCGCCCAGAGCGCCAAGTCGCGTTACGACATCCGTGTGACGGCCGTGTACTGGCGCATGAACGAGCTGGTGTCGGTGGGCCGGCCCCGGCCCAGCCCGCATGGTGCCAGCGCGCCCCACCCTGGGCCGGCCGCGGTCCTTCCCGAGCCGGAGGTCGCGGTGGCGGCTGTTGTGATGCCGGCCCCGGTGACGTCTCGTTATGAACCCATCCAGGCCGACGAAGTGGCCGCTTTCAAGCAGGCCCTGGCTGCCGCATCCGCTGGCGGCGGCGGCACGGCGCAGGTGGCAAAAGGTGTGTCCACCCGCAGCGGCCCGCATTCCTACACCCTGCTGACGGGTTTTGAAGACACCGAGATGCCGGATTCGCCTGTCTCGGCGCCGGCGCTTAGCGCCACGCAGTACGGCGACCTGATGTGACCAGCGGGCGTGGCTGCCCGCGCTTCCTGAAACATGGCATCAATTTGCCATTCAGCCCTTGACGGGCGGGCGCCAACAGCTATTGAATTGACAGTGGTTGACCGGACTCAGTGGCCTGAGAAATCCACCAGTGTGAACAGCGGCAGGCCGGCGGCACGCAGCTTGGCGGAGCCGCCCAGCTCCGGCAGATCCACAATCGCCGCGCCTTCCATGACGCGGGCGCCCAGCTTTTCCAGCAGCTTTTTTCCGGCCATCATGGTGCCGCCGGTGGCGATGAGGTCGTCGATCAGCAGCACCCTGTCACCGGTCTTGACGGCGTCGGTGTGCAGCTCGACGGTGGCGCTGCCGTACTCGAGTTCGTAGGTTTCCTGCACGGTGGTGAAAGGCAGCTTGCCTTTTTTCCGGATCGGCACAAAACCGATGTTGAGTTCATACGCCACGACCGCGCCGAGGATGAAGCCGCGCGCATCCAGCCCGGCCACCACGTCGGGGCGCAGGGCCGGGTCCATGTAGCGGTGCACAAAGGCGTCAATCAGCACACGGAACACCTTCGGGTCCTGCAGCAGTGGCGTGATGTCGCGAAACTGGACGCCGGGGGTCGGCCAGTCGGGTACGGTGCGGATGTGGCTGCGGAGGTAAGGGCCGAAATTGAACGCGTCGCGGGTGGAGGGCATGGGGCTAGCCAAAAGTGCTGCGGGCCACCATTTTGCCCCTTGCATCGACCACCAGGCCTTCACCCATCGTCATGCCTTCACCGGTCAGCGCCGTCATGTTGACCTGGTGGGTGACCCACACCTCAAAATGGCCCGCCGGGATGCGGCCCAGTGCAGTACGCAATTGCGCGGTCTGGGTTTCCCTGCCGCCGGACCCGAAAAAGGAATTGAGCGCCGGCCAGACCTGGTGGCTGCCGAACGTCAGGTCCGCCGTGTCCTTGCAGCGGCACCAGGCGCTGGACCGGACCGCGCGCGGCTGCAGGCCACGGGACGTGAACCACTGGCCGATACGCCCGCCCTGCACGCGCCCTTCCTCGCTGAGGTTGCGCTGCGTGCTGCACTGGTCCAGGCGAAAGTCCGGCGGGTCGCCGATGCCGGGCACAGTCTGCGCATGGCGCAGCAGCACCACACAGGCGCCAGCGCGCAGGCGCGTGGCAAGGGAGTCGGTTTGCGCGCCGGCCAGCCAGGGGGTGGCCAGCAGCGCACCGGTGAAAAGTCGACGATTCATGGACATGGGAGCCTTCAGCCCCGCAAAAGTTTCTGTTCGGCCAGGGCCAGGGCTTCGGACTTGCCCGACAGCACCAGGGTGTCGCCCTCCTCGAGCCGTGTGGTGTCCAGTGCTTCCAGGGGCTTGCCGCCGCCGCGGCGCAGGCTGACCACGCGTACACCCGTTGCGCGCAGCGCAAACTCGCCCAATGGCCGGCCGATCGACTTGATGCCCAGGGGCAGCGTGACGGTGGACAGGCGTTCCTGCTCCAGATCGGCCGTCGTGTCGTCGTCGGCACCGCGAAAAAAGCCGCGCAGCAGGTTGTAGCGCGCATCGCGCTGGTCCTGCACCACGCGGATCACGCGGCGCATGGGCACACCCACCAGCGCCAGCGCATGGCTGGCCAGCATCAGGCTGGCTTCGATGGCCTCGGGCACCACCTCGGTGGCGCCGGCGGCCTGCAGCTTTTCCAGGTCGCGGTCGTCCCTGGTGCGGACAATCACGGGCACGGTGGGCGCGTGGGCGCGGATGTTGGCCAGCACCTTGAGCGCACTGGCCGTGTCCAGATAGGTCACCACCACGGCGCTGGCGCGCGCCAGGCCGGCCGCCATCAGCGATTGCAGCCGCACGGCGTCGCCGAACACCACCGAGTCGCCGGCGGCGGCGGCCTGGCGCACCCGGTCCGGATCCAGGTCCAGCGCGATGTAGGGGATGCCTTCGCGCTCCAGCATGTGGCCCAGGTTCTGGCCACAGCGTCCGTAGCCGCAGACAATCACGTGCCGGTCGGTGTTGATGGATTTGCGCGCAATCATGGTCATCTGCAGCGACTGCTGCAGCCATTCGCTGGAGACCAGCTTCATCACGATGCGGTTGCTGTACATGATGATGAAAGGCGTGGCCAGCATCGACAGCACCATGCTCGCCAGGATGGGGTTGAGCAGTGACGCGGGAATCAGGTTGTTGCCCTGCGCCAGTGTCAGCAGCACAAAGCCGAACTCGCCGGCCTGCGCCAGGTACAGGCCGGTGCGCAGCGACACACCGGTGGTGGCGCCCAGGCTGCGCGCCAGCGCCGTGACCAGCACCAGCTTGAACAGCACCGGCACGGTCAGCAGCAGCAGCACCAGCGACCAGCGTTCGAGCACCAGCCGCCAGTCCAGCAGCATGCCGATGCTGATGAAAAACAGCCCGAGCAGCACGTCGTGGAAGGGGCGGATGTCGGTTTCCACCTGGTGCTTGAACTCGGTTTCGGAGATCAGCATGCCCGCGATGAAGGCGCCGAGCGCCAGGCTCAACCCGACCAACTCGGTGAGCCAGGCCAGCGCCAGCGTGACCAGCAGCAGGTTCAGCACAAACAGCTCCTCGCTCTTGCGCCTGGCCACCAGGGTCAGCCACCAGCGCATGACGCGCTGGCCGCCGGTCAGCAGCAAGCCGACCAGCACCGTCGCCTTGAGCCCGGCAACGGCCAGGGCCATCAGCAGCTTGTCGGGGGAGGCGCCCAGCGCGGGAATCAGCACCAGCAACGGCACCACGGCCAGATCCTGGAACAGCAGCACGCCCATCACGCGTTTGCCGTGTTCAGAGTCGAGCTCGAGCCGCTCGGACAGCAGCTTGACCACCACGGCGGTGCTGCTCATGGCCACGGCACCGGAGAGCGCCAGCGCCGTTTGCCACGGCATCTTCCAGAGGGTGGGCGCCAGCGTCGCCAGAAACAGGGAGCCGACGGTGGCCAGCACCATCGTGGACACGACCTGGAGCATGCCCAGGCCGAAGACATGACGGCGCATCGAGCGCAGTTTGGGCAGGTTGAACTCGAGTCCGATCACAAACATCAGGAACACCACGCCGAACTCGCCGAGATGGCGCACGCCGTCGGAGTTTTTCGCCAGCGCCAGCGCGTTCGGGCCGATCACCACGCCGACGGCCAGGTAACCCAGCATGGGCGGCAACTTGAAGAAGCGGCAGATGACCACGCCAAGCACAGCAGCCAGCAAGTACAGCAGGGTGAGTTCGAGCGCGGTCATGCTTTGATGGTAGCCGATGGGTGCTTTCTCCCCCGGGTGGTGACGGGGCAGGGCAGGCCCCGATTCAGTGCGGCTCTATAGAATGCAGGCATGAGCTTTGATCCCGCGAAATTCGACCCTGCGCAAGCGCTGGCACTGGCCCACAGAACCTTTGACATTGAAGCCGCCGCGGTCCTTGGCCTGAAAACCCGGGTCGGCCCCGAATTCGCGCAAGCCGTGCAGGTCATGCTGGCCTGCAAGGGCCGGGTCGTGGTGATGGGCATGGGCAAAAGCGGCCACATCGGCCGGAAAATTTCCGCCACCCTGGCCTCGACCGGCACGCCGGCGATGTTTGTGCATCCGGCCGAGGCCAGCCATGGCGACCTGGGCATGGTGCAGGCGGGCGACGTGGTGCTGGCGATATCGAACAGCGGCGAAAGCGAGGAGCTCACCGCCATCCTGCCGGCGTTGCGCCGCCAGGGGGTGCCGCTGGTGGCCATCACCGGCAACGCGGCCTCGACACTGGCCGAGTATGGCGATGTCGTGCTCGACAGCAGTGTGGCGCAGGAGGCCTGTCCGCTCAATCTGGCGCCGACGGCCAGCACCACGGCGCAGCTGGCGCTGGGCGACGCGCTGGCGGTGGCCCTGCTCGACGCTCGCGGCTTCAGGGAGGAAGACTTTGCCCGCTCCCACCCTGGCGGCGCACTGGGCCGCAAACTGCTGACCCATGTGAGCGATGTGATGCGCACCGGCGACGCCGTGCCGGCCGTGGGCCCGCACACCGGGTTCACCGAGCTGATGCGCGAGATGAGTCGCAAGGGCCTGGGCGCTTCGGCGGTGGTGGACGAGCATCGCCGGGTGCTGGGCATCTTTACCGACGGCGATTTGCGCCGCTTGGTGGAAAAAGGAGTGGATTTGCGCGCCGTCCAGGCCAGCGAGGTCATGCACCCCGACCCGCGCACCCTGTACGCCGGCGCGCTGGCCGTGGAGGCGGTGGCCCTGATGGAGCAGTACCGCATCACCAGCGTGCTGGTGGTGGACGACGCCGGCGCCCTGTGCGGCGCGCTCAACAGCAACGACTTGCTGCGCGCGAAGGTGATCTGATGCGCCCCCATGTTCCTGCCCTGAACCTTGCGCCTGAACTGCTGCTGCGCGCGCAGAACATCAAGGTGGCGTTCTTCGATGTCGACGGCGTGCTGACCGACGGCGGCCTGTATTTCGGCGAGTACCCGCCGGGTGACGACCGGGCGACCCAGCATGAGGGTTTCACCACCGGCGGCGAAACCCTCAAGCGCTTCAACACGCTGGACGGCCACGGCCTGAAGCTGCTGCAACGGGCGGGCATCACGCCGGCCGTGATCACCGGGCGCGACAGCGTGGTGTTGCGCTCGCGCCTGCACGCGCTGGGCGTGACCCACACCCACTACGGCACCGAGGACAAGCGCCCGGCCGCCGAGATCACCTTGAAAGAGCTGGGGCTGGACTGGTCCCAGGCGGCCTTCATGGGCGATGACTGGCCCGACCTGCCGGTGATGCGCCGCGTTGCCTTCAGCTGCGCACCTGCCAACGCGCATGGGGAGGTCAAGGCCTTGGCCACGCATGTCACGCAGGCCCGCGGTGGTGACGGCGCCGTGCGCGAATTCTGCGACCTGCTGATGGTGGCCAGCGGCCGTTATGCGGCCTTGCTGCAGGAGTACACCGCTTGATGGCTGCCAACCCCTCACTGGGCCCTCCGGCCAGCGTGGTTCCTGCCTGGCGCAACGCGCTGGACAGGGTGTCGCTGCTGTGGGAGCGCACCGCCATCTACATCCCGGTGCTGATGATGGGGGTGCTCGCACTGGGCACTTACTGGCTGGTGAGAAACACGCCCGCCTCGCTGCCGCCTGAAGGCCAGCGAGCGGTCAGTGTCGAGCCGGACTACTACCTGCGTAAGTTCGGCATCAAGACCTTCGACGACACGGGGCGGCTCAAAAGCGATGTCTCCGGCGCCGAGCTGCGCCACTATCCTGACACCGACACGCTGGAGATCGACCAGGCGCTGATCCGCAGCTACAGCCTGGAAGGCCGGCTGACGACCTCGACCGGAAACCGGGCCCTGACCAATGCCGACGGCTCGGAGGTCCAGCTCATCGGCAATGCACGCGTGGTGCGCGAAGCGGTCGTGGATGCGACCGGCCGGGAAGTTCCACGGCTCGAATTCCAGGGCGAGTTCCTGCACGTGTTTGTCAACGAGGAGCGCGCGAAGTCGCACCTGCCGGTGGTCATCACGCGTGGCAGCGACCAGTTTGCCGGTGACACCTTTGCCTACGACAATCTTGACCGCGTGGCAGACCTCAAGGGCCGCGTCAAAGGCGTGCTCGTGCCGCGCAAAGCCCCCGCGGGTGGCGCGCCCTGACGGCGGCCGCTGGCCGTCTGCAAAAAGCCGGCCGGTTCAGGCCCGGCGGGAGTTTTCCATGTCCAGACTCGTTTTCATCACCGGCGCCTCCAGCGGCATTGGTCAGGCCCTGGCCCTGCGGTTTTTTCAGGCTGGCTACCGGCTGGCGCTGGTGGCGCGCCGCACCCACGAGGTGGAATCATGGGTTCAGGCCCATGGAATAAGCGCCGAAAGCTATAAAATCTATAGCGCCGATGTGACGGACAGCGCCAGCATGGCGGCGGCGGGGCAGGCCTGCCTGGCGGCCCAGGGCCTGCCGGATGTGGTGGTGGCCAACGCCGGCATCAGCATTGGCATGGACACGGCGGTGCGCGGGGACCTGGAGGTGATGGCGCAGACGTTTGCCACCAACAACATCGGCCTGGCGGCGACTTTTCATCCTTTTGTGGCTGCCATGGTGCAGCGGGGTTCGGGGGCGCTGGTGGGCATCGGCAGCGTGGCGGGTATTCGCGGGCTGCCTGGCCACGGCGCCTACTGCGCCAGCAAGGCGGCAGTGATCAGTTACTGCGAGAGCCTGCGTGGCGAACTGCGGCCGTCGGGCGTGAAGGTTGTGACCCTGTGTCCCGGCTACATCGACACGCCGCTGACACAGAAGAACCGCTACGCCATGCCCTTCCTGATGCAGCCGCAGGCGTTTGCCGACAAGGCCTTCGCCGCCATCGAGGCCGGTGCCAGTTACCGCGTGATTCCCTGGCAGATGGGCGTGGTGGCCAAGCTACTGCGGCTGTTGCCCAATGCCGTGTTCGACAAGGCCCTGGCGGGCCGGCCGCGCAAACACCGCCAATCGGAAAAGCCGTCGTAATGCTATAAAAATAGCTGCATGTGCATGTGCATGTGCATCAGGGGCCGCCATGCAAAAAGGCTTCAAAACCGAAGTCTTGAAGCCTTTTAAAGCTGTCTTCAGCCGAAGCTGAAGAGGCAGGGGGTCAGGGCTTAGTAGCCGCCGCGTCCGCCGCCAGAGCCGCCACCACCGTAGCCGCCGCCGCCGGAACGGCCGCCGCCGCCACCACCGCCGTAACCACCGCCGCCGCCGCCACCACCGTAGCCGCCGCCACCACCGCTACCGCCGCCGAAGCCGCCGCCGGTGCGTGGAGGACGAGCTTCCATCGGACGGGCTTCGTTGACGACAACGCTGCGACCGCCCAGAGGCTGGCCGTTCATGCCGGCAATGGCTGCCTGCGCTTCGGCATCGCTGCCCATTTCGACAAAGCCAAAGCCTTTGGAGCGACCGGTGTCGCGTTCCATCATGACTTTAGCGCTGGTGACAGCGCCAAACTGGCCGAAAGATTGTTGCAAGTCTTCGTCGCGGACTGAGTAAGGCAGATTGCCGACGTAAAGTTTGTTGCCCATGAAGGGACTCCTCTAAAACACAATAACAAAAGCGATGGGGTCCCGAAAGCACAACAAATCTTCAAACGTACCGCTGTAGCGCGCGAAACTGACCGATCACCTAACCTGTATGGATTTATACCCACACCCGTGCATTATGCGCCAGATATGAACAAAGCCAACAAAAATCCTGCAAAAGCAGCGCTGTTTGCGACTGGCGGTAAGTGGTCGTCATGCAAAAAGGCTTCAGAACCGAGGTCTTGAAGCCTTTTCAAGCTGTCTCCAGCCGACATTGAAGAGGCTGGCGCGGCTTAGTAGCCGCTGCGTCCGCCACCGTTACCGCCGCCACCGCCGGAACGGCCACCGCCACCGTAAGGACTGCGGAAACCGCCGTCGTTGCCGCCACCACCGTAGCCGCCGCCGGAACGGCCACCGCCACCACCACCGCCGCCGTAACCACCACCGCCACCACCGCTACCGCCGCCGAAGCCGCCGCCAGTGCGTGGAGGACGAGCTTCCATCGGACGGGCTTCGTTGACAACAACGCTGCGACCGCCCAGAGGCTGGCCGTTCATGCCGGCAATGGCTGCCTGCGCTTCGGCATCGCTGCCCATTTCGACAAAGCCAAAGCCTTTGGAGCGACCGGTGTCGCGTTCCATCATGACTTTAGCGCTGGTGACAGCGCCAAACTGGCCGAAAGATTGTTGCAAGTCTTCGTCGCGGACTGAGTAAGGCAGATTGCCGACGTAAAGTTTGTTGCCCATGGAGGGACTCCTCTAAAACACATGATCAAAAAAGCACAATGACAAAAGCGATGGAGTCCCGAAAGCACAACAATCTTCCAACCTGCAGCTGTAGCGCGCGAAACTGACCGATCACCTGACGGGTGTGGATTCGCATCCACACCCTTGATGTTATGCGGCCAGACCCGGGGAAGACAAGCGAATATTGCCGTCGCCAAGCCGGGCAGACCCGCATCAACACTGGGCTGGCGGCCGGTTTTGCCCTGGCGCGTGAGCGCTGGCGTGCCGGTTGGCGGTGCGATGCACCGCAAACAGTGCTTCGGGAAATAAAAGAGTGTTGATTTTCAAGAAAAAAACAGGAAGTTTGTGCCCACTTGTATTTTCTCGCCCAAGAGGGGGGTGGGAGGTGTATCGGCGGTGGCGCCGGAAAACGGATTTTTACGCTGCTCACACAAATAACCGGATTTTTTTCGAGAGATCACGGTGGCCAGGAACACCGGGAGGCCGGGGCGGCAGCTAACGTGCTGCCATCAGTCGGGCTGCTGGAGGTCCTGGCTGTCCGGGCGCTGTGCCTCGCCCGCATCGTTGCGCCAGCGGCCCATGGCCAGTCGCATGGTGAGCAGCTGGTTTTCAAATTGCGGGCAGGCCTTGCAGGCCAGCAGGTGCAGGCGCAAGGCAACGGTATCGGACAGGCGCAATGTTCGGTCCTCCCGTGCCACCAGTAAGGCCGCGGCCTGCCTGCAGGTGCGCATCAGGGGAAGGGACTGGATGTTCATGACGGCCATTCAGTGAGTGTGTTGGTCAAACCAGTGAATGGCCAGGCATTCGCGCAAACGCAGGCGGGCACGGTGAAGCTGGACATATAAATTGGTCGGTGTGAGCGAGAGTTCCTTACAGACTTCTTCGCAGGACAGTTCCAGCCATTCGCGCATCAGGAACAGACGGCCGAGCGCCGGGGGCAGCCGCTCGACGCAGGCATCCAGGACCTTGAAAAACTGGCTTTGCGCCAGGGTTTGCTGCGGATCACCCCAATCACCGGGCGGGCTGGCGAAGTGGCCGTCGGCCTGGAAGGCGAGCTTGTCGAGTTCATCGGCTTCGTCGTCGGCCCCATGGTCGGGAAGCGAGACCTCCCGGGCGTGGCTGCGGATCAGATCGATGACCTTGTGCTTGAGAATGCCGACCAGCCAGGTCTTGAGCTGCGACCGGTTGCCAAACGATTGCGGCTTGGACAGCGCCGCCAACAGGGTTTCCGAGACAGCGTCTTCCGCCCAAGCCTCGTTGCGCAGCTGCAGCCTCGCAAAACGCATGAGGTAGACCCGGTGTTCAACCAGTTGCTCTTCAAAGGTGGCCATGGATGGCAAGTCTAGCCGCACCGCACCGCAGTGTGGGCGTGCAGAAAAAAATGCGGACAGGACCGCTGGCTGGCGCCGAGCCTGCCGCGGGTTTGCCGGACTTCATACGTCAAATCGGCCGCCAGCCCAACAGGAACGGGCGCAAATCGCTATAAATTAAGGAGCAAACAATGGCGGCCAGCCATCGTGGCCATCACCAGTTGACCTCGCGGTCGGGGGTGGCGCCGATGCGGTGTATCGACAGGTCGGCGCCCTCGTATTCTTCTTCCTGGCTCAGGCGCAGGCCCATGGTGGCCTTGATCAGGCCGTAGACCGCGAAGCCCGCCAGCAGCGCCCAGCCCACACCCATCGCCGTGCCGATCAATTGTGCGCCGAGGTGCACGCCGCCCAAGCCGCCCAGGGCCTTGCTGCCGAAAATGCCGGCGGCGATGCCGCCCCAGGCGCCGCACAGGCCGTGCAGCGGCCAGACGCCCAGCACGTCGTCGATCTTCCAGCGATTCTGCGTCAGCGTGAACATCAGCACAAACACCGCGCCGGCGATGCCGCCGGTGACCAGCGCGCCCAGCGGGTGCATCAGGTCGGACCCGGCGCAGACCGCCACCAGGCCGGCCAGCGGGCCGTTGTGCACAAAACCCGGGTCGTTTTTGCCGAGGGCCAGCGCGGCCAGCGTGCCGCCGACCATGGCCATCAGCGAGTTGACGGCCACCAAGCCCGAGATCTTGTCAATGGTCTGTGCACTCATGACGTTGAAGCCGAACCAGCCGACCGTCAGGATCCAGGCGCCCAGCGCGAGAAAAGGAATGCTGGAGGGCGGATGCGCCGAGATCCCGCCGTCCTTGCGGTAGCGGTTGCTGCGTGCGCCCAGCAGAATCACGGCCGGCAGGGCCAGCCAGCCGCCAACTGCATGAACCACGATGGAGCCGGCAAAGTCATGGAACTCGGACCCGGTCAGGGTCCTGATCCAGGCCTGCACGCCGAAGTGCTGGTTCCAGACAATGCCCTCAAAAAACGGATAGACAAAACCGACGATCACGGCAGTGGCCAGCAACTGCGGGTAAAACCGTGCCCGCTCTGCAATGCCGCCGGAGATGATGGCGGGGATGGCCGCGGCAAAGGTCAGCAAAAAGAAAAACTTGACGAGTTCGTAGCCGTTCTTCGCGGCCAGCACTTCCGCGCCCACGAAAAAGCTGGTGCCGTAGGCCACGCCGTAGCCAACGACGAAGTACACGACGGTAGACACCGAGAAGTCCACCAGGATCTTGACCAGTGCATTGACCTGGTTCTTTTTGCGAACCGTCCCCAGTTCGAGAAATGCGAATCCGGCATGCATGGCCAAAACCATGATGCCGCCCAGCAGGATGAACAAGGCATCCGAGCCCTGTTTTAGTGCGTCCATAAGCCCCTCTTTGAATGTTTGAGCAGTTTTAGTGCGAAAGCAGGTTGTAAAAAGCAACAGCACCAAAATCAAGCAAAAACTGCGCCAGAGAGGTGCGCACCAAGTTGGACGACATCGCCGCTCCATGGCGGGAAGGAACGCCCGCTACAATGGTGGCCTGTCATTGGGGAGTAGCCTCCCTCCCTCCTGCCGTCACGGCGGGGGCGAGAGGGGTTTGCGTCAACAGACTTGTCCGTCCCTGCCACAGGGACGACATGGCGCAAACGGTTCAGACTTGGCGAGACCTTTGACTGCACAGCCTCCGTTCAGGCCGGGGATGTCGTGCAGTCATGGGTTTTTTCCGGCCGGAGTCATTCATGGAAGCCTTTCTTATTTCCACCGGCATCGTCGCCCTCGCCGAAATGGGCGACAAGACACAACTTCTTGCGCTGGTGCTGGCCGCGCGCTTTCGCAAACCCTGGCCCATCGTGGCGGGCATCTTCGTCGCCACCATCGCCAACCATGCCATGGCCGGTGCCTTGGGGGCCTGGTTGACCACCGTGATCAGTCCGCAAACCCTGCGCTGGATCCTGGGTGTGTCCTTCATCGCCATGGCGGGGTGGATGCTGATTCCGGACAAGCTCGACGACGACGCGGCCGACGGGCGCCTGCCGCGTTTCGGCGTGTTCGGCACCACCGCGATGCTGTTTTTCCTGGCCGAGATGGGCGACAAGACGCAGATTGCGACCGTGATGCTGGCCGCCCGTTACGACGCCTGGTTCGGCGTGGTCGCCGGCACCACCCTGGGCATGATGCTGGCCAATGCCCCCGTGGTCTGGCTGGGCGCCAAGGTCACGAAGAAAGTGCCGCTCCGGGTGGTGCACCTGGTGTCGGCCTTGATTTTTGCGTTGCTGGGCGCAGCCGCCTTGTTCGGCTGGGGCTGAGGGCGCTCATGGTGCCTTCGGGCCGCGCCGGTAGATCAGGTGGTAGGTCAGGCCGACCAGGACGCTGCCACCCATCAGGTTGCCGGCAATGACAACGGCCAGGTTCAGGGCCATGCCGCCCCAGGTGAGCATGGTTTCGCCCGCAGGCACGCCACCCGACTGCTGAAGCAGCATGGCCAGTGGCATCAGGTACATGTTGGCGATGCTGTGTTCAAAACCTGCGGCAACAAAAGCACTGATGGGAAAAACAATGGCGACCGCCTTGTCCACGACGCTGCGCCCTGCCATCGCCATCCACACCGCCATGCACACCAGAACGTTGCACAGCACGCCGCGGAAAAACGCCTCCCAGACAGGCAAGTCCTGTTTGACCTGCGCGATTTTCACCACCGTACGGCCAATGGCGCCGCCGTTCATATCGGTGTGACCGCTGGCGAAGACCAGCAGCGCGAGCCCGGCCGCACCGGCAAAATTGGCCGCGCAGACCAGTACCCAGTTCCGCAGCACATCGGCGCTCGTGATCTTGCCGTCAGCCCAGGCCATGGCCAGCAGGTTGTTGCCGGTAAACAGCTCCGCCCCGGCCACCACCACCAGCACGAGGCCCAGGGAGAAGACCAGCCCGCCAACCAGCTGGGCCGCGGCAAAACCCAGGCCGGCATCGGACTTCACGATCACAAAAAAGAGGCTGCCCAGACCGATAAACGCCCCGGCCAGTACACCCAGCATCAGCAGCGGCAAGGTCGCCATTCGCGCCTTGGCCACACCCACGGTTTCAATGCGTTCGGCAATTTCCCGTGGGGCGTAAGCATCGGAGCCAAACAGTTCTGACATGGAATTTCCTGAATTGAGGGTGGTTGAGGGCCTGGTCGGACGCCTTGCATTTATACTAGCCTCCAGCGCCGATTTGCTCAGCTTGCGGGCGCTTAAAAAGTACGGCTAAAGACGAACATCCATGAACCCGGACTCGCTTTTAGCGATGCCGGGTTTTCTTTTTGTTCACTGTTTCTGTTGGGGCCTTCTGTTTTGCTAGTTGCCACACCACAGTCCATGCATTTCGCCGACGTTTTGCCTTTGCAAAGCGGCGCGTCCATCCGTGCCTACGACCTGAGCTACGAGACCTACGGCACGCTCAATGCCGACCGGTCCAACGCCGTGCTGATCTGCCACGCACTGAATGCCTCGCACCATGTGGCCGGCGTCTACCTCGATGCGCAGGGTGCCGTGGTGCCGAAATCCGAAGGCTGGTGGGACACCATGATAGGCCCCGGCAAACCGGTGGACACCAATGTGTTTTTCGTCATTGGCGTGAACAACCTGGGCTCCTGCTTCGGGTCGACCGGGCCCATGCAGCGCAACCCCGACAGCGGCGAGATCTACGGCGCCGACTTTCCGGTGGTCACGGTGCAGGACTGGGTGCAGGCGCAGGCGCGACTGCTCGACGCGCTGGGCATCGCCACCCTGGCCGCAGTCATGGGTGGCAGCCTGGGCGGCATGCAGGCGCTGAGCTGGACGCTGCAGTACCCCGACCGCGTGCGCCACGCGGTGGTGGTAGCCAGCGCGCCCAACCTGACCGCCGAAAACATCGCTTTCAACGAAGTGGCGCGGCGCGCCATCGTGACCGACCCGGACTTTCACGGCGGGCATTACGGCCGGCATGGTGTGTTGCCGCAGCGCGGCCTGCGCATCGCCCGCATGATCGGCCACATCACCTACCTCAGCGACGACGTGATGAACGAGAAATTTGGGCGCCAGCTCCGTGAAGTCGCCATTGGCCATGCGAGCGGCTACAAATTTTCGACCCAGGACGTCGAGTTCCAGATCGAAAGTTACCTGCGTTACCAGGGCGACAAGTTCAGCGAGTACTTTGACGCCAACACCTATTTGCTGATCACGCGGGCGCTCGATTATTTCGATCCGGCTGCAGAACACGGCGGCAAACTCACGCCCGCGCTGGCGCGAGCCCGGGCCAAATTCCTGCTCGTGAGCTTCAAGACCGACTGGCGGTTTTCGCCTGCGCGCAGCCGCGAAATCGTCAAGGCCCTGCTCGACAACCAGCGTGACGTGAGTTACGCCGAGATCGACGCGCCCCACGGTCATGATGCCTTTTTGCTCGACGACCCCCGCTACATGGGCGTGGTGCGCTCCTATTTCGAGAGCAAGGTGACGCCATGCTGAAGACCGCTCCCCGGCTGTCCGCCGACCAGCGGGTGATTGCCCGGCTGGTACCGCCCGGCGCACGCGTGCTGGACCTCGGTTGCGGCGACGGCGCCCTGCTCGACCACCTGATCCGCGAACGCGGCTGCACCGGTTATGGCGTGGAGATAGACGACGCCAACATCCAGGCCTGCGTGGCGCGCGGCGTCAACGTGATCCAGCTCAACCTCGACGAAGGCCTGGCCATGTTCGGCGACGCGAGCTTTGACGTGGTGCTGCAGATCGACACCCTGCAGCACCTGCGCAATGCCGAGGTCATGCTGCGCGAGACGGCGCGTGTGGGCCGCATCGGCATCGTCGCCTTTCCCAACTTTGGCCACTGGCCAAACCGGCTGGCGGTGCTGCGCGGCCGCATGCCGGTCACCAAGGTGCTGCCCTACCAGTGGTATGACACACCGAACATCCGGGTCGGTACCCTGCGGGATTTTGCGGCACTGGCGCTGAAAAACCGGCTCCACATCCTGGACGCCTTTGGCCTGCAGGATGGCCGGGAAGTCCGCTTATGGCCGAACGCCCGCGCCAGCCGCGCGGTGTTCAAGTTCCAGCACGGCTGAAAATCCGGGCCCTCTCATGACCCCTGACGCCGCTGCCCCGGTTGCACAGCCCGCCAACGTCCCGTTTGCCGAAGCCTTCCGGTTCTGGCTCAAGCTCGGTTTCATCAGTTTCGGCGGGCCGGCCGGGCAGATTGCCATCATGCACCGTGAGCTGGTTGAGCAAAAACGCTGGATCTCGGAAAAGCGTTTTCTGCACGCGCTCAACTACTGCATGCTGCTGCCGGGGCCGGAGGCGCAGCAGCTGGCCACCTACATCGGCTGGCTGATGCATCGGACCTGGGGCGGTGTCGTGGCGGGTGCGTTGTTCGTGCTGCCGTCGCTGTTCATCCTGATCGCGCTGAGCTGGATGTATGTGGCGTTTGGCGACCTGCCGCTGGTCGCCGGGATGTTCTACGGCATCAAGCCAGCGGTCGCGGCAATCGTGCTGCAGGCGGTACACCGCATCGGCGGCAAGGCATTGAAAAATCCGGCCAAAGCCCCCGTCCCCTGGGTGGTGGCGGCGCTCAGTTTCATAGCGATTGCGTTTTTGCACGTGCCCTTTCCCTGGGTGGTGCTGGGCGCAGCGCTGACCGGCTGGCTGTGCGCGCGTTTTGCGCCCGGGCAGTTTGCCGCTGGTGGGGGACATGGCGGCACGGTGGTGGTGCCTGTGCCCGCGCTGATCGACGACCACACACCGACACCCGACCACGCGCGCTTCAGCACATGGCGGCTGGCCCGGGTGCTGACGGTGGGTGCCGTGCTGTGGCTGTTGCCCATGGGTGGACTGGTCGCCTGGCAGGGCTGGCACGGCGCCTTGACGCAGATGAGCTGGTTTTTCACCAAGGCGGCGCTGCTGACCTTTGGCGGCGCCTATGCGGTGCTGCCCTATGTGTACCAGGGCGCGGTCGAACAGTTCGGCTGGCTCAGCGGGCCGCAGATGATCGACGGGCTGGCCCTGGGCGAAACCACGCCGGGCCCGCTCATCATGGTGGTGGCTTTTGTGGCTTTTGTCGGCGGCTGGACCAAGGAGGTGCTGGGGCCGGACGCGCTGTTCCAGGGCGCGGCGCTGGCGGCCTTGCTGGTGACCTGGTTCACCTTTTTGCCGTCGTTCATCTTTATCCTGGCGGGCGGACCGCTGGTGGAGTCCACCCACGGCAAGCTGCATTTCACCGCGCCGCTGGCGGCCATCACCGCCGCGGTGGTGGGCGTGATTGCCAGTCTCGCTCTGTTTTTTATAGCGCATGTCGCTTTGCCGACGGGCGCTACAGGCGGTTTTCCTTTGAATGTGGCGTGGCCGGCATTGGCCATCATGGCCGCCGCCAGCCTGGCGTTGCTGCGCTACAAGGTGGGCGTGATTCCGGTCATCGCCGCCAGCGCGCTGGCCGGCCTGCTGTTGCGCCTGGGCGGCCTGGCGTGAGGCCGGGCCGCCCAGGCGCACACGCCGCGGTATGCTCCAGCCCATGCAAGGCCCTCCGGAAGAAAAACACGTTGCCCCGGCGCTGACGCTGCTCGAACGGCTGTTCGGCCACTGGGTGCACCAGGTGACGCGGGCGAGCCTGCGCGCCGACCTGATGGCGGGCCTGCTGGGGGCGGTGCTGGTGTTGCCGCAGGGCATTGCCTTTGCCACGCTGGCCGGCCTGCCGCCGGAATATGGCCTGTACACCGCCATCATTCCCTGCATCATTGCCGCGCTGTTCGGCTCCAGCTGGCATGTGATGTCGGGCCCGACCAATGCCAACTCGCTGGCGCTGTTTGCCATGCTGTCGCCGCTGGCGCTGGCCTTCAGCCCGGGCTACATCCAGATGGCGCTGGCGGTCACGGTGATGGTGGGCGTCATGCAGTGGCTGATTGGGGCGCTGCGGCTGGGCTCGCTGGCCAACTTCATCTCGCCTGCGGCGCTGTTCGGCTTCACCTCGGGCGCGGCGGTGTTGATTGCGGTGTACGCCCTGCCCGATCTGCTGGGCCTGCCGGCGGCGGTCGACCACGGCGCCGCCGCGGTGCTGCTGCATGTGGCCGCGATGGCCCGCTCGGTGCAGCCGGCGGCGCTGGCCGTGGCCGGCGTGACCGTGATCGTGGCCCTGCTGGTGCGGCGGCTGCGCCCCAGCTGGCCGTCCATGCTGGCCGGGCTGGTGGCGGCAACGGCGCTGGCCTGGGTCTGGACAACGCACCTCAGCGCGACGCCGTTGCCGCTGCGCACGGTCGGCCAGATCACCACGCCGTGGCCGAAATTTGCCATCCCGAGCGTGAACTGGTCGGCGCTGTCCGAGCTGCTGGGGTTGGCGTTTGCGCTGACCATTGTGGCGCTGGGCCAGTCGATCTCGATTGCCAAGGCGGTCGCCGCGCGCTCCGGCCAGCGCATCGACGCCAACCGCGAGTTCCGCGGCCAGGGCCTGTCCAACATCATCGGCGGCTTCTTTTCGTCGTATGTGTCCTGCGGCTCGCTGAACCGGTCCATGCCGAATCTGGAGGCCGGGGCGCGCACGCCGCTGGCGGCGGTGTTCTCAGCCCTGCTGTTACTGGGCCTGGTCGCCGTCAGTGCGGCACTGCTGGCGCAGATCCCGATGGCGGCGCTGGCGGCCCTGCTGGTGCTGGTGGCGGTGTCGCTGCTGGACCTCGGGCGCTGGCGCCAGTTGTTCAGCCTGAGTCGCACCGAATTCGGCGTCGCGCTGGCCACGCTGGTGGCGACCGTCAGCATCCGGCTGGAGATCGCCATCCTGCTCGGCACGCTGCTGTCGCTGATGTCCTTTTTGTACCGCACCTCGAAACCGGCGATGCGCACCATGGGCTTCGACAGCCGGGCGCCGGACCGGCAGTTTGTGGTGCTGGCCGATGCCGAAAACCCCTTGCCCGAGTGCCCGCAGCTCAAGCTGCTGCGCATGGAGGGCGAGGTCTATTTCGGCGCGACCCAGCATGTGGCCGACACGCTGCATGCGCTGCGTCATGCGCGCCATCCGCAAAAACACCTGCTGGTGATGGGCAAAAGCATGAACTTCATCGACCTGGCCGGTGCCCAGCTGTGGGAGGCCGAACTCAACGCGCGCCGGTCGATGGGAGGCGATTTGTACTTTCACCGACCGCGACCCGAAGTCATCCAGATGTGGAAGACCACCGGTTTCACGCGGCTGCTCGGCCCCGAGCACCAGTTCCCCGACAAGCGCAGCGCGATCGCGACGATTTTCACGCGCCTGGACCCGGCCATCTGCCGCATATGCACGGCGCGTATTTTCGAGGAATGCCGCAGCGTGCCCGGGCCTGATCCAGTGGGCGATACCGTTCCTAAGCCGGGGGCTTGAAACCCAGCCGCTGCAACAGGCCGGTCGCGGCTGCCGGCGTTTTTTCCTTGGCGCCGTTGATGAAAAACACAAACACGTCCCTGGGGGCACCCTGGTCTTTCGCGGCCTCCAGCCGCGGCAGGTCCGACGGCTCGCCGCCCCCGGCCCAGGTCTGGGCCGCCGCGGCCCAGGCGTCCAGGGCCCGGGGTGCATAACCGCTCTTGAGCCTGGCGTCACTGCGCATCAGCCGGGCATACACGAAATCAGACGTCAGGTCGGCAAAGGACGGAAAGTCGGGCGAATCGGTGAACACCGTCGCGCACTGGTGCTTGCGCGCCAGTTTCAGGTAATCCGGCACCATGAAGCTGGGATGGCGCACATCCAGCACGTGGCGCAGCTGGCGGCCGTCCACGGCCCGGGGCAGCAGCGCCAGGAAAGCCCCGAAGTCCTCCGCATCAAACACCTTGGTCGGCATGAACTGCCAGACGACGGGACCGAGCTTGGCACCCAGTTCGCTGATGCCGCTGCCGACAAACCGTTTGATGGACTCGCCGGCTTCGGCCAGCACCCGGCGGTTCGTGGTGAAGCGGCTGGCCTTGAGCGAGAACACAAAGCCGTCGGGTGTTTCGTCGCGCCATTTGGCAAAGGTCGGCGGCTTGATGCTGCGGTAGTAGGTGCCATTGACCTCGATGGCGGTCAGCTGGCGGCTGGCGTAGCCCAGCTCCTGGCTGTGCGGCAGCTTGGCCGGGTAAAAATGGTCGCGCCAGGGCGCGTAGGTCCAGCCGCCTACGCCGACGCGAATGGCGGGGAGAGAACTTGCGGATGTGTTCAAGGCATTACTCCCGCAAACAGGGGATGACGTTTTCACCAGGGTCCCGGACAATGCCCCGGCATGCAACGTCCCCCGAAGCACCGCCCGGCACGATGTGCGCGGCACGGTTACAGTGACAGCTCAGCCGGACCGTCCCGCTGAACCCCTTCTTCTGGAGTTTATTCATGAACGCCCCCCTGCATCGAGAAATTCCCGCCAGCGTGCTGGACGCCGCCCAGGCCCTGTCCCAGGTCAGCGCCCAGTGGGACGGCGACATCGTCAGGCAGATCACCGACTACATCACCATCCCCGCCAAGTCGCCGTCCTTTGATGCCGACTGGGCCGGCCACGGCCACATCGAGACCGTGATGCGCAATGCCGCAGCCTGGGTCGAGGCGCAAAAGGTGGAAGGCCTCCAGCTCGAGATCGTGCGCCTCGAAGGCCGCACGCCGGTGCTGTTTTTCGAGGTGCCGGCGACCAAAACGGGTTCTACCGAAACCGTGCTGATGTACGGCCACCTCGACAAGCAGCCCGAGTTCACCGGCTGGCGCAACGACCTCGGCCCCTGGACGCCCAAGTACGAAGACGGCAAGCTGTTCGGCCGCGGCGGTGCCGACGACGGTTATGCGGTGTATGCCAGCATCGCCGCGATCCAGGCCCTCAAGGCGCAAAACGTGCCGCACCCGCGCATCGTCGGCCTGGTCGAAACCTGCGAGGAAAGCGGCTCCTACGACCTGCTGCCGTATGTCGATGCCTTGCGCACGCGGCTGGGTGACGTAGGCCTGGTGATCTGCCTGGACTCGGGCGCCGGCAACTACGACCAGCTCTGGCTGACGACCTCGCTGCGCGGCATGGCCAGCGGCGTGCTGAAAGTCGAGATCCTCACCGAAGGTGTGCATTCGGGCGATGCCAGCGGCCTGGTGCCCTCGAGCTTTCGCATCATGCGCCAGGTGCTGGACCGGCTCGAGGACAGCAAGACCGGCACCCTGCTGCCGCAAAGTTTTCACTGCGAGATTCCGGCCGAACGGCTGGCGCAGGCGCAGGCCACCGCGCACATCCTCGGCGACCAGATCTACAAACGTTTCCCGTGGGCGCATTACGACTGCGGCGGCGCGACCACGTTTGCGCTGCCGACCACCACCGACCCGGTGGAGGCCCTGCTCAACCGCACCTGGAAACCCACGCTGAGCGTGACCGGTGCCGACGGTTTCCCGGAGATGGGCAACGCCGGCAACGTGCTGCGGCCCTACACCGCTTTCAAGCTGTCGCTGCGCCTGCCGCCGCTGGTGGATGCCGCGGGCGCGGTGCAGGAGCTCAAGGCCCTGCTCGAAGACAACGCGCCCTACCAGGCCAAAGTCACGTTTGAAAGCGCCGGCGGCGCCACCGGCTGGAATGCGCCGACCACCTCGCCCTGGTTCGAGCAGGCGCTCAACGAGGCGTCGCAGGCCTATTACGGCGCGCCCTGCGGCACCATCGGCCAGGGCGGCACGATTCCGCTGATGAACATGCTAAGCCGGGGTTTTCCGAAGGCGCAGATGATGGTCTGCGGCGTGCTGGGTCCGAAAAGCAATGCGCACGGCCCGAACGAATTCCTGCATGTGCCATATGCCAAAAAAATCACCGCCGCCGTGGCGTCCGTCATCGCCCGCATGCCTTGAGCCGGCCAGCCGTGACTCCCCCCCTGCTGGCGCCATTCACGGCCCGTGACGGTGAGAACCTGGCGATCTACGACTGGTCGATGGAAGCCTGCCAGGGCGACGACACCCTGCCGCCGCGCGCAGTCGTGCTGTTGGTTCACGGCCTCGGTGAACACGCGATTCGCTACGACCATGTGGCGCGTCGCTTGCTGGACTGGGGTTTTGCCGTGCGGGCCTACGACCAGCGCGGTCACGGTGAATCGGGCGGCGAGCGTGGCGGCCTGTCCAGCGAGACCCTGTTGCTCGAGGATCTGGCCGAGGTGGTCGATGACACCCGCCAACAGTCGCTGCGTCTGCCATGTGCGGACGGCGCGGCGGCGTCCGATCCCCTGCCGCTGATTCTGCTGGGCCACAGCCTGGGTGGCCTCGTGGCGGGCCGTTTTGTGTCGCTCGGGCTGCGTCCGGTCGATGGCCTGGTGATGTCCTCGCCGGCGCTGGATCCGGGGCTCAATGCGATCCAGAAACTTTTGCTGGCCACCCTGCCGGCGATTGCCCCCAATCTGCGCGTCAACAACGGCCTCAAGCCCGAGTTCATCTCGCATGACCCGCAGGTGGTCAGCAACTACCTGGCCGACCCGCTGGTACATGCCAAGATTTCAGCGCGGCTGGCCAGATTCATTGCGACCGCCGGGCCGGCGACGGTGGCTGCCGCCGCCACCTGGACCCTGCCGACGCTGCTGATGTATGCCGGCGCCGACAAGCTGGTCAACCCGGCCGGCAGCCGCGCTTTTGCCGAAGCGGCCGCCAGCAATGGCGGCGCCAGGGTCGTGACCACGCGTTGTTTTGACGAGCTGTACCACGAGATCTTCAACGAGCTGGAGGCCGCGCCGGTGTTTGCCAGCCTCAAGGCCTGGCTGGACGCCCGGTTTTAAGAAAAACAGGCCTGCGGCCCTTGTCCATGCTGCGCAAGCAGCTCCTGAATCAATAGCGTATCAGGCGGCGGTGCGGCCCCGCCGCTGCAGCGCCAGCCAGGCCAGCGCGGCACCAGTCAGGCCCAGCGGCAACAGGGAACCGAGGTTCAGCAGCGTCCAGCCCTGCGTGGTGACCAGCACGCCGGAGGCCAGCGAGGACAGCGCCAGCACCGCGAACACGCAAAAATTGAGCGCGCCCTGCGCCTTGTCTTTTTCCTCGGGGCGGTAGGCGCTCAAGGCCAGCGTGGTGCTGCCGGTGAACAGGAAGTTCCAGCCCACCCCGAGCAGAAACAGCGCGATCAGGAACTGGTGCAGGTTCACGCCCGACAGCGCCACCAGCACACAGGCCACGTTGAGCGCCAGCCCCGCCGCCATGATGGGCAGCGTGCCAAAACGCTTGATCAGGTGGCCGGTGAAAAAGCCGGGCGCAAACATGCCGATCACATGCCACTCGAGCACCAGTGCCGCGTCGGAAAACGGCAGGCCGCAGACCTGCATGGCGATCGGCGTGGCGGCCATCAGGAGGTTCATCACGCCGAAGCCCAACGCGCCGGCGGCGGCCGCGACGATGAACACCGGCTGGCGCATGATCTCGCCCAGCGGTCGGCCGCCGCTGGCCGCGTGCTGGGCCGGCGGCGGCGGAAACTGCACGAAGGCCAGCAGCCCCATGGCCAGCAGGGCCACGCCAGCCAGCGCCAGGTAAGCCCCGGCAAAAGGCACGTCGGTCAGGCTGCGTGTGCCCGCCGCGAGGTTGGGGCCGGCAATGGCACCGATCAGGCCGCCGGCCATCACCAGCGAGACGGCTTTTTCGCGAAAGGCCGGCAGCGCCAGTTCGGCCGCGGCAAAACGGTAGAGCTGGGCATTGGCGTTGTAATAACCGGCCACCACGGTGGCGGTCACCAGCAGCCAGAAGTTCCGGCTGTAGGCCGCGTAACAGCACAGCAGCGCCGACAGCACCGCCACCACCAGCCCGAGCTGGAACGAGGTCTTGCGGCCGAATCGCTTCTGGGTGCGTGCGACGATGCCGGTCGACAACGCCCCGCCCACGACATAACCCATGACCGGCAGGGTCGCCATCCAGCCGAGCGGCGCCAGGTTCAGCCCGACCAGGCCGTTGATGGCGATGAAGGTGACGTTGTTGGTGAGAAACAGACCCTGGCAGACCGCCAGCAGCCAGAGGTTGCGGTTCATCGTTCAGGCATCCAATGTGAGCAGCGCCAAGCAGGCCAGCGGCGCGGTTTCGGCGCGCAGCACGCGCGGGCCCAGGGTTACCGGCAGAAAGCCGTGGGCCAGCGCCGCCTCTTCTTCGGCCAGGCTCAGGCCGCCTTCGGGGCCGCTGAGCAGGGTCACGGGGGTCGCGCTGTCACAGGCGGCCAGGGCTTGCGTCAGCGGCTGCGTGCCAGCGCGCAGCGACAGCAGCAGCCTGGGCATGGCCGGCGAGGCGGCCGGCAGCGCGGCCAGCCAGTCGCTGAGCGTGTCGATCGCATGCACCGGCGGCAGCCGGTTGCGTCCGCACTGTTCACAGGCGGCGATGGCCACGCCCTGCCAGTGCGCGACCTTTTTGTCGGCGCGTTCACCCTTGAGGCGCAGCACCGAACGTTCGGCCATCAGCGGCGTGATGCTGGCGGCACCGAGTTCGCTGGCCTTTTCGACCAGCCAGTCCATGCGCTCGTTGGCCGGCATGCCCACGGCCAGGTGCACGGCGCGGCGGGTTTCGCGCTCCACGTCGCTGTGGGCGTTGACCTGCACCTGCACGTCGCTGCGGCCCATGCGTTCAATCGTCGCCTGGAACTCGCCGCCCTGGCTGTTGAACAGCGTGATCACGTCGCCGGGCTGCAAGCGCAGCACCTGCACGTGGCGCGCGGCGCGCTCGGGCAGGGCCAGCGAGTCGCCGGTGCGCAGCGGCAGGTCGGTGTAGAAGCGGGCCGTCATGGCCGGCGCTCCAGCGCTTGCATGCTGCCATGAAATAGATAGCTTTTAGCACTTATAAACAAAGGGCCAGGACCGGATTTGGCATTGAACGAAAGACTCAAAACGTGTAGCCCACCCGGGTTTCGTTGCCTTCAATCTCGTCGAGCAACACCATCAGCGGCCCGAGCTGGCGGTAGCGGGCACAGGTGGCGCGGGCGTAAGTGATGAAGCGTGGCGTGTCGGCCAGGTATTTCGGTTTGCCGTCACGCAGGGTCAGGCGCGCAAAAATGCCAAGAATCTTCAGGTGGCGCTGCAGCCCCATCCATTCCACCGCCCGGTAAAACTCGCCGAAATCCTCGCCCACGGGCAGGCCGGCCTTGCGCGCCTGCTCCCAGTAACGCACGGTGATCTCGAGCACAAAGTCTTCCGGCCAGCTGATGAAGGCGTCGCGCATCAGGCTGGCGATGTCGTAGGTGATGGGCCCGTAAACCGCGTCCTGGAAGTCGAGCACGCCTAACCGTGGCTCGCCGCTTTCCGGAACCATCAGGTTGCGCGGCATGAAGTCGCGGTGCACAAACACGCGCGCGCCGCCCAGCGACTGCAGGTTGCTGGCCTTGATCTGCGCAAACAGGCCGTCGAGCTTGGCGCGCAGCGTGTCGTCGACTGCGATGCCGCGGTGCTGCGCCACATACCAGTCGGGAAACAGCGCCAGCTCACGCTTCAGCAGGGCGTCATCGTAGGGCGGCAGGACGTCGGGCTTGGACGCCAGCTGCCAGCGGACCAGCGCATCGATCGCCTCCCGGTACAGGTCGTAGGCGCGCTGGGCTTTGTTGGCTTCGGGTTGCTGCTCGATCACCTCGAGCATGGTCCGGGCGCCCAGGTCGCTCAGCAGCATGAAGCCCTGGGCCTGGTCCCAGGCCAGCACGCGCGGCGCATTCAGTCCGGCGCCGGCCATCAGGTCGGCGACCTTCACAAAAGGCGCGCAGTCCTCCTGCGCCGGCGGGGCATCCATGATGATGCAGCTGCCGCCGTCGGCGGTGCGCACCCGGAAATAGCGGCGAAAACTGGCGTCGGCCGAGGCGGGCTGCACCGTCTCAGCCAGCAGGCCGTAGGCGGGCGCATGGGCCTGCAGCCAGGCGGAAAAAGCGCCGGCGCGGGTGGCATCAGGCCAGACAAGGGGGGATTCGGTCATGCGGTCTTTCGGCCTGCCTTAAATGGATACATCAAAAGATGGGGAAAGGGTCGGGTGGGCATAGGATAATCGGGCCAGCTTTCACAAACGGGTTTATCTCATACTTCCGATGCATCGCGCATCCCGCTCGCGTTTTATTCATTCTCCGGTCGCCCATGCCGTCCTCAGCCTTGTGTCCTGCACCATGCTGGGCTTGGGGCATGGCGGGCCGGCTTACGCCCAAAGCCCTGCGGCGGCTTCCGGGCCGGCGCAGGAACTGCCGGGGGTAAAAACCAGTGATGGCGCACCGGTGCTGCTCAGGAGCTCGTCCATGCTGGCCGAGCAGCCGCCGGGCGGCCCGGGCATCGAACTGCCGACCTTTGTTTTTGGCAACCGCGTGTCGGGCCGGCCGGATCTCGAAACCGTGGTTGACGGGGAGGCTGAGTTGCGCCGCGGCGGCTCGGCGATACGCGCCGACCGGATCGAGTACGACCAGCCGACCGACGTCGTCAAGGCCCGGGGCAATGTGCGCGTCAACAGCTCGGGCAACCTGTACAACGGGCCGGAGCTGGAAATCAAGCTCGACACCTTCGAGGGTTTTTTCCTGACGCCGGACTACCGGTTTTTGCAGAACGACGGTTATGGCGCAGCCGACCGCATCGATTTTCTGGACGACAAGCGCCTGGTGGCGCACAACGCCACCTTCACCACCTGCCAGCGCGGCGAGGGTCCGAGCTGGATGCCGGCGTGGATCGTCAACGCCACGACACTCAAGCTCGACAGGGAAGCGGACGTCGGCGAGGCCTCGGGCGGAGTCTTGCGCTTCATGAATGTGCCGATTCTGGCGGCGCCCACCTTCAGCTTTCCGCTCAGCGACAAGCGCAAGTCGGGCGTGCTGCCGCCGACACTGGCGATCGACAGTCTCAGTGGCACGGCCGTGACCGTGCCCTACTATTTTGATATTGCGCCGAATCGAGATGCCACCTTCTCGCCGACCTTGATGAGCAAGCGCGGCGTGGACCTGGCCGGCGAGTTTCGTTATCTGGAGCGCGGCTACAAGGGTGAATTGCGCGCCAGCCTGTTGCCCAATGACCAGCTGCGCAACCGCAACCGCTGGTCTTACAACTACCTGCACAGTGGTGGATTCAACACTGGGATACCGGCAATTGGCGGTGTAGGCCTCAACCTCAACTTGAACCGGGTCAGCGACGACAATTACTGGCGTGATTTTTCAGGGTTTGGCAGTGCGGGCGCGAGTACCTTGTTGACGCAACGGCTGCTGCCCAGCGACGCCAGCCTCAGCTGGGGGCGCGGCTATTTTTCGACCACGTTGCGGACGCTCAAGTGGCAAACCCTGCAGGATGTGAACTCGCCCATCGTGCCGCCTTATGACCGCATGCCGCAGCTCACCGCCGCCTACAACCGCTTCAATGTGCCTGTGGGCGGGCTGGCGGGGCTTGATTATTCCATCAGCACGGACTACACCCGTTTTGAGTCGGACCGACGGCTGACCGGGCAGCCCAATGCCAATCGCGCGTTTGCTCTGGCACAGATCAGCCGGCCCTGGATCCTCCCTGGCGGATACATTACACCCAAGCTGATGCTCAATGCCACCACTTACCAGTTTGACGACCCATTGGTCAACGGTTCACGCACAGCCTCCCGGACGGTGCCGACCTTCAGCCTGGACAGCGGGCTGACCTTCGAGCGCGAGACCAGTTTTTTCGGGCAGGCCTACACCCAGACCCTGGAGCCACGCGCGTTTTATGTGAACACGCCCTATCGCGACCAGCGTTTTCTGCCCAACTACGACTCGGGTGCCAACGACTTCAATTTCGCGACGGTGTTCACTGAAAATGCGTTTGTTGGCAACGACCGTATCTCGGATTCCAACCTGCTGACACTGGGCCTGACCTCGCGCCTGCTGGACCCCGATACCGGTGCCGAGGCCTTGCGTGTGGGCGTGGCCCAGCGCCTGCGGTTCAAGGACCAGCTGGTCACCTTGCCTGGGGGCGTACCAGTGACGGATCGTTTCAGCGACCTGTTGTTCGGCGGCTCCGTGAACTTGACAAAAGCCTGGTCGCTGGACAGCACGGTCCAGTACAACCCGAAGACCAGTATTTCCCAGCGTTCGACGGTGGGCGCCCGCTACAACCCCGGCAATTACCGCGTGATCAGTGCGGCCTACCGTCGCCAGCGCAATGTCAGTGAGCAGTTTGATGTGGGCTGGCAATGGCCGATCAATGATCTGTGGGGCGACAAAGGCAAGGACCTGGGTGCCGGGCGTGGCCAGGGCGCCGGGCGCTGGTACAGCGTTGGTCGCCTGAACTACAGCGTGCCCGACAAGAAATTTGTGGACATGGTGCTGGGCATTGAATACGACGGCTGCTGCTGGATAGGCCGCGTTGTGCTGGAGCGGACCCAGCTTGGTACTGCTCTGGCGGCTTCTTCATCCAAGGCCAACAACACGCGTATCCTGTTCCAGCTGGAGTTCGTCGGTTTCTCGCGCATTGGCTCCAATCCCCTGAAAACCCTCAAAGCCAACATCCCGCGTTACCAGTACCTGCGTGAGCAGGGCACGACACCCAGCCGTTTTACCAACTATGACTAAATCCAGTTTTTTCCCCCGTCCTGGCTTTCGCGCCGCCGCCGCGCTGGCGCTGGTGCTTGGCTTGCCCGCCTTTTCCGCGCAGGCCCAGGCCTTGAGGCCGCCCGGCCAGTTGCGGGTGCCCGGTCTGGGAACCCTGGGTACGGCCGCGGGTGTGCAACGGCAGGCCGACTACATCGTGGCCGTGGTCAACTCCGAGCCGATTACCAACAACGAGGTGCGCGCGCGCATGCTGCGCACTGAGCAGCAGATGGCGCAGCAAGGCACGGCGCTGCCGCCCAAAAACGAGCTGGCACGGCTGCTGCTCGAACGCATCATCGTGGAGCGCACCCAACTGCAGCTGGCCAAGGAGCTGGGGGTGCAGGTCAGCGACGCCATGGTGGACGAGGCGGTGCTCAATGTCGCCCGGCAAAACCAGGTGTCCGTCGAGGAGCTGCGCCAGCGCGTGACCGCCCAGGGGCTGGTTTTTGCCCAGTTCCGCGCCGACCTTCGCAATGAAATCCTGCTGACCCGGATCCGGGAGCGCGAACTCGAGTCCCAGGCCAAGGTCAGTGACCAGGAAGTGGAGCAGTTCATTCGCGAGCAGGCAGCCGGGGCTGACCCCGCCGCGCAGGAGATCAACCTCGCGCAGATCCTGGTGACCGTTCCCGAAAACGCCACCCCGGCCCAGGTCGCCAGCCTGCAGGCCAGGGCACAGCTGGCGGCAGAGCGTGCGCGCAGCGGGACGGACTTTACCGCGCTGGTGAGCGAGTTCTCCACCGCGCCGGGGCGCAGCGCCGACGGCCAGATGGGCTTGCGCCCTGCCGACCGCTACCCGGAGCTTTTTGTCGACACGACGAAAAATGTACCGGTCGGGGGTATCGCCGGCCCAGTGCGCAGTGGTGCCGGTTTTCACGTGCTCAAGGTGCTGGAGCGAAAACGCGCCGGCATGCCGGCAACCACGGTGGCGGAAACCCGCGCCCGTCATATCCTGCTGCGCCCCACGGCCCAGCTTGGCGAGGCGGCCGCCGTCGCGCGGCTGGCCGATTTCCGGAAACGCATTGCCGCCGGACAAGCCGACTTTGCCGCGCTGGCCCGCGAGCACAGCCAGGATGCCTCGGCCAAGGACGGCGGTGACCTCGGCTGGGCCGGCCCCGGCCAGTTTGTGCCCGAGTTCGAGGAGCACATGAACAGCCTCGCGCCCGGCCAGGTCGGGGATCCCGTCGTGTCGCGTTTCGGCGTTCACCTGATCCAGGTGCTGGAGCGGCGCAACACCAAGCTGTCCCCGCGCGAGCAGCGTGACATCGTGCGTGCCTCGCTGCGCGAGAAAAAGTTCGAAGAGGCCTACAGTGCCTGGGCGCAGGAGGTACGTGGCCGCGCCTATGTGGAATACCGGGACCCGCCTCAATGATGTGGCCCCCACGGTCGCGCACTGCGTGTCGCTCCCTGCCCCCCGGGGGCCGCTGCGCCTGCGGGTCGGCAAAGCCGGACCCGCGGCCCCTGCTTGAAAGAGACGTCGGGGACCATCCAACTTCCGCCTCCGGGCTAGCGTGAAACACACCCCCCGCAAACGATTCGGCCAGCATTTCCTGACCGACCGCGCCATCATCGATGACATCGTGCAGGCGATTGCGCCCCGGCCTGGCCAGGCCATGGTGGAAATCGGCCCCGGTCTGGCGGCCCTGACCCAACCCCTGGCCGAACGCCTCGGGCACTTGACGGTGATCGAGCTGGACCGCGATCTTGCGCAGCAGTTGCGCGCGCATCCACAACTGACGGTGGTCGAATCCGATGTGCTCAGGGTGGATTTCAGGCAGCTGGCCCGGCAGGTGCAGACCGACGCCTCGTCCAGGGGCGGCGCCGCAACCGAGGCGGCAGGGGGAGCAACCGGCAAGCTCAGGGTGGTGGGCAACCTGCCGTACAACATTTCCACGCCCATCCTGTTCCACCTGCTCGACGCGGTGGAGGTCATTGAAGACCAGCATTTCATGCTGCAAAAAGAAGTGATCGACCGCATGGTGGCCCACCCCGCGACCAGCGACTACGGCCGGCTCAGCGTGATGCTGCAGTGGCGTTATGCGATGGAGAATGTGCTGTTTGTGCCACCTCAGAGTTTTGACCCACCGCCGCGGGTGGACAGCGCGGTGGTCCGCATGGTGCCCCGGGCTGTGCCGGAGAAGGTGGACATCAAGCTGCTGAGCGAGGTGGTGCGTGTGGCGTTCAGCCAGCGCCGCAAGCTGCTCCGCCACTCCCTGGGCCAATGGCTGGAGCAGCGGCCGCACAGCCCGCCTTTCAATGTGCAGCGCCGCGCCGAGGAAGTGCCGGTGGCCGAATACGTGGCGCTGGCCCAGGCGCTGGAAAGCGGGCCGGGCGCCTGAGCCGCTGGCTGGCCGCCATCGTTGCTTCTGAATTGATCGCGACTCGGGTCCATCCGGCGGGCGCTGCCTGCCGTTTTCTCCTGATTCCGGTGGTGATCGACGAGGCGCCGGTTCACCATGAAAAAAGCCCGTCGAACAACGGGCTTTTTTGCAGCGTATTTGCAAGCGTCAGGCTGCGGCCAACCAGTATCCCGCGTTGAACGGGCTGCTCATGCGCAGCGCCAGCGGCGACACGTCGAGCAGTTTGTCGGTTGGCATCGGCTCTTCGCCGTCTGCGCTGTTTGCTTGCTGGGCCTCATTCGCCCGATCCCCTTGGCCAATGTCTGGGGAGCGGGCTACAGAAAAGAATAGAAACATCTGAACGGGATCTTTCGATCCGCCCAGTAGTCCGCAGCATCCCTGAAGATGTCCAGCAGCTGTTCGCGTGCTTCCTTGTCGAATTTTGCATTCGCAGGGATCTGCTCCAGCAGGACGATAAAGCCGGGCTGCGGGCCGGACTTGTGAACCAGGTCCGTCATGCAGTCGTACAGCGCGTCAAAGTTTTTGCCAAAATGCGCCGGGAAGGTGTACTGTGCCGCGATCATGTCCAGCACTTCCTGCTTGCTCTGGGCGTTGCCCAGGTTGGCATAGAGGAAGTGGTGGCCAAGCTGGGTGGCTGCATCCTGCAAGTCCTGCACGCGGAAGGCGCGTATGGACTGCACGATATTGGGTCTAACAGTACGAAGTGGTGTTTCCATCTCCGCGTCTCTTTCTTAAGTCAATAATTCAAAGTTGACGATCACTGTTGAACCTTATTGAGCGATTCTGCGAAAACTCGCGTAGTGATCATCGGTGTAATAACAAGCATCGGGCGTGGTGGGTACAAAACCACCACAAACGATGCGCCGGGCGCCCCGACTGCGCTCCCCTGGGGTTCTGACGGTGTATTCACGGTAGTAACCGCGATTCTTGGCAGGAAGCATTCTTTCCCGATTGCCAAACACCGAACCGTCCTTGTCGTACCTGAACGGGCCCCCCTGGTAAATCAACCGGACCATGTGGCGCCCCTGCTCCGGCAGGGCCGCAACTGAAATCGTGCTGACTTCGGCCGCGGGGACTGGCCCTTTGGCCTCTACGCCGGACGGGCTGAACCCCGTGCTCAAAGCAGCCAGAACGACTGCTGCGGCTAGCCGCCAACCGGCCCCACTTTTTCGCAACATGGAAAAATCCGTCTTTCTTGAACCAGAGCCAACCGTCAATCGTTGAGCAGTTGCCGGGTTAACCCTTAAATTTCAAGAGGTAGAGTTTGACGCATCCCGCAGAAAAACGCAAGGGCCTGCCCAAAATTCAGGCAGTCAGCTACCCACTCAGGACAATGGTAAGTTAGTGCTAGCTGTCTAAAAAAGCCTATCGGGATGCGTTGGCATCTGCCACGGTCAGGGCGGTCATGTTGACAATCCGGCGCACTGTGGTGCTGGCGGTCAGGATGTGCATGGGTTTGGCGGCACCCAGCAGTACCGGGCCGATGGCGATGTTGCCGCCCGCTGCCGTCTTGAGCAGGTTGTAGGCAATGTTGGCCGCATCGATGTTGGGCAGGACCAGCAAATTGGCCTCGCCGGACAGGGTGCTGTTGGGCATGACCGCTGTGCGCGCCGCAGGGTCCAGTGCCACATCGCCGTGCATTTCCCCGTCAACTTCCAGCCACGGGGCTTCGTCGCGCAGCAATTGCAGCGTGTGGCGCATTTTCAGGGCGCTCGGGAGATTGGAGGAGCCAAAGTTCGAGTGTGACAGCAGCGCAGCCTTGGGCTTGATGCCAAAGCGCATCATTTCCTCTGCCGCCATGGTCGTGATCTCGGCCAACTGTTCGGCCGTGGGATCGTAGTTCACATGGGTGTCGACCAGAAACACCTGGCGGTCCGGCAGCATCAGGCCATTCATGCAGGCGTAGGTGCAGACGCCCGGGCGCTTGCCGATCACCTGGTCCAGGTAGTTCAGATGGTGCGCGGTGGTGCCCCAGGTGCCGCAGATCAGGCCGTCCACATCGCCTTTGTGCAGCAGCATGCCGGCAATCAGCGTCAGGCGGCGGCGCATCTCAATCTTGGCCATCTGCACGGTCACGCCCTGGCGCTCCATGAGGCGATGGTAGGTTTGCCAGAAGTCGCGGTAGCGGTGATCCTGCTCGACATTGACAACATCGTAGTCCAGCTCTTCCCTGAGCCGCAGGCCGAATTTTCCGATGCGCTGGGCAATGATGGCGGGCCGGCCGATCAGCGTCGGGCGGGCCAGGCCCTCGTCCACGACGATCTGGCAGGCCCGCAGCACGCGCTCTTCCTCTCCCTCGGCATAGGCCACGCGTTTTTTGGCGGCTTTTTTGGCTGCCGCAAAAATCGGCTTCATGGTCGTGCCCGAGGCGTAGACAAAGCTCTGGAGCTTCTCGCGGTAAGCGTCCATGTCGGTGATCGGTCGCAGCGCCACACCGCTGTCGGCAGCCGCCTGCGCCACGGCTGGCGCGATCTTTATCATCAGGCGCGGGTCAAACGGCTTGGGAATCAGGTATTCCGGCCCGAATGCCAGCTGCTCGCCGGTGTAAGCCGCTGCCACCACCTCGCTCTGCTCGGCCTGCGCCAGCTCGGCAATCGCATGCACCGCGGCAATTTCCATCTCGACCGTGATGGTGGAGGCGCCGGCGTCCAGCGCGCCGCGGAAGATGTAGGGGAAACACAGGACGTTGTTGACCTGGTTCGGGTAGTCGGTGCGGCCGGTGGCCATGATGGCGTCATCACGCACCGACTTGACATCTTCGGGCGTGATTTCAGGGTTGGGGTTGGCCAGCGCAAAAATGATGGGCCTGGCGGCCATTTTGCTGACCATGTCCTTCTTGAGCACACCGCCCGCCGACAGGCCCAGGAAAATGTCCGCGCCTTCAATGATCTCACTCAAGGTCCGCGCTGACGTCTTCTGCGCAAACTGGATCTTGTCTTCGTCCATCAGCTCGGTGCGTCCTTCGTAGACCACACCGGCCAGATCCGTCACGAAAATGTTGCTGCGCGGGATGCCCAGCTTGAGCAGCAGTCCCAGGCAGGCCAGCGCCGCAGCACCCGCGCCCGAGGTCACCAGCTTGACCTGCGTGGGAAGCTTGCCGACCACCTTCAGGGCATTCAGGATGGCGGCGCCGACCGTGATGGCCGTGCCATGCTGGTCATCATGAAACACCGGGATCTTCATCCGCTTGCGCAGTTCGCGTTCGATGTAGAAACAGTCCGGCGCCTTGATGTCCTCGAGGTTGATGGCGCCGAAGGTGGGCTCCAGCGAGGCGATGATGTCGACCAGCTTCGCCGGGTCTTTTTCGTCGATTTCGATGTCGAAGACGTCAATGCCGGCGAACTTCTTGAACAGCACGCCCTTGCCTTCCATGACCGGCTTGGAGGCCAGCGGACCGATGTCGCCCAGGCCCAGCACGGCTGTGCCGTTGGTCACCACCGCCACCAGGTTGCCGCGGCTGGTGTATTTGAAGGCCGCATTCGGGTCCTTGACGATTTCCTCGCAGGGGGCTGCGACGCCGGGTGAGTAGGCGAGCGCCAGATCGCGCTGGTTGACCAGCTGCTTGGTGGCCGCGATCGCGATCTTGCCGGGAGTCGGAAACTCGTGGTATTCCAGTGCGGCACGGCGCAGCTCGTTGCGTTTTTCCTGGCTGTCTGGGGTGGCTGGCACGGCGGGCATGAAGTTGTCTCCTGAGCGACGGCCCCGGCAGGGCCGTCAATTATTTTTTGTAAGGTCTGCGATTGTAGGGCGTTCAAGGGGAAAACCCTAGTACGTGGATCTACGCAAACCAGTGCAGCGCTTTTGACTTTTTCACATAGATCAGGGGCGCTTGGCGGTGTAGGGATCCATGGCTATTGTCACTCTGGTGTTGAATTTTGCCGAAATCTGACCCGGTCAGAGCACTAATTTCCATCCAAACCTGATCCACGTGGCGACATGGAATGTCATCAGGCGTTGGGCACGGCGAGATCAGATGTCCATCGGCGAGATTGCAAGGCGTACAGGCCGGGCTCGCAACACGGTTAAAAAGTATCTGCGGTCAGATGAGACTGAGCCCAGCTACCCCAGACGGGTCGGCGCCAGCAAGCGCTATCCCTGCGCCGAGAAGCTGGCCACCTGGCCAGGAATCGAGGCAACAAAATCGCGGAAACAGCGGCGCACTTTGAGGCAGATCCACACAGGTAAGGTGGAAGAGGCCATGGGCCAGACTGGCAATAACCCAGCCATGCGCCGCTGCGCCTGTTGCAACTTTGTCCTGTATGGCGCAAAATGCGCCATACAGGAGTTATTCATGGCCGCGCCCAGCAACTTTGCCTCCGTCAAACTTCCCACCGCCCTGGTCGAACAGGCGCGCGAGGCAGCGCAGCCTTTGCGGCGTTCAGCCGCGGGCCAGATTGAATACTGGGCCACCCTGGGCCGTGTCATCGAGCATGCCGGCCTGACGGTGCAAGAGGCGCGCGCCGCCATCGAGGCTTATGAGGCCGCCACGCGCCAGGCGCGCGCGCCGGCACCGGATTCGCTGGACGCCCTGAAACAGCGCGTCCTGGCCGCCAGCACCGACGGCAGCCTGCAAGCCCGGATTCGCACCATTGTTGAGGAAAATCGGCAGCAGGCGGTGCAGCGGGCCGCCACTTGAGTCCACCGGTTTTCCATCTTCTGGCCGGCCCCAACGGCGCCGGAAAATCGACGCTTTACCGCGCCCTGGTGGCCAGCGGCACGCTCGATGGTGCGCTGGAGTTTGTCAACGCGGACCTGTACGAGCGCAGCCATCTGCAGCACATCGCCGACCCCCAACAACGCTCCGAGGCAGCGCGGGACTGGGCCGACGGGCGGCGGCAGGCCCTGCTTCAGGCCGGCATCGGTTTTGTCAGCGAAACCGTCTTTTCGCACGCGTCCAAGCTGCAGCTGGTCAGCCGGGCGCAGGCGCTGGGTTACCAGGTGGTTCTGTATGTCGTGTCGGTGGGGGACCGTCGGCGCCTGCTGGCCCGGGTCAGCCAGCGCGTCCAGGAAGGCGGCCACCCGGTGCCGGCCAAACGCATCCTGGAGCGCTACCCGCGCAGCATGGCCCACCTGCACAAGGCGGTACGGCTCGCCGACCTGGCGTTTGTCTACGATGCCGCCGAGGTGGAGCGGGGCGGCCCTGTGCTGGTGGCGCTGTGTGAAAAAGAGCAGACCACCTGGCTGGTGAAAAAACCGCCGGCCTGGGTCACCGCCTTGCTGGCCAGCGACTAGGGCGGCTGCGCGGCGCCCCATCAGCCCCGGCCGCTCAACCCCGCATCAACGCTTCAATCTCGTCGGCCTCCACCGGCACGCCACGCGTCAGCAGTTCGCAGCCTTTGGCCGTGACCAGCGCGTCGTCCTCGATGCGGATGCCGATGTTCCAGAACTCCTTGGGCACGCCCTTGGCGGGCCGCACATAAATACCGGGCTCGACGGTGGTCACCATGCCGGGGCGCAGGATGCGCGAGGGCTTGCGCATCACGGTCTGGCCCAGCGCGTCTTTTTCCTCGCGCGGTTTGCTGCCCGGTTCGGTGTAGTCGCCGCAGTCGTGCACGTCCATGCCCATCCAGTGGCCGGTGCGGTGCATGTAGAACTGGCGGTAGGCGCCCGAGGCCAGCACATCGTCGACCTTGCCGTGTTTGGCCTTGGACAGCAGGCCGGTGTCGAGCATGCCCTGGGCCAGCACACGCGTGGCCGCGTCGTGCGGGTCCGTGAAGCGCTTGCCGGGTTGGGTCACCTTGACCGCGGCGTTTTGCGCTTCCAGAACGATTTCATACAACACGCGCTGGGCCGGCGTGAACTTGCCGCCGGCCGGAAAGGTGCGGGTGATGTCGCTGGCGTAGCCGTCGAGCTCGCAGCCGGCGTCGATCAGGCACAGCTCGCCGGGCAGCAGCGGCGCATTGCCCGCGCGGTAATGCAGCACGCAGGCATTGGCGCCGGCGGCGACGATGCTGGTGTAGGCCGGGGCCTGCGAGCCGTGGCGGCGAAACTCGTGCAGCAGTTCGGCTTCCAGGTGGTACTCACGCAGCCCGCCCGGGATGCCCTTGCGCAGCATGGCCGCCGACGTCTGCATCGCGCGCACATGGGCGCCGGCCGAGATGGCGCCGGCACGCCGCAGGATGGCCACCTCATGCGCATCCTTGGTCAGGCGCATCTCGTCAAGCAGCTTGCACAGGTCATGCTGGCTTTGCGGGCATTCGGCGCCGAAGCGGATGCGCGCGCGCACCTTGGCCAGCCAGCCGTCGACCTGGGTTTCCAGGCCCTTGTGCGTGGCAAACGGAAACCACACGGCCTGCTGGTTGGTCAGCAACGAGGGCATCTTGTCTTCGAGGGTGTCGACGCTGAAAGCAGCATTCACACCGAGCGCGGCCGGGGCGGCCTTGGGGCCCAGGCGGATGCCGTCCCAGATCTCGCGCTCCAGGTCCTTGGGCTGGCAAAACAGCGTGCTGTGGCCGTTGGCCTCGATGGCCAGCCAGGCACCCGGTTCGTCAAAACCGGTCAGGTAATAGAAGTAGCTGTCGTGCCGGTAGGGAAAGCCACTGTCGCGGTTGCGCGCCACCTCGGGGGCGGTGGGCAGCAGGGCGAGGCCGCCACCGGCGGCCTTGAGGGCACGTGCCACGGCGGCGCGGCGTTTCTGGTAAATCGTGGTCATGGGTCAGGCGCCTTTTCAGCGTGGGATGTTCAATTCGGCCAGGCGTTCGGGGGTGCCCACGTCGGTCCATGCGCCTGAATATAGCGCTGCGGTGACTGCGCCGCTTTGCATGGCCTGGCGCAACAGCGGCGCCAGTGCGGCTTTCTGTCCGGCCGGCGTGTCCCTGAACAGGGCCGGGCGGTACAGGCCCGCCGTACTGTAGGTGAACTGTTGATCGGCACGCGTCAGCGCCAGGCCGTCGGCGGCAATGCCAAAGTCGCCCCTGGGGTTGTGCGGCGGGTTGGGCACCAGATAGATGTGGGCCAGCGCGCTGGAGGCGGCAAAACGCTGCGCATCGGCCGCCGGGAAATCAAAGCCCGGCATGAACACATCGCCAGCCACCAGCCAGAAGGGCGCGTCTTCCAGCAGCGGCAGCGCGGTGGCGATGCCGCCCGCGGTTTCCAGCGCACCGCCAAAACGGGCACCTTCGTGCGAGTAACGAAGGTGCAGGCCGAAAGCGCTGCCGTCGCCCAGCGCCGCGGGAAACTGCTCCTCCAGCCAGGCGGTGTTGATCACCACGTCCGTGACACCCGCACGCGCCAGGCGCTCCAGGTGCCACACAATCAGTGGCTTGCCCTGCACCTGCAGCAGGGGTTTGGGGTGGTGGTCGGTCAGCGGACGCATGCGTTCGCCGCGGCCGGCGGCCAGAATCAGGGCTTGGGTGCTCATGGTCAGTGGATTATCACCTTAGTGCATCAAATCGGCTCCTACCCCATGTAAGGTGGGTGGAGTCAGCTATTGAATTCATAGCAATCTGCGGGCTGGAACCTTCGCGGCGGTGGAAGTGTCCACCCGGCCGACCCGCCTCCTAACGGATGCGTAAAGTCCCCTAGCCTCTATTGCTTTATTTCGTATACGATATCTGAAATACTTAGTAATTATGTTTCCTTGGCAATCCAACACCCTTGTTCCCGGCCAGTTTGCAGCGGTACGCGATACCTCGCTCTCCAAATTGGTGAGGGACGAAGTTCTCGATCTGATTCTGCGCGGCGACCTCGTGCCCGGAGCGCGCATCAATGAGCCCGACATTGCGCAGCGCCTAGGCATTTCCCGCGTGCCAGTGCGGGAGGCCTTGCGCGAACTGGAAAGCTCGGGCCTCGTGGTGGCGCGCAAACATGCGGGCGTGTTTGTACGGGACCTCGACGCCACCGAGGTAGGTAGCCTGTACGCGCTGCGTGCATTGATTGATGGGTATGTGGGCCGACGTGCCGCACAACTGGACATGGCTGCGCGCACCGCGCTGGCTGACTCCCTGGATGCATCCATCGCATTGATGCAGGAAGCTGCTGACGCGCTCCACGTGGAGCGCTACTACGCCGAAAACCTGCGCTTTCATTGGCTTATGGTGGAAGCCGCCGACAACCTGCCTCTCGCCGAGGTCTACCGGGGTGTCGTGCAGCAGTTGCACTTGGCCCGCCTGAAGAACCTCTCCAAGGACTTGGGCATGCAGGCGTCCATTGCAGAGCATCGCGAGATCGCCGCTGCACAACGCTTGGGCAACTCCGCACGGTGCGAAGCCCTACTGGCAAAACATGTTGAAGACGCCCATGTACGACTGGCGGACTCCACCACCACGGGGTCGGCTGGCGCCGCCCGCTGATTTTTCCACTCCCAACCCGAGAAAACCCATGCAACGATCAACTTTCCAGCGCCTTCTTTCTTCTGTCCCATCGCGTGTCCCGGCCTATCGCGCCGAACGCCGCGCCTTCGATTGGAAGCTCCGAGCCTTTGCTTGCGCCGCGGCGGCAGGGTCGGCGTTGGCATTGGTCTCATTGCCGGCCAGCGCACAGGAAAACATTACGCGGATGGTGGTTCCGTTTGCTGCCGGTGGCCCCAATGACGTCGTCGCGCGCATTGCGGCCCGTGCCATGGCGGAACCCCTGGGAACGACGTTCGTCGTAGAGAACAAACCGGGCGCGACGGGTGCCATTGCCAGCCAGTACGTGGCGGACTCAAAACCAGACGGCAAGACCATGCTGCTGGCCAGCAGCAGCACCATGCTGTCGCCCCTGCTGCTCAAGTCCGCCCGATTTAACCCACTGAAGGATTTCATTCCCATTGGAGTGATGGCCACCGACGACAACATTCTGGTCGTTCATCCATCGGTCAAGGCCAACAACGTGCAGGAGCTGATTGCGCTGGCCAAGGCCAAGCCCAACGAACTCAATTACTCGACCTCTGGCAACGGGAGCAGCTATCACTTGGGCACCGAATTATTCAGCTCGTTGCTGAAAATCAAGATGACCCATGTGCCCTACAAAGGCACGGCGCCTGCGGTGGCCGACCTGCTTGCGGGCCATGTGCAAGTGCAGTTCCAGGCCGTCTCGCAAGCGACTGGCAACATCGCCTCTGGCCGTGTTCGCCCGCTGGGTATCGCCAGCCTGACGCCTCACCCTGCCTACCCGCAAATTCCTCCGCTGGCCGGCGCTGCGCAGATTCCCGGCTTCGAGTTCTCCACCTGGATGGGCATCTTTGTCGCCGCCAACACGCCCGATGCCGAGGTCGCCAAGCTGCGCGCCGCGCTGGTCAAGGCGTTCGCACAGCCCAGTGTCCGCAAGCAGCTGACCGACCTGGGCATGCGTCCGATCAGCATGACCCCCGAGGCCGTCATGGCGCGCATTAAGGGCGACCTGGACAAATGGGGCCCCTTCATCAAGGAAAACGGCATCTCCGCCGACTGACCTGCGCAGCGAAAACCACTGATAAAGACTCCCATGCGATGGCTGTCAACCCTTGTGCCATTCCGAGATGCCGTTGCGCAGTTCCGGACCGGCGATCTGTCCCCTCGAGACTATCTTGAGCAGGCCATCGAGCAAATCATGCGGGCGGAGCCCGCGTTAAATGTGTTTGCTCATCTGGACCTGGCGAATGCGCGCAGACTGGCAGATGCGTCTGCCCAGCGCTACCGTGCAGGAACATCCCTGTCTCCCATTGACGGCATGCCCATCGGCATCAAGGACATCATCGAAACGGCTGACATGCCTACCGCGATGGGCAGTGAGATCTACCTCGGCTGGCAGCCGCGCGCTGATGCCGCCTGTGTGCAGGCGGTGCGGCAAGGAGGCGGCGTGCCACTGGGCAAGACGCGGTCCACCGAGTTCGCCATCGGGCGTGCCACCACGACATGCAACCCCCACGACGGCGACCGCACGCCCGGCGGCTCGTCATCCGGCACTGCGGCGGGTGTTGCCAGCGGTATGTTCAGCGCTGGGCTCGGCACACAAACACAGGGCTCCATCGTGAGGCCCGCCAGCTTCTGCGGCGTGGTGGGCTACAAGCCAACCTGGGGTGCGTTGTCCCTGCATGGCGTGCACCCGGTGTCGGCAAGCCACGACCATCTGGGCGTGATCGCCGACAGCCTGGACAGCTGCTGGCGGCTCGCGTGGTGGATTGCTCAACAAGCGTCCAACCCCTTGCGAGCGGGCTTGTCGGGCAGGCCGGGTACGGCATTGCAGCCGCGGCCTGTGCATCGGCTTGCCGTCTTGCGCACCTGCGGCTATGCAGAGCTGGACGATGCAGAGCTCGCCGTGTTCGAGTCGAAACTCGAAGCCTGGCGTGCGTCAGGCGTTGATGTCGTCGAGCCATCACAAGACGCAGCGTTGGCAATTTTTTGTGCGGAGGCAGAGAAGATGGGCGAGGCCTCTATGGATATGGTGGCGCACGAGATGCGTTGGCCTTATCGGTCTTACGTGGAGCGCAGCGGTCCTCTGGTTAGCGAAAAGATCCATAGCCTGCTTCGCCGGGGAGAGGCCGTTGACCGCCACCGCTACGCACAGCTGCTGCAGACTCGTCTCGCCTTGCGCGAGCGGGCGCAAGCCCTTGGCGAAACCTACGACGCGTTCGTGCTGCCCGCTGCATCGGGTGTTGCGCCGCAGGGCCTCGACAACACGGGCTCCCGCACGCTGCTGGTTTACAGCTCGTTTCTGGGCTTGCCCGCGTGCAGCCTCCCGCTGCTGCAGATCAACTCCCTGCCGCTTGGCATGCAACTAATGGGGTTCCACAACGCAGACTACCGGCTCTTGTGCCACGCCCAATGGTTGATGCATGGCGCTGACGCGCACCGCAAACCGCCCGGCGATAGACACGGTTTCGTCAACTGAATCGCGAGTACAGGCGCAGCTTCTTGCCGTCGTCTGTCGCCAATCCAGAGAAATCGCAGGGCGCAAGACGTGCCCACGCCTTCATCGTTCTCCCGATCATCTTTTGAACCTTACTTTCACTCCTTCTATTGCACGTAATACCTAGGTCCAAGCCGACCACAACGCCCCTCCCATTACCCGCATCCTCGCCGAATATGTCGCGAACCACCCATCGCGTGGCTGGGACGCCGCCGTCGATCATGAAAGCCATCGAACCTTCCTCAACTGGCTGGGTTGCGCCGTCGGTGTCGCGCACCATGAGGCGGGCAACGCTGCGCTGGCGGCAGTGAATGTGCTGCAGCCCTCCGCGCAGGCCACGATCCTTGGCCGCGCACAAAAGGTGGACATTGGCAGCGCGGCGCTGGTCAACGGCATCACGTCGCACACGTTTGACTTTGACGACACCCACCTCAAAACCATCATCTACCCGGCAGGCCCTGTAGCGTCGGCGCTTTTCACGCTGGCCGAGCACACAGGCGCTACGGGGCGACAAGTGATTGACGCGTTGGTGCTCGGCATCGATGTAGCTTGCCGAATGGGCAACACCGTGTATCCAGAGCACTACGCAAAGGCTGGCATATCACGGGCACCACGGGTGTACTGGGAGCCGCCGCAGGGTGCGCGCGCCTGCTGGGCGTGGATACTGATCAGACGCAGATGGCATTGGGTATCGCTGCGTCCTAGCCCGTTGGCCTGCGCGAGCAGTTTGGCACCATGACCAAGCCCTTCCACCCTGGGGCCGCTACCCGCGCAGGGATGATGTCCGCATTGTTAGCGCAACAGGGCTTCACCGCCAGCCAGCACGCACTGGAAGGACCCCGCGGATTTGCCCGTCTACCAAGTACGCTTGGAATGAAGTCACCGATGCACTTGGCGAGCGGTTCGAGATTTCGTTCAACAGCTACAAGCCATTCGGTTGCGGAATCGTGATCCACCCCAGCATCGACGCGTGCGTGCAACTGCGCGACCAAGGCGTCTAGGCCGATCAGATCGAGCGCATTGAACTGCGGGTGCATTCTCTGGTGCTGGAACTCACCTGCAAGCAAGAGCCGGCAGATGGCCTAGCGGCCAAGTTCAGCGTGTACCACGGATGCGCGGCGGGACTCATCTTTGGCATGGCGACGGAAGACGAGTACGCCGACGATATCGTCAACCGTGCCGACATGCTGGCGCTGCGCAGCAAGGTCGTTGCAACGATGAACGAGGTCATTGACGAGGCGAGCGCCGATGTGACGGCCGTATTGACGGACGGGAGCCGCGTGCATGTGTACGTGGAGCACGCCATCGATTCATTGCAGCGCCCGATGAGCGAGGCCAATCTGGAGGCCAAGTTCAGTGGCATGTCCCACCCGGTACTGGGCGAGGCAAGAACTGCCGAGCTGATCGCCGCATGCTGGGCACTGGGTAACGCTCCTAACGTGGGAAGCCTCACCGCACTTGCAAGACCGGCCTGAGCGGCGCACCTGTGCGACAACGATGTAAATGCGACGTACCGTTGGCGACATAGACGGTGGGCCACCGGCCAGCATGGCCGGATTCACCACCACTGTGAACCCGCACGCGCCAGGCTTTCAAGGTGCCAGGCGATCAAGGGCTTGCCCTGGACGGACAACAAGGGTTTCGGCGTTTGGTCGGTCAGCGGACGCATGCGTTCGCCGCGGCCGGCGGCCAGAATCAGGGCTTGGGTGCTCATGTGGCCTGAATTATGACGGCTTATAGGTAAAAACAGCCCTTTGCCCATATGTTTCGGGCGCCACCAGCTACCAAATCAATAGCATTCGAGGCTGGCGGCATGCCGTCAAACCGCGCGGGGTGGCATCCCGTAAAATCAGGGGTTTTCCCGAGTGCCCGGTTTTTGCCGGTGGCCGAGCCGGCACCGGGCGCTGCGACCTTCACACACCCTGGACTTCACGCAATGGCTGACACCCCCACCTCCCTCATGGCCAACTCCATCCGTGCTCTGGCCATGGATGCCGTGCAGCAGGCCAACTCGGGCCACCCCGGCGCGCCCATGGGCATGGCCGACATGGCGGTGGCACTCTGGGGCCGCCATCTGAAGCACAGCCCGCACAACCCGCACTGGTTCGACCGCGACCGTTTTGTGCTGTCCAACGGCCACGGCTCCATGCTGATTTATGCGCTGCTGCACCTGACCGGCTACGACCTGCCGATCAAGGAACTGAAAAACTTCCGCCAGCTGCACAGCAAGACGCCGGGCCATCCCGAGTTCGGCTACACCCCCGGCATTGAAACCACCACCGGCCCGCTGGGCCAGGGCCTGAGCAATGCCGTCGGCATGGCGTTGGCCGAGAAGCTGATGGCCGCTGAATTCAACCAGGCCGACCACAGCATCGTCGACCACCACACCTATGTCTTCATGGGCGACGGCTGCCTGATGGAAGGCATCAGCCACGAGGCCTGCGCCCTGGCCGGCGCCTGGAAACTCAACAAGCTGATCGCGCTGTACGACGACAACGGCATCTCCATCGACGGCCAGGTCACGCCCTGGTTTGTCGACAACACGCCGCTGCGTTTTGCCGCCTACGGCTGGAACGTGATCGGTCCGATCGACGGGCACGACGTGGAGGCCGTCACGCGCGCCCTCACCGACGCCAAAAACAGTGCCGACAAACCCACGTTGATCGTCTGCAAGACCCACATCGGCAAGGGCTCCCCGAACCGCGCCAACACCGCCAAGGCCCACGGCGAGCCGCTGGGCGCGGAAGAAATCAAACTCACGCGCGAGGCGCTGGGCTGGACGCACGCCCCGTTCGAGCTGCCCAAAGAAGCCTACGACGCCTGGGACGCCAAGGCCAAAGGCCTGGCGCTGGAAGCCGCCTGGGACGCGAAATTCACCGCCTACAAGGTGGCCCACCCCGAGCTGGCGGCGGAATTCACGCGCCGCATGAAGGGCGAGCTGCCGCGCGCCTTCGCGCAGATCGCGGTGGACACCGTGGTTGGTGCCCACACCAAGGCCGAGACCGTGGCGTCGCGCAAGGCCTCGCAGCTCGCCCTCGAAGCCTTCACCGCCGGCCTGCCGGAAATGCTGGGCGGCTCGGCCGACCTGACCGGCTCCAACCTGACCAACACCAAGAGCACGCCGGCCCTGCGTTTTGACCTGGCGGGCGATGTCGTCAAGACGGAAGCAGCCGACGGTGGCAAGGTCATCGGCCGCCACATCAACTACGGCGTGCGTGAATTTGGCATGGCCGCCATCATGAACGGCATCGCGCTGCATGGCGGCTACATCCCTTACGGCGGCACCTTCCTGACCTTCAGCGACTACAGCCGCAACGCGATCCGCATGGCGGCGCTCATGAAAATCCGCGTGGTGCACGTGTTCACGCACGACTCCATCGGCCTCGGTGAAGACGGCCCGACCCACCAGTCGATCGAACACGCCGCCAGCCTGCGCCTGATCCCCAACCTCGACGTCTGGCGTCCGGGCGACACCGCCGAAACCGCCGTGGCCTGGGCCGTGGCCTTGCAGAACAAGGCCAAGCCGACCGCCCTGCTGCTGAGCCGCCAGAACCTGCCCTATGCACCGAAAGACGACCTCGGGCAGATCAGCAAGGGGGCGTATGTGCTCTCCGAGCCCACCGAAGTCGGCCTGAACAAAAAAGCCCAGGCCGTGATCATTGCCACCGGCTCCGAAGTGCAACTGGCACTGAAGGCGCAGGAGTTGCTGGCCACTTACAAGATCGCCGTGCGTGTGGTCTCCATGCCCAGCACCACCACGTTTGACAAGCAAAAGCCCGCCTACAAGTCGGAAGTGCTGCCCGAAGGCATTCCGCGCATCGCGGTCGAGATGGGCGTCACCGACGGCTGGTGGAAATACGGCTGCGCCGCAGTGGTCGGCATCGACAGCTACGGCGAGTCGGCCCCGGCCCCGGTGCTGTTCAAGCATTTCGGCTTCACGCCCGAGAACGTGGCCGATACCGTGCGCAAGGTTTTGTCGAAAAAATGAGCACCGCGCCGGCCTGAAGGCCGCACGGGGACCCCGGTTTTTAACTTCCAGGAGCAAAAGCAGATGGCCATCAAACTAGGTATCAACGGCTTCGGCCGCATCGGGCGCAACGTGTTGCGTGCTGCCGTGCAGAACTTCAGCGACATCGAGGTCGTCGGCATCAACGACCTGCTTGAGCCGGAGTACCTCAAGTACATGCTGCAGTACGACTCGGTGCACGGCCGCTTCAAGGGCGAGGTCTCCGTCGAAGGCAACACCCTCATCGTCAACGGCAAGAAAATCCGCCTGACGCAGGAGCGCGACCCCGCCAATCTGAAGTGGTCGGAAGTCGGCGCCGACATCGTGCTCGAAGCCACCGGCCTCTTCCTGGACAAGGCCTCCGGTGAAAAACACCTGGCCGCCGGCGCCAAAAAAGTCATCTTCTCGGCGCCATCGAAAGACGATACGCCGATGTTTGTCTACGGCGTCAATGAAAAGACCTACGCCGGCCAGGCCATCATTTCCAACGCCAGCTGCACCACCAACTGCCTGGCCCCCGTGGCCAAGGTGCTCAACGACAAGTGGGGCATCAAGCGCGGCCTGATGACCACCGTGCATGCAGCGACGGCCACCCAGAAAACCGTGGACGGCCCGAGCAACAAAGACTGGCGCGGCGGCCGCGGTATCCTGGAAAACATCATCCCCTCCAGCACCGGAGCCGCCAAGGCCGTCGGCGTGGTGATTCCCGAGCTCAACAAAAAGCTCACCGGCATGAGCTTCCGCGTGCCGACCTCCGACGTCTCGGTGGTGGACCTGACCTGCGAGCTGAACAAGGAAGCCACGCTGAAGGAAATCTGCGCCGAGATGAAGGCGCAAAGCGAAGGCGCGCTGAAGGGCATCCTGGGTTACACCGAAGACAAGGTGGTGGCCACCGACTTCCGCGGCGAGACCTGCACCAGCGTGTTTGACGCCGACGCCAGCATTGCGCTGGACAGCACCTTCGTCAAGATCGTCGCCTGGTACGACAACGAATGGGGCTACTCGAACAAGTGCCTGGAGATGGTGCGCGTGGTCGCGAAATAATTCGCCGCCGCCTGCAACAAAAAACGCGCCCGAGGGCGCGTTTTTTGTTGCTGCTACTTCAGCCGCCGACGATCTCTGGCGTTTCTGTTGGCCGCTCCTCGTGCCCGCCGGGGTGTATTGCAAACCGCGCCGGGTCGCGCCCGTGCACGGGCGCATCGCTGTCAAACGACCAGCCACCGAACTGGGTGCGCTGGTAGTCGGCCATGGTCTGCGCAATTTCGGCCTGGGTGTTCATCACGAAGGGGCCGTACTGCGCCACCGGCTCGCCGATCGGCCTGCCTTGCAGCAGCAAAAACTCGCCCACTTCGCCACCGTTGACGATCTCCACCGCCATGTCGGCACGCACCTCAATGGCGGCCGGGCTGCGGATGTCCTTGCCGCTGATGCTGACGGACTGGCCCTTGAAGAAGTACAGATTGCGCCGCGTGCCCTGGCCGGCGGCTGCAGGCAAGGTCCAGCGCGCACCGGGCGCCATGCGGATCGTCCAGATCGCCACGTCAGCATCGGCCTGCGCAGCCCAGGAGTCGGGCGGCGGTGCCAGTGGCTTGCCGGCGTCCTGCAACCGTCCCGCAATCACGGCCACCTCGGTGTCGCGGCCTTCGGCGTCTTTGGTGCTCAGGCGCGGAATCTCCTGCGACCAGAACATGGTGAAGTGCGGATCGCTCATCTTGCTGCGCGCCGGCAGGTTCAGCCAGATCTGGAACAGCTCCAGCGGGTTGTCGTTTTTTTCGTCCAGCAGCGGGAACATCTCGGCGTGCACGATACCCTTGCCGGCTGTCAGCCACTGCACGTCGCCGCGCCCGAAACGCGCGGTGGCACCCAGCGAATCCGAATGGTCGATCAGGCCCTTGCGCACGATGGTGACGGTTTCAAAACCGCGATGCGGGTGCGGCGGAAAACCTGGCACTTTCTCGCCGTGGTACATGCTCCAGCCGTCCTTGCGGCTGAAGTCCTGGCCGATGGCACGGCCCGCCAGCGAGACCGCCGGCCCCATGTCGGCGTTGGCCTTGGGGTAGGCGTCGTCGTGGTAGGCGCAGAACAAAAAGGGGTCCATCGTCTCCCACGGAAAACCGAGAGGCTTGGTCTGAACAATGGGACTGGGCGTATGGGAAGAAGTGGACATGGCGTTGCTTTCAGGAGTCACCGCCGAGCTTACCGGCATCTGTTTTCCCGTGCTTGGCGCCGCTCCGCGTGCACCCACGCGAGTTGGGGATTGAGGCCACACCGGCCAATTCGGGACACGCCATCGTGGGTTCGTCCTACAGGACCTGGCCCGCACCGCAGGTAAATTTATGGTTCGTCCTGTTGAATCTACCCAGAAATTATTTTAGGCAGTACAAGGCCGAGGCAGGAAAAACTGTCTGCGCACAATTTCGCGCGCATTTTTCGCTCAAATTCCGAAAGACTTCCATGAAATATTCCATATTGCTGGCCGCCCTGGTTGCTACTCTTGGCCTGACCGCTTGTGACCGTACGGTTGTCACGCCTCCTCCTGCCGTGGTGACCGTTCCCGGTCCTGCCGGTCCTGCTGGCGAAGCTGGTTCCACCGGCGCTACTGGTTCGACCGGGTCCACCGGTTCGACGGGTTATACCGGCGCAACAGGTTCGACCGGCTCCACCGGCCCTAGCGGTGGTGCTACCGGCGCTACTGGCGCCACCGGCGCAACGGGCGCTACCGGTTCCACCGGCGCGACTGGCGCTACCGGCGACACCGTGATCGTTGTCCCGCAAAAGTAAGCTTTCATCGCTTGGCCAGCCCTTTCGGGGTTGGCTGGCGTGATGGCCGGCAGGCATGGCGCAGGCGCCGGGCTCACCCCTTGATCAGGCCTTCATCAGGCCTTCAATTTCCAGCCGGTGCGAAAGATCCACCACACGGCGCCCAGGCACAGCGCCAGGAAGCCCAGGATGGCGGCGACGCTGATGCCGACGTTGACATCCGCCACGCCGTAAAAGCTCCAGCGGAAGCCGCTGATCAGGTAGACCACGGGATTGAACAAGGCGATCTTCTGCCACAGCGGCGGCAGCATGTTGATGGAATAAAACGCGCCGCCCAGAAAGGTCAGCGGCGTCACCACCATCAGCGGCACGATCTGCAGCTTCTGGAAGTTGTCTGCCCAGAGACCGATGATGAAACCGAACAGGCTGAAGGTCAGCGCGGTCAGCAGCAAAAAGCACAGCATCCAGAAAGGATGCGCAATCTCATACGGCACAAACAGGCGCGCGGTCACCAGGATCAGCAGACCCAGCATCACAGACTTGCTGGCCGCCGCGCCCACGTAGCCCATGACCACCTCCATGGACGACACCGGTGCCGACAGCAGCTCGTAAATCGTGCCCGACCATTTCGGCATGTAGATGCCGAACGCGGAATTGGAGATGCTCTCGTTGAGCAGCGACAGCATGATGAGGCCGGGAATGATGAAGGCGCCGTAGCTGATGCCGTCGATGTCGCCCATGCGCGAACCAATCGCCGCACCGAACACCACGAAGTACAGCGAGGTCGAGATCACCGGCGAGGCGATGGACTGGGTCAGCGTGCGGAAGGTGCGCGCCATCTCGAAACGGTAGATGGCGCGGACAGCGTGCCAGTTCATGCGGCCTCCTTCAGGGCGGCCGGTTTGTCGGCATGCACCAGGCTCACGAAGATGTCTTCCAGCGAACTCTCGCTCGAGTGCAGGTCCTTGAAGTCGATGCCCAGTTCGGCCAGCTGTTTGAGCAGTGCCGCAATGCCGGTCTCCTCGCTCTGGGTGTCGAAGGTGTAGACCAGGGTGTGGCCCTCCCCTTCCAGCGCCAGCGGCAACCCGGCCAGCGCCTGCGGTATGTGCTGCAGCGGTGCCTGCAGCTGCAGGCGCAGCTGCTTCTTGCCGAGCTTGCGCATCAGCACCGCCTTGTCCTCGACCAGAATCAGCTCGCCCTTGCTGATCACGCCGATGCGGTCGGCCATTTCCTCGGCCTCCTCAATGTAGTGCGTGGTCAAAATGATGGTGACGCCCTTGCTGCGCAGATCGCGCACCATTTGCCACATGTCGCGCCGCAGCTCCACGTCCACGCCGGCCGTGGGTTCGTCAAGGAAAAGAATGGTCGGTTCGTGCGACAGGGCCTTGGCGATCAGCACGCGGCGTTTCATGCCGCCCGACAGCGCCATGATCTTGCTGTCCTTCTTGTCCCACAGCGACAGGTCGCGCAGCACCTTCTCGATGTAGGCCGGATTCGGCGGCTTGCCAAACAGGCCCCGGCTGAAGTTCACGGTCGCCCACACGGTTTCAAAAGCGTCGGTAGACAGCTCCTGCGGCACCAGCCCGATCTTGGCGCGCGCGGCGCGGTAGTCGTGCACGATGTCATGCCCGTCGGCCGTGACGCTGCCCGAACTGGGCCGGACGATGCCGCAGACAATGCTGATCAGTGTTGTCTTGCCGGCACCGTTGGGGCCGAGCAGGGCAAAAATTTCCCCGCGCTGGATGTCCAGATCCACCGACTTGAGCGCGTGGAAGCCGGAGGCATAGGTTTTGGTGAGTTGCTGGATGGAAATGATGGGTGGCACGCGGCATCCTGAGGTCGTTGTCATGCCGGAACAGGCTGGGCCGATTCTATTGATGTTTGGTGACACACGCTCACCGCCCGGGCTCAGCCAGGCTCAGGACGAACGGTGGCGCGGCATCAACCAGCTGCGCAGCGCGCGCGGCGGCAGGTGGCCGCCGTGGAACGCTTCCAGCGGCCGTGGACCTGAATCACCTGCGAGCCCCGTTCGTACGCGTCGGTGATGATGTGCTGGCAACGCGCCGGCGCAGGGCGCTTGTTCGGTACCTGACATGACAACAGACTTTTCAGGGCATGGGCAGCGGGTTGATGACCATCCAGCCGACGCCGAAGCGGTCGGTCACCATGCCGAAGGACGAGGCGTAAAAGGTTTTGCCCAGCGGCATCTGCACCTGCCCGCCGTCGCTCAGCGCCTGGAACAGGCGCGCCGCCTCCGCGTCGGTGGGCGCGGTGATCGTCAGCGAAAATCCCTTGAACTCCGGCTTGCCGCCGAAAGTCATGCCGTCGGAGGCCATCACCTGCGTCTCGCCGATGCGCAGGTTGGCGTGCATGATCTTCTCGTCGAAACCCGGCCCGCACATGCCCGGCTGGGGCTCGGGGTTCTCCTTGAAGCGCATCATTGCCGTCACCTCGGCGCCCAGCGCGGTCTTGTAAAACGCCAGGGCCTCCTCGCAGCGGCCGTCAAAAAACAGATAGGGTTGGACAAGCATGGTGATCTCCTTGGTTCAGTGGTTCAGTGGTCCAGTGGGTGAAGGGGTGTTCGTGATCGGGTCTGGCGCCATGCAGTTTCCCTTGCCGGGCATGGCTCAGGCCTCGGCGTAGGCCTGCTCCAGGCGCTGCACGTCGATCTTGTGCATCTGCAGCATGGCCTGCATGGCGGCCTTCGATTTGCGGGCATTGCTGTCCTGCAGCATGTCGCCCAAGGTGCGGGGGATGATCTGCCAGGACAGGCCGAACTTGTCGGTCACCCAGCCGCAGGGCTGGGGCTGCCCACCTTCAGAGAGTTTGTCCCAGAGCTCATCGACTTCTTCCTGCGTCTTGCAGTCGACGAACAGCGAGATGGCCGGCGTGAAGCTGAAATGCGGCCCGCCGTTGAACGCGATCAGCTCCTGCCCCTCGATCTGGAAACTGGCGGACATCACCGCGCCCTTGGGCGCGGGCCCGCCTTCGGCATACCGCCTGATGTCCCCCGCCTTCGAGTTCCTGAAGATGGAGGTGTAGAAGTTCATGGCTTCCTCGGCCTGGTCGTTGAACCACAGGAAGGGGGTGATTTTTTGCATGGGAGTGCTCCTTGGAATCGCTGGCCAACCATTGCTTGCGTCGTCAAACAGGGGTATCGTGAAGGTATTGTGTGCGCCGTCCACAAAAGAATAACAAAGATAATGGACGGCGTCCACATAAAAAGTAACAAACCATGACAGCCCTGTCCATCACGCCGCCGCTCTCGCCGCCGGCCCGCAGCACCTACCGCCACGGCGACCTGCGCCGCGCGCTGCTGGAAGCCGGCATCGAGCTGGCGCGCGCGGGCGGGCCCGAGGCCGTGGTGCTGCGCGAGGCCACACGCCGCGCGGGGGTGGCGCCCAACGCCGCCTACCGGCATTTCGCCAGCCGCCAGGCCTTGCTGCAGGCGGTGCGGGCGGCCGCGCTGTCGGCCGTCGCCCAGGCCATGGAGGCCGAACTGGCCGCCGTGCCCGCTGGCCTGGGCCCGGCCGACTTCGCCCGCGCCAGCGTGCGCGCCGTCGGCACCGGCTACCTGCGTTTTGCCCAAGCCGAGACCGGGCTGTTCCGCACCGCCTTTGCCGCGTCCGACGACATGAAGGGCGAAGCCCCGCGCGACCCCGACAAGGCCGGCCCGGGCGGCCTGAACCCGTTTGAACTGCTGGGCGCCGCGCTCGACAAGCTGGTGCAGGCCGGCGTGATGCCGCCCGAGCGCCGCCCCGGCGCCGAGTTCCTGGCTTGGTCTGCCGTGCACGGCCTGGCCATGCTGGTCATCGACGGGCCGCTGGGCCCGGTGATCGGCCCGCAAATGCAGCTGGTCGGCCAGCGCCTGCTCGACATGGTCGAAAAGGGGCTGTGAGCCGCCCCTTTCTTTCAAACCCTGTGGGAAATACGGCGACACGCGAACAGGAGTCACCCCCATGCCCCAGTCCATGCCGCAACACATCGGAATTGTCGGCTGCTCCGCGGAAGGTGCGGCGCTGTGTTACCGCACCATTTGCGCCGAAGGGGCGCAACTGCTCGGACCCCACGCGCACCCCGAAATTTCCATGCACACGCCCTCGCTCGCCGCGTACGTGAACTGCCTGGAGCGCGGCGACGTGAACGGCGTGGGCGAGCTGATGCTGGACTCTGCCTACAAACTCACGGCCATTGGCGCCGACTTCCTGATCTGCCCCGACAACACCATCCACCAGGCCTTTGACTATGTCGCGCCGTGCTCGCCGCTGCCCTGGCTGCACATTGCCGAGGTGGTGGCGCAAGAGGCCGTGCAGCGCGGTTTTCGCCGCATCGGCATCACCGGCACCCGCTGGCTGGTGGACAGCGCGGTCTATCCGGACAAGCTGGGCGCGCGCGGGCTGCAGTACCTGCGGCCGAACGATGCCGAGCGCGACGAGCTGGGCCGCATCATCATGGACGAACTGGTGTACGGCATTATCCGGCCCGAGGCCGTGGCCAGTTTCCAGCGCGTGCTGGAAAGAATGAAAAGCGAAGGCTGCGACGCGGTGGTGCTGGGCTGCACCGAGATCCCGCTCATCATCAACGACGGCAACGCGCCGCTGCCCACGCTGGACTCCACGCGCCTGCTGGCGCGGGCAGCGTTGCAGCGCGCGGTGCACGGCACCCTTTAGGCATTAAATAGGCCCGCAGCCCAATCAGTACCTACGCGAGCTGTTATCAAAAGAGAAGTGTCGGGCGATGTGGCCCAGGCTGCGTACGGCAGCGGCCGCAGGCTCACAGCATTTTCTTGGGCACCAGGGCAATCGTCAGCCCCTTGGCCGTCACCGTGATGCTGCCGGGCTCCAGCCCCAGGCCATCGGTCAGCATCAGGTCTTGCGGCTTGAGCTTGTGCAGCACCACTTCTTTCAGCGCCTGGCTGGCCAGGGTGGGGGCGTACGCCTGCAGCAGCGCCGCCGGGCCGGGCGCCATGTCGTCCAGGCGCAGGGCGTTGAGCCGTATCTGGTGCGCGCGCAGGGTCTGGTCGCTGGCCTCGTAACGCAGCGAAAAATCCACGTCGAAGGTACCGGTCGAGGTGTGTGCCAGCGCCGGGCCGGCCGCGTCCACCACCATCTCGGTGCCCAGGCGGTTCAGCTCGGGCAGCAGGCGCACGCGCGGCGCCTGCACATTCAGGTTCAGCAGGCTGCCCATTTCATAACGCCGCGGGAAGCGTTGCGCCACGGCCTGCTGCAGCTGCTCGAGCGTCACCTTGTAGCCCGTCCCGCCGGGTGCGGCCGGCGTGGCGGCGCGCGCGCCACCGGCCAAGGCGATCCAGCCGGGCAAGGTCAACAACAGTCTGCGTTTCATCGGGCCTTCATGAAAAAGCGCATGCAGGCATGCAATCGGTCATTGTGCGCCGCGCCGGTGCTGTCGCAGCGCATACCCGCCCCGCGAATGCGGTTGTCCGGCACATCCCGTTACGTGCAGACATCTGCTGCGTACAAGCCCACACACACACGACACTTTCTGCGCGTTCAATGCATCAACCCGGCTGCTTATGGACGGGTGTCAGGACAGCTCATGAAAACGACTCTTTTGGTTTTGGCCGTGGCCGGCCTGTCCGGCTGCGCCGTCTATCCGGTGCCGGCTTACCCGACCTATGGCGGTGGCCCGCCCATGGTGGTGGAGCAGCCGGTGTACATCGAAGGCGTGTACCAGCGCCGCGGCTACAGCCACGACTACCCGCGGGGCTACAGCCGGCCCGCGCCTGTGGTGGTGGTGCCGGCTCCGGTGCCGCGCGCCTTTCCGCTCGGACCGCTGCCACATGCGCCGCGCCACGACCGTGGTCATGGTCATGGCCACGGTGACCGGGATCATGACCGTGATGGCGACGGCGCGCGCGACCGCTCAGACCGCTGGCCCAACGACCCGCGCCGCAGGTAAGCCGGCCCTACCAGCCGAGGTTCGCGGACAGACGGGCCAGGGTGGCGTCGTCGGGCACGCCGGAAGCCGGCAGCCCGGCACGCTGCTGGTACCTGACCAGCGCCTTCTGCGTGGCCTCCCCGTACCACCCATCCACAAACCGCGCGCCGCCATAACCGAGCAGCATCAGCGCCAGCTGCACGTTGCGCACCGTCAGATCGGGCAAAGGCCCGAGTTGGTAACGTTTGTGGGCCAGCGCCAGCTTCTCGTCGTAGCGGTTCTTCTGGAAATCCTGCCCGTTGTAGCTGAAGGCAAACTGCACCCAGTCGGCGTTGCGCAGATGCCGCGCAAGATGGCCCTGCTCGATGAACCCCGCCATGGCGTCAAGCTGCGCATCTTCTGAGGCCTGGCTGGTGCTCACCAGTGCATCCACACTGGCAAAGCCGACCTTGCTGGCGTTGAACCCCATGACCTGGCCCAGACCCCAGGACGTGCTGTTCAGCGCCGCCTCACGGTCAAGTGCCATGGCCCGGGTGAGCCGCGCATACTGAAACGCGCCGCCGTCCCCGTAGCCCCCCGCGCTGCGGTTGCTGATGTCGGGCGCCTGGCCATCGAAGCGGCCATGCGTGAGCCGGCTGAAGCAATGGCGTTCGAACAGGATTTTGGGTCGCCGATCCGGCAGGAAGCCGCAGCCACTGGTTTCCACCGTCAGCACAGCCCAGAGCGCGGGGGCGTCCACCTCCAGCCTGCCGAGCACCGTTTCGATTCCCTGTTGCGACAGCGGTGACGCCTTGCCTGTAAACATGAGCCGGTTTCCTTTCTGCCACCGGCGATGCAGGAACGATGCGGTCCTGAAAGGGCGGGCGTGCTTTTGAGAGTTGTTATGCTCCCGTTTGTAGCGGCCCGGCGGCGATTTGGCATCCCCCAAATGGAGGACACAATGCGCGGTGCAGCGGCAGCAGAACCCATGGGGCCGTGATGTTTTTTCCGCCACGCCACCCGTCCCACCACGCGCGGCGTTCGGTCGTGGGTGAAAGATGAAGCCGGCCGCCAGCCCAATGAACACGGGCGAAAGCAGCTATAACAACAGGAGTGTCAGCGCGCCGTTGCGGGAACCGGTCGACTGGCCCACCATTGGCAGCAAAGAGGCAAGCGCATGTTTTTCAGCCATTCCAACGAGATCTGGAGCCAGTGCCCCGAGCTGGTACCGGGCGCCATGTTTGTCCGGGGCATCAGCAGCAAGGCGGCGGTGGGCCCGCAGGTGGCGCGCTTCAGCGGCATCGCCGCGGCGCGGCTGGCCAGCGGCGGCGGCGAAGGCGAGTTGCCCGAGATCAAGGCCTGGCGCCAGGTGTTCTCCAAGATGGGGCTCAAGCCCACCAAGTACCGCTGCGCGGCCGAGGCCTTGCTGCGTCGCCTGCGCAAGGAAGGTGCCCTGCCGCGGCTGCACCCGCTGGTGGACCTGTGCAACGCGGTCTCGGCGGCCTTTGCCATTCCGGTGGCCGTGTTCGACCTGGCCAAAGTGGTGGGCGACCTGCAAGTGCGTTACGCCACCGGCCTTGAGCATTACCAGACTTTCTCCGGCGAGCTTGAGCACCCCGACGCGCAGGAAGTGATTTTTGTTGACGAGGCCGACAATGCCCACGCGCGCCGCTGGACCAACCGGCAAAGCAGCCTGTCGGCCGTCAGCGCCGACACCAGCACGGTGCTGATCGTCGCCGAAGCCCTGCACGAGTCGGCCTGGGAAGACATGCGCACACTGCTCGCCGCACTCATGCATGAAGTGCCGGCGGCCTGGCCCGCTGCCACCGCCAAGGCCCGCGTGCTGACCCGGTCTGCACCACGCTTCGAGCTGCTGCCGGCACCGGCAGCGCGCTGACAACCCGGTTGACGTCACGGCGGGCCTGCCCGCCCTCCATGACCGCGTCTTCCTCCAGCAACGCCATGTAAAGCGCCCGTGCTGTGTTGAAACAGCATGTGTTTTGCGTCGTCAGGATGGCCGCGCCACACGTTGTACACGGGATCATCATGACTTCATCTGGTCACAACTCGCTCACTCAAAGGACTCTCATGAACAAATTACTCGCCACCCTGATCGCTACCCTGGTGACCGGCGCTGCATTTGCGCAAGCTGCCGCGCCCGCTACCCCAGCCGTGCCTGCGACGCCTGCGGTGGTCAAGGCAGAAGCCAAGGCCGACAAGTCTGTGGCAGCTGCTGTGAAAAGCGAAGCCAAGGTTGACGTCAAGGCCGACACCAAGGTTGAAAAGGCAGAAGTCAACGCTGCTGAAAAGAAAACCAAGGCCGTGACCAAGTCCGCCACGACCAAAGCCAAGGCACAAGCCAAAGCCGCCAAGGCCGACGCAGATGACAAAGCCAAGGCCACCGCCAAAGCTGAAAAAGCCGGCGTGAATGCCGACGCCAAAGCCGACAAGACCATCATCAAGGCCGACGCCAAAGTGGAAACCGTCAAGGCCAACGCCACGGCTGACAAGGCCGCCGCCAAGGTCGAAACCGGCGCTGTCAAGGCAGAAGCCAAGGCCGACGTGAAAGCCGCCGGCAGCAAGTAAACAGCGACGCAGCGGCTGCCAGCAGCCGCGCAAGCCAAAACAAAAAAGACAGGCTTGGCCTGTCTTTTTTTATGGGCGCTTGAAGGTTGGCAGGCTATGTCCGATGCGGTTCATTGAAGCGCCACCATCCCCGTTCGGGCTGAGGCTGTCGAAAGCCGGTCCTGAGTTTGACGACAAATCCTAAGCGAATGGCATTAAGCCAAATCGGCCGCCAGCCCTTGTGTTGCCTGCGCAAGCAGCTATTAAAACAGGAGTATGCGGCGCGCCTAGCGACCCACCACCGACCAGCCCGCCTTCAGGTTGGCCTTGTCGTTCTCGTACTCCCAGGCCGTGCCGCAACGGTCACAGCGGTACTTGGTGACGGTGACCAGCGCGCCGCCGCGCCGTTCCTGGCGGTTGGCGCCCTGCACCAGCTCCGGGTGCCCCGGGGCCTTGCGCCAGTTGCGCTGGATGCCGGCGCACGAGTCGCACAGCTCCATCTTCTTCAATTCGGTCTTGCGGTTCAGGTCGTCGGTCATGGTGGGGCTCTTGAAGTGGGGGTGACGCCTGGCCAAGGCCGGGCGTGATGGGCTCCATTGTCGCGCCTCGGCCGTCTGCCGCAAACCTTCAAGCCAAATCGGCCTCTGGCCCTTTAGGGGAGGGCGCAAGCAGCTATCAAAAAAAGAGTACTACAGGTTTGACAAAGCCAGCAAGCGCTGGTGCGCCGCGTCTTCCATGTCCACCGGCAACTGCTGCTTGGCGCGCAGGTAGTGGTTGGTGAACACGTCCAGGTAAGCCTCCAGCGTCTGCGCCGCCTGGGTGTCACCGGCCAGCTCCAGGCACAGCGCGCCCACCTCCGAGGTGCAGAAGTGCGCGTCGCGCTGCGAGCGGCGCAGGCGGTAGCGTGACAGCTGCTCGCTCTGCAGGCTCAGCACCGGCAACTTGTCGAGGTAAGGGCTTTTGCGAAACATCTTGCGCGCCTCGGGCCAAGTCGCGTCAAGCAGCACAAACAGCGGGCGCCTGGCCGGCGTGCCGCCCAAAGCCTCGGCGGGCAACAGCGCCGTCACCACCCGCTCCTGCGCCACAAACTCCCCCGGAAACACCAGGTAGGGCTGCCACTGCGGATCGGCCAGCAGGGCCAGCAGCGCCGGGTCGACCTCGGTGCGCGCCCAGCCAAAGGCAAAGGTGTCGGCCACCACATCGGCAATCAGCCAGCCGGTGTTGCTGGGCTTGAGCGGCTCGATGTCGGCCATGATCAGGCACACGCCCGCCCGCACCGGCAGCACCGGGCGCAAGGCACACAGGCAGTGGCTGGGAATCAGCCGGCAACCGGCGCAGCGTTCCCCGCGCGGGCCGCCGCGGGCCAGAAAAGGCTTGGAACTGCGCGCCAGGCGCGCGCAGCGCAGACGGCTGACCGCATGAGGGAGGGCGTGGGGGGCTTGGGGCACGTGATTCATTCAGCGGCAGCCCGGCCGGCCCACCCGGCTTGACGGATCAGGCAGCCGGCCGGTGAATCACGCACAGCTTGTTGCCGTCCGGGTCGCGCAGGTAAGCCAGGTAGGGCTTGCCCGGGTGCGTTTCGCGAACGCCCGGTGGGTCTTCACAGGTGGTGCCGCCGTTCGCCACCCCGGCCGCATGGAAGGCGTCGCCCTGTTCCGCAGACTCCAGCTTGAAGCCGATGGTGCTGCCGTTGCCATGGCAGGCCGGTTCGCCATTGATGGGCGTGGTGATGCCGAAGGTGCCGCCCGGGCTGCGGTAGAAATAGCGGTTCTTGTTGGCGACGCCGGGGGCGATGCCCAAGGTGCCCAGCACCGCGTCATAAAACTTCTTCGAGGCTTCCAGGTCGCTGACGCCGACCATGACATGACTGAACATTGATTTTGTCTCCGTGGGGAACCCGCAAGCGGGCAAAAAAAGGCTCTGCGTATGGTACTTGAGCGGACTTGCGGCGGCGGTCGGGATTTGAGCCTGGGTACCTGAACGCGCTCAGCGGCTGTCCGCGCACTCAAGTTCAAACAGCGGCACATCGAGCTGGCGGCTCAGCCACACGCCGCCGCCCAGTTCGGTCAAGCCCTCGCGCAGGCCGCGCCGATACAGCTGCGCCGGGTGGCGATGCAGGCGCGGGTCGGCAAGTTCATCGTCGATGATGTCGCGCTCATGGTCTTCGCGCGTCGCCGCCTCCACATACAGCGCGCCCCGGCACAAGCGGCCCAGGTTGTGCAGGGCCAGCTTCAGGTCCGCCGGGCTCAGGTAGGACAGCACGGCCTGGCAGATCACCAGGTCGAACGGCTCGGCAGCGGCGTAGTCCACCACGGACCCACGCTCCCAGCCAAACCGTTCGCACAGGTAGGCGCTGTACTCCACGCCCTGGTAACTCGCATCGGGAAAGTGCGTGGCCACAATCTCGCGCCACACGCCAATGCCGCAGCCCATGTCCAGCACCCGCTTCACGGGCACGCGCAGGTACTTGAGGTAGCTGCACACAAAGGTTCCCAGGCGCTCGACATGCGCCGGGTCCACCACGCCGGTCTTCTCGTCAAAGTAATAGCGCTGGTAGTACGCTTCGTCGAACCATAAATCACTTGCAGATTTCATGCGCTTTTCTTTCTTCTGCAGGCCGGGAGCAGGCTGCGCGACGGCCACAGCGCATAAGGCGTGCGGCGGCGTGTATGGGAAATGGGGCGAGGCCCCGGGTCAGTGCGCATGGTACTTGAGTCGATTTTTTGGCCTTATTCACCGCACATGATGCGGTGAATAGACTGCACAACCATCGCATGCGCGCGCAACGGCGTGCTCGACTTCGCCCAAATGCAGCATGATTTGATCAGCTGTGCATCTTGGGATTGGCCTCACGCATTAATCATTGGCATGAGCAATTGCTTAAGTGCTCCTGCAGAAGGCCCGTTCAAGCATGCAGTGGAAAAATAATCAGAAATATCTTGTCTTACTCGGTCGTGGTTCTTTAACGTCAGGTCAGAAATCTCATCAACTAATTTACGAACAAGCGATTTGGCTAACTTCCTTGAGGGGCCTCCCGTCAACTGAGACGTGGCTGCAAAATCAATGTCAGCCAAGGTAATCCGCGCATCGTCAAAAAAGCTTCTGATATTCTTTTCGTGCAAGCTAATATCAGAACCTAGCAGTTCGCAGATTCCTACCTCTGGTGTCCAAGGAAGAAATTTAAGCTTTCCCTGTACGATCTGAACCTTAGAAAGTTCGACATGATTGCCTGCTTTTTTTAGTGGCAGGACATATTCGTCATACGCATCTTTATCTAGAAGAGCAAACTGATGAACTGTCTGAGGGAGGAGGGTCGTAGCCCGTCCAAGAAAAGCAATCACCGATGAAAATGTTCCGATCGGTACTACAACAATCGTAGGTTTTGATTTGTTGGCAAGTTCGGTTTTCATCAAGGACTTTATCATCGTGTCAACAATGAACTGCGCTTGCTCATCTTCTACGTAAATAACAATATCTGGAGAGCGTTCTTCTTTTAGCGCAAGATGGCCCAACGCATACGTTGGATAGCATTCATGGATGACCCGAGTCTTTCCATCGCTCCTCTCAATAAAAAAGAAATTCTCTCTTTTTGCCGACTTAATAAGATTTGTTGAATGCGTTGAAAAAATGACAGTTAACGTCTTTTCCTCAGAAATATCTTCCAAATATCTAAGCAGGCCAATTTGTGCCCTTGGATGTAGCGCGAGCTCAAGCTCATCTATCAGCACTAGTGAGTTGTGAGGACATGTATCTAGTTGACGTAGTAATTTGAGAACACATATTTCTCCGAGGGAGAAGTTCTTTTCCGAGTAGTAAACATTCTTTTTGGGCTTAGTGCTTGCGTCGGGCATAAGGTAGGCTTCAGCCCCCACACCTCGACGCACATTTACTACTTTGAGATTTTCGAACTTCGAATCCCCAAGTATGCTTTTACCAGCCTTGCGAATTGCGGCAGGGGCATCCCGTACGTTTCTCGGCTTGAAGTCCTCGGCTCGTGGCTCAATACGCTCGGCGTTTGCGGCGGCATAGATCACGCTGGCAAATCCGAAGCTCTGAACGAGTTTGCTATTTCTTTTCGGAATCGGGGACCAACGTTCTCCGCTATACGCGTATGTGACCGAACTGTTATTTACGTGGTATGTAACCTTCGCGTTGGCAAACGGGTCCAAAGCATCGGACATCTTCGAAGTCAAAAATGCGTTCTGAAACGCGTTGGGTCTACCTATTCGTAACAGGCAGGTCAGCAGGCAACTCTTGCCCGCTCCATTGCTACCTGAAAGAATATGAACCCCTGGGGGAGGGATGTCGAACGTAAGGCTGTCAATTTGCTTCACGTTCTCAATCACTATTTGCTTAGTCATCTCATGGTCCAAGTTTTGGTTTAAGTACAGAGGTTTCTTGGCGATGTCGCCAGGTCAATTCGGAAGCCGAGTGCTAAAAAGGGAGGATCTGCTCATGGTGATTATTAATTTCTGCGTGGCTCTAGTCGCCGCCACATAAAACACCCGCGCAGCCTCTTGCTCGTCTTCGCCCTTGGCGGGCATGTGCCCCACGCCGGGCAGTGCCACCACGGGGAACTCCAGACCCTTGCTGACCTTCATGGTCATGATCTGGATGGCGTTTGCGCCTGGGTTGTAGTCGCCTGAATACTTGCGCACATTGAAGGGCAGCTTGCGCTGGTGCAGGGCGTCGGCGCACAGGTCCATGGTTTTCCAGTCCGCGCACAAAATGGCCATGTCGCCCCAGGCGTGGCCTTCCTTGTGCGCGTGGCTCAGCTGGTCGGCAATGGCAAAGGCCTCGTCGCGCAGGCTGGGCAGCTTGAGGATGATGGGCGCCTGCCCTTCGCGACCGCAGCTGATGGGTTTGACCAGCGGTATGCCGTCGTCGTCTTTGTCGTCCGCCGTCAGCAGGTCGGCCGCAATCAGGTTGGCGGTTTGCAGGATTTGTTTGGTGTTGCGGTAGTTGATTTTCAAAATGGTGGTGCGGCCCTGGGCCTGCACGCCCACGCTTTTGAAACTGAACTGTTTGCTGCGACTGCGTTCGTAAATGCTTTGCGCATCGTCATACAGCAGCAGCAGGCTGTTCGTGGTCGGGTCCACCATTTGCGTCACCAGCTTGAGCCACTCGGGCGCGAAGTCGTGGCCCTCGTCAATCAGCACGGCCTGGTACTGCCCGCTGGGGATGTGCTTGCGGTCGACGGCGGCAATGACGCGCTGCACCAGCTCGTCCACAAACTGCTGGCTGCCCATCTGGCCCGGCAGGGTTTGCCCAAAAGCCACCAGCTGATCGCGGCACCATTTATGAAAGTGCCGCACATGCACCTTGCCGCTCAAGCCCTTGGCGTCCATCACGCTGTGCAGCTTCACGCCCAGTGGTTCGTTAAAACACAGGATGAGGATGGGCTTGCTGCTGGCGGTGCTGGCCTTCGCCAGGTATTCCGCGCGGTAGCCAAGAATCATGGTTTTGCCCGAGCCCGCCACGCCGTGAATCACCCGGTGCCCGTCGCCCAGGCTGCGCGCCAGCTGTTCCTGCTGGATGTCCATGACGCGCATGATGCTGGGCAGTTCCGCGTCGGCATCGCTGTCGTCAAACAGCGCGCCCTGCGGCTGCACGCGCACTTGCGGAAACATGATCCAGCGCACCCGGTCCAGTTGCGGCAGCGACATGACGCCGCTCATCATGAAGGGGAACATGCCCCACATGCGGCTCTGCAAGTCTTCAGCATCAACCTTCTCCAGCATTTCATCGCTGCAAATCACGTAATGCGGTTCAATGACCTCATCCAGCAGGCCTTGGGTGAATTGCCTGCGCGTCATGTTGGGGAACACCACGCCATAGCTCCACGGAAAGCTCAAGCTGCCTTGGTACTTGCCCTCTGCATGTACAAGTTGCGGGTCGCGCTTGAGTGCATCAACGACCGCGTGTGCATATTGCCGGGCCTGTTCGGCGGGATTGGGCTGGGTTTTGAGCATCCCGTCGACAAAGACTCGCCAGCTTTGCTTGTCCGCGTGCTGGATCGTCTTGGGGCTCCAGTCCTTGACCTCCAGAATCAGAATGCCGCGCCGTGGATGCATCACCACAAAGTCAGGGTGCAAATGACGAGGCCCCACTGGCACGTCGTACCAGAGCAGGTAGTCGTCGTCGAGCTTCTGTTCCAGCCGCTCGGCCAGCCTGCGCTCGCCGCTGGTCATGCGGGAAACGCAGCTGCTGATTGCCGGGATAAGGGTTGCCATTCTGTCGTCTACCTGGTTTATCCCGGCCGGCGATGGCCGCTCTTACTTGACGACAGGTTTTCGGTAGGGTCCGTCAGGCAGGGGGTTCACCCCCATGACAAACACCTGGTGATTGGCTTGCTGAGTCAGGGGCATGTAGTTGGGCGCGGCTCGTGTCAAAGCGGCGCTGATGGCTGCGGAGATGAGCATTGCCAGCGGCGAACCAGCGTTGTTGTTGTTCTGTGGCGAGTACTGCATCCGCTTGTTTTCATTCCAGATCTCGGTACCGTCCTTGCTCACAAGGCGGTAGTCAAAATCCACCGTGACGGTGGTGGCAATAAATGCGTACTGCGCATCCCACCGGTTGATCGAAACATACAATACGGCGTCGGCGCCAAAAAGTTTGGCAAGGCTTTCCGTCGGCTGCTGGTGAATGCGTTCACCTTCGTAGTAGCCCTCTTGCTCGAGAACATATTTGGTGGTGTTCACCGGAAAGACGTAGTACCCCTTTTCCGCAACGGGTACCGGCAGCGCCGCCAGCACATAGCTGGGCGCATCCACATCCAGCGACTTGTTGATGGTCGGTACGACAAGAATGGAACGTGGCGCGGCGGCCGTGAAGGCGCTCATGTCCTTCTTCACAGGTTGGGTAACGCAGCCCGTCAGGAGGACGGCAGCCAGAAGGCAAAGAACGGCTCTCATTTTTGTACTTCTTTCTTCGACTGCTGACGTCGTTCAATGTTCTGGATCATGGCTGTCATCAAGCCGCTGCTTTCAGGCCAAGCGTTTCGCTCTTTCGAATACAGGCCAACCGCTTTCTCCGGGGAGCCGGCTTGCAGGTAAAGCGTTCCCAGCTCGGCATACAGGCCTGGGGCCACTTTTTGCTTTGACGTTTCCATTGCGGCGATGTGGGTCTCCAGCTTCAGCTGCAAGGCTTCCGTCTTGGTGGGATCTTTATAGCTGGCGTATAGCGCCTGGTCATAACCGCCCCACTGATAAAGGGTAGGCGCGGCGCAACCTACAAGAGAAAGCGCAATCGGCAGAGTCAGTAGAAATCGCATATCCATTTCCTTATTTCGCAACGAAGGTGCGGCTGACGCCGTCGCCTACATAAAACTTCTCCTCAAGGAGGACCTGCCCCCCGAGGGAGACAATGAGAACGTGCGTTCCGGGAAGCACGCGAAGAGCGGAAGAGCCTTCGACATAGTTGCCAACCGGCCCCATGTCGAGCCCGTCAACAATGACTCTTGCATTGCGTACGCGCTCGTCGGGCGCCTTGAAGGAAATCTGGGGGCGCATGTCCGAGATGCTTTGCTTTTCTGTTGGCATCTGGGTACACGCGCCAAGGGCCAGGGTTGCGGCGATGCTGGCGGCAAACAACAGGGTTGTGAGTGTCTTTTTCATTATTTGGCTCCGTCGTATCGAATCAACAACTGGTCTGGCCTGTAAGCACCGAGGGAGCCGGAAGACATGGAGGCAACGGAGCCTTCGTTGAGTTCGCTGTCGCCAAACAGCGCGTCGACCCGCAATTGGGCAATCATCTGGCCGGGCAGTGTCACCAAGGCGCCGGTTTGCGGCGACTTGATCTGCTCGCCCTGCGTGTGAACGGAAAATTGCATGCCTGGCTTGATTCCTTGACTTTTTCCGCCACCCAGGAAGACCCGATTGCCCTCAGCCTTCAGGATGTAGGTTTGCCAGGGCCGCGAACTCATTTCGACGGAAAGGCGGCTCACCGCTTCTGCAACCGCCTGCCGCACGGCTGCGTCGTTCAGTGTGCCGTCGTAGCCGGCTTGCGAGCCAAAGCCAAAGGTGGATGCGGTCTCGTTGGACGCTTCGCCGGCGCCCGACGTCGCAAAGAAAACATGGCCAGTATTGACGTCTACGGCACGGACATCCACTTTGGCAAACGCAACCTGGCGTTTGCTGGAAGAGACAAATCCCGAGGCGCCCACCGTCTTGCGACCGAACTCGGTAAGCGAACCAATGATCAGCGCGTCAACGCCGACGAGGTTCAACTTGGTGTCGGTCAGGCGGCCTTCTGCCTGAATGCGTCCGATGTCTGGCCGCTCGAACACCAGGTAGGCGCCAGACTCGGTGAGTGCCTTGCTCATCAGGTCTGCAACCTGTTTGCCGAGGGGGTCGCCGCTACGCTCCCGTAGAAGGGACTGTCCGTAGTTGGTTTCATTGGTGATGCGGCCCAGCGCAATTTTTCGCTTGAGCGTGGGCGCTGCGGGGGCTTGGGAAATGACGGCTTGTTGAGCGGCCTTCTGCGTAGCCACGGATTGCGGCGCTTCCATCTGTGCAATGGGCGGCGTTTGTACCGCACATCCTGACAGGCCGGCGGCCAAAGCCATAATCGCCAGCAGGCCCAACCGGCCAAGTCTCTCTCCCGTGATTTCTGCAATCATGCAACTCCCCTTCCCTTGTTTAAATATGCTCGACTGCTTGGGGCTCCGAGCCGCTTACAGTTTGTGACAGGGGATCATGCCCCGAAAAGTGATGGCCAGGCCAGCGCTACTGTTGCAAAGGCAGCATTTAGGCAAACTACAGATGTGAATATTTCACAGGAATAATTTGATGTCTTTGTTGAATTTGGTTTTTTGGCTTCTGACCTTCCAAAATGAAAAGCCAGGGAGTTGCCTTGTTCAACGACGTTGCCCCTCATGTATCGTCGTTTCTCTTTCTTAACTTTCAGAGACTCCCTTGCCAGACGCCATCCACTTCTACGAACCCCGCCACGGTCACGGCCTGCCGCATGACCCGTTCAACGCCATCGTCGGGCCGCGGCCGATTGGCTGGATCTCGTCGCACAACGCGGCCGGTGCGCTGAACCTGGCGCCTTACAGCTTTTTCAACGCTTTCAACTACGTGCCGCCCATCGTGGGGTTTGCCAGCATTGGCTACAAGGACACGGTGCGCAACATCGAGGCCACCGGCGAATTCGTGTGGAACCTCACCACGCGCGCGCTGGCCGAGCAGATGAACCAGACCTGCGCCGCGGTGCCGCCCGAGGTCAATGAGTTCGCGCTCGCCGGCCTCACGCCCGCGCCCTCGCGCGTGGTGGCGGTGCCGCGGGTGCTGGAGAGCCCGGTGTCGTTCGAGTGCCGCCGCACGCAGGTGCTGCAGCTCGAAGGGGTGGATGGCAGCAAGATTGACACCTGGCTGGTGCTGGGCGAGGTGGTGGCGGTGCACATTGCGAAAGTGCTGCTGAAAGACGGCGTGTACGACACGGCCAACGCCGGCCATGTGCTGCGCGGCGGCGGGCCGGGCGACTACTTCACCGTGGGGCCCGAGCAGTTGTTCCGCATGTACCGGCCGCGCTAGGAGCCTGTCGGGCTTGGGGCGTCGAAAGCGAAAATCGGCCCCAGCGAGGACAGTTTTTGCCGGATTTGCAAGCCCATAGCCCAGCTTTGGGACAAAAAGACGGTGAAAAATGGACCGCTGCGGTCGATTTGCAGCCGACGATTCCCAAGTCCGACTGGCTCCTCGGCGCGCCTGGCCAGGCGTTCACCGTTCGGGCGCACCGGCAAAGCGCCTAATCCGGTTTGATATTCCCGTCCCTGATCACCTTGGTCCACTTGGCGCTTTCGTTGCGCAGTGCCACGGCGGCTTCCTGCGGCGTGCTGTAGGTTGCGATCACGCCCTGGGCCAGCAGCGACTCCTTCACGTCTGGCAGGGTCAGGATGGACTTCAGCGCGTCGTTGAGCCGGGCGACGATGGCGGCAGGGGTGCCGGCCGGCGCGGCAATGCCGAACATCGAGCTGACCTCAAAACCTTTCAGGCCGGCTTCGGTGGCAGTCGGCACCTCCGGCAGGGTGGCTATGCGCTGGGCGGACGCGGCGGCAATCGCGCGCAGTTTGCCGGCCTTGATGTGGCTTTGCGCGGCCGGCGCGGTCTCGATCATGCTGTCAACCTGGCCGCCCATGAGGTCGGTCATGGCGGGGCCGCTTCCCTTGTAGGGCACGTGCAGCATCTGCACGCCGGCGGCGCGCTGGAACATTTCGCCGGCCAGGTGCTGCGGCGAGCCATTGCCGGCGGACGCAAAGCTCAGCGGCGCGGGCCGGGATTTGGCCAGGGCAATGAATTCAGCCAGGGTGCTGGCCTTGATCGATGGGTTGACCACAAACACCAGCGGCACGGTGCCGACGATGGCGACGGGCGCGAAACTCTTGTCCATGTCAAAGGTGGCTACCTTCGGGTTCAGTGCTGCGCTGATCGAGTGGCTGGTCATGGCGCCCATGAGCAGGGTGTAGCCGTCGGGCGGCGCCGCTGCCACGGCCGCTGCGCCTATGCTGCCGGCCGCGCCGGCGCGGTTGTCCACAATGACCTGTTGCCCCAGGGCGACCGACAGCTTTTGCGCCATCACCCGTCCAATCACGTCGGTTGCGCCGCCGGGCGGATAGGGCACCACCAGCTTGATCACCTTGTTCGGGTAGTCCTGGGCCAGGACCGGGCCGGTCATGCCAAGCACGGCAGCGGCTGCCATGCCGGCCAGCAGGGCGCGCCGGGCAAGGGATTTTTCAAGAGGAAAAGGGCGCAATTTCAAGGGGGTCTCCTGGTGGTTTCAAACCGGTGCGTCGTGAAAAAAAAGCCGCCTGATATTTTTGATTTTTGATCAGGCACGCCTATCGACGCTTGCATCTTATGATCTATCACTTTACCGCACTGCCTGTCGCGGGCCACTGAACAACATGACCACCCCTACCTCCTCCAACAGCGCTGCGAGTCATTCCACCACGCCTGAAGATGCCGAATTCGGCATATCGCGGGGCTTGACCAATTACGGCGACAAGGGTTTCTCGCTGTTTCTGCGCAAGGCCTTCATCAAGGGCGCGGGTTATACCGACAGCGCGCTCGAGCGCCCGGTGATCGGCATCGCCAACACCGGCAGCGCCTACAACCCGTGCCACGGCAACGCGCCGCAACTGATCGAGGCGGTCAAGCGCGGCATCATGCTGGCCGGCGGATTGCCGATGGATTTCCCGACGATCTCGGTGCATGAAAGCTTCTCGCAGCCCACCAGCATGTACCTGCGCAACCTCATGTCGATGGACACCGAGGAAATGATTCGCGCGCAGCCGATGGACGCGGTGGTGCTGATCGGCGGCTGCGACAAGACGGTGCCGGCGCAGCTGATGGGCGCGGCCTCGGCGGGCATTCCCGCGATCCAGCTGGTGACCGGCTCCATGCTGACCGGCTCGCACCGCTCCGAACGCGTTGGCGCCTGCACCGATTGCCGCCGCTACTGGGGCAAGTTCCGCGCGGACGAAATCGACGCCGAGGAAATTGGCGCGGTCAACAACCAGCTGGTGGCCAGCGTGGGCACCTGCTCGGTCATGGGAACCGCCAGCACCATGGCATGCATTGCCGAAGCCCTGGGCATCATGGTGCCGGGCGGCGCGTCGGCCCCGGCCGTGACCGCCGACCGGATCCGCATTGCCGAGGAAACCGGCACGCTGGCGGTGCAGATGGCCAAAACCGGCATGACGATTGACCGCATCCTGACGGCCAAGGCGTTTGAAAACGCCATGCGCGTGCTGCTGGCGATTGGCGGATCGACCAACGGCATTGTTCACCTGACGGCGATTGCCGGCCGCCTCGGCTTTGAGGTGGACCTGAAGGCGCTGGATCAAATGAGCCGGGAAACGCCGGTGCTGGTCGACCTGAAGCCCTCGGGCCAGCATTACATGGAGGATTTCCACAAGGCCGGCGGCATGGCGTCGCTGCTGCGCGAACTCAAGCCGCTGCTGCACCTCGATGCCCTGACCGTGACCGGCCGAACGCTGGGCGAAGAGCTTGAGCGCGCCGGCCCCGGCTTTGCGCAGGACGTGGTGCGGCCTTTCTCCAACCCGATCTACCCGCAGGGCGGCATCGCGGTGCTGCAGGGCAACCTCGCGCCCGGCGGCGCCATCATCAAGCAGTCGGCGGCGGCGCCGGCGCTGATGGAGCATGAGGGCCGCGTGGTGGCGTTCGAGAACGCGCACGACATGGCGCAGCGCATTGACGCGCCCGACCTCGACGTCAACGCGGACGATATCCTGGTGCTGAAAAACATCGGCCCGACCGGCGCGCCGGGCATGCCCGAAGCCGGCTACCTGCCGATTCCCATGAAGCTGGCGCGCGCCGGCGTCAAGGACATGGTGCGCATTTCCGATGGCCGCATGAGCGGTACCGCGGCCGGCACCATCGTGCTGCACGTCACGCCCGAAGCCGCCATCGGCGGACCGCTGGCGCATGTGCGCAGCGGTGACCGCATCCGCCTCAGCGTGGCCAGGCGCGAACTGAGCCTGCTGGTATCGGACGAGGAGCTGGCCGCGCGCGCAGCGGCCTGCCCGGTCACGCGGCCGAGCGCCGAACGCGGCTACCGCAAGCTTTTCCTCCAGACCGTGACACAGGCCGACCAGGGCGTGGATTTTGACTTCCTGCGTGCAACGACCATTCGCCAGACCATCCCCGGGGCCAAGTAGGCCGCCGGACGAGAACTGGTGCCACTGCTCGAGTCATCCCCCGCGGTTTGTTTGACTGGCGCTCGTCTTCAGTCTTCAGTCTTCAGTCGTCAGTCTTCAATCTGCGGCAGTTCCGCCTTCAGCAGGCGCAGGCCCGCCCTCAGCAGATCGTCATAACGCTTGCGTTCGGCGGCGATGGCCTCTGGGGTCCACGGGAAAAAACCTTCGCCGGTTTTCATGCCCAGCCTGCCGCTGGCCACGCGCTCGGACAAGGCCCGGGCCGGCTCGGTCGTGGCGGCCAGCGACGGGTACATCGTTGCCGCGGCCGCGCAGTGCACGTCGATCCCGGCATGGTCGCGTTGCAGCACCGGGCCGGCCGCCAGAAAGCGGAAGCCGAAGCCAAAGCGCACGGCCGCATCGACATCTTCCGGCGTGGCCACGCCGGCATCGATCATGGCAAACGCTTCGCGCGCCAGCGCATGTTGCAGCCGGTTGGCGAGAAACCCCGGCAGGTCCTTGCGCACCAGCACCGGCACCATGCCGCAGCCGCGCATGAAGGCCGACAAGGCATCCGCCAGGGGGGCGGCCGATGCCTTGCCGAGCACGACTTCCACCAGCGGCACGAGATGCGCCGGCATGAAAAAATGCAGGCCGAGCATGCGCTGCGCGGTCGCCAGGCCTTCGGCAATGGCGGAGATCGGAAAGCTCGAGCTGTTGCTGCACAGCAGCGCATCCGGCCGGGCGCGCTGGACCAGCTCGGCGAACAGCGCCTGCTTGGGCGCCAATTTCTCGGGGATGCATTCAATGACGAGGTCGATCGAGGGCCAGTCCACCTCGTCCAGCGAGGCGCAGGCGGAGAGCCGCTCGCGCCTGTGGCCGGCTTCCAGCGCAAGCAGTCCGTTGGTGAAATAGGCGTCGAGCCTCTGCCGGCGGGCATCACCGGGTTCCACGACGATGCAGCGGCAGCCGGCGCGCGCCAGCACCAGGGCGACGTCGGCGCCCATGGTTCCGCCGCCGACGACAAGCGCGCATGCGCGGGAAGGTTTGGGCAGGCCGGTTGACGGGGCGGCAAGCGATGAGGCGTTGTTGTTGGCGTTGAGGGTATTCATGAGTGGCAAGGTAAAAAAGAAAAAACAGGCTGGCGAAACGGCCACGGCGGACAGGCGTGCCGGTCAAGCCGCATGGGCTCAAGGCATGCATTACACCGCGCTGATGCCTCCATCCACGGCGATGCTTTGACCGGTGATGTGGCGCGACGCTTCGGACGCAAGAAACACCACCACGCCCTTGAGGTCGTCGTCGCCGCCGATGCGGTGCAGGGGGGCGCGCGCAATCACCGTTTCCGCGACCTTTTCCAGCAGCCCGGCGGACATCCTGGAAGGAAAGAACCCCGGGCAAATGGCGTTCACGTTGATGTTGTACTTGCCCCATTCGGAAGCCAGCGCGCGCGTGAAATTGACGGCGGCGCCTTTGGAGGTGTGATAGGCGATGGTGCTGACGTTGGTGGCGCTGCCGCGCAGGCCGGCGACGGAGGCGATGTTGATGATCTTGCCGGCGCTGTGCGGAATCATGCAGCGGCGCGCCACTTCCCGCGACAGGAAAAAGAGGGCGTCCACATTCAGGCCCAGCACCTTGTGCCAGGCCTCGTCCGGGTAGTCTTCCGCGGGAGCGCTCCAGGTGGCGCCGGCGTTGTTGACGAGAATGTCGATGGTGCCGAAGCGTTGCAGCACCTGATCGACCATGGCGGGGATCTGCTCGGTTTTTGACAGGTCATTGACAAGGGTCAGGACCTCGATGTTCATTTTTTCGAGATGTGTCTTCGCCTCGGCCAGCTCCTCGGCCTTTCGCGCCGTGATCGCCAGCCTGCAACCCATTTCACCCAAAGCCTGCGCCATCTGCAGGCCCAGCCCGCGCGAACCGCCGGTGAGCAGTGCAACTTTTCCATCCAGCTTGAACAATTCTTTCACGTTCATCTTGCCGTCTCCTTATCCAAGAATGACCGAATCGCCGGCTCGCCAGTCAATGCGACCCCACCCTTTTCAAATCCTTGTGCGCCCGAGCACAGCGCACAGCGCACAGGACATCGGGCCAGCAGGCTCAGCCGCGCTGATTGTGGGCAGAAACGCAAAAGCGTCCGCACGCCCGGGCGCGAAAAATCAGTTGGTGGATTTACAGGCCTGGCATGAAGGGCTACGATGGCCCGAGTTTTCGTGACGCACCGTATGTGTACATATTAACGACAAATACAGGAGACCTCGCCCATGCCAAGCCAGTCACTCAAGTCACTCCCGCGGATGGCCGCCTTCCTGGGCGTGCTGCTCAGCCTGCTGCTGCCCCCGGCCCAGGCCCAGACCCAGACCGGCGCCTGGCCCACCATGCCCGTCAAGATTGTGGTGACCTTTCCGCCGGGCGGCGCGCCGGATACGCTGGCGCGCATACTGGCCGACAAATGGGGGCAATCGCTGGGGCAGGTGTTCACGGTGGACAACAAGTCCGGCGCGGGCGGCAACATCGGCTCTGACTTTGTGGCCAAAAGCGCCGGCGATGGCAACACCCTGCTGATTGCCACGGTGGGCACCCACGCCATCAACCCCGCGCTGTACGCCAGCATGCCGTACAACCACATCAAGGATTTCACGCCCATCAGCTTCCTGGCGGCCACGCCCAATCTGCTGGTGGTCAACAACGCGGTGCCGGCCAAAAACGTCAAGGAGCTGATCGCGCTGGCCGGCAAGACGCCGCTGACCTTTGGTTCCTCGGGCAGCGGCACCTCGATCCACCTCTCGGGCGAGCTGTTCAACACGCTGGCCGGGGTCAAGATGCAGCACATCCCCTACAAGGGACGCGCGCAGGCCGTGCCCGACCTGCTGGGCGGGCGCATCACCATGATTTTCGACAACATGCCGTCGGCCCTGCCGCTGGTCAAGTCGGGCGATGTGCGTGCCCTGGCCGTGACCAGCGCCACCCGCTCGGCGGCCGCGCCGAACATCCCCACGATTGCCGAGTCGGGCCTGCCGGGCTTTGAAGCCTCGTCTTGGTTCGCGCTGATGGCGCCGGCCGGTCTGCCCAAGAATGTGCTGGCCCGCATCAACGCGGAGACCCTGCGGGTGATGGCCATGCCCGATGTGAAGGAAAAACTCGCGCTGCTGGGCCTGGACCTGGCCCCGGGCAGCCCGGAGGCGCTGGCCAGCCACATCCAGAGCGAAACCATCAAGTGGGCCAAGGTGGTCAAGGACTCCGGCGCCAAGCTCGATTAAAGTCAGCTCACAGTCACCTCACCCACTTTTTGAAACCGCCCCATGAACATGAACATTGCCTCCCTCAAAGAAGTTGTCAGCGCCGAAGAATGGCAGCTGCGCGTGGACCTGGCCGCCTGCTACCGGCTGGTGGCGCTCTACGGCTGGAGCGACCTGGTCTTTACCCACATCAGCGCGCGGGTGCCGGGGCCGGAGCACCACTTCCTGATCAACCCCTACGGCCTGATGTTTGACGAGATCACCGCGTCGTCGCTGGTCAAGGTGGACCAGGCATGCAACAAGGTGATTGACTCGCCCTACCCGGTGAACCCGGCCGGCTTTGTGATTCACAGCGCGGTGCACGAGGCGCGGCACGACATGCAGTGTGTGCTGCACACGCACACCCGCGCGGGCGTCGCCGTCAGCGCGCAGAAGTGCGGCATCTTGCCGATCTCGCAGCAGTCGGCCTTTGTGCTGGCCTCGCTCGGTTACCACGACTACGAAGGTGTGGCCTTCCGCGACGACGAGAAGCCGCGCCTGCAGAAAGACCTGGGCACCGCGCGGCACCTGGTGCTGCGCAACCATGGCCTGCTGACGGTGGGCGAAACGATTGCCGACGCCTTCATGAACATGTACCGCTTTGAAAGCACCTGCCAGATCCAGCTCAGCGCGCAGGCCGGTGGCGAGCTGATTCATTTCCCCGAGCAAATCTACACCGGCGACGACCGCGCGGCCACGTATGTGCGCGGCGGCGGCATGGGCGGCCCCTTTGTCTGGCCGGCGCTGCTGCGCAAGCTGGACCGCCTTGACACCGGCTACCAGGACTGAGCGGGGCTGCCCGCTGGCATTCTTTCCAACAAAAAAGGGCCTTGACGGCCCTTTTTCCTGTACAGCGATATCGCTCAGGCCGAAACAATCCGGTTTTCTTCGGCTGTCAGCAATGGGCCGTCCAGCGTTACGCGGGAGTCGTCGTTGCGGAATCGCTGGATGACGGGTTTGAGTTCTTCCTTCACGTAAGCTTCACTGTAGCCGTTGAACAAGGTGCCGAGAAAGCTGCGCTTTACGTCGCTGGTGCCCATGACCCAGTCGGCGATGGGGAAGGTCAGATTCATGTTGTACTTCATCATGATGCCTTGGTTGTGGTGGGCGGTGTGATGGCGGCGGATGGTGTTGACGAAGGGCATGTTGCGCACAAACCAGTTGTCATGCACGTGGCAGCAATAGTGGAAAGTCTCGTACACAACGTACTGACCGACCATGGTCATGAAGACGATGTAGCCGGCGTTGGGGTTGAACACCAATGTGGCCAGATAGCCAAGGATGGTGCCGGCCACGCCAAGCGTGATCAGTACTCGCCAGGGGAAGAAGACGATGCGGAACTCGCGTGTGGTGTCGATGGTGATGTCATTGTCGGTGAAGTACTGGTGGTGCTCGCGCGTGTGGCGCTCATAAATGGCGCGCAGGGCAAACAGGTCAATCCTGCGGTGCATCACAAAGCGGTGCATCCCCCATTCGACAAAATTGCCCGCCAGAAAAACCGGCACCGCCAGCCACCATTCCCACGTGGCTGACTGCAAATGCGTGAGGCAGTAATAGACGGCCCCAAGGCCAGCGGCATACATCACCGCAATATGCAATAGCCCGTTGTAAAGCGGGCTGATGTTGGACTTGTAGTTTTCGCGGAATTTTCGCTGGCGTTCAGACATCATGGGGACTCTCCTTGGGCAATTTGCAGCTGATATATTAGTGGTATTCATATTGGCTGTCAATCGCCGGCCTGGTGGCGGGTCTGCGCGTCGGCCGTTAGCCCCAACCCATGGCGGCTGTATATTCGGGCACTTATTCATACAGTCCTTCATCGAAAGACAAACAAACAATGGCTCTCAAACGAGTCCCCGCCAGTACCAGGAAGACAGAACGCGCTGTGCCTGAAATCAAATTGCGCAATTCGATTACGCAAGACAAGTTGCTGCCGCCCAATGCCAAGCTGCCGGACCTTGCATACGAGCAGATTGAAGAGGCTATCGTTACTCTTAGGATCCCGCCCGGCACATCGGTGTCAGAGCTGGCGCTGAGCAAGGCGACCGGCATAGGGCGGACACCAATCCGAGAGGCCATCCAGAGACTGGCGCGTGAAAACCTGATCTTCATCCTGCCCCAGCGCGGTCTCCTCGTACCGCAAATCGACGTGAGCAAGCAGTTGCGTCTGCTCGAGATGCGCCGCGAGATCGAGCGCCTGGTGTGCCGCAGCGCGGCCAAGCGCGCATCACCCGCACAGCGCGAAAGCTTTGCCAGACTAGCGACCGAGTTCACGGAAGCGGGTGAGGTGAATGACGACGTGAGTTTTATCCGCTCGGACCGCGAGTTCAACGAGCTGTGCCTGCAGTCAGCGCACAACGAGTTCACCGAAGGCGCAATGCGGCTGATGAATGGCCTGTCGCGCCGTTTCTGGTACTACCACTACAAGCAGGCGGCCGACCTGCCGGAGATCGCGAAGCTGCACGCCGCCTTGTCCAGCGCGATTGCCGATGCCGACGTGGCGGGCGCGGCAACCGCCTGCGACCGGCTGATCGACAACATAGAGGCGTTCACACGTTCGACGGTGATGACAAATATCTGAGCGTCGCGGGGGAGGGCCGGAGGGTGGGTCAACTACAACCCACCGGCAAAGGTGGCCCCCGATTGACTGCGTCGACTGTTGCAGCTTTTTGAGAAACAGAGGCCGCAATCCAACAGGAATTTTTCGACTTTAGCCGTCAATTGCATTCGGCATTCGGCAACATTCGCGACATGCGTCATCCCGGCGCAGTGTTGCACGCTATCTGGAACATCACAACGCGCCTTTTTGCGCCATGGCGACGTTGCAAATCCGCGCGATACCGCCTATCGCTGTGGTTTGTTCCCTGCCTTGGGCACGAATCCATCGCTTTCCTCGTGTTCCGATACCTCTGTGCCGAAGCACTGGTCATTCCAGGTCGGCCCGAAACCCTGCTTGATCGACCTTGGGTCACATATTGGCCATGCGTTCCCTGAGGGGCGGCAGCCTAGGGTTTCCACGAATTAAAACGTACGTTTATTGATGCTCGTCAAAGTTTTGTTCTGATATATTAGTTGTGCATCTCAGAAGAAGCTGGTAGGCCAGCAGGCATCAGAACCGGGTTGCCCACACTGCAATCCGGTCATGAGACAGGTCTCACGACCCGTCACCGGGAACGACGAAAACTCACTGGATGGAGACAAGATGAACAATTCGACCACTAAACTTGCTACCCGCCGCGACTTGCTGAAGGTGGCTGGCGGCCTGGGCATCGCCTCGACAGGCGTCCTGTCGTTTCCCGCGATTGCGCAGAACAAGCCGATCCGCATTGGCATCATCGCGCCCAAGGCCGGCATTGCCGGCACGATCGGTGAATGCGGCCTGCGCGGCACGCAGTTCGCCGCCGACAAGATAAACGCCGCCGGCGGCATTGCCGGCCGCAAAGTTGAGCTGATCGTCGAGGAAGAAACCAACGCCAAGGATTCGATCGAACGCCTGCGAAAACTGGTGCTGCAGGATAAGGTCGATTGCGTCCAGGGCATCGTGTCATCGGGCGTCAGCCTGGCGATGGGCCCGTCGGCCGAAGAGCTGAAAACCGTCACCATCTACTGGGACGGCACGACTCAGGACGGTGTTCGCGAAACGATTGCCAAGCCGCGCTACCTGTTTCGCTCGACCGACAATGAATGCGAAGCCGTCATGGCGTCGCTGCTGGCCATCAAGCATTTCAAAGGCAAGTTCGTCACCATTGCCGGCATCAATCCCGACTATTCTTATGGCCGCAACAACTGGGCTGCCTTCCAGGCGCTACTCAAGCGATTCAACATTCAGGCCAAGGTGGTGGCCGAGCAATGGCCGAAAGTAGGCACGCTCGATTTGTCGGCTCACGTTGGTGCGCTCAAGGCAGCCAAGCCTGATCTGATCTTCACGTCGCTGCTGTTCGCCGATCTGCCGGTCTTCATGCAAACCGCGTTTGGTGCCGGTCTGATGCAGGGCGACACCAAATTTGTGGTGCCGGCGGCGGGCTTTCAGCACACTTTGCTGAAGAAGTCGTTCACCCCCGAAAACATGATCTTTGGTCATAACACGCTCTACTTCGATCTCCCGAACGCGTCGCCGATTCAGAAGGAGTTCGTGTCAATGTACTTGGACCGCTACAAGGACTTCCCGCACTGGGAGGCCGATCGCGCCTATTTTGCGATGCAGGTGTACAAGTCTGGCGTTGAGAAAGCCGTCAAGGCAAAGGGCGGCGCTTGGCCAACCATGGAAGAGGTGGCGGCGTCGATGGAGGGCATCAAGGTCGAATCGCTGGGCGGACCGGGCGAAATGCGCGCCGACCACATCGCCGAGCAGACCTTCTATCAGGGCCTTTCCGTACACAAGAACAAATACGACTTTCCCACCTTGGGCGTGGTTGACAAGATGTATTCGAAGCAACTCCAAAAGCCGCCGGGCATGGACTTCTGGAAATGGCTGGAAACCGCCGACATCAAGCTTTAAAGCCATCCGGCAACGGCTGAGTACACCTTCGGGCGGCGTCTTTACAGCGTCGCCCGCGCCGCCATCTCAAGTGGGGACACCTTGTCAATCTTTCTCGATATCCTTCTAAGCGGACTGTTTCATGCCGCAGTGTTGTTCCTGGTGGCCGGCGGGCTGCAACTGGTGTTTGGCGTGCAGAAAATCGTCAACCTGGCCTGCGGCTCGTTCTATGCTCTGGGCGCCTATGTCGGCGTGACGGTCATGACATTTGCGCTGGCCAAAGGGGTGCCCGAATATTACGTACTGCCGTTGCTGCTGGTCTCTGGCCTGGCGCTGGGCATCGTCGGACCGTTCGTTGAACGCATCCTGCGCTTTATCTACAACCGCGAGGAAGGCTTCCAGCTGCTGCTGACCTTTGCGCTGCTGCTACTGTCACAGGATATCTACCGCTTCATTTGGGGCGCTACACCGAAGACGCTCGGCAATCTGTCGCTGGCGTACGGTCAGACCATGATTGGCCCCACGTCAATCCCCACTTACAAAGTGCTGGTGATCATTGCCAGCATTGTCATTGCGCTGGCACTGGGCTGGCTTTTGCAGAAGTCAAGCTTTGGCCGCATCGTGCGCGCCACGGCAGAAAACCGCGGCATGGGCGAAGCGCTTGGCATTAACAGCGCAAAGATTACTGTTGTTGTCTTCACGCTGGGTACCATCCTCGGCACCGTGGGCGGCGCACTGGTGGTGCCCACGGCAGCTGCCTCGCTCGACATGATGGTTGAGCTGGTGGTGGAAGCGTTTGCCGTGGTGGTGATCGGCGGCCTGGGCAGCATGCGAGGCGCACTGATCGGGGCATTGGTGGTGGGCCTTGTTCGCTCGCTCGCCGTATTCTTTTATGCCGAGTTGGAGATCCTGTCGATCTACTTGATCGTCATCACCGTATTGATATTCCGGCCAACCGGACTTTTCGGAAAGCCGATTGAATGACTCGCTCTCGATTCCTTTTGGCAGCACTGCTGCTGATACTCATCGCTATCCCCTTTGTGGTGCCAGCCTATTACGTCACGTTGATTTTGCCGGCGCTGGCCTACGGGGTCATCCTGCTGGGCTTTAACCTGCTGTTTGGCTACACCGGCCTGATGTCGTTTGGGCACGCGCTGTTTGTAGCGCTGGGGGCATATTCAGTGGCTTACGCGACCGGCCGCTATGGCATGCGCAGCATGGAAGGCGCCATCGGTCTTGCCGTGTTGGTCAGCCTGGTGGTGGGCATTCCGGTGGGCATGCTGTGCGTGCGCTATGTGCGCATCTTTTTCGGCATGCTGACCCTGGCCTTTGGCATGCTCTTCCATTCCTTTCTGTTCAAGTTTTACGATTTGACAGGCGGTGACTCGGGTATTCCGATCACGCGGCCCTTTTTGCTGGGCATGGAGTTTCCCGACCTTGACAAGACGGCCTATCTGGTCGGGCCGTTCTACTTCTACAGTCTGGGCATTCTGCTAATTCTGGGATTCGTGATGTGGCGCATCGTGCATTCGCCGTTCGGCCTGCACCTGCGTGCCATCCGCGACAACCCGCGCAAGGCCGAGTATGTGGGTGCGCGCGTGTACTTGTTCCGCCTGGCCGCATATGTCATCTCTGCCATATATGGAGCAATTGGTGGCGCATTGCTGTCGATTCCAGTGGGCCTGGCGGATCCTGAACTGGCCTACTGGACGCATTCGGGTAACCTGGTGTTCATGACGATCCTGGGCGGCTTTGGCAATTTCTTTGGGCCGATTCTGGGCGCCTTTGTGTTCGTCGGCCTGCAAAGTGAACTGCAGTCGCTGACGCAGTACTGGCGATTTGCATTGGGCGTCATCCTGATCCTGATCGTGATTTGCCTACCGCGGGGCCTGATGGGCCTGGTCTACAAACGCGGCAAGCCGCTTGATGCCCACGACGCAGGTCGGCTGAATGGGGAGAGCAAGGTATGAACGTCATTCTGGAAGCCCAAAACGTTTCCAAACATTATGGAAGCTATCGTGCGCTGCAGGAGGTCAACCTCAGAATCCATGAAGATGAGATGATTGCTATCGTCGGCCCGAATGGTGCTGGTAAGACCACGCTGGTCAACGTGCTGACTGGCCTGCTCAAGCCGACGCACGGTGATGTGATGTTTCGTGGCGCGTCTATCGCCGGCGTTGGCCCGGTGAAACTGGCCAAGCTCGGTATGTCGCGCGCTTTCCAGTTGGTGCACATCTTTCCCGAACTCACCGTGTTTGAGGCGATTGCCTCGGCCGTAGTGTCGCAGCAGGGCCGCAATTTCGATTTCTGGAGCCGTGTCAAGTCCATCGGTGCCGTGCGTGAACGGGTGGAAGAAGTCGCGACCATTTTTGGCCTGCAGGACCGTCTTGAATGGCTGGCGTCCTACCTGTCACAGGGTGAGAAGAAACTGCTCGACATCGCCACCGCATTTGCACTCAATCCGCAGGTCATTTTGCTGGATGAGCCGACCAGCGGTATTTCATCCTCAGACAAGCGCGGCCTGATGGACACGCTGATGGAGGCCGCGCGCAAGGCCGGCATCAAGACGCTGCTGCTGGTGGAGCACGACATGGACCTGATCGCTGAATACTCCACGCGCATTGTTGCATTGACAGAAGGGCGCGTTTTGGCGGACATGCCTCCCAAGGAGTTTTTTGCGAACCCCGATCTGGCCGCAGCCATTGTGGGCAAGCCCCCTACCCACGCCGAGGCCTGAACACCATGCTAACCCTTCGCTCCGTAAACGTCGAAATCCAGAACAGCGCCATCTTGCGCGGCATCAGCCTGACGGTTGCGCCTGGTGAATTGGTGTGCCTGGTGGGCCGCAATGGTGCCGGCAAGACCACAACCTTCAAGAGCATCATGGGCTATATCAAGCCCAGTGCAGGCACGATTGACTGGATGGGCCAGTCGATTGTCGGATTGAAGACGCACCAGATCGCGCGTCGCGGCATAGCTTTTTCACCGGAAGAAAGTGAAGTGTTTGGCGACCTGACCGTTGCCGAAAACATTGCACTTCCGACGGAAACCCTCAAGACCGACAAGTCTGCGCGGGAGCGGATTGACCTGGCGTACAAAATCTTCCCAAAGCTTGAGCGCTACCGAGAACGTGGTGGCATGCATCTTTCAGGCGGCGAGCGAAAGATGTTGTCGATTGCCCGCGCCGTGGCGATGGACCCGCAACTTCTGCTTCTGGATGAACCGTTTGAAGGCCTCTCCCCTGCCATCATTCCGACCATCAGCGAAGGCATCGCGTCTATCCGCAAGCTCGGCCGTGCCGTCCTGATGGCCGAATCGAACGGGTATCACATCCCCGACTATGCCGACAAGGTGTATGTGATCGAACGTGGTGAAATCGTCTTCGGTGGCACCGTCGCCGAAGCCCGCGCGAATGCCATGGTCAGCAAGATCATCGGCAGCTGATGCCCGGCTTGGGTTGACATGCCGTCACGGTGCAACAGAGCGTTGCAAAAGTGGAAGCTGACGCGGCCTCTGCGCGACCCGGTTTCAAAACTCAACCACTGAACGGATTTCGAGCCCATTTTTGAGGCGCTCAAGCCCGATGTTGATGTCTTCCAGCCTGATTCGGCTCGTGACGTATTCGTCCAGCAGCAACTTGCCCTTCAGGTAGGCATTGACCAGGTAGGGAAAGTCCTTTGCCGGATCGGTGCCGCCATAGCTTGAACGGATGATTTTTTTCTCGCCCATCATCGAACCCCAGCGAAAGGCGACGTCCTGGAACACCGGCACTTTGCCCAACCAGACAACTTGCCCGCCTGGCCGCGCAAGCTCCATGCTGGCACGAAAGCCCGCTTGGTTGCCCGCCGCTTCAAACACATAGTCAGCGCCACGTCCGGACGTCAACGCGGCATGCTCACTGATAAGTGCGTCGTCGGCCAATAGCGTGTGGGTAGCGCCAAAGATGCGTGCAGTGGTCAGTTTGGCTGGATCACGGTCGATGGCGATGATGGTTTCCGCGCCTGCAAGCTTGGCTCCCTGGATCGCGGACAGGCCGACGGCGCCGCAGCCAATGACGCTGGCGCTGCTGCCTGGCTCGACCTTGGCGATGTTGATGGCGGCGCCGACGCCCGTCATGACGCCACAGCCGATCAGGCAGGCCACGTCGAGCGGCATCTCCTTGGAGATTTTCACAGCGCATGCATCGGTGACGACGATCATTTCAGAAAAAGTGCCGGCGTACATAAGCTGGTGCACAGGTTCGCCCGACGCAAAGAAACGCGACCGGCCATCGAAGTGCATGGACAGCGCGGCGTTGTCGCGGTATTGCTGGCAGAGGATGGGCTGGTGCTTCTCGCAATAAAAGCAGTGATTGCAGTGCGGATTCCAGGAAACCACGACGTGATCTCCCACGCTCTTGCCTCTTACGGTCTTGCCCACCCACTCCACGACGCCCGATGCTTCATGGCCGGGCACCAAAGGGAGCGGCGTGCCTAGCTGCCCCTCGACCGCTTCAAGGTCGGTGTGGCACAGGCTAGTCGCCTTGATGCGCACCAAGACATCGCTGTCGCCCAAGTTTCGAATTTCCAGTTTTTCGATTCCCAGCGGTGCACCTGCCGCCCTCAGGACTGCTGCATTGAAAGTCACGACGCCTGCGTCCCCTGCAACTGCTTTGTACTATCGTTATAGCTTTTCACGCCCGTGCCCTTGTATAGAATCTGCGCGCTGCGTTCGGCAATGGCCTGGTGCATTGACACAAACGCCGGATCAAAGTCGCTGGTGGGCCGTGGCTCGTGCTCGAAGGTGTTGAAAGTGTCGACACCGCGCACCAGCGTGGCGCTGTCGTCGCCTTCGATCTGCCGCACATAGGTCGGGATATAGCGGATGGCAAAGCCGATGCGCCGCTGGCTCGAAGCGTTGGGTGGCGAGCCATGGATGATGCGTACATGGTGCAGCGACATTTCGCCGGGTTGCAGGTTGATCGATACGGCTTTGGCCGGATCAACATCTACTGCAACTTCCTGGCCTCGGGTCAGCAAGTTGTCTTTGGAGAAGGTGTCCTTGTGAGGAATCTGGTCCAACAGGTGGGTTCCTGGCACAACTTGCATGGCGCCGTTGGACTCGTTGCTCTCCGACAGGGCTACCCATGCCGTAACCACGTCTGGCTTGGATAGGCCCCAATAGGTCGAGTCCTGGTGCCACGACACGTAGGCGGGATCGCAGGCTTCCTTGATGAAGAAGTTGGTAGTCCAGCACAGGATATTGGCGCCGTACAGGTCTTCGATGGCGTCAACTATTTTTTCTTGCCGAACCAGATCGTTCAGGCCGGCGAAAAGCAGATGGGTCTTGTGCCGCAACGCACCCTTTAGGGGGCCGCCGCTTTCGCATTCGTAGGCCTCTAGCCTTTCACGGATGACGGCCGCCTGATGTTCGGACATCACGCGGATGGGCGAGACATAACCGTACTGATTGAAATGGTCGAGTTGCGCCTGCGTAAGGAGTTTGGTCATGGAGGCCTCAAGGAGGATAACTGGAAAAGCAACTAAGATATCAGTAGTACGCTAGTAATACACAATGGAATTTACGTCAGCACCGTGTCCTTGTCAACCTGCATAACCCCGGGCTACGGCCGCGCTCATCCGTCCCTTCAGGCTGGCTGGATTGATGCGCCGCACCTTCAGCGTGAGCTTGGTGATTTCACGCTTGAATCGGGCGAAGTCATCCGGGACTTTTCGGTTTCCTTTGCCGTGCATGGCGACCTCGATGACGCGACGAAGCCGGTCGCCATTGCGCTATGTGCAATTGGCAGCATCCATCACCGGCTGGATTTTTTGATCGGTCCGGGCCGCGCGCTGGATCCGGACCGTCATCGCATTCTTGCCATTGATGCCATCGGAAACGGCCTCACGACATCGCCGTCCACTTCACAGGCGCAGCCGGGCCTGCAGTTCCCCAGGTTCACGATTCGCGATATGGTGCTTAGCCAGAGATTGCTGCTTGACACTCTCGGTCTCTACGGCGAGATTGATGTTGTCGGCGCCTCCATGGGCGGCATGCAGGCACTCCAATGGGCGGTCGACTACCCCGATGCCGTTAACCATGTGGTCGCGCTCACGCCCATGGCCAAGACGGCTCCATGGGCGGGAGTTGTCAACCATGCTGCACGGCAAAGCCTGTTGGCAAAGATAGGAATGCAGCCGCGCCGGGGGGAATATCCTGCGGATGTGTGGGATGGCTGGGTACCCATCATGCAGATGCTCGCGATGCGCACGCCGATGCAGGTGGATGCCGAATTCCAGGATGCTGCCGCTGCGCAGAGGTGGATTGAAAACCGTGCAGTCTGGTGGCAGGAGCAGGGGTTTGATCCGATCGACTGGATTTACCAGTCATGGGCTTATGACGCGCATGATGTTGGCGCGGGCCCGCGCTTTGGCGGTGACACGGCGGCCGCACTCTCCACCATTCGCGCAAAGGCGCTCATCGTTACGCCGACGTTGGATCTGTACAACCCGATCAGTTGCGCGGCCAATGCTGCGGGTCACATACGCGGAGCGGAGTTTCATACGGTGGAGTCCAACTGGGGCCACTTGATGGCCAGCGCATCGGATGGGCAGGCCAGCATTTGGCTAAACCAGAAAATCCGGCAATTTCTGGAATGACAGCACGCACCAGGCTTTCTTCCCAGTTGGAAACGGGAATAGTTGCTGTGTGTCATGTCTCGGGCTTTCCCCTTAGAAAAGCGCTGGCAAACAGCATGACCCAGATGGCGCGCATGGGAACGGCGCGCGGGCCGGGCAGGCGGGCGACGCGTGTGTGGCGTGGGGTGGCGAGGGGGCGGCGGTCATGCCGGTGAGGTTACACGACCTGCCTGGCGCGCGGAACGACCTGCAGGGCCATGGTTTCCGGATCGGGTCCGGCGTGACAGCCGGGTGCGGGATAAAACGGGAAGGCGCTTCCGCTCAGTGCATCAGGCTGGTCTGGCTGGGCGGCAGCGCCAGGCCGTCGAGGCTGTCGGCATGGGCCCTGCAATAGGCCACCAGTTCTTCAATGTCGGCGGATTTGTCGAACACCCGGTCGGCGCCCAGTTGCAGGCAGCGGTCGGTGATGTTCTGGTGGCAATAACTGGTGAGCACCACCACCTTCTGGTTCGGCTTGCGGTCCTGGCAGTCGCGCAACACGCCAAAGCCGGAACCCTCGGAGAGGAACAAGTCAACAATGGCGAGCTGCCAATCGTCGTTGAAGGTGCGCAGCCATTGGCGGGCCGCAGCCTCGCTGGCGGCATGGCCGACGAATTTGAGCGGCGCCACTTCTTCCATGGCTTCGACCACAGTGTCGCGTATCTCGGGCTTGTCTTCGACCAGGAAAGTGCTGAGCAGCATGGCTCCCCTTCTTAATGAAGAGGCAACCGTACACCCTTACAGGAGATGTGTCTGTGGGCCAGGGGCGCCTTGGCCTGTAGGTGCTGTCCCACGGGTTGGCCAGCGCCTGCGGCTCAGGGCAGAAAATGGCGTTAGCCCATGCTCAACGGACGCAGGCAGCTATAAAAATAATAGCATCGAGGCGAACTACCCAATCAGCTTGGGCAGCCAGGTGGCAATCGCCGGCACCCAGAACACCGCCGCGAGCAGAATCAGGCTCATGACCACATAGGGCACGACCGCGGTGAAGATGTGGCCCATGGTGACCGAGGGTGGCGCCACGCCGCGCATGGTCATCAGCAGCAGGCCGTGCGGCGGCAGCAGCAGGCCCAGCTGCATGCAGATCAGGAACATCACGCCGAACCAGATCGGGTCGATGCCGAGCGCCTGCACGATGGGCATGAAGATGGGCAGCGTGATCATCATCATGCTGACCTGGTCGACAAAGATGCCCAGGAAAATCAGCATCAGCATCATGCCGACCACAATCATGTTGGTTGACAGGCCCTGGCCGGTGATGAACTGCACCAGGCCGCTGCTGGCGCCCGAGAACGACAGGATCTGCGCAAAGGTCGTCGCGCCCAGGATGATGAACAGAATCATGCCCGAGATGCCCGCCGTGCCCTTGAGCGCCTTGAGCACCGCGTCCCAGGTCAGGGCGCGGTAACACAGGGCCAGCAGCATGGTGGCAAAGGCGCCCAGCGCCGCGCATTCGGTCGGCGTGGCCCAGCCGGCGGCCAGCGCACCCACCACCACGCCGAAGATCGACAGCGTGGGCAGCACATAAGCAAAAAACAGGCTCCAGCGTGCCCAGCCGCGGTGTTGCACCACGTCGTCCTTGTCGGCTGGCGCGAGCTTGGGGCTGATGCTGACTCGGATGATGATCCACAGCACAAAGGCCACCGAGAGAATCACGCCCGGAATCACGCCGCCGATGAGCAGCTTGGAAATCGAGATGCCCGACAGCGACCCCAGCAGCACGGTCAGGGCCGAGGGCGGAATCAGCATGTCGACTGCACCGATGGCCATGATAGGCCCGGTGGCAATCGTCGGGTGGTAGCCGCGCGCCAGCATGATGGGCAGCATCAGCGAGCCGAGCATGGCGGTGGTGGCAATCGTCGAGCCCGAGATCGCCGAGAACACCGTGCCGGCCACCACGGCCACCACGGCCAGACGGCCGGGCACACGTTTGATCAGGCGTTCCACGCCTTCGATGACCTTGAGGGCCAGCCCGGTGTGGAACAGGATCTCGCCCATCAGCACAAACAGCGGAATCGGTGTCAGTGAAAAGGCCGTGACCGAGCTCACGCTGCTGCGCGCCAGCTGCATCAGCCCGGGTTCGCCGCCCATGTAGAGCCAGGCGCCGATGATGTTGATGGTGATGAAAGTCAGCGCCACCGGCATGCCGATGAACAGCAGCACGGTGGAGCCGCCCAGCATCAGCCAGGCGGCAATGCCCCAGCCGCTCATGCTGCGCTCACCGCGTCGTGACGCGGACCGCGCGGGCCGCGTTGCAGCCGGATCATGCGAAAAATCATTTCAATTCCAAGAAGAACAAAAACCAGTGGCAGCGGTGCCAGCGCCCACCACTCGGGGGTGACCAGGGTCTTGATGTTGACGGCGCCCGAGGTGTAGCTTGACCAGGCGGCCTGCGTGCCATACCAGGCGATCACCACGCAGCAGGCGAAACCGATCAGGTCGCCGACCCATTCGAGCGTCCAGGCCAGCTGGGGCGGCAGCGCCTGCAGCAGGATGTCGACCCGGATGTGCTGGCCCTGGCGCAGCAGCCAGGGCGCCACACACATGGTGATCAGGTAGAGCATGAGCTCGGAGATTTCATTGCTCCAGGCCAGGCCTTGCGGCAAGCCCGGAATGGGCACATTGCGCAGCGCCACGTCGGCCACGATGATCAGCATCATGGCCATCAGGATGGCGCAGCCGAGCAGGGCCAGCGCGCTGAGCGCCCTGCCGTAGTGGGACGACAGGCGGTCAATCATGAATCAAGCCACCGCAGCCAGAACCCAGGCGGGTGAGGCGGCCATGCGCCGGCTGCGGCTTCCTCTTCATTTGGAAAACAGCGCCTTGAAGCGGGCGGCGATGTCCGGGCTCTGCTTGGCTGCACCGGCCCAGCCGATGTCGTAGGCCTTCTGGCGGAAGGCCTTGGACGTGGCGGCATCAAACGTGATGGTCTGGATGCCGGCGGTCTGCTGGCGCGCGGTTTCCACGTTGGTGTAGCGTGCCCAGAAGGTGTTTTCGGCTTCGAGCGCGAGCAACTGCTTCTGCAGGTAGTTGCGCTGCGTGTCGGTGAGCTTTTTGTACGCCGGCAGGTTCATGATCAGCGAGACTTCGGCGTCGTAGAAACCGGGGTCGATGCGGAACTTGGTTTTTTCGTGCCAGTTCAAGTCAAAAATGCCGCCGATCGGCCAGCCATAACCGTCGACCACGCCGCGTTCGAGCGCGGTGTAGACCTCGCCCGGTGGTGTGGTGATGACGTTGGCATTGAGCGACTGGAAAAAGTCGCGGTATACCGGGGTGATGCGTATCTTCTGCCCGGCCAGGTCGGGCTTGTCGACCTTCTTGTTGGTGTAGATGTGAAAGGGCTGGTTCTCGACCATGCGGGCCAGGTACTGCATGTTGCCCTTCTCGTTCCAGATCTTGTTGATCGCGTCGAAGGCGCCGTTTTTGCGCTGCTCGGCCACGGGGATTTGGGTGAGCTTGAGGAAGTCGGCCTCGGGCATGACGTTGGTGTAGAACGCGCCAGTGTTCAGCGCCATGTCGACCACGCCGGTTTTCACCGCATTGCCGGCCTCAAAGGTCGGGATGGCTTTCGGGCCGCCGAGGAAGTTGATCTGCAGCACACCCTTGCCTTCGGCGTTGACTTTGTTGATCCAGGGCTGCAGGCGCTGCACGTAAATGCCGTTTTCGGCAAACGCACTGACGAGGCGCAGCGTGACTTCCTGCGCGGCGACGCCGCCCGAAAAGCTGGCGGCGACCAACACGGCCGAAACCGTCCTGAGGGTGGTTGAAAAGCTGACTTTCATGGGGTCTGTCTCCTGTTGGATTTGCTATCGATGATCCGTTCTGCACAAACACCCGTCAATGCGGGCGACTACCACTTTCACGCTGACGGCCTACACCGTGGCCAGCATCTGTTCCAGCGCCTTGCCGCTGTCGTCGGCCAGCGCGGCCTGGCTCAGTGCCTGCAATGTCCGGGCCCCATCGGGTCCGGCCTGCAGTTGCGGCAGTTTGCTCATGACGCGTTCGAAACTGCGCCAGCCGCGCACATGGGTGTCGCCATAACCTTTGACCAGCCGCTGCGAGCGCGCCACTTCGAGCGCCAGCGCCGGCTGCGTGCTCGCCAGGCTTGTGATGGTGGCCAGCCAGCCGTCGATGCGCTGCTGCTCGACCTGGAAGCGCAGCGAGCGCGGGCGCAGCGGGCGCAGCGCGGCAATCGTGTAGAGCAGCAGGTAGCCGCGTATCGAGCTGGTCTGCACGATGCGGCCCTTGCGCGTGAAGGGCTCGATGCAGGCGCGTGCCCAGGGCGTGGCCAGCAGCCAGCGTCCGAGGCCGGCCGGCAGCGTGTCGGCAATCTCCTCGACGCGCGGATGCAGAAACTCGTTGATGCCCAGGTGTTGCGTGTTGCTCAGCTTGACTTCACCACCGACGCGCGCAAAACGCGAGCGCCGGGTTTTCAGGTCGGCCACACGCACGGTGTCTTCGTACGACATCCACAGCGCCAGGTGGCGCGCGCTTTCGTCCAGCAACTCGGCAGCCAGCGCCGGGTCGGCCGGCAGGCGGGTCAGCAGCGGCTGCAGGCGGTCCAGGTAGGTCGCGGCGTAGGCCACATCCTGGTAGTCGGCTGCGCGCACAATGCCGGCGGCCAGCGTCGCGTGGCTGGTGGCCGGAAAGTTCAGCGCAATACGCTGCGCCAGCGCCGCGAGCCGCGCGCCGACCGGCGGCATGGGTGCGACGTCAGGCATGGCTGCGGCGGCGACAGGCGGGGCCAGCGCTTGCTGCGCCACGGCAAAACCCGCGGCAAAGGCCTTGAGGCTGGAGGTGACGCCGACGCCGCCGCGCGAGATGGTGGCTTCGAACTGTTCGCGGCTAAAGGGCAGGCGGCCGGTGGCGGCCAGCGCGCCATACAGCGTGGGGCTGATCAGGCTGCCGGTGTCTTCGGCGAGCCGGGCAAAGTCGGCGCGGATGAAATGCCGGGCCGCGGCGCGCCCACCTTCGAGCAGCTTGTCCGAACTGACGCGGCCGTCGCCCATGGCGGTGCGTTCGGTCATGGAATACACGCGGTGCGTCGAGGCCACAAAGGTGGTGCGGTTGGCCGTGACCAGGCCGCGCTGCAGGGCGCGGCCGGCTTCCATCAGTTCCGAGGCAATCACGATGTCGACCTCGCCGGGCACCGGACTCAGCGCCATGACCGGCCTGCGGCCGGCAGGCACGGCGGCTTCGGGAAACATCTCGAGGTAATACACGGTGGCGCCGGTGCGCTGCGCCACGCCGGGCACCGAGGTGGTCTGCGCGAAGTAACCGTTCTGTTCGGCCAGGTCCACCAGCCAGTCGGCCAGCACGCCGCCGCCTTCGCCGCCCATGGCGAGGATGGCAATCGTGATGGCGCGTTCGTTGTTCATGCGGCAATCCCTTCGAGCCGGCGCTCGATGCGGTTTTGCAGCCAGCCAATCACCGCGGTGCGCAGCTTCAGCTTGAAGCCGTCCCAGGCGCTCGGGTTGTTGATGATTTCGGCGCGGTAAAACGACGGGCACAGCACCGCGGCGTGCGCCACTTCGCCGCACAGGCCGCAGCCCACGCAGCTGTCGATCACGGTGGCGATCGGGTCGCGCCGCAGCGGGTCGGGGTTGGGCTTGATGGTCAGCGAGGGGCAGCCCGACAGCCGGATGCAGGAGTGGTCGCCGGTGCAGGTGTCGGGGTCGATGCCGAAACGTTCGCGCACCACACGCTCGCCGCCGGCAATCATCTGGCGGATCTGCGGCTTGACGCGGCGCTGGCGGTTCAGCATGCATTCGCTTTGCGCAATGATGACCTTGGGGCCTTTTTCTTTCGTGGTCAGTGCTTCGCGCAGCGTGTCGCGCATCTGTGCCAGGCTGTAGGTGTTGGTCACCGTTCTGGCCCATTTCACGCCGACGCCGCGCACGGCTTTCTCGATCGGGTTGTTGGTGCTGCGCAGCGGGTTGACGGCCTTGGACGACAGCACGTCCTGCCCGCCGGTGGCGGCCGAGTAGCCGTTGTCCACGACCAGCAGCACGTTGTCGGTCTGGTTGAACACGGCATTGCCGACGCCGCTGGTCAGGCCGTTGTGCCAGAAGCCGCCGTCGCCCATCATGGCGATCGTGCGTTTGGAGGTTTCGCTGGTGTTGAAGGCCGAGGCGCCGGCCCAGCCCAGGCCGTAACCCATGGTGGTGGCGCCGATATTGAAGGGCGGCAGGATGGAAAACAGGTGGCAGCCGATGTCGCAGCTCACATGGTGCTGGCCGAGCTCGCGCTCGAGCAGCTTCATCGCGGTGAAGATGGGGCGCTCGGGGCAGCCGGTGCAAAACGAGGGCGGCCGGGCCTGTACTTCGGCGGACGCCGCCTGGATTGCAAAGGCCTTGGGGTTGTCGCCCAGCAGCGCCAGGCCGGTGGCCGCGGGCCGCGCTGCCAGCGGCAGCTCCCGGCCTTCCAGCAGCTCGGGCGCGTAGAGGGCGATGAAGCGGGCCAGGCCCTTGAGCACCACGCCGCCGGTATATTCGCCGGCCATGGGCAACATGTCCTTGCCGTGTACGCGGGTCTGCATGTCGGCCCGGCGCAGGATGGTGTTGACGTTTTGTTCGATGAAGTCGGGCTGGCCTTCCTCGACCAGCAAGATGCCGCGCTTGCCGGCGCAAAAACGCTTGAACTCGTCGTCGATCAGCGGGTAGGTCAGGTTCAGCACATACAGCGGCACCTGCGACTGCCCGAAGGCATCGGCCAGACCGAGCAGCTCGAGTGAGCGCAGCACGCTGTTGTACAGGCCGCCCTGCATGACGATGCCGAAGTCTTTCGCATCTTCGGCAAAAAATTCGTTGAGCTGGTGCTGCTGGATGAACTTCACCGCAGCCGGCCAGCGCTCGGTGATTTTTTCCTGTTCCTGCGCGTAGCTGGCTGGCGGCAGCACGATGCGGCTGGCGTCGCGCTGCGGGTTTTCCATCGCGTCCTTCAGCGTGAAGGCCGACCGCTTGTTGTCCTTGGTGGGAAAGCGCCCGTGCACATGGCAGGCGCGTATGCGCAGCTCCAGCATCACCGGTGTGCGGCTGGCTTCGGAGAGTTCAAACCCCATTTCCACGGCCTGCACAATACTTTCCAGATTGGGGCGCGGGTCCATCAGCCAGACCTGCGACTTCATGGCAAAGGCGTGCGAGCGCTCCTGCATGATGCTCGAGCCCTCGCCGTAGTCTTCGCCGACGATCAGCAGCGCGCCGCCGGTCACACCGCCCGAGGCGAGGTTGGCCAGCGCGTCGGAGGCCACGTTGGTGCCGACGGTGGACTTGAAGGTCACGGCGCCGCGCAGCGGGTAGTTGACGGACGCGGCCAGCGTGGCGGTGGCGGTGGCTTCGGAGGCGCTGTGCTCGAAACGCACGCCGAGCTCCTGCAGGATGTCGTTGGCGTCGGCCAGCACGTCCATCAGGTGCGAAATCGGCGCACCCTGGTAGCCGGCGACATACGCCACGCCCGACTGCAGCAGGGCCTTGGTGACGGCCAGGATGCCTTCGCCGCGAAACTCCTCCCCCGCGCCCAGGCGCAGTTTTTCGACCTCGGCGGCAAATGAACGTTCAGCCATGCGCCACTCCGTCGGCCTGAGCGGCGCCGTTTGCCTGGGAAATCTGTCCTGGGTGCATCAATCCGCCTGTGTTTGCAGCGCAATTTACGCAGCTTGAAGGCATCATGCAAATGGATTGTATGAATGAAGCACATCCGTTTGATCAATAATCCGGGACAACCCTGAGAACCCTGCAGAGAATCTTTCGCGAAAGGCGCGGCGATGAATTTCCGTCAACTCGACCTCAACTTGCTGCGGGTGCTGGCGGCCATTCACCGCACCGGATCGGTCACGCTGGCCGGCAAGACCCTGGCGCTGTCGCAGCCGGCCACCAGCAATGCCCTGGCCCGGCTGCGCGACTTTTTCGGGGACGAGCTGTTTGTGCGCGCGCCGTCCGGCCTGAAGCCGACGCGCCTGTGCGAGCAACTGGCACCCGCGGTGCTGGCCCAGCTGCTGGCGCTGGAGACTCTGGTCACCGGCCACGAGGAGTTCGATCCGGCCAGCAGCGACATGCACTGGCGGCTGTCGCTGTCCGACCTGGGCGAAATGCTGTTCCTGCCGGAACTGGCCGGCGCCATGCGCAGCCAGGCGCCGGGCGCGCGGCTGTCCAACATCTCGGTGGCCTCCAGCGACGTGGCGGCCGCGCTGGAGGCGCGCGAGATCGATCTGGCCATCGGCATCCTGCAGCCGCGCCACCGCGGCATACGCACCGAGCTGCTGTTTCGCGAGCGTTATGTGGCGATCGCCGCACCGCAGTGGCGGCCCGCCTCCGGCCGCAGCGGCCGCGCCCTGACCCCGCAGCAGCTGGCCGAGGCGTCTTTTGTGGTGGCGGCGCCGACGGCGACCTTTCACGGCAGCGTCGAGCAGATGCTGGCGCGCATGAAGCTGGAAGACCGCATTGTGCTGCGGGCCCGCCACTTCGGCGCGCTGCCCGAGCTTGCGCTGACCTCGGACCTGCTGTCCATCGTGCCGGAAATGTATGCGCGCAACCTGCGCCAGCGTTACGACTGCCGGGTCTGGGGCATTCCCGGCGTGCCGGCCTACGAGGTCCGCCTGGTCTGGCACAGCAGCACCGACAAGGACCCGGCGCACCAGTGGATGCGCGCGCTGGTGCACAAGCTGTTCAAGCGGCCGGTGCGTGCAGAGGCCCGCTGAGCCGACGGGTTTTGAAGCCGGATGGGCCGCCAGGCCAGGTAAATCAGACGTGAGCAGCTATTGAATGTGTAGCGATCCGGGCGCGTGCCGATTCAAAGACAGGGCCGCAGCGGCTTGCCTTCGAGCTGCGGCTTGAGGGCGTCGAGCTGTGCGCGCAGCGCGGCATCCACCGCGGCGAGCTTGAGGAGCTGGCCGCGTGCCTCGGCGCGCTCCTGCACCACGCGGGCGGTGCGCACGCCCTTGCTGGCAACACGCGCGAGCTCCTTGTCGGCGTCGGCCTGCAGCGCAAAGCTGGCCAGTGCCAGCCCGGGGGCCAGCGCTTCGTTGTTGACCAAGCGGAAGGCCACGCCACGCTGGCGCAACTCGTCGCGCTTCTTGGCCAGCACTTCCTCGCTGGAGTATTTGCCCATGTAGACAATCCAGCGCGCCGGCTCGGCGCTGCTTTCGAATTGCCAGCTGCCGGCGGGCAGTGCTTTTTCCAGGCTGGCCCGCAGCGCCGTGGTCTGTTGCTCGTTGAACAGGCCGGCCTGCAGGCATTCGGGGGCGGCGGCTTCGGCCGTGGCGCTGGCGCCATTGGCCGGGCGGGCGGCGCTGCCGCTGGTCTCCAGTTGCCGGGCTTCGTCGGCCGTCAGCAGGCGGATGGCTTCGGGCCGGATCTGCGTGGCCAGGCGCTGGGGCTCGGTCTGCACGCTGGGCGCCATGCCCAGCGGTGCCAGCGCACCCTGCGACCAGGCGAAGTAGGCGACGTTGGCCAGCGCCAGCAGCAACACCAGCAGCCTCAGCATGGGCGCGCGCTGCCTGCGGTGGGGGGCGTCACGGGCCGGACGCTGACTTCGGAGCTGGTGATTTCTTGCATGCCAGCCGCAGTATGCACCAGCAGCGCGCCGTTTTCACCGACCCCGTGGGCCACGCCTTGGGTGCCGTCGGACAGCTGCACGGCGCGTCCGGCCAGCGCGTCACGCGCCGCAAACCGGGCCTGAAACGGCGCAAAACCAAACAGGCCGAAGGCCTGCACTGCCTGCACCAGCGGCGCCGCCACGCGCAGCAGCGTTTGCGCCACGTCGATGCCGGGCAGCAGTGTCTGCAGGGCGCCGGGCGGCATGGCGGCCGGCTGGCCGGCGCCCGCAGGGGCCAGCGGCTGCGCCATCGGGCGGACATTGATGCCGACGCCGATGACCACATACCGCTGCTCGCCCCAGCTGGCGGTTTCGACCAGGATGCCGGCCAGCTTGGCTTCGCCGCTGGCATCGCTGAGCCACAGGTCGTTGGGCCACTTGAGGCGGATGGCGGGTGCGGCGGGGTTGCCGGGCTCCAGGCTTTCGGCAACGCTGATGCCGACCGCCAGCGACAGGCCCGACCAGTCGGCCGGCTGCAGCGGCAGGCCCAGTGAAAAGGTCAGGCTGTCGCCGACGCTGCTTTGCCAGCTGCGGCCCATGCGGCCACGGCCGGCGGTCTGCTGCTCGGCCACCAGCAGCACGGGCCCGCACGCGTCCGGCCCGGCCGCCCGAAAGCGCCGCATCAGCTCGGTGTTGGTCGAATCCAGCTGCGGCAGCACCTCGACCGTGAAACCGGGCAGCACCGGCGCCACGGCCTCCCAGATGGCCTCGGCGGGCCAGCGGATGGGGGCAGTGGGCGGCGTGTTCATGGGGGGATGGCGTAGGGGATGTTTTCGTCATCCCGGATTCGATCCGGGATCCATGACCGCGAACTGTTTGCGTCGTTCGAGCCGGGGCCATGGATGGCGGGACAGGCCCGCCATGACAAGTCAGGGTTTGCTGCCTTTGGCCGGTTTGCCGGCTTTATCGGCCTTGCCGGCCTTCTTCAGGACTTTCTTGAGTTCCTTGTTGAGCTCTTTCTTGAGCTGCTTGCCCTTCACAGGCTTGTCGGCACCCGAGCCTTTTTCAGGCTTTTTCTTTTTGTCCTTCTTGCCCGGCTTGTCGTCCTTGGGGGCCAGCAGGGTGCCGCGGCAGTTTTTGGCGCCGCACCAGCAGGGGTACTCGGCCAGCAGTTTCTTCGTGTAGGGCGCGTCGATGATCAGGCCGTAGTCGTAAAACAGCTCGTCGCCGGCCGGGATGTTGCGCAGCGCCTTGATGAAGACACGGCCGTCCTGCTCGTCGGCCTCGCAGTTGGGCTTGCAGCTGTGGTTGATCCAGCGTGAGGAGTTGCCGCCGTACTTGGCGTCGATCACATGCTTTTCATCGATATGAAAGTAGAAGGTGTGGTTCGGGTCCTTCGGGTCGTGCGGATGCCGGCGCAGGGCTTCTTTCCAGGTGATCACTTCGCCCACGTATTCGATCAGCGTTTCGCCTTCGGCGAGGTCCTGCACGGCAAACACCCCCTTGCCATGGACGTTGGAGACGCGGGTTTGAATCCGGCGGCCGGCGTCAGGCGCGGGCCTGGCGGGCGGGCTGGAAAGGGGGGCAGAGACCTGAGTTTTTGACACGGCGTATTTTTTTGGTATGGTTAATTCATGCATGTGCGCGCACATGCGGGTGCGCGCGTGCGTACGCGCGAAGCCGCTATTGTAGTGAAGCACGCAAGGAACAAGCCATGTTGAACCGCCGCCAGGCCCTCGAATCCGTCGCCGCGCTGGCCGCCGCGGGCTGCGGGCTGCCCACGTGGGCCAGGGGCTCGGACAGCCCCCTGCCCCAGGTCGGCAGCACCCTGGCGTTGCCGGCCTTGAGCCTGCTGGATGGACGCCCCTGGACGCCCGAGCTGGTGCAGGGAAAGGTGCTTGTGGTGTACTGGTGGGCCAGCTGGTGCCCTTTTTGTGCGGTTCAGTCGCCCCACATCGAGGCTTTATGGCGGGCGCAGAAGGCGCGCGGCCTGGAGGTTCTGGCGCTGTCGGTGGATAAGGAGGCCGCTGCGGCGGTCAACTATATGAAGGCCCGGGGCTACAGCTTTCCCGCCGGGATGCTGACCCCCGACGTGGCCAAAGTGCTGCCCAAACCGGACGGTCTGCCGGTGGTGGTGGTTGTGAAAGTCAGTGGCAAGCGTGGAAAAGTCCTGTTTGCCGAAGCCGGGGAAATGTTCCCCGCAGATGTAGAAGGTTTGAAGAAGTACTTATGAAAACGCTGGTGATTGCAGAAAAACCCTCGGTCGCACAGGACATTGTGCGGGCGATGACGCCGACCGCGGGCAAGTTTGAAAAGCACGACGAGTACTTTGAAAGCGATGACTGGCTGGTCACCTCGGCCGTGGGTCACCTGGTGGAAATCCAGGCGCCGGAGGAGTTTGATGTCAAGCGCGGCAAGTGGAGTTTTGCCAACCTGCCGGTGATCCCGCCCTACTTTGACTTGAAGCCGATGGACAAGACGAAGACGCGGCTCAATGCCATCGTCAAGCTGACCAAACGCAAGGACGTGGGCGCCCTCGTCAACGCCTGCGACGCGGGCCGCGAGGGTGAGCTGATCTTCCGCCTGATCCAGCAGTACGCCAAGAGCGCGCACCCGGTCAAACGGCTGTGGCTGCAGTCCATGACGCCGGCTGCGATCCGCGAAGGGTTTGACAGCCTGCGCACCGATGCGCAGATGCTGCCGCTGGCCGATGCGGCGCGTTGCCGCTCGGAGGCCGACTGGATGGTCGGCATCAACGGCACGCGCGCCATGACGGCCTTCAACTCGCGCGACGGCGGCTTCTTCCTGACGACCGTGGGACGCGTGCAGACGCCGACGCTCTCGGTGGTGGTTGAGCGTGAGGAAAAAATCCGCAAGTTCGTCTCCCGGGACTACTGGGAAATCCACGCGAGTTTTCTGGCCGAAGCCGGCGAGTACCCGGCCAAGTGGTTTGACCCGAAGTGGAAGAAGGCCGCCGCGAATGCAGACAACGCCGAGCCCGATGCCGAGCTGAAAGCCGACCGCGTCTGGTCCGAGCGCGAGGCGCTGGCGATTGCCGACGCCGTGCGCGGCAAGGCCGCCACCGTGACGGAGGAAAGCAAGCCGACCACGCAGGCCGCGGGGCTGCTGTTTGACCTGACCTCGCTGCAGCGCGAGGCCAACGGCAAATTCGGCTTTTCCGCCAAGACCACGCTGTCGATTGCACAGAGCCTGTACGAACGCCACAAGGCGCTGACCTACCCGCGTACCGATTCGCGCGCGTTGCCGGAAGACTATGTGCCGGTGGTCAAGCAGACCTTTGAAATGCTGGCTGCCAGTTCCATGAAACACCTGGCCCCGCACGCGGCCACGGCGCTCAAGGGCAACTACATCAAGCCGAGCAAGCGCATTTTCGACAACAGCAAGGTGAGTGATCACTTTGCGATCATCCCCACGCTGCAGGCGCCCAGCGGCCTGAGCGACGCCGAACAAAAGCTGTACGACCTGGTGGTGCGCCGCTTCATGGCGGTGTTTTTCCCGAGCGCCGAATACCTGGTGACCACGCGGATTTCGCAGGCGGTGGGCCACAGCTTCAAGACCGAGGGCAAGGTGCTGGTCAAGCCAGGCTGGCTGGCAATTTACGGCAAGGAAGCGGCCGATGAAGTGGCCGACGCCAAGGAAGGCGACAAGGGCCAGAGCCTGGTGCCGGTCAAACCCGGCGAGATGGTGCGCGCCGAGGTGGTGGAAGCCAAAGGGCTCAAGACGCGGCCGCCGGCAAGGTATTCGGAAGCCACGCTGCTGGGCGCGATGGAAGGCGCCGGCAAGACGATTGACGACGACGAGCTGCGTGAAGCCATGCAGGAAAAAGGCCTGGGCACGCCGGCCACGCGCGCGGCCACCATCGAGGGCCTGATCAACGAGAAATACATGCTGCGCGAAGGCCGCGAGCTGATCCCGACGGCCAAGGCCTTTCAGCTCATGACCTTGCTGCGCGGCCTGGGCGTGGAAGAACTTTCGCGCGCCGACCTGACCGGCGAGTGGGAATACAAACTCGCGCAGATGGAACACGGCAAGCTGAGCCGCGAGACCTTCATGGCCGAGATTGCCGCCATGACCAAGAACCTCGTCGACAAGGCCAAGGGTTACGACAAGGACACGATTCCCGGCGACTACGCCACGCTGAGCGCGCCCTGCCCCAACTGCGGCGGCGTGATCAAGGAAAACTACCGGCGCTACACCTGTGTGGGCAAGAAAGGCGACGATGGTTGCGGCTTCTCGTTCGGCAAGACGCCGGCCGGGCGCACCTTCGAGGTGGCCGAGGTCGAGCAGTTCCTGCGCGACAAGCGGATCGGGCCGCTGGACGGCTTCCGCTCCAAGGCCGGCTGGCCTTTCACGGCCGAGATGGTCATCAAGTTCGACGAAGAGACGAAGAACTACAAGCTCGAGTTTGATTTCGGCGACGACAAGGCCGGCGAAACCGGCGAGATCGTCGATTTCAGCGCCCAGCAGTCGCTGGGCGCCTGCCCCAAGTGCGGCGCGGGCGTGTTCGAACACGGCAAGAATTACGTCTGTGAAAAGTCGGTGCCGACCAACGCGCAGCCAACGCCGAGCTGCGACTTCAAGACCGGCCAGATGATCCTGCAGCAGCCGGTTGAGCGCGAGCAGATGGTCAAGCTGCTCACGACCGGCAAGACCGACCTGCTCGACAAGTTCGTCTCCATGCGCACGCGCCGTCCCTTCAAGGCCATGCTGGCCTGGGACGCAGAAGCCGGCAAGGTCAACTTCGAGTTTGCGCCGTCCAAGTTTCCGCCGCGCAAAACCGCCGGCCCGCCGCGCACCGGCACGGTGAAAACGCCGTTCGGGAAAACCGTGGCCGCCAAAAAAGCGGCCGGACCCGCCGTCAAAAAGGTGGTGGCCAAGAAAGTCGCGGCCAAAAAGGCCCCCGCAGCCAAAACCGCCAAGCCGAAAGTGCCACGCGTGGCCAAGCCCGGCAGCGGCCTGAAACCCAGCGATGCCCTGGCCGCGGTGATAGGCGCCGAGCCGGTGGCCCGCACCCAGGTCATCAAGAAGCTGTGGGACTACATCAAGGCCGAAGGCCTGCAGGACGCGGCGAACAAACGCGCCATCAACGCCGATGCCAAGCTACTGGCCGTGTTCGGCAAGCCGCAGGTGACGATGTTTGAGTTGGCGGGAATTGTCGGGAAGCACCTGAGCTGACGCGCAGGTTCTCCGCTGCCCGAGGGCCGACCGTGGATGGCCGGTGGGCAGCGGAAAGGTGTCAGAGGGCCATCAGTTGGCGGTCATGCGCAGTTTCTGGTCGAGGAACTCGTTGGTGAACATGGCTGCCGGCTCGAACGGCTTGTCGATGCCAATCAGGTCTTTCACCAAGTCATAGTCGGCCTTCACGCGAGCGTTGTCAAAGCTGCCCAGGGCAACCTTGGTCGTGGCGTCGTCCCGCATCAGTTGCTTGATGCGTTCCCACTGGTCGCGCTGGTTGTCCGGGCTCAAGCCGCTGACATCGGCGGTCAGTGCCTGCAGGCAGGGGGAAAAATCCTTGACGCATTCCGCATAGGCGCGTTGCGTCACGGCGACAAATTTCTTGATGCGTTCCGTATTGGCGGCCAGATAGGCGCCGTTGACCACAAACGCATTGCCATACACATTGACACCGATCGAGCGCCAAGCCACAAAGCCCAGGTCGGCGCCGAATTCGCGAACCTTCAGGTCATGTTCGTTGTAGAAGTCGCTGATGATGTCGACCGACTTGCTTTTCAGCGCGGCGACCTTGGCCGGAGGGCTGATATTCACAAAGGTCACGGCGGTCGGCGCCAAGCCGGTTTTTTTGGCGAAGGCGGGCCACATCAGGCGCGAGGCATCGCCGGGTGGGTTGCCGATCTTGCGTCCGGCAAAGTCCTTGGGGCCATTGATTCCGGACGATTTGAGCCAGTAAAAGCCTTGCGGGGAATTGGCGTAAATCACCATGACTGCCTTGAGGTCTGCGCCTTTGCCTTTGGCCTGCATGGCTGTGGGAAGGTCGGCAATACCGACGTCGGCGCCGCCCGAGCCCACGCGTTGTGCTGCCACGCCAGAGCCCCTGCCGGCCTCGATCTTGAGGTCGATCCCGGCGTCGCTGTACCAGCCTTTGGATTTTGCGTAGTAGATCGGCGAATGATCAGCCGTGGGGGTCCAGTTCAACATCAGGCTCATGGGGTCTGCCGCCATGGCAAAGGAGGCGCTTGTCGCCAACAATACGGTGGCCGCGGATTTCACTAGACTTCGCATGGGTTCAACTCCAGAAATGAATGATTGATCGGATTGGGCGCTTTCCAGTTTATATTACCAACTGTTTGGTTGAGAAGCAAATATGGCCACTTTATTGAAAACTCCTGAGCCTGCACTGCAGACGCCCAGGCGCGATGCCTCGGTCGCCAGGGCAGCCCTCATCGCGGCTGCCGTGGCGGAGTTCTCGCGCAAGGGCTTTGCCGGAGCGCGTGTGGACGAGATCGCGGCGGCGGCAGGTGTCAACAAGCAGCTGGTCTACCACTATTTCGACAGCAAGCAGGGGCTTTACCTTGTGGCGCTGGAGTCGGTTTACGCCGAAATACGGGAAAAGGAGCAGAAGCTGTCACTGGGGGCGCTGGAGCCCATGGAGGCCATGGCCCAGCTCGTGGGATTCTCATTTGACTACCTCGCTGAGCATCCGGAATTCATCGCGCTGCTGACCGACGAGAACCGCAACCAGGGCAGTCACATCCTGGCGTCCGAGCGCCTGCAGAAGATGCACTCGCCCTTCATCGAGATGCTGGAAGCCACGCTCGAGCGTGGCGTGGCCGCGGGGGTATTCCGTTCTGACTTTGACGCGATCAACCTCTATATCTCCGTCGCCGGCATTTCGTATTTCTTCTTTTCGAACAACCATACGCTTTCGGCCATCTTCGGCAAGCCGCTGGGCTCGCGCGGTGCCTTGGTGCAACGCCGTCGCCATGTGATCGAGTTTGCGCTCAATGCCCTGAGGCCCTGACGCCCCATGGACCCTTGTAGCGTGGATCTGGCCTGTCGATGACCCTCAGCGTTCTGGATGTCTTCAAAATTGGTATCGGCCCGTCGAGTTCGCACACGGTAGGCCCCATGCGCGCTGCTGCCCGTTTTGTGCGCTGGCTGGCGCAGGGCGGGCTGCTCGAGCAAACCGCCGCAGTGCGAACCGAGCTTTATGGCTCGCTGGGCGCTACCGGCAAGGGCCATGGCAGTGGAAAAGCCGTGATTCTGGGTCTGCTGGGCGAGGAGCCGGACCGCGTGGACACGTCAACGATGGATGCGCGGCTGGCGCAGATTCGCAGCGACCAGAGCCTGCGCCTGCAGGGCGCCCACACCGTGCGTTTTGTCGAAGCTGAACATCTGCTGTACTACCGCAAAAGCCTGCCGTTTCATCCCAACGGCATGCGTTTTGTCGCCCTGTCTGCCGACGGTGCCGTGCTGTGCACGCGCGACTATTACTCGGTGGGCGGCGGCTTTGTGGTGGATGACGGCGCCCAGGCGCTGGTGGAGCTTGGCGCGCCTGTGCCTTACCCTTTCACCACAGGTGACCAGCTCCTGGGCCTGTGCCATACGCGGGGCCTGTCCGTCAGCGCGCTGATGCGCGCCAATGAAGCGGCGTTGCGGCCGGATAGCGATACCTCGGCTGGTCTGGCGCGTATCTGGACCGTGATGCAGGAATGTGTGCGCAGCGGGTGCGCCCTGGAGGGTGTGTTGCCCGGGCCCATGCGTCTCAAGCGCCGCGCCCCCGACCTGCTGCGTCAGCTGCACAGCCAGCCCCAGGCCGGGCTGACCGATCCCCTGGTGGTGCTTGACTGGGTGAGCCTTTATGCCTTGGCCGTCAACGAGGAAAACGCCGGCGGCGGGCGCGTGGTGACAGCGCCGACCAACGGCGCGGCCGGCATCATCCCGGCGGTGCTGCATTACTACACCCGCTTCATCCCTGGGGCGAATGCCGAAGGTGTGGAGCGGTTTTTGCTGACGGCTGCAGCGATCGCCCTCCTGTATAAGGAAAACGCTTCGCTCTCAGGCGCCGAAGTGGGCTGCCAGGGCGAGGTTGGCGTGGCTTGTTCGATGGCTGCGGGTGCGCTGGCCGAGGTGCTGGGCGGCACACCGGCACAGGTGGAGAACGCCGCGGAGATCGGCATGGAGCACAACCTGGGCCTGACCTGCGATCCGGTGGGTGGCCTGGTGCAGGTTCCCTGCATAGAGCGCAACGCCATGGGGGCGACCAAAGCCATCAATGCCGCGCGCATAGCGCTGCGCGGTGACGGCAGCCATTCGGTGTCGCTGGACCAGGTCATCAAGACCATGCGTGAGACAGGCGCCGACATGAAGACCAAGTACAAGGAGACTTCGCGCGGTGGCCTGGCGGTCAACGTGATCGAGTGTTAGTCCCGCGCGCTGCCGGTTGCGCCTGTTGAGTTGAAATTAATTCAACTAGTTGGTTGACAGCAAGTCGAGGCAAATCTATTATTCGCGAATGACTGTTTGCGCGAAGGAATTCACATGAAGGCTCTCCTCGATGGTGTGGCGTTGGCTGTTGCACCGGAGTCGGACGGCAGCGGGCCACCCTGGCGGCGCTGGGGAATCATTGTGGGCATCCATCTGGCCGGCGTGTTGCTCTGGGAAGCCGTGGTGCGCATTTTCGCCATCCAGTCCTTCATCCTTCCGGCGCCCTCGCGTGTGCTGGCGACCCTGGGCAATACCAACCTGAGCTGGCTCAGCAACACCACGGTCACGGCGATCGAGATTTTCGGTGGCTATGCCTTGGGGCTGGTGCTGGGCATCCTGTGCGCCCTGCTGTTCATCACCAGCCGCCGGCTCACGCTGCTGGTGTTTCCGGTGCTGGTCACGCTGAACATGATTCCCAAGGTGGCGCTCGGGCCGCTGGTCATCGTCTGGTTCAGCTACGGCATAGGCACCAATATCCTGATTACCTTCAGCCTTTGCTTCTTCCCCATCCTGCTGACCACCATTCGCGGCCTCAATGAGACCGAGCCCGAGCTGCTTGACCTGGTGCGCGCCCTCAAAGGCTCACGCTGGCAGCTGTTTCGCTACATCCAGCTGCCGGGCTCCCTGCCCTATGTGTTTTCCGGGATGAAAGTCGCCACCATCCTGGCGGTGGCCGGCGCTGTTGTCGGCGAGTTCATCGCTTCCGACAAGGGCCTGGGTTACCTGATGATCCAGCTGCAGGCCTCGCTCGACACCCCTGCCGTTTTCATGGCCGTGCTGCTCATCACCGGGCTGGGCGTGCTGCTTTACCTGCTGGTCCTCCTGCTGGAGCGGCTCTTCATCACTCAAGACGCAAGAATTCAATGACCCACCTGTCAAATCCCTCCCCCACCGTGCTGGAGGACCTGCCCTTTCCCGAAAGTTTTGCCGACGAGCAGGCGCTGGAGGACTACCTGGCCACGCCCTCGCTTGATCTGGTCCGGGATCTGGCGCGCCTCGACGGCGACCTGATGATTCTGGGTGCGGGCGGAAAAATGGGACCCACCCTGGCGCGCCTGGCACGCAATGCCATGCCCGGGCGCCGTGTGATCGCCGTGGCCCGCTTCAGCGAACCCGGTGTGCGGGAGATGCTGGAAAAACACGGCATCGACACCATCAGCTGCGACCTGCTGGACCGCGCTGCCATGGCCGCCTTGCCGCAGTGCGCCAATGTGGTGTTCATGGCCGGACGCAAGTTCGGCGCCGACGCCAACAACCCGCTGACCTGGGCCATGAACGCCCACGTGCCGGCCCTGGTCGCCGAGACCTTCAAAACGGCGCGCATCGTGGCTTTTTCCACCGCCTGTGTCTATCCCTTTGTGCCGGTCATCAGCCAGGGTTCCGCCGAAGACTCGTCCCTGAGCCCCCCCGGCGAATACGCCAACTCCTGTGTCGGGCGTGAGCGCATGTTCGAATATTTTTCTCAGCTTCATGGCACGCCGGGCCGCCTGTTCCGCCTGAGCTACGCGATTGACCTGCGTTATGGCGTGCTGGCGGATGTGGCCACCAAGGTGTGGCAAGGCGAGCAGATTGACGTGACCATGGGCCATGTCAACGTGATCTGGCAAGGCGACGCCAACGCGCAGGCCCTGCGCTGCCTGGCCGCCGCGACCGTGCCGACCTCGCCCCTGAACGTGAGCGGGCCCGAGACCACCTCCATCCGCTGGCTGGCGCAGGAGTTTGCGCGCCACTTCGGCAAGCCCGCCCACATCGTCGGCGAGGAAGCGCCCACCGCCTGGCTCATGAACACCGGGGAGGCCGAGCGCCTGTTCGGCTACCCGCGTGTATCGCTGTCGCGCCAGATCGGCTGGGTGGCGGACTGGATTTCCCGCGAGCAGCGCCTGTACGGCAAACCGACCAAGTTCGAATCACGCGATGGCAAATACTGACGCGGCCGTCGTTGTCGAAACGCTGGGGCCGCTGACACCCGCCGTGCAGGCCGGGCTGGACGCCCTGGTGCTGCAAAGCGGCTGGAACCAGACGCCGCAGGACTGGGCGATTTTTTCGCGCGAAGGCACGGTCTGCGTCGTGCGCGATGCGCAGGGTCGCATCATAGCCAGTGGCGCGGTGTTGCCCCATGGCCCGCAAGTCGCCTGGATCAGCATGATCCTGGTGGCGCCCGATCTTCGCGGCCGGGGCCTGGGCCGCGCGGTGTTTTTGCACTGCCTGGCCCTGGTGAAAGACGGCGGGCGCACCGCCTGCCTGGACGCCACACCCGACGGCCAGCGCATCTACAGCCACTTCGGCTTTGCGCCGGTGTACGGGTTGACACGCTGGCAGCGCGCAGCCCGGCCGCAGGCCGTGCCGGCCGCGCGCAGCCAACAGCTTCCCGACGCGCAGGCGCTCGCCGCGCTGGATGCGCAGGCGCTGGGCGCGCCACGCCATGCACTGTTGGCGGATTTCCTGGCGCGGCCGGCCGCTGCCTGTGTGCGCAGCAGCGAGGGTTTTGCCATCGTGCGCCGCGGGCGCATCGCGCACCAGATCGGCCCCTTGCTGGCGCTCAATGAAGCCAGCGCCGCCGAACTGATGACACGCGCCGTGCAGGGCTTGGCGGGCCCGGTTTTCATCGATGTGCCCGATGAACGCGCCTTGCTGGCCCGCCAGCTTCACGACGCTGGCTTCACGCCGCAGCGCAGTTTCATGCGCATGGTGCTGGGCGACCAGCCGCTGCAGGGACAGACCCATTTCATTCACGCGATTGCGGGTCCGGAATTCGGATAAGCCGCTGCACCACAGATACAGGAGTTCCCATGCCATTGAAACGATCCGACCTGCCTGAAGACGTGCTGGCGCTGCTGGCGCAAGGCACGGTGATTCCCGCGCACCCGCTGGCACTCGATGCCGGGCGCCAGTTCGATCGCCAGCGCCAGCGCGCGTTGACGCGTTATTACGTGGATGCCGGCGCCGGCGGCCTCGCCGTGGGCGTCCACACCACGCAGTTCAGCATCCGCGAGCGTGGCCTGTACGAGCCGGTGTTGCGCGCCGCCATGGAAGACCGGCTGACCTGGTCCAGCCGTCCCATGGTCATGATTGCCGGCCTGTGCGGCAGCACGGCCCAGGCGCGCACCGAGGCGCAAACCGCAGTGGGGCTGGGTTACCACGCCGGGCTGCTGAGCCTGGCGGCGCTGGCCCATTCTTCCGAGGAAGAGCTGATTGCGCACTGCGAAGCCGTGGCGCAAGAGATCCCGCTGATTGGTTTTTACCTGCAGACGGTGGTGGGCGGACCGGTGTTGTCCAGCGATTTCTGGCGCCGTTTTTCCCTGATCCCGAACGCCCTGGCCATCAAGGTCGCTCCCTTCAACCGCTACCGCAGCATCGACGTGGTGCGCGGCTTGGTCGATGCACGTGCCGAGGAGCGCGTTTTCCTCTACACCGGCAACGATGACCATATCGTGCTCGACCTGGCCCTGCCGTTTGTCGTCATGCGCGACGGCCAGCCCGTGACCGTGCGTTTTCGCGGCGGCTTGCTGGGCCACTGGTCGGTGTGGACGGCCAGCGCCGTCAGCCAGCTGGCACAGATCAAGGCCGAACTGGCGGCCAACGGCGGCGTGTTGAGTCCGCACCTGCTGGCGCTCGATTCGCGGGTGACCGACTGCAACAGCGCCTTCTTCGACGTGGCCAACAACTTCCATGGCTGTATTGCCGGGTGCCACGAGGTGTTGCGGCGCCAGGGCCTGCTTGAAGGCATCTGGTGCCTGGACCCGGCCGAAGGCCTGGGCCCGGGCCAGGTCGGTGAGATCGATCGCGTCTACCAGGCCCACGGCGACCTTGGCGACGACGCCTTTGTGCGCAGGAACCTGCAGCGGTGGTTGGCATGAGCGCGGCTTTCAGCCTTCCTGTGCGGGGCGAGGCTCTGATCAGCATAAACCAGTTGCGTAAGGTCTACCGCAAGGGCGCACAGGAGTTCCTCGCGATCTCCGACGTCACCCTGGACATCCACGAGGGCGACATGGTGTCGCTGGTCGGTCCCTCGGGTTGCGGCAAGTCCACGCTGCTGAAGATACTCGCCGGCCTGCATGGCCACGACGGCGGCACCCTGCAGATAGGCGGCCCCGGCGGCGCGGCCTTCAACCCGGGGCGCGACGTAGGCATGGTGTTCCAGCAGCCGCTGCTGCTGAAGTGGCGCAACATCCTGGACAACGTGTTGCTGCCCGCCGACATCCTCGGGCTGCCGCGCAAGGCGGCAGTGGAACGCGCACATGGGCTGCTCGAGATGGTGGGCCTGACCGGTTTTGCCGACAAGCACCCGTACGAGCTGTCGGGTGGCATGCAGCAGCGCGCCTCCATTGCCAGGGCCCTGATTCACGACCCCAAGCTGGTGCTGATGGACGAGCCCTTCGGCGCACTGGATGCGCTGACCCGCGAAAAAATGAATCTGGAGATGCTGCGCATCTGGGAGCAAAGCCGCAAGACCTTTGTGGTGGTGACCCACAGCATCCAGGAGGCGGTGTTTCTCGGTTCGCACTGCGCGGTGTTGACCGCCGGACCGGCGCGCATGGCCGACTTTTTTGCCATCGACCTGCCCGAGCCGCGCAAGCTGCACCTCAAAACGACGCCCGCCTTTGGCGCCTACGTGACGCGGATTTACGACCTGCTGGGTGTGGAATAAAACGGCACCGCGGCCGCCTGGTAGTCGCTCCGGGCGTCGATTGCTATAAAAGTAATAGCAAGCTACGCAATTCGTGTAGTGGTTGCAGCCATTTTGTATGAAATTCGGGCCTCAGTCCTGCTGCACGGGCCGGTCCATCATGCCGGCGCCGTGGGCCTTGCTTTCGCCTCTGTCACTGCAGAAAGAAAATCTTCCAGCACCGCCGCATCGTCAATCGTGTCCGACCCCGGCTGGTGGAACTCGGGGTGCCACTGCAGCGCCGCAATGTAGCTTTTCGACTTGTCCTTGCGGCGTATGGCTTCCACCATGCCGTCGGGCACGCTGAAGGCCTCGGCCTCGAACTCGGGCGCCAGGTCCTTGATGCCCTGGTGGTGAATGCTGTTGACGCGGGCGCGTTCCACGCCGGGGTACAGGCGCGACAGCTGCGTGCCCTGCACAAACTCCACGCTGTGGAAGTTCTGGTCGTAACTCACCGCGTCGCGATGCAGGAAGGATTCGGGCACCTGGGTGGCAATGTCCTGGTACAGCGTGCCGCCGAAGGCCACGTTGAGCAGCTGCAGGCCGCGGCAGATGCCGAACACCGGCTTGCCGGCTTTTTCGAAGGAGGCGACCATGGCCTTGTCGTAGTCGTCGCGCACGCGGTCGCCGGACCAGCGTTCTTCGAGCGGCTCTTCGCCGTAGCTGCCGGGCCAGACATCGGCGCCGCCGTGCAGCACCAGGCCGTCGAGCCACTGGGCATAGTCGTCAAAGCCCACATCGCCGCGCTGCGTGGCGCCGGTCGGGCAGGGCACCATCACCACCATCGCGCCGGAGGACATGATCCAGTGGGCGACCGACTGCTCGACGTACTGCAGGGTTTTGCCGGTGAACAGCGAGCGTGTCGGGTCGGCGTGTGAAAAGCAGGCCGAGAGGCCGATCTTGAGCCGGGTGCGCATGTGGCGCTGGCTGTTCATGGCTGTCGTTTTGCGCATCGCGGATCCAGTGGCAGGTCGTCGGTTCGGGGGCCGTGCCCAGTGTAGTGACGTGCCGGCTTTTATTCCCGCGGCAGGTCGGCAAACCCCATGAACCGGACGGTGATGCGTGTCCCCGGGGGCGTGTGTCCGGGCAGGGCGTCATCGACCGCGACCGTGGCGCCATGCTGTTTGGCGATTTCCTCCACGATGGCCAGCCCCAGCCCCGAACCGTCGACATTGGTGCCGAGTGCGCGGTAAAACGGCTGCAGCACCAGCTCGCGCTCGACGGCCGGGATGCCCGGGCCCGAGTCCTCGACCTGCAGCACCACCACGCCGCTGAAGCGATCGGTCAGCAGCCGCACCGTGACCTGCCCGCCCTCGGGTGTGTAGTTGAGCGCGTTGTCGAGCAGGTTGCGCGCCAGCTCTTTGAGCAGGGTGGGGTTGGCTTCCAGCATGTTGGCGGCCTCGCCGGCCGGCGGGCCTTCGTAGCCGAGGTCGATGCGTTTTTCCAGTGCCCGCGGCACCGAGTCCTGGATGGCCTCGGCCAGGATGTGCACCAGGTCCAGCCGCTGCTTGGCCAGGCTGCGGCCCGTGGTTTCGGCGCGGGCCAGGGCCAGCAACTGGTTCACGGTGTGGGTGGCGCGGATGCTGGCACGGCCAATCTGTTTGAGGGATTTTTTCAGTTCGTCGGCGTCGGTCTCGCGCTGCGCCAGGTCGGCCTGCATGCGCAGCCCGGCCAGCGGGGTCTTGAGCTGGTGGGCGGCATCGGCCAGGAAACGTTTTTGCGTGCTCAGCAGCACCTTGAGCCGGCCCAGCAGGTCGTTGATGGACGACACCAGTGGCGCGACTTCTTCGGGCACGATGCTTTCGTCGAGCGGGCTCATGTCGTCTGACTTGCGTGCGCGTATGCGTTTTTCCAGCTGGTCCAGCGGCTTGATGCCGCGCACCAGCGCCAGCCAGACCAGCAACACGGCCAGCGGCAGCGTGACAAACTGCGGCACCATCACGCCCTTGACGATCTCGGTGGCCAGCGTCTTGCGCTTTTCCAGTGTCTCGGCCACCTGCACCAGGACCGGGTGGCCGCCCGGCACGTCGGTCTTGATCCAGGTGTAGGCCACACGAACGTCCTGCCCCTGCATGATGTCCTCGCGCAGCCGCACTTCGCCGTCAAAGGTCATCTCCTCGTCCGTCGGCAGCGGCAGATCGTGTTCGCCGCTGATGTATTCACCGCGCGCGCCCAGCACCTGGTAGAACACCAGGTCGGTGTCATCGGCACGCAGGATTTCGCGCGCCGGCGCGGTCAGGTTGAACTGCACCTGCTGGTTCTTGACCACGATCAGCTTGGACAGCGCCTGCACGTTGTATTCGAGCGCGCGGTCAAACGGCTTGCCGGCAATGTTCTGCGCCACCAGCCAGGTCAGCGCCAGGCTGATCGGCCACAGCAGCAGCAGCGGCGTGAGCATCCAGTCGAGGATCTCGCCGAACAGGCTGCGCCGTTCGCGCTGGAAGAGCCTCAAAGCCATAAAGGTGTTGGCCCCCACGCTCCCCACTGCGTGTGGTTCGCTGCCCCCCGAGGGGGCGCTACGCCTGCGGCCCGGCCCTTCGGCAGGCTCAGGACAGGCCAAGGCCGGTTCCGCGGCCCCTGCTGGTAAAGGCGGAGGCCAGCCACGGAGCTACACGCAGTGAGCGAGCGTGGAGGCTCCATCTAGCCTGGGATCTTCTCTAGGCAGTAGCCCAAGCCGCGCACCGTCGCAATCCGCACCGGGCCCTTTTCAATCTTCTTGCGCAGCCGGTGGATGTAGACCTCGATCGCGTTGTTGCTGACTTCCTCGCCCCACTCACACAGGCGCTCAACCAGCTGGTCCTTGCTGACGAGGCGGCCGGCGCGCTGCAGCAGCACCTCCAGCAGGCCGAGTTCGCGTGCCGACAGTTCCAGCATCTGGCCGTCAATCGTCGCCACGCGTCCGGCCTGGTCGTACACCAGCGGGCCGTGCTTGATGGTGCTGCTGGCGCCGCCCATGCCGCGCCGGATCAGCGCGCGCACGCGGGCTTCGAGTTCCTGCAGGGAAAAAGGCTTGGCCATGTAGTCGTCGGCACCGTAGTCCAGGCCCTTGACGCGCTCCTCGACGCTGTCGGCGGCGGTGAGGATCAGCACCGGCATGGCCGAGCCGCGTGCGCGCAGTCGCTTGAGCACTTCCAGCCCATGCATGCGCGGCAGGCCCAGGTCCAGGATCAAGAGGTCGAACTCGGTGTTGGTCATCAGCGCGGCATCGGCTTCGGTGCCGCTGGCCACGTGGTCGGCCGCCGCGCCAGAGGCTCGCAGCGTACGCAGCAAGCCATCGGCCAGGACCTGGTCATCTTCGGCAATCAATATGCGCATGTTTGTCTCCTGACGGGGGTGCCCCCGCGCGGTCCGGCGGAACGCTCAGGGCGAAACGGCTCTGTGGCCTGTTTTTCAAATTCTAGGCTTTTATCCCCTCTGGTTTGCTGACTGGCTGAGTCCCCACGCTTTTCACGTGTAATGCGCTGTGCCAATGCCTGCCCTGTCTTGCCGCGCAGGGGTTGTGCATAGTGAGCGACCGTGGGGGCTCTTCTACCCGGCATAGGCTTCCAGGCCCAGCGCCACCACGGTGGCGACGTCGGTGCCTACGGCCTGGCGGAACTCGGTTTCCGCTTGCGCGACTGCCGTGCGAAACGCCTGCAGCCAGAGCAGGCCCGATTCGGTGAACATCACGATGCGTGCACGTTTGTCGTAGGGGTCGGGCTCGCGCGTGACCAGGCCCCAGGCTTCGCACTGGTCCACCAGGTCGCCCATGGCCTGCTTGCTCATGCCGGCGCTGTGCGCCAGGGCGGTCAGGCGCGAACCACCGACCGCCAGGTGCCGCGTGATGTGGATGTGTGCCGCACCCACCTGCGCGCGTGCCGCCAGATTCGACAGCGCCAGCGGCACGTCCACGTTGCGCGCCATCAGCACCAGCACCCGCTCGTCGAAGCGCCGCAGGGCGTGGCCCAGCAGGCGGCCCAGGTGGGTGAGACGCCAGTTTTCCTCGTCAGCGGGGGCGCTGACGGATGCGGGAATGGGACTTGAATCCATGTGGAAATGATAGGCCTGATTGATCAGGCAAACTGACTAAAAACAGGGTTTACTTATTTATATGGCGGCCATAAAGTACTGGTCATGCATCCAGCGCTGTGATTAAAAGCAGATTCTGGCTCCAGAGCAAAAGTTTCACACCACTGATTTTTCAAGGAGTTTTTCATGGACCTGCCGAACAAGACCAACCCTGCCCTGAACACCGAAAAAGCCAAGGCCCTGCAAGCCGCCCTGGCCCAGATCGAGAAGCAGTTCGGCAAAGGCACCATCATGAAACTGGGCGCCGGCGAGGTGATTGAGGACATCCAGGTGGTCTCCACCGGCTCGCTGGGCCTGGACATCGCGCTCGGCGTCGGCGGCCTGCCACGCGGCCGTGTCGTGGAAATTTACGGCCCGGAATCGTCCGGCAAAACCACGCTGACCCTGCAGGTGATTGCCGAAATGCAGAAGCTCGGCGGCACCTGCGCCTTTGTCGATGCTGAACACGCGCTGGACATCCAGTACGCGCAAAAACTCGGCGTGAACCTGCAGGAGCTGCTGATTTCCCAGCCCGACACCGGCGAACAGGCGCTGGAAATCGTTGATTCGCTGACCCGCTCCGGCGCGGTGGACCTGATCGTGGTCGACTCGGTGGCGGCGCTCACGCCCAAGGCCGAGCTCGAAGGCGAAATGGGCGACTCCCTGCCCGGCCTGCAGGCCCGGCTGATGAGCCAGGCGCTGCGCAAGCTGACGGCCCACATCAAGAAGGCCAACTGCATGGTCATCTTCATCAACCAGATCCGCATGAAGATCGGCGTGATGTTCGGTAGCCCCGAAACCACCACCGGCGGCAATGCGCTGAAGTTTTACGCCTCGGTGCGCCTGGACATCCGCCGCATCGGCTCGATCAAAAAGGGCGAGGAGGTGGTCGGCAACGAAACCCGCGTCAAGGTGGTCAAGAACAAGGTGGCCTCACCGTTCAAGATGGCGGAGTTCGACATCCTCTACGGCGAGGGCATCAGCCGCCTGGGCGAGGTGCTGGACTTGGGCGTGGCCGGCCATATCGTCGAGAAAGCCGGTGCCTGGTACGCCTTCAACGGCGAAAAAATCGGCCAGGGCCGCGACAACTCGCGTGAATTCCTGAAAGAAAACCCGGAACTGGCGATGGAAATCGAAAACAAGGTGCGCGAGTCGCTGGGCATCCCCTTGATCCAGGAGGCGGTCGGCAACAAGCCGGAAAAGGCGGAGAAGGCCGAAAAAGCACCCAAAGTCGCTGCAGCTTGAGCGGGTGGGGCTGGTGCCGATGACATGTCAAATCAGGCCTCAGCCATTGTCTGCTCTACGCAAACAGCTATCAAAACTGTAGTGATCAAGGGCGAGGTTTTGGCATGACACCGGACAAGACTCCCGCGGCACCGGGTTTCGGCCTGTCCCTCAAAGGCCGGGCCTTGCGCTGTCTCGCTCAACGCGAACACTCGCGCAGCGAGCTGGAGCGCAAGCTGGCTGCACATGCCGAATCGCCCGCGCAGCTGGCCCAGGTGCTGGACGACCTGCAGGCCAAGGACTTCATCAGCGAGGCGCGGGTGGTGGAATCAGTCATCAACCGGCGCGCCGCGCGTTTTGGCGCTGCGCGCATCCGCCATGAGTTGCAGGGCAAGGGGCTGGCGGCCGAGGCGGTGGCCGAGGCGGTCAGCAGCCTGAAAGCCAGTGAAGTCGAACGCGCCCGCGAGGTCTGGCGCAAGAAGTTCGGCGAGCCGGCGGCAGATGCCGCGGCGCGCGGCAAACAGATGCGTTTTCTGGCGGCACGGGGTTTTGGCGCGGAGGCGATCCGCCGTGTGGTGTCGCAGGCCGAAGACGAGTAGCAAGTCACCCGCGTCTCATGCCAGCAGGGGCCGCGGGACTGGCTCTGCCAGACCGCAGGCGCAGCGCCCCCTCGGGGGGTAGGAAGCTACATGCAGTGAGCGACCGTGGGGGCTTATAAGCCCAGCATCAGCTCGAGGTTTTGCACGGCAGCGCCGGAAGCGCCCTTGCCCAGGTTGTCCAGCCTGGCGATCAGCACGGCATGGCGGAACTCCTCGTTGCCGAACACCCGCAATTCCATCTTGTTGGTGTCGTTCAGCGCGATCGCGTCGATGGACGTGCTGTCACCCACCGGCTCGACTGTGACCCATTGGCTGCCCGCGTAGTGGCGCGCCAGCGCGTCCTGCAGTTGTGCCGCCGTCGGCTGGCCAGGCAGCAGGTCCAGGTGCAGCGGCAGTTGCACCAACATGCCCTGCTTGAAGTTGCCGACCGAAGGTGTGAACACCGGGCGGCGTGTCAAGCCGGTGTATTTCATGATTTCCGGCAGGTGTTTGTGCTTGAGGTTCAGGCCATAGATCTGGTATGGCGGCGCCTTGCCGGCTTCGTAGTCTTCAATCATGGTGCGGCCACCGCCGGAGTAACCGCTGACTGCGGGAAGCGCCAGCGGGTAGTCCCGGGGCAGCAGGCCGGCATCGACCAGCGGGCGAATCAGGGCGATCGCGCCGGTGGAATAACAGCCGGGGTTGGCCACGCGGTCGGCCTGGGCCACGGCTTCGCGCTGGCCGGCGGCGAGTTCGGGAAAACCAAAAACCCAGCCTGCTGCGGTACGGTGCGCCGTCGAGGCGTCGATGATCTTCGGGCCTTTTTTGCCGCTGCTGCGCGCCAGGTCGTCGATCATGGCCACCGATTCACGTGCGGCGTCATCGTGCAGGCACAGCACCACCAGATCGACCGTGCCCATCAGCGCGCGCTTGGCGGCGGCATCCTTGCGCAACTCGGGCGCGATGCTGACCAGCTCGATGGCGGGCATGGCCTGCAGGCGTTCCCGGATCTGCAAACCCGTGGTTCCTGCTTCGCCGTCGATAAAGACCTTGGCCATGTGACTTTTCCTCTGGAGGGTGCTGATAGAGCGGTGTAAGCCGCGCACAAGAATTGTGCATCGCAACATGATACAGTTCTGCGCTGCTGCGTGCAGTGACCGAAGGCGTTACATTTTGCCGAATTCTGCGCAAATGTGGCAGATTGACATCACTCCGGCGAACGCCCCTTTTTACCGACTCCTGGAAGTAATTTCATGAAAATTCACGAGTACCAAGGCAAGGAAATCTTGCGCAACTTTGGTGTCCCCACCCCACGCGGCATTCCTGCGTTCACCGTGCAAGAGGCCGTCGAAGCCGCCCAGAAACTGGGCGGACCAGTGTGGGTGGTGAAAGCCCAGATCCACGCCGGCGGACGTGGCAAGGGCGGCGGCGTCAAGCTGGCGCGCAGCATCGAAGACGTGAAAAAACTCGCCGGCGAGATCCTCGGCATGCAGCTGGTCACGCACCAGACTGGCCCGGAAGGCCAGAAGGTTCGCCGCCTGTACATCGAAGACGGCGCCGACATCCAGAAGGAATACTACGTCTCCATCGTGACCGACCGCGCCACCCAGAAGGTGGCCTTCATCGCCTCGAGCGAAGGCGGCATGGACATCGAGGAAGTGGCGCACGCCACCCCCGAGAAGATCATCACCGAATACATCGATCCGCTGACCGGACTGAGCGATGCGCAGGCCACGAAGATCGCCAACGGCATCGGGCTGCCGGCAGAGTCCACCGCCCAGGCCGTGGATGTGTTCCAGAAGCTCTACAAGTGCTACATGGACACCGACGCATCGCTGGTGGAAATCAATCCCCTGAACCGCGACAGCAAGAACAAGCTCATCGCGCTGGACGCCAAGTTCAACTTTGACCCGAACGCGTTGTTCCGCCACCCGGAAATCGTGGCCCTGCGTGATCTGGACGAAGAAGACCCGGCTGAAGTCGAGGCGTCCAAGTTCGACCTCGCCTACATCTCCCTGGACGGCAACATCGGCTGCCTGGTCAACGGCGCCGGTCTGGCCATGGCGACCATGGACACCATCAAGCTGTTCGGCGGCGAGCCGGCCAACTTCCTGGACGTCGGCGGCGGCGCCACGGCCGAAAAAGTCACCGAAGCCTTCAAGATCATGCTGAAGAACCCCGATGTCAAAGGCATCCTGGTCAACATCTTCGGCGGCATCATGAAGTGCGACACGATTGCCGACGGTGTGATCACCGCCTGCAAGGTCGTGAACCTCTCGGTTCCGCTGGTGGTGCGCATGAAGGGCACCAACGAAGACCTGGGCAAGAAAATGCTGGCGGACTCCGGTCTGCCCATCATTGCCGCAGACACCATGGCGGAAGCTGCGACCAAAATCGTGGCCGCCGTCAAGTAAGCCAGGAGAACCAACATGTCGATCTACATCAACAAAAACACCAAAGTCATCACGCAGGGCATCACCGGCAAGACCGGTCAGTTCCACACGCGCATGTGCCGCGACTATGCCAATGGCAAAGAGTGCTTTGTCGCTGGCGTGAACCCGAAGAAAGCCGGCGAAGACTTCGAAGGCATCCCGATTTTTGCCAATGTGACCGAGGCCGCCCAGGCCACCGGTGCCACGGTGTCGGTGATTTATGTGCCGCCAGCCGGCGCCGCCGCCGCGATCTGGGAAGCCGTGGAAGCCAATCTCGATCTGGCGATCTGCATCACCGAAGGCATCCCCGTGCGCGACATGCTGGAAGTGCGCAACCGCATGAAGGCCAAGGAAGCGGCCGGCGGCAAGAAAACCCTGCTGCTGGGCCCCAACTGCCCGGGCCTGATCACGCCCGAAGAGATCAAGATCGGCATCATGCCCGGCCACATTCACCGCAAGGGCCGTATCGGCGTGGTCAGCCGCTCCGGCACGCTGACTTATGAAGCGGTGGCCCAGCTGACCGAAATTGGCCTGGGCCAGTCCAGCGCCGTCGGCATTGGTGGCGACCCGATCAATGGCCTCAAGCACATCGACGTGATGCGTGCCTTCAATGACGACCCGGACACCGATGCCGTCATCATGATCGGCGAAATCGGCGGACCGGACGAGGCTGAAGCGGCCATCTGGTGCAAGGCCAACATGAAAAAGCCGATCGTCGGCTTCATCGCTGGCGTCACGGCCCCTGCCGGCAAGCGCATGGGCCATGCCGGCGCGCTGATCTCGGGCGGCGCCGACACGGCGGACGCCAAACTGGCCATCATGGAAGAATGCGGCTTTACCATCACGCGCAATCCATCGGAAATGGCCAAGCTGCTCAAGGCCCTGCTCTAAATTTCCGCGTATTGCGGTTTGCCACAACAGACAGACCGGTTGTCATCGCTGACAATCGGTTTTTTTGATATTTCTGAGAGGTTTCCATGGAAGAGTTCATGACGGCTGGCTTCTGGCTCGCGGTTGGCCAGATCATCATGATCGACATCCTGCTGGGTGGCGACAACGCGGTGGTGATCGCCCTGGCATGCCGGAACCTGCCTCCCAAGCAGCGCACCCAAGGCATTATTTACGGCACCATGGGTGCGATTGTCCTGCGCGTGATCCTGATCGCCTTTGCGCTTGCCCTGCTGGCCGTGCCCTACCTCAAGATCGTGGGCGCGGTGCTGCTGCTCTGGATTGGCGTGAAGTTGCTGCAACCGGAAGACGAGGGCGACCACAACATCAGTTCCAGCGACAAGCTCTGGGGGGCTGTCAAAACCGTGATCATTGCCGACCTGGTGATGAGCGTCGACAACGTCCTGGCCATTGCTGGCGCTGCGCAGGGTGCCGGTCAGCAGCACCAGTTGCCGCTGGTTATTTTTGGCTTGCTGGTGAGCATTCCCATCATTGTCTGGGGCAGCCAGTTGGTTCTCAAGCTGATGGGGCGCTTTCCAATCGTGATCACCCTGGGCGCCATGCTGCTGGGCTGGATTGCCGGCCAGATGGCTTACACCGACCCGGCGATCAAGGCCTACCTGCCTGACTCAGCAGTCTGGAGCTATGCGGCGGCCGCGGCCGGCGCCTTGTTGGTGCTTGCAGCAGGCAAGATCCTGCAGGCGCGTCAAAAGCCAAGCGACGCGGCCTGAGTCCCGGCCACCGCCGGGCTCTGGTACGCAGCCCCGGTGGCCAGCGGCACCAATTTGCAACACAAGCCGCTGGCCGTGTGCAAAAGTCCCTTGTCCGCGTTCTTGGCCTCTGTTAATGTCCAAAGGCGGTAAATTTGTAACCGGCTTGTAACGCTGGCCGGGTCACAAGTGCGCAAAAAAGAGGCCGGCGCGGCTGGCGCACGGTCTGGCGAACCAGGACAAAAGGCGGGACCGACGTGGCCACATCATCAAGCAAGCGCGGGCAATTCTGGCGAGCCGACTGGTTTGGGGGCGTGCTGGTGGTGCCGGCCGTGCTGGCGCTGCACAGCGCGACCGACTTCGGCATTGCGCGCATCACCGACTCCAGCAGGACAAAAACCGGTCTGGTGCTCGGCACCCCGAGTTTCATGTCGCCCGAGCCGATTGCCGGCAAGAAGGTTGATGGACGCTCGGAACTGTATTCGCTGGGCGTGATGCTGTTCCAGATGCTGGCGGGCGTCTTGCCTTTTCGCGGCGACGCCATGGCCGAGTTGAGCCCCGCAGTGTTCACGGCCGGCGACAATCCTTCGTTTGCACGGACAATTGCAGCCCGCTCCCTGCCGGATCCTCTGGCCGGCATGGATGCTACCGATTTGAAGCCATAACAAAAACACGATGATCTACGAGATTTGCACCCAGACAGACCCCGGTTTAACCCGGGACAACAACGAAGACTCCGTCACGTTTGATGCCCCGACCCGCCTTTGCATTCTGGCTGACGGCATGGGTGGCTACAACGCGGGGGAAATCGCCAGCGGCATGGCGACGGCTTTTATCAAGTCCGAATTGGGGCGCTGGCTGGCGCAGGCTGGTAAGCATGCCAATGGCAAGGAGGTGCGCCGGGCGATGGAGATCTGTGTTGAAAACGCCAATCATTCGATTTTCAACGCGGCCAACTCCAACCCGCAGTACTCGGGCATGGGCACTACGCTGGTAGTCGGTGTGTTCCAGAACACCCGCCTGATGCTGGGCCACATTGGCGATTCGCGCTGTTACCGCTTGCGGGGCGGCCAGCTGGAGCAGATCACCAAGGACCACTCCCTGCTTCAGGAGCAGATCGACGCGGGGCTGATCACGCCGGAGCAGGCGCTGACTTCGGTGAACAAAAATCTGGTGACGCGGGCTTTGGGTGTGGAGGACGCGGTGTTGCTGGAAGTCAACGAACACCGCGTGGAGCTGGGTGATATTTACCTGATGTGCTCCGATGGCCTGTCCGACATGATCAGTGACAAGGCGATTGCGGCTATTCTATCGGGATCGAAGTCGCTGGAGCAGAGCGCCAGGCAGCTTGTTGCTGCGGCCAACGACAGCGGCGGTCGGGATAATATTTCCGTATTGCTGGCTCAAGCCAAGGAGGTCTCGGTCAAACGCGGCCTGCTGTCCAGAATGCTGGGGAAATAGTCCGATTGAGTGACTTATTAAAAAATAGACAGGAGTCGGCCATGCCGAAAATGATCGTCTCTATTGACGGCGTTGTGATCAAAGAGGTTCAGTTGACCAAGGACCGCACGTCCCTCGGGCGCCGTCCTTACAACGACATCGTCATTGACAACCTGGCTGTCAGTGGGGAGCACGCCGTTCTGCAGATGTCCGGCAACGAGGTTTTTGTTGAGGACCTGAACAGCACCAATGGCACGTATCTCAACGGCAAGGCGGTCAAGAAGCAGCAGCTCAACAACGGCGACACCGTCGAAATCGGCAAGTACAAGATCAAGTATGTCAACGAAGCTGCGAGTGCGGGCTTTGAGAAAACGATGATCATCAAGGCCGGCTCGGCCGGGCTGGTCGCGCCTGCCGCGGCCGCAGCGGCCCCGGCGACGTCGGCACCCGTCGATGCGGCGGGCGCCAGCGCGGCCATCAAGGTCATGTCTGGCGCCGCCGCTGGCCGGGAAGTCGCCCTGGTCAAGGTGGTCACCACCATCGGCAAGCCCGGGGTGGCGGTGGCGGCCATCACCAGGCGACCGCATGGCTTTGTTGTGGCGCATGTGGAGGGCGACAACAAACCCACGCTGAACGGAACACACATTGGCGTTGAGCCTGTGCCGCTGAAAAACGGCGATGTACTTGAGTTGGCGGGCACGCAAATGCAATTCGTCCAGCGCTGACCAGGCGCTTTCCCCGCGTTCGGCCGGAAAACCACTTCAAATCGCGGCTCCTCACGAGGCCTCATGCGACTTTTTTCCCGGCATTGGCCGCGCATTGCCGTCACGCTGATTCCGCTGGTTTTTGCCTTGCTCCATGCCGGCGGCGCGTTACGCCTGGAGGTCCTGCAGCGGCTGGATGACATTCTTTATGACGCGCGCCTGCGGGCGACCATGCCGAGGACGCTGGATGAGCGCATTGTCATCGTGGACATCGATGAAAAAAGCCTGGCGGAAGCCGGCCGCTGGCCATGGGGCCGCAACAAGCTGGCCACGCTCGTGGACGAGTTGCTGGGGCGGCAACAGGCCGCCCTGCTGGGATTCGATGTGGTTTTTGCAGAGGCTGACGACAGCTCCGGCCTGAAAAGGCTGCAGCAATTGGCCCGCAACGAATTGAAGGACCAGCCCGCCTTTACCGACAAGCTCGGCCAGATCCAGGCCAGCCTTGATTACGATGCTGTCTTTGCAAAATCGCTGGAGAACAGACCCGTCGTGCTGGGGTATTACTTCACCAGCGACCGGGACGGCCGCGTCAACGGTGTTTTGCCCGTTCCCGTCATGGCGCGGGAGGCCCTCCAGGGGCGGCCGATCCGGTTCACCAGCTGGAACGGCTTCGGTGCCAACATCGATACCATCGCCAAGGCAGCGCCCCTCGCGGGATTTTTCAACTCCATCACGGAAGGCGACGGGGTTGTTCGATCGATTCCCCTGCTGGCTGAATACAAAGGCCAGTACTACGAGTCGCTGTCCCTGGCGATGTTCCGCATGCTGGTGGGCCAGCCCGGCGTTGCGCCTGGATTTCCGCAGGAAAAATCCCTGACCCGCAACTACCAGGGGCTGGAAAGCATTTTGCTCAAGCAGGGCGGTAAAGCGCTCGCCATTCCGGTGGATGACCGGGTGGCGACCCTGGTGCCTTTTCGCGGGCCTGGCGGTGCGAGCGGCGGCTCTTACCGGTATGTCTCCGCGTCCGATGTGCTGGCCGGAAAGATGCCGCCGGGCCAGTTGAAGGACAAGATTGTCTTGCTCGGCACCACCGCGCCTGGCTTGCTGGACCTGAGGGTCACCCCGGTGGGGGAAACCTATCCCGGCGTCGAGACCCATGCCAATGTGATTTCGGGGTTTCTCGACGGCAAGGTCTTGGTCAAACCGGACTATGCGGTTGGTTTTGAGCTGGTGGTTCTTGTGCTATCGGGGCTGACGCTGGCCCTGGCCTTGCCGCTGCTGTCCGCCCCGCGTGCGGTGGCGACCAGTGCCGCGGTGACCGCGGCTCTGGTGGGGCTGAATTTCTGGCTTTATTCCACCTATGGCCTGGTCTTGCCTCTGGCTACCGCGTTGGTCATGGCGTTCACGGCGTTTGCACTGAACATGAGTTATGGCTATTTTGTGGAAAGCCGTTCCAAGCGGGAGTTGGCCAAGCTGTTTGGCACCTATGTGCCACCCGAGCTGGTCGATGAAATGATCAAGGACCCCGACAGCTACAGCATGAAGGCATCGGCCAAGGAGCTCACGGTGATGTTCTGCGACATGCGCGGCTTCACCCGGATGTCCGAAACCATGGAGCCGACGCAGCTGCAGGCCCTGCTCAACAGCGTCTTCAGCCGGCTCACGGACCTGATCCGTAGCAACCGCGGCACCATTGACAAGTACATGGGTGACTGCGTGATGGCGTTCTGGGGTGCGCCCGTCGAGACGCCTGAGCACGCCGCGCTGGCGGTCAAGACCTCGCTGGAGATGGTGCAGGCCATGCGCCAGCTCAATGAAGAGCATCGCAGCAAGGGTTTGCCGGAAATTGGCATAGGGATCGGGCTGAACACCGGCAGCATGTGCGTGGGCGACATGGGCTCGGATATCCGCCGCAGTTACACCGTCCTTGGCGACGCCGTCAACCTGGGGTCCCGCCTGGAAGGACTGTCCAAAATCTATGGCGTCGACACCGTGGTCAGTACGTCTACCCGCGAACTGGCCACCGGGTTTGCCTGGCAGGAGCTCGACAAGGTCCGGGTCAAGGGCAAGGACCAGGCGGTGGCCATTTTCTGCCCGGTGGCGCTTCCAGGCCAGCTCGACAAGCAGGTGGGCAGCGAACTGAGGGAGTGGGCGTTGGCGCTCAGGGCCTACCGCGACCAGGCCTGGGACGACTGCGATGTGCATTTGCTTAACTTACAGCGCATGAATGCGCAAAAGTACCTTTACCGCCTGTACGCAGAGCGTGTAGCCTCCATGAGGTTGCTGCCATTCGATCCCGAGTGGGACGGGGCAACCAACTTCGAAACCAAATGACACAGCCTGCCAGCGCCTCAAGCCGGAAAAGACCATGAAAGTACGCGTACTGGGCTGCTCGGGAGCGATTGCCAAAGGCTGCCGCACCACCTCTTTCCTGCTGGATCACGACGTGCTCGTCGACGCCGGGACGGGCGTTGGCGATCTCACGCTGGATGAGATGCGCGGCATCGATCACGTGCTGCTGACACACTCCCACCTGGACCATATCGCGGCCCTGCCGCTGATGGTGGACGCGATTGCGGCACAACGCACAACCCCGATACAGATTCATGCGCTACAGGGCACGATTGACGCGCTGAAGGCCCATATTTTCAACAACACCATCTGGCCGGATTTTTCGAGAATCCCCACGCCGGAAGCACCGTTTGTCAGCTTTCATCCGCTGGCCGTCGGCCAGACACTGTTGTTGGCGGGAAAATATGTGGAAGTGTTGCCCGCGGTTCATACCGTGCCCGCAGTGGGTTATGCGGTGGCCACCGGCGCCGGGTGCTGGGTGTTCACCGGCGACACTGAGCGCAACCCCGCGTTGTGGGCCCGGATCAACCAGCTCAATGTTGCCATGCTGGTGATCGAGACGGCCTTCAGCAACCGCGAACGCGACCTGGCCCGCCGCAGCCTGCATTTGTCGCCCCATGCGCTGGCCAGCGAGCTGGACTGCATCGACAAAGGCAGGAACTATCCGATTTACATCACCCATACCAAGCCGGCGGAGACCGACTTGATCATGGCCGAAATCCAGCGCTTTGACCAGACGGCGCCGTTTGGTCCCAACGTGACCCACGACATACGCTGGTTGCGCGCGGGTCAGGAGTTTGAGTTATGAATGCCCTGGTACAGCAAGACCCCGAAGACGCATTTTTTCACTCGCAGATGCTTCCACCGCAGGAGCGGGGTGTCACTTTTGAACTGCTTTATTTTCGCCAGTTGCAACTGGTCACCAACCGCATTCATGAAACCGAGAACATTGACCAGATCATGCTGGAGGCCAGCCAGGATATCTGCAAGCTGTTCAATGCCGATCGCCTGACCCTTTACGCTGTCAATGAAGACCGTACGTCCATCATCTCCAAAGTCAAGACGGGGCTCAACACCAGTCGCGACCTGAAGCTGCCCATCAGCGCGCAAAGCATTGCGGGCTACGTTGCGTTGTCAAAAACCATGGTGAACATCGCCGATGTGTATGACGACGAAGCACTCAAGAAAATCCATCCCAATCTGAGTTTTCTGCAGGAAGTGGACAAACGCTCCGGCTACCGTACCAAACAGATGCTGGTTGCACCGGTGATGGATGGCCGCACGCTTTATGGCGTCCTGCAGGTGATCAACAACCGCAGCGATCAGCCCTTTGCGAGGCTGGAAGAAGACGGCGCGCAGCAGCTGTGCAAGACGCTGGGCATCGCCATTCGTCAGCGCATGCAGAAGGCGGAAGACGGCCAGCGGCGCAGGGCGACCAAGTACGACGGCCTGGTGGTCGAAGGGGTGCTGAGCCAGGACGAGTTGCTCCACTGCATCCAGAAGGCGCGCGACGAGGCCCAGTCGGTCGAACATCTGCTGATGGCTGATTACCGCATTCGCATCGCGCAGATCGGCGCGTCGTTAGCCAAGTTTTTTGGTGTTCCCTACGAAGCCTTCAACGCGGGGCGCCTACGTTCGGAAATGCTGCATGGCCTGCTCAAGCGGCACTTTGTCGAGCAGCAGGGCTGGATGCCGCTGGAAGAAACGCCGGACGGTCTGGTCATCATGTGTGTTGATCCCGAGGCGGTGCGGGGAGCCCGGGTGGTTCCGCAGGTATTTCCGAAAATCAGCAAGTTCGCCTACTGCGTGACCACCCAGACCGAATTTGACGAAACCCTGAGCCAGCTTTTTGGCGCGGGCAACGAGGGCGGCTCCATTGACCAGCTGCTGGCCGACATGGACTCGCCGCTCGAAAACGATGCCAACGACGATTCGGCGCTGGAGTCGGCTGCTGCCGACAACGAACTCGTCAAGTTCGTCAACAAAGTCATCATCGATGCCTACAAGCAGAAGGCTTCCGACATCCACATCGAGCCCATGCCGGGCAAGGCCAAGACCGGCATCCGTTTTCGCATCGACGGGAGCTTGCTGCCCTACATCGAGGTGCCGGCCCAGTTTCGCCAGGCCATGGTCACGCGGCTCAAGATCATGTGTGATCTCGACATTTCCGAAAAGCGCAAGCCGCAGGACGGGAAAATCAAGTTCAAGAAATACGGCCCCCTCGACATCGAGCTGCGTGTTGCCACCATCCCGTCAGCGGGAGGTGTCGAGGACGTCGTCATGCGGATTCTGGCGGCGGGCGAACCGATTCCGCTTGAAAAGCTGGGGCTGACGGATCACAACAGGGAGCGGCTGGAGAAAACGGTCTCCAAACCCTATGGCCTGTTTTATGTGTGCGGCCCGACCGGTTCCGGCAAGACGACCACGCTGCATTCCATCCTGAAATTCCTGAACACGCCAGATACCAAGATCTGGACAGCCGAAGACCCGGTCGAGATCACGCAGAAGGGTTTGCGCCAGGTCCAGATCAACAAGAAAGCAGGCATCGACTTTGCCTTGGTGATGCGTGCTTTCCTGCGGGCTGACCCGGACATCATCATGGTCGGTGAGTCGCGCGACAAGGAAACCGTCTCGATGGGTGTGGAAGCCTCGCTCACCGGGCACATGGTTTTTTCGACCTTGCACACCAATTCGGCACCAGAATCCATCACCCGGCTGCTGGACATGGGCATGGACCCTTTCAATTTTGCCGATGCCCTGCTCGGCATCCTGGCCCAGCGCCTGGCCAAGAAGCTGTGCGATTGCAAAGAGGCTTACCCGCCGGCCGCGCAGGAAATCAAGGACTTTATCAAGGAGTACGCCGAGGAGCTGCGCAGTACGGATGCCTGGAAGGTGGATCCGGGTGGCGAGGCGCAGGCCTTGCTTGACGACTGGGTGGAGCGGTACGGCAGGGACGGCCAGCTGACCCTCTACCGGGCGGTGGGCTGCGACAAATGCAACCAGACCGGCTACAAGGGCCGTATCGGCCTGCATGAGCTGATGGTGGCCGATGACGCCGCGAAAAAGCTGATTCAGGAGCGCGGCCGGGTCGCCGAGCTGTTTGCTGCGGCTGTCAATAGCGGCATGCGCACGCTCAAGATGGACGGGATGGAGAAAGTGCTGATGGGGCTGACCGATCTCAAACAGGTTCGGTCAGTGTGCATCAAGTGACAAAATTGTCAGCGACGTCTTGAGGGTTGACGAAAAGAGTAACTTTTGTAGCCAGAAGATAGGTCAAAGTGGCTGTTCAAACCCGGTTTCGGCCTGGCACGGTATCTGCTGAATGGTCCCGCTAGTTTCTCAACCAAGGAGTTTTTATGAAGCGTTCCATGCAAAAGGGTTTTACCCTGATCGAGTTGATGATCGTCGTCGCGATCATTGGTATTTTGGCTGCGGTGGCTTTGCCGGCTTATCAGGATTACACCAAGCGTGCCAAGTTGTCTGAAGTGATTCTGGCGGCTTCTGCCTGCCGCACGTCGATTACCGAGGTATTTCAATCGAACTCCTCGGCAAGCTTGCCTGTGGCGGGCGCTTGGGGCTGCGAGAGTTCGACGCAAACATCGAAGTATGTCAAGTTGGTTGAAACTGATGCTCGCGGCGGTGTGCGGGTCACAGTTACAGGCATTGGCGACACAGCGATTGACGATAAGTTTGTAACCTTGATTCCCGTGGCTACTGGCAATGTACAAATTGACTCCACTGCTACCCCGCCGCTGAATCTTTTTGCGTGGGTGTGCGGCAACACCGCTACGGTGGGGGGTAGTGCTTTTGTGACCACCGTTCCTACAAAATTCCTGCCGGGCTCTTGCCGCGGTATTTAATTTTGAGTTTTCTGGCGCAAACTAAAAAAACGCCCCGCTCGGGGCGTTTTTCTTTTTCTGAGCTTCTGTTGCTGATGGCGGGGGCATCGCTTTTGATGTTGAGCTGGCTGGTCCCGCTCCACTTTTTGCCATGGGTTAGCTGGCATGGCGAAATGTTGTCTTTTTTTACCGTGTTTTTGCTGGCCTGGTATGGCTTGTTAAGTGCGGTTAAAAAAGATCACTTAGGCGTAATTTTTCCAGTTACGGCCATGCCTCTGATCGCTTTGGCATGCATAGCCATAATTCAGGGCGCTGCGGGCTTAGTTACTTTTTGGGGTGACGTTTTCATGTTTGGGTTCTACATGACGTTGTGCGTCATGTGCTTGGCGTTGGGGTTTGCATCAGGCCGGCAAGCGCTGGCTCCCGGAGCAAATGCCTGTGAGGGGGGCCATGAAAACCCGACGCTGACCTTGCTGGCTATTACCTTGACGGTGGGGGCTTTTGCCTCGGCGGTGGTGGCATTTGCCCAGGTGTTTGAACTGTGGGAGCACGCCGCCTGGATCAACCGCATGCCGCAACTTCGCCGTCCCGGAGGAAATTTGGGGCAACCCAATCATCTGGCGACCCTGTTGTTGATGGGGATTGTTAGCCTGTTGTTTCTGTATGAATTGCGCAAGCTCAAGGCCTTGGCGTTGGCATTGATTTTTCTGGTGTTGTGCATGGCTCTGGCCGCGACCGAGTCCCGTACCGGCGTTTTGAGCTTCTTGCTGCTATCGGGCTGGTGGGTTGCTAAAAACAAGCGAGTGGGTTTCAGGCTTGCCGCGTGGGTGATTGTGCTCGCGGGCATCGGATTTTTGGCATTTTTTTGGGCGTGGCCGTCGATTTTTTCTTTCATACAACAAAGTACAGACGTGGGTGCAGAAGTCAACACCAAGGCAGGCTTGCGCCTGGTGGTGTGGCCGCAACTGCTGGAAGCGCTGACCCAGCGGCCATGGCGGGGCTGGGGCATTGGTGAGGTTTCTGAAGCGCACAACGCAGTGGTGCATGCTTATCCGGTGAGCGAACCCTTCTCATACAGCCACAATATTCTTCTTGATCTGGCTTTGGGCATGGGTGTGCCGCTCACGGCGCTGTTGCTACTGGTAACCGGCGTCTGGTTGTGGCGGCGCGTTCGGGCTGCCAATCAGTTGCTACCCTGGTATTGCTTGGCGGTCGCATTGCCTGTAGCCGTGCATTCCATGCTGGAGTTTCCGTTTGCGTATGCGTATTTTCTGGTGCCTGTGATGTTCGCGCTAGGTGCGCTGGAAGGGATGGCTGGAGGAAAACCCGTATTACGCATCGGCGTACGCCCTATGGCGGCGTTGCTGCTCGGAGTCAGCATTCTGGGAGCTTGGTCGGTCGTCGAATATTTGAGGATTGAAGAGGATTTTCGGGTGGCACGTTTTGAGGCCTTGCGTCTGGGACAAACACCGGGTGACTATCAGAAGCCAAAAGTGATTCTTTTGACGCAGTTGGGTGCGCTACTGGATGGTGCCCGTATTTCACCCAGGCCAAGTATGAGCCCTGAAGAGTTGGCTCTTTCCAAAAAAGTGGCATTGCGTTTCCCATGGACCGCGACGCAAAATCGTTATGCGCTTTCATTGGCGTTGAATGGCAATCCCGAGGAAGCGGTGAGACAGCTGCGTGTCATGAAAGCGATGCATGGCGAAAAGACTTACCGGGAAATCAAGGCAAATTGGAACAGTTTGGCGCAAGACAAATATCCACAGTTGCGAGAGCTGACACTGCCTTGACATACGTCGGTGTTCTGCGGAATCCAGCTTTCGTATTGGTCATGGCATTGACGGCGCCATGGCTGAATCCCTTTGCGCCTGGCCCTTCACCTGCTGTCCTGTCCTTATTGTTTTCCTGGTTTTGCGCAGCCGTCCTGTTCGGCTGGGCGAGTACCCTCGGTCGGCTGGGCGCAAAGCCTTGGACGCCCGTCATTGCATGGACTTGGCTGGCGGCTGGTGTGATCAGTTCCATTCTGGGAATGGTTCAGTACTTTGGTATGGTCGGCAATCTCTCACCTTGGGTGAACCAGCCAGAACTCGGCGAAGCCTTTGCCAATTTGCGCCAACGCAACCAGTTTGCGAGTTTGACCAATATCGCTTTGGTCGCGCTGGTATGGCTGATGGTGAAGCACCGCTTTGCCGGTCGCCGGCCATGGCTGGTGTGGGCTGCGGCGGGCCTGCTGGCGGCGGGGAACGTCGCATCCTCATCGCGGACCGGGCTGTTGCAGCTGGTTTTGCTGTGCGTGCTGTGCATGTTCTGGACCGACTGGCGCCAATCACCGGTGCGCCGCGTGTTGCTGACGGCGGTGCTGGTCTATGGGCTGGCCACGCTGGCGCTGCCCTGGTTGGCCGGGCTCGACCTGCTGGGCCATGGCATGGTTGCCCGTCTGCGTGTGGGGGACCCGGCCTGTGCCAGCCGCCTGACACTCTGGTCCAACGTGTTGCATCTGATCGGGCAAAAGCCCTGGTTCGGTTGGGGCTGGGGCGAGTTGGATTATGCGCACTACATGACGCTTTATCCCGGAGCGCGTTTCTGCGACATCCTGGACAATGCCCACAACCTGCCGCTGCACCTGGCCGTGGAGTTGGGCATTCCGTTGGCCCTGGCGGTGTGCGGTGGTGCGGGCTGGGTCGTCTGGCGTGCCAAGCCATGGCAAGAAACGGACCCGACCCGGCAGATGGCATGGGCTGTGCTGGCCGTCATCATGTTGCACAGCATGCTGGAGTATCCGCTGTGGTACGGCCCCTTCCAGATGGCATTCGGGCTGTGCGTCTGGATGCTGTGGCCAGCGCCACGAGAGCCGGCGGCGGACTCACGTTCCTACGCGCGCGCGGGAGCTTCAGTTCGGCTTGTCGTGGTGACAGCATTGTTGGCCGCGGTGGCTTATGCCGCATGGGATTACCACCGCATCAGCCAGATCTACCTGGCGCCGCAGGCGCGCGACCCGGCCTACCGTGACGAGACGCTGGACAAGGTTCGGGAATCCTGGCTTTTCCGGAACCAGGTGCGATTTGCGGAGCTGACGACCACCGCGCTCGAGCGTCACAACGCGCAGTGGACTTTCGACACCGCCACGACCTTGCTGCATTATTCGCCCGAGCCACGGGTGATTGAAAAGGTGATTGAAAGCGCCGTCATGCTGGGGCGTGACGATGAAGCTTTGCTGCATCTGGTTCGTTACCGCGCGGCTTTTCCCGACGAATACACAAAGTGGCGCCATGCCAACGGTCTGACGGGCGGGCCAGCAGATTGACCCCGCACTCGGCTAGGGGGTTGCGATAAAACTTCCCGACTTGCCGCCATGTTTTTCCAGCAGCTTGATATCCGTCATGGTCATGCCCCGGTCGGCGGCCTTGCACATGTCATAAATCGTCAGCAGTGCCACTTGCACCGCTGTCAGGGCCTCCATCTCCACACCGGTCGGTCCGACGGTTTCCACCGTCGCCTGGCAAGTGATGCTGGCGCTGCCTGTGTCGGGGCTGAAATCCATCGCCACACGGGTCAGCGCCAGCGGGTGACACAGGGGAATCAGCTCGCTGGTTTTTTTGGCCGCCATGATGCCGGCGATTCGGGCGATGCCGAGCACATCGCCTTTTTTGGCCGTGCCTTCCAGGATGATGGCCAGCGTGGCCGGATTCATGGTGATGCGGCCTTGCGCCACAGCCACCCGGTGGGTGGCCGGTTTGGCGGCCACATCAACCATGTGCGCCTGCCCCTGGCCGTCGAAATGTGTCAGCGGTGAAGTCGTGGTCATACTGTTACAGAACCTTTACAAGCATCCGTCATCATAAGATGTGCAGATATATTTTTGAGCGCGTGGGAAAGCCTCGGCTCGGCAGGCGGCCCAACGGTTGCGTAGCCCTGTCAAGCCGCAACAAGTATTGGACAGTTTTGCCGGATCTCAACCTCCCTAGTTTGTACCCCTTCATGCCGTCTTCTTTTTCCAAGCCAAACAGGCATTTTTCCCTCGTTCCTATCGCGTTAATCGCTATTATTTGTATAGCATTGCCCGGCTTGGCGCAGGCCCAGACGCCCGCCCGGCCCAGCGGCGCATTGCCGGCGCTGGGCGACACCTCGGAATTGTCCGCCAGTGCCGAACGGCGGCTCGGTGACCGGATTGCCGCCAGCATTTACCGCGACCCGGATTACCTGGACGATCCGGTGCTGGGCGACTACCTGCAGGCCATCTGGCAGCCGCTGATGACGGCCGCACGCGCCCGGGGCGAATTGGGCCCCGAACTGGACGAGCGGTTTGCCTGGGACGTCATGCAGATCCGTGACCGCAGCATCAACGCCTTCGCCTTGCCGGGGGGTTATCTGGGCGTGCATCTGGGGCTGATAGGCGCCGTGGCCACCCGCGACGAACTGGCCTCGGTCCTGGCGCACGAGTTGAGCCACGTGACGCAGCGGCACATTTCGCGCCTGATGAGCAAGCAGAGCCAGCAAATGCCCTGGCTGATTGCGGCCATGATTCTCGGCGCCCTGGCCGCCAACAAAAGCCCGGACGCCGCCAATGCAGCCATTGCCGGCGGGCAGGCGCTGGCCGTGCAGAACCAGCTCAATTTTTCGCGGGACATGGAGCGCGAAGCCGACCGGGTCGGCTTTGGCGTGATGGCCGACGCCGGCTTCGAAAAGCAGGGTTTCGCCAGCATGTTCGACAAGCTGCAGCAGGCGTCGCGGCTCAATGACAACGGCGCTTTTCCCTACCTGCGCAGCCACCCGCTGACGACCGAGCGTATTGCCGAGATCAAGGGACGGCTGCAACTGGAAGGCGGCGCGAGTTCAGCGCCCAAGGGCGCCAGCGAAGAGCCGGGTGGTGCGCGCACGCTGCACGCCTTGATGGCGGCACGGGCGCGTGTGCTGGGGGACCCGGGGGTGGATGGCTTGCGGCCGCTGGTGGCTGACGCGCAGCGCGTGTCACTCGCCGGTGCGGCGAACGCGGCATGGACACCGCGCGATGCCGGTACCCTGTATGGCGGCGCCCTGGCGGCGAGCCGGCTGCGCGACCACGCCCTGGCGCGCAGCCTGGCGGGCAAGCTCAAGTCGGCCATGCCCGCGAAGACGCCGCTGGCCGATCCGGTGGCGTGGCTGGCGCTGGAGATCGAGCTGGCGGCCGGCAACACCGCGGGTTTGCCCAAGCTGGGCGACACGCGCAGCCGGGCGGCGCTGTTGCTGCAGGCCCGGGCCGATCTCGCGGCAGGTCGATCGCAGGAGGTCTCAGGCGCCCTGCAAACCTGGGTCACCACCCATCCGAAAGATGCCATCGCCTGGCAATTGCTGGCGACGGCCTGGGGACAGCAGGGGCAGACGCTGCGCGCGATCCGGGCCGATGCCGAGAGCCGGGTGGCCCAGCTCGACTACCCTGCGGCCCGCGACCGTTTCAAGGCCGCGCAGGACCTGATGCGCAGCGGCCGTGACGGCGGTGCGGCGGCCAGCAACTACGTCGATGCGTCCATCATCGACACGCGGGCGCGCGAGATCGACCAGCTACTTCGGGAGCAGGCGCTCCAGGAGAAACTCGATCGCTAGCTGCAGCACCGAGTAGATCAGCGAACCGATCAGGGCGGCGACAAACCCGGTGACATGCAGGCCGCTGAGCAGGCCGGCGGCGGCCCAGAACATCAGGGCGTTGATGACAAACAGGAACAGCCCCAGCGTCACCAGCGTCACCGGCAGGGTCAGCAACACGAGCAAAGGGCGCACCACCGTGTTGAGCGCGCCCAGCACCGCTGCTGCCAGCAGCGCCGCCGGGAAGCTGGTCACGGTCACACCGGAATACAGATACGCCACCGCCAGCAAGGCGGCAGCGCTGCAAAGCCATTTGACGATGAGTTTCATGCGCCCGAGAATACCACCGCGGTCTGCAGCTTTGTATGGATTTTTTCCAAATACACGACAGTGAATTGGACTGCTCTCACCCGCGCCCCTTGGGAGAGGGACGGGGTGAGGGGTTGAGCGTTCTGACTGTCATGAATTTTGAAACGCTCACTAATCCGCCGTCCACAGCAGGCCGGAGCCGGCCAGCATGGCGGCAAAGCCCCAGACGCCGCGCGGCTCGACGGGATTGGGTCCGGGGGTCGCCCGCAGGTCCGCTGCGGGCCGGGGCCGGCGCGCGTCCACCAGACGCCCCTCGCCATGCCGCGCCCGCAAGGCGGCGGTGAACGCATCGAGCGGGCCGCATGCCAGGTGCGTGATGACCGGGTCGCCGGAGTTCTGCAGCAGCGGGACGATTTGTTCAAAAACTTTCTCGGCCCACTTGCCGCGCCAGCTTTCGCGGGCGCTGTGCGTGACCCACTTGCTGACGCGATGGGTGATGCGCGGCGCGCAGCCCACCACGATCCAGCGCGTCGGCGTATGCGCCTGGCCGGATTGCAGCAGGGGCGCCAGCATGCCCAGCGCATGGGCGGCCTCGTCGACATAAACAATCGTGGTGTCCATCAGCTTGTTCCTGCCGGGTTCATGTCAGTTGTGCTCGGCCACGGCTGTGCCGCGCTGCAGGGCCCTGGCACGGCGCGTGACCCACCAGCCAGCGCCGAGGACACCGGCCACGGCCAGGGCGTAGGTGCCCCACTGCGCGGCGGTGTTCAGGGTGGCGGCCGCGGGCGGCGAGCCGGGGCCGCCGTAAACCGTGTCCAGCAGGGGCTCGCTCACAATCATCTTGGCGGCGGTGAAGGCCAGCACCGCAGCGCCTATGTTGATGATCATGGGAAAACGCTCGACCAGCTTGAGCACCAGGGTGCTGCCGAACACCACGATGGGGATGCTGACCAGCAAACCGATCACCACCAGATCAAACGAGCCGTGGGCCGCACCCGCCACGCCCAGCACGTTGTCCACACCCATCAGTGCATCGGCGACCACAATGGTTTTCATCGCGCCCCAGAAGGTGCTGACCACCGGGCCGTCGTGCTCCTTGTCGCCCTGGTCGGCCAGCAGCTTGTAGGCGATCCACAGCAGGCCCAGGCCGCCGACCAGCATCAGGCCGGGGATCTTCAACAGCCAGACCACGCCGACGGTCATGACAGAGCGCACGGCAATGGCCCCGACCGTGCCCCAGGCAATGGCCTTTTTCTGCAGGTGGGGTGGCAGGTTGCGCGCGGCCAACGCGATCACAATGGCGTTGTCGCCGGCCAGCACCAGATCAATGAGGATGATCGCCAGCAGGGCCGACCACCAGGGTGTTGAGAATAATTCCATTTCACACTTTCACGTCAGGTTGCAACATGGAAATCCGGCGGGCGGACTTCCGGGCTTCGTTAAAACCGGACAGGTCGGTGAGGGGCGGAGTGGATGCCGCGACGCCTCGATCAAACCTGTACAGGTTTCGATCGAAGGTCTGGCTCGACATGCAGTTTTGCTGCATGCCCAACAAGCCGGAAGTGGGAACTTCGTAATGACGACTTGCTGAACGTCTGGCGGCGGGAAAAAATTCCGGTGCAGCCAGATGAGGGAGTTACTCCCCTTCGGAACCCCGTATTTGACAACAAACCGCGCTTTTTTGCAAAGTCCGGCTGCGGTAACCCCGAAAAAGGCCCGGTGCCACAGAAGGCTGGGGCTTGGCCTATCATTCACGGCCCCGCCGGAAATAGCGGGCGCCGCTTCGAGCGGCGGCCCATTTTTAGCCTCCACTTCTCCTTTTCCGATTGCACCGCCCCCGCATGCCTGGCATCCACATCACCGACATTGAAGCGGCCATCAACTACTGGCGCGAGAAAAAGCCGTCGCCCGACGGCATCACGCTGGCGCCCGAGCTGCGTGCGCTGGCCGAGGTGTACGCCCTGCTGGTTTTCTACCGCGAGGAGGAGGCCGACGAGGCCGGTTTTCCACCCCGGGCCATGGCGGCCTGGCGCGCCTGGTACGACACCACCGCCGACACGCCCTGTATTGCCATCTGCTCGACCAGCCAGGGTGACGAGTTGTGCAAGGGCTGCGGGCGCACCTTCGAGGAGGTGCAGCGCTGGCCCGAAATGAGCCCGGCCGCCAAGCGCGGGACCTGGCGGCGCATCACGCAGGAGGACACGGCCTGGCGTTTTGGCCGTTATGCCGACCGCGCGCTGGAAAAAAGGGACAAGAAGGACGCGCCGCAGCAGTCCGACTGAACCCGGATTTCAAGCCTTTTTGGCTTCCAGCCCTTATGCAGCGGGCGCAGTAAGCTATGGATTCGGGAGTAGACTGGACGCATGCTCCGACTTGCCCGTGCCCCCAACATTGCCATCGCGGCGCTCTGGGTCGATGTGTTGCAGCAGGCGGGCTTTTCGGCCACGGTGCAGCGCTATTTTCTCGGCAGCGTGGCAGGGGAGTTGCCGCCCGACCAGTGCCAGCCCGAAGTCTGGCTGACCCACGACCACGAGAAGCCGCGCGCCGAAGCCTTGCTGCACAGCCTGCAGAACCTGCCGCAACGCCGCTGGCTTTGCCCCTGTGGTGAAACGGTGGAGGGCGGCTTCGAGCAGTGCTGGTCGTGTGGCGCCGACATGCCGGCGCTGTAAAAAACTCAGATCCGTTTGGCCAGTTCGGCGGCCTTGCCGGTGTAGCTGGCCGGGGTCATGGCCAGCAGGCGGTCTTTTTCCGCGTCCGGAATCTCCAGCGAGCGGATCAGGCCATGCAGCGCTTCGGCCGTCACGGTTTTGCCGCGCGTGACTTCCTTGAGTTTTTCGTAAGCGCCCTGCACGCCGTAACGGCGCATCACGGTCTGGATCGGCTCGGCCAGCACTTCCCAGGAGGCACCCAGGTCGTCGGCCAGGGCTTCACGGTTGAGTTCAAGCTTGCCCAGCCCGGTGCTCATCGAGCTGTAGGCCAGCACGGCGTAACCAAAGGCCACGCCCATGTTGCGCAGCACGGTGCTGTCGGTCAGGTCGCGTTGCCAGCGGCTGACAGGCAGTTTCTCGCTCATGTGGCGCAGCAGCGCATTGGCCAGGCCGAGGTTGCCTTCGGCATTCTCGAAATCAATCGGATTGACCTTGTGCGGCATGGTGCTCGAACCGATCTCACCGTCCTTGAGGCGCTGCTTGAAATAACCCACGCTGACATAGCCCCAGACATCGCGCGCGAAGTCGATCAGGATGGTGTTGGTGCGCGCCACCGCGTCGAACAGCTCGGCCATGTAGTCGTGCGGCTCGATCTGGATGCTGTAGGGCTGAAAACTCAGGCCCAGGCCCAGCGGCTCGGGCGACTCGATGACACGACGGCTCAGCGCCTCCCAGTCAAAATCGGGCCAGGCCGCGAGGTGGGCATTGAAGTTGCCGACCGCGCCGTTCATCTTGGCCATCAGCCGCACGCCGGCAACCCGTTCACGCGCCACCACCAGGCGGGCCACCACGTTGGCGATTTCCTTGCCGACGGTGGTCGGGCTGGCGGTCTGGCCGTGGGTGCGGCTGAGCATGGGTTCGTCGGCATGCAGGTGTGCCATCACGCGCAATTGCGTGATGACCTTGTCCAGGGCCGGCAGCAAGACCTGCTCGCGGCTGCTTTTGAGCTGCAGCGCATGGCTGGTGTTGTTGATGTCTTCGCTGGTGCAGGCGAAATGCACAAACTCGGCGGCAGCCTGCAGCTCCGGCCGCGCCTCGAACTTGGACTTGATCCAGTACTCGACCGCCTTCACGTCGTGGTTGGTGGTTTTTTCGATGTCCTTGATCGCGGCCGCGTCATTTTCCGAGAAATGCTTGACCAGTCCGAGCAGGTAGGTGCGTGCACCGGGGGTCAGTGGCTTGAATTCGGCAAAACCTGCGTCCGACAGCGCGATGAACCAGGCGACTTCCACCTGGACGCGGCGGTGCATGTAACCGAGCTCCGACATCAGCGGCCGCAAGGGGGCGAGTCTGGCGGCGTAACGGCCGTCCAGGGGGGACAGGGCGGTGATGGAGAAGCTGGTGGACGGGTTCATGGGCAACATTGTAGGCGGGTGGCCTGGCGCCCCGGCGGACAGGTTACCCCGTTTTTGCCGCGTGGCAGGCCGGCCCGATGCATACTCGATAGAATGCAATCGGCTGGGGCCTGCTAAGCTATTTTGCTCGAGGTATCCGACTCCCCAAGCCCCAGGGCTCACGACAAAAGATTGACTATGAAACTCATTGGATCCTACGGCAGCCCTTATGTGCGCAAAGTGCGCATCGTGATGGCCGAAAAAAAGCTCGACTACCAGTTCGTCATTGAAGACGTCTGGGCTGCGGGCACGACCATGTCCGAATCCAATCCGCTGGGCAAGGTGCCCTGCCTGGTCATGGAAGGCGCCAACGGGTCGGAAGAAGCCGTTTTCGACTCGCGTGTCATCGTTGAATACCTGGACACCCTGTCGCCGGTCGGCAAGCTGATTCCGGTGCAGGGCCGGGAACGCGCCGAGGTGAAGACCTGGGAAGCACTGGCCGACGGCCTGCTCGACGCGGCCATCCTCGCGCGGCTGGAGGCCACCTGGGCCGGCCGCGATGACAAGCAGCGTTGCCAGGCCTGGATTGACCGCCAGATGGGCAAGATCGACACGACCGTGCGGGCCATGAGCACCGGCTTGGGCGACAAGCCTTTTTGCAGCGGCATCCACCTGAGCCTGTCCGACATCGCCGTCGGCTGCGCGCTCGGTTACCTGGACTTCCGTTTTCCGCAGATCGACTGGCGCACGCCTCACCCCAACCTGACCCGGCTGTACGACAAGCTGGCACAGCGGCCGAGTTTTATCGACACCCTGCCTTCCTGAGCCGGTTCAGGCATAAAAAGGCCTCTGGCCCTTTGCTGATGGCCATAAGTTGCTATTAAAATAGTAGCTACCGCGGAAGCTCTTCAACCCAGCAGGGGCCGCGGATCTGGCTTTGCCAGTCCGCAGGCGCAGCGGCCCCTCGGGGGCATTCTTCGACAGGCTCAGGACGAACGGGAAATCACTGAGCGAACGTGGGGGCTACGTTCCAGCCCGCTTTTTGAGCCAGCGCATCAGGCTGCCCAGCAGCGGCAGCTTTTCATACAGCTCTTCGGCTGCGTCCCAGTAGTCGCGGTGGCGCGCCACCAGGCCGGCCTCGTTAAATGTCAGGTGCGAGGCGCCGCGTATGGTCTGCAACGGTTGTGGCCCGCGCCGCCTGAAATAAAACTCGAAGTTCCAGGTCAGGAAACACTGACTGCCGTCGACCACCTGCGCCGTCACCACAAAACGCGGCCGGTCCAGTGCCACGTACATGTGGCTGAAGATCTGCTGCACCTGCGCCAGGCCCTGCACCTCGTTGAACGGGTCCTTGAACCAGGTGTCGGCCGCATAAAACTCGCCCATGCGTGCAACGTCGGCCGGGCTCAGGGTTTCAAAAAAATGCACCAATGGCTCGACCTTGGCATGTGGGGTTGGGTTCATGGGGTGCTCACAGACCGGTGAATTTCCGGATCGCCGGAAAATACAGCGCATAGGGCAAGACGCGCAAGGTTTTCATCCAGAGCGTAAACCGTTTCGGAAAGTGGATCTCGAACTCGCCCCGCGCCCAGCCAGCCAGGATCTCCGTCGCCGCCTGGGCCGGGCTGATCAGGGCCGGCATACTGAACCGGTTGCCGGCGGTCAGCGGTGTTTCGACAAAACCCGGATTCACCAGGCTCACCCCCACGCCACTGGCCTGCAGGTCCAGGTACAGGGTTTCGGCCAGGTTAATCAGCGCCGCCTTGGTCGGGCCGTAGGCCAGGCTTTGCGGCAGGCCGCGGTAGCCGGCCACGCTGCCGACCAGGCTGAGGTGACCACGGCCGCGTTGCAGCATCGCCGGCAAGACCGCGTCGAGCACATACAGCGCTCCCACGTAGTTGACCTGCTGGTGCCTGAGCATGTCTGTCAGGTCAAAACCGGTGGCGCGTTGTTCCCTGTAGTAACCCGCGCAATACATCATCAGGTCCAGCGGCCCCTGGGCCAGCAGCGACTGCGCCGCGGCTTTAACGGCAGCCGCATCCGACGCATCGAGCATCAAGGCCTGCGCGCCGGGGTGAGCCGCGACAAAGGCTTCCAGCGCCGCGCGATTGCGGGCGGACACCACGACCTTGGCGCCGGCCTCGTGCAATGCATGCGCCGTGGCCTGGCCAATGCCGCTGGAGGCGCCGACCAGCCACACGGTTTTGCCGTGCCAGTCACGAAGGGGAGGGTTGTACGGCATGGTGCTGCTTTGTTATAAAAATAATAGCTAGTGGCGCGTATAAATAATGGGCTGCGGACCAATTTGGCTTGAAGCGGGAAGGTGTGGTCAGCGTTTCACGAACGACAGCGTGACCTCGCCGAGCCGGATGCCGAACTTGCTCATCACCGCCTTGTTCAGCAGCACCTTGTCGTTCATCAAATACATCCAGTCGTCGAACTGCACCTCGATCACGCGGCCGTCGACTGGCAGCTTGAGCGTGTAGCCCCAGCGGAAGGCGTTGCCTTTTTCCTCGCCGGCGGCTTCTCCGAGCACGTCGGCGGCGGTGCCGGTGTAGCGGCCGTCCGGTGTGCGTTTGAGCGTCCAGACCCGGCGGTCCGTGCTGCCGTCGGAGTAGGTGAAGGCTTCATCGAGCACACCGGTCTCCGCGCCCGGCGGGCCTTGCCAGCTGCAGGTCATGACCACGGTGAAACGTTTGACGACCTTGCCCGAGCGGTCGGTGAACACGCCGTACGCATCGACCGTGCCGTTGAAATACTGGCGCATGTCGAGCACCGGCTTTTCGGCGGCGTAGTCGCTGATCTGCGGGCCGGCGCAGCCCGCCAGACCGACCAGCAGGGGAAGGGACAGGGCCAGCGCGGCTGCGCCCCTGTGGAGAAAGTGCTTCATGATTGGACCCCGTGCGGGTGTTTGATGACAAGAAAATACAGGCAGGCGGCGGCGGCCAGCTTGAGCAGGCAGGGCAGCACGCAATACGCCACCAGCAGGGCATTGAGCGCCTGCGCGTCGCGCGCGCCCGGGGCGTAGCCGAACAGGCCGAGCAGCGGCAGGGCCAGCCCGGCTGCCAGCGCCAGGTTGAGCTTGATGGCGAAATTCCACCAGCCGAAGTAAGCCCCTTCGGCCTGGCCCGACTGGCCGTTGGCTTGGATCACGCCGGCCAGCAGCGCGCCGGGCAGCGCCAGGTCGGTGCCCAGCGCGATGCCGGACAGGGCGCAGACGATCACAAACCCGGCGGTGTCCCCGGCCACTATCTGTGTCGCCCAGCCGAAGGTGGCAATTGCCAGGAGCATGCCCAGCAGCCAGGTCGGCGCCAGCCCGATCCGTTTGACCAGCGCCAGCCACAGCGGGATGGACAGGGCCGCGCTCACGAAATAACTGCCCAGAAACAGCGGCTCCTGGCTGGCCGGCGCCTGCAGCCGGTCCTGGATGAAAAACAGCACCAGGGTCGCCGGCACCGCGCTGGCCGTGCCGTTGAGCAGGAAGACCGCGAGCAGGCGGCGAAAGCCCGGCTGGCGAAACGGCAGCCAGAGCGACGTCGCCGCGTGCGGGCCCGCAGATGCCTGCCGCGGCACCGGCCGGTCGGCGCGCGTCCAGGCCAGCCAGCCGACCGTCAGGGCCACAAAAAACAGCGCGGTGCTGGCCGGCAGACCGAAGACGACCGGCGTGATCGACGCGAGCACCACGCCGACCAGACCCAGGCCTTCGCGCCAGGCCACGATGCGGCTGCGCTGGCGCTCGTCGCCGCCCAGCATCGCGCCCCAGGACTGGTGCGACACGCTGAGCGCGCTGTAGCCGGCATAGGTCAGCATCAGCATCAGGCAGGCCCAGACCACCAGCGCCGACGGCGCGCTCACCAGCGGAAAAAACAGCAGTGCGAACCCGAGCGCCAGCACCAGCGCGGCGATGGCGCCCAGCCCCAGCACCGCCCTGGCCGAGCGTGCAAACAGGCGGTCGCTCAGCCGACCCAACAGGGGATCGATCAGGGCATCAAACAGGCGTGCGCCCAGCAGCACCGCGCCCAGTGTGGCCAGCGGCACACCGAATTCACGGGCGTAATGGTTGGGCAGGATCACGTACAGCGGCAGGGCCACAAAAGCCAGCGGCAGGCCCAGCAGTCCGTAGGCCAGGCCGTTGCGGGTGCCAAACGCGCCCGGGGCAACCACAGGGTTCACGTGCCGGCTCCGGCCAGCAGCGCATTGCGCAGGCCGGGCTCCGAGGTGCCGGGCGCCAGCCAGATGCCGAAGAAGCGTTGGGCAAACGCCGCGTCGCGGATCTCGCCCAGCGGCTTGCCATTCAACCAGAAGGCCGCGCCCACCCCGGGCCGGTGCACACCCATGATGCGGTCGCCTTTTTTGACATCGGGCAGCACCCTGCGCAGCGCGGCCAGCCACTGCTCCGCCAGGTCGTCACTGACCGGCGCGGCGCGGCGCATTTCCGTGATCGAGCGTTCAGCGATCGCCTGGCCCTCGAAAGCGCGCAGGTAGCTGAGCTCCAGCGCCAGCGCCTGGGTGGCAAAGCTGTCCACGCGGAAGCCGGGCCCAGCCCAGAGTCGCGCGTCGTAAACCTGAAAACCGAAAACACGCAGGCGGCCGCCGCCCAGCAACTTTCCCTGGGGCAGGGCATCGAGCAATTCCGGTGGCCTGGCGCCGCCCGCGGTGGCTTCGGTGCCGGTCTGCGCGGCTGCTGGCGCGGCGGCGCCGATGCCCAGCGCCAGCGCCAGCAGCAGCACGCCCGTCAGATCTTGCGCAGCGTGTACTGCACCACGTCGGTGTTGGCCTGGGCGAAGGCTGCTTCGCAATAGGCCAGATAGAACTCCCATATGCGGATAAACCTCTTGTCAAACCCGAGTTGGAGCACCCGTGACTCTTGCGCCATGAACTGTTCGCGCCACAGCCTGAGCGTGTGCGCGTAGTCCTGGCCAAACGAAAACTCGTCGATCACCTCGAGCCCGGCGGCGCGCGCCTGGGCGCGGAACTCGGTCGGGCAGGGCAGGCAGCCGCCCGGAAAGATGTATTGCTGGATGAAGTCGGTCGACGCGACATAGCGTTCAAACAGTTCGTCGGCAATCACGATGCTCTGCACGCAGGCCCGCCCGCCGGGCTTGAGCAGGCGCGCCACCGCCTGGAAATAGGTGGGCCAGTATTCCCGCCCGACGGCTTCGACCATCTCGATCGAGCAGATCGCATCAAACGGCGCTTCGTCGCTGGTTGTGCCAATGTCGCGGTAGTCCTGCAGCCTCAAATCGGCCTTGTCGGCCGCACCCACCCGCGCCATGCGTTGTTGCGCCCAGGCGAGTTGCTCGGTGCTCAGCGTCACGCCGACGACGGAGGCGTCAAATTCGGTGGCGGCCATTTCGGCCAGGGCGCCCCAGCCGCAGCCGATTTCCAGCACGCGGTCGCCGGGCTGCACACCGGCCATGCGCAGCGCGCGCCTGACCTTGGCATGTTGCGCATCCTTCATCGAAGTCTGCGGCGTCTCGAAAATCGCCGACGAATAATTCATCGTGCCGTCCAGCCATAACTCGTAAAAGGCATTGCCGAGGTCGTAATGCGCGTGGATGTTTTTCTGGCTGTTGGCCTTGGTGTTGCGGTTGAGCAGGTGCTTGACGCGGTAGACCAGGCGGCCCAGCCAGGTGCCGTAGATCACGTCCTCGACTTCCTTGCGGTTGACGATCAGCACGCGCAGCAGCTCGGTCAGGTGCGGGGTGCTCCAGTCGCCGGCGATGAAACTTTCGGCAAAACCGATGTCGCCCGAACGCAGCGCGGCGCTGCAGACCTTCCAGTTCACCAGCCGCAGGCTGGCCATGGGCGCCTCGCCCGAGCCGAAGCGCTGCATGCTGCCGTCGGGCAGCTGCAGGGTCAGCGTGCCGTGCTTGAGGCGTGACAGCAGCCTGAAGGCCGTGCGTGCTGCGGCCGGGGCCCCGCTGGGCAACGCGAATGAAGCGCCGTTGGCAGAAGAAGTCGAGGAGTTGCTGGCAGTGTTCATCGCGTCACGAATACTTCAGGAGTTTGGGGTTTGCTGACAAAGGGCACACGTTTGCGCCAGAGCTTGAAGGCTTGCCAGTGAATGCGGGCGACCACCCCCAGCGTCATCGCCGGATAGCGCCACAGGGCCTTGCGCAGCGTTGCCGCGCTCAGGGCCTGCAGCGTGCCGGCGACGCTGGTTTGCAGCAGCGGCCCCGACGCGTCGTCGTAGTCGATGCGGGCCAGCGTTTTCTCGATGCCTTCGTTGTTGACACGCATGAATCGAAAGCGGTAAAAGCCGTCCAGTGTGCAGAACGGCGACACGTGAAACACCTTGACGGCCTGCAGTTCCTGGCCATAACGCGGGTGGTCGAGCAGGTAGCAGTGGCGCTCGCCAAAGGTGTTGTTGACTTCGACGACGATGGCGCGCAACGCGCCGGCGGCATTGTGGCAATACCAGAAGCTGACCGGCTTGAAGGTGTGGCCGAACACACGCGGGTAGGTGTGCAGCCAGACCTCGCCCGCGACGTCGGTGATGCCCTCGCGCGCCAGCAGCGCATCGACCCAGGCCAGGCAGTCGTCGCCGCCCTCGCCATGGTCGCGGTCAAAAAAGCTCAGGGCCGCGCGGCGGTTGCGCGCCAGCGCGCCATTGCCGTTCTGGTGCAGGCTGCGCAGTGGCAGCATCAGGAAATAGGTCGGGTAGTTGAAGGCGTTGACCGCGGGTTTGAGGCGGGTATGCCGCACCTCGCCAAAACCGATCAGAGGTAATGAGGCCCCCACGCTCGCCACTGCGTGTGCTTCGCTGCCCCCCGCGGGGGCTGATTTTTCTTGGGGCGGTCCGGCGGAAAATTCTGCGTTCATGGTGTGGCTCCTGCGCAGTCCTGCAGCAGCCGCCGGGCGGTTTGCAGGCCGGACTTCAGGCCGTCTTCATGAAAACCATAACCGGTCCAGGCGCCGCAAAAATAGCTGTGCTGCCGGCCCTGCAGTTCGGGCAGTTCTTTCTGCGCGCGGATGGCTGCAGCGTCAAAAACCGGATGGGCATAGTCGAATTCACCCATGATGTGCGCCGGTGCGATCGGGGCAGCCGGATTCAGCGACACCACCACCGGCTGGGCAAACGGCAGCGGCTGCAGCATGTTCAGCAGGTAATGCAGGCACACCCGGGTCGACTCGCGCTGCGGATCCTGCGCACGTTCGTAGTTCCACGCGGCCCAGGCCAGCTTGTTGGCGGGCAGCACCGAGGTGTCGGTGTGCAGCACGGCGCGGTTGGGCTGGTAGCTGATGGCCCCCAGCACCGTGCGTTCGGCACTGCTGGCGTTGTGCAGCAGGGCCAGCGACTGGTCGGAGTGGGTCGCCAGCACGACTTTGTCAAAGCGTTCGTCGGCGCCATCGGTGAGCACGCGCACACTGCCACGGTCCGAGAAGGCATCGCGGACGATGCCGCGCACCGGTGTGTTCAGGCGTTTGTCGACGATGCCGGCCACGATTTTTTCAACGTAATGCCGGGCGCCGCCGGTCACCGTCCACCACTGCGGCCGGTCGGCGACCTGGATCAGGCCGTGGTTGTGGCAGAAGCGGATCATGGTGGCCACCGGGAACTGCAGCATCTGGTCGGTCGGGCAGGACCAGATGCAGCCCAGCATGGGCAGGAAATACCAGTCGCGAAACTCGGCCGAGAATTGGCCCTCGCGCAGGAACTCGCCGAGCGGCCGCATCATGGCGGCTTCTGCGCCGCTTTCGGCCAGCGCCGTGGCCGTGCGGTTGAAACGCATGATGTCGCGCAACATGCGCCAGAATTTCCAGTTCAGGAGGTTGCCGCGCTGGGCGAACACCGTGTTCAGGCTGGAGCCGCTCCATTCCAGAACGCCGCCTTTGCCGCTGCCAGGAATCTTCACGGAAAACGACATGTCCGACCGGGCGGTGGCCACGCCCAGCCCGGCAAACAGCTCGATCAGGTGGGGGTAGGTGCGTTCGTTGAAAACCAGAAAACCGGTGTCCACGCCGTGGGTCACCGGGCCTTGCGGCGTGGGCAGGGTGATGTCGACCGTGTGGGTGTGGCCACCAAAATAACTGCCGGCCTCGAACAAAGTGAGTTCGGCCTGGCCCTGCAGGACGTGGGCGACCGCCAGTCCGGCAATGCCGGAGCCGACGATGGCGACCTTGGGGCGGGCTGGAGAACTCATCTCACAGCCCGGAAGATAAAAATGTTGCGAAGCGCCCCGATGCGAACAAGGGAGGGAGGGAGGAGGAGGAGAACCGCCCCGGGATTGCAACCGGACCGCAAGCGGCCGGAAGTCTTCGCAACAAAAAACAGTGACTGTCGGCGCTGCGCCCGCGCGCCAATGCCGATGAGGTTATGAGTCCCTGACCCCGCGCGCAGTTCCCTGATTGGGTCGACTGGTGGGTGTAAAAATTCGTTAACGTCGCGGAAGTCATCAATCAATGGGGCGTAATAGGGTGTGGGGAAAAAGCAGTTTTTTCCGACAAGTTCTAAAAAATACTAATTGGTTAAATTATTACCGATTGGTAATTATTTGCCTAGAAGCTTCTCTTCGATGTCCTTCAGGAAGGCAGGGTCTTTGGGGTCGGTGGCGGTGTTGAAGCTGGTGACGCGCTGGCCATCGCGGGCCACGACGTAC